>Ga0070698_100006615_pt1 | contig 12565 bp, 5 predicted proteins | sample KBSK1502metaG_FD_65477 | JGI IMG/M metagenome (GOLD analysis project Ga0070698, IMG submission 65477) | Corn, switchgrass and miscanthus rhizosphere microbial communities from Kellogg Biological Station, Michigan, USA - KBS K1-50-2 metaG | ecosystem: Host-associated > Plants > Roots >...
TCCAACTTCTCAAGTCGAGGACAGGTAGCGAAACTGGCTGCGCCGGATTAACCATTTGAACGGGCTGGCCCTCGATTGTCGGGAAGGTAGTGGTCAGGCTGTTATGGCGGCGACAGATTTCGGTCATCGTCATCTCCAGCGCCTGTGGGTTTAGCCGACCTGTTAGTCGAACCGCAGCCGGAAGGTTGTAGAGCGAGCTATCGCGGATCAGTTGATCGATAAACCATAAGCGTTCCTGCGCGAAAGACAGCGGATAGGTTCTCGACTGCTGCTGGGCCTTCTTGCGAAGTAAAGACGCAAGCAAGATGCGCTTTTCTTCGGCTGAGGCTCCGGCAACTTGTTTAGAGACACTATCCATTCTGGACCTCCTCTTCGCGGAGGAGATCGTTCAATAGCAAATCGACCTGCTGATCGGAGAGTTGATCGATATCCTCGAGCAGCCGCTCCTTGTCCTCGGCAACGAAGCTGTCAATACTGCTCTCCTCGTGTGTCCCGCCCGTCAATTGTATTTGGGTAATAGTCGCTGCCAGTTGGGCAACTGTGGGAGCTTCGAAGATGTGACGCATCGTCAGTTCCACCTGAAAAGCGTTGCGCACGCGAGCGATGATTTGCAGGGCGACCAGTGAATGTCCCCCCAGATCGAAGAACTTGTTTTCGATTCCTACGCGTTCAAGTCGCAGCACTTCGGCCCAGATTTCGGCCAACGCTTTCTCGGTTTCGTCTCTCGGCGCAACGTACGAATCTTCCAATTGCCGGCTCGTCAAACCAGCTTCACTCGGATCGCGCCGCTCGTGCACTTTCCTTTGATTGCTTTCACCGATCAGCAGTTCGATTTCACCATCCGCCAACTGCTGTTTCTCGGCGTCGGTCAGCAATGGCAGATCGCGAACGCCCTGCTGGGGATCTGACACAACGCTTCGCATTAAAGTCAGGCAACATTGCATCCAGCGCTCTATCGTCCGAGCATCAAAGAGGTCTGTGTTGTACCGGCATTCGAATCGGAGTTCGTCGTCAATCTCGTTAAAGATCAAGCAGAGATCGAACCTGGCTGAACTGCCGGCGTTTTGGACCACCTGAACCGCAAGGTCCTCCATCAGTAAGTCGGAACCCGATTTGTCGAAATTAAAAGTTACGGAGAACAGCGGCGAGCGGCTGGGATCCCAAATGAGGTTCAGTTTCTCGATCAAACGGCTGGGCGAGTAGTGCTGGTGCTCGAAGCCGTTCAGCAGGCTCCTTCTGATGGTATGTAAATACTCAACGAACGTTGGATTCGAGGTCCACAGGCTGCGGATGGGCAGCATGTTGAGGCAATAACCAACTGTCTCTTTCACTCCGACTGCGACCTGTCCCGCAGCCGGAGAGCCGACTACGATGTCGTCCTGACCTGACAGACGGTGGAGCAGAATGTTGGAGAGGGCAAAGAGCGTCATCAAGAGCGTCGTGTTGTGCTGCAGGCTTACTCTTTTCAACTCCTGATACAACTCTGGATCTACAATCAGAGTTTTTGGCGCGCCGTGGTATGTCTGCACGAGCGGCCTCGGTCGATCCGTTGGCAAGTCAAGGATCGGCAGTGAATCTGCAAACTGCTCTAGCCAGTACGCTTCAGCCTCCGGGGTCTCTGACTTGCTCTCATCTATCGTTTGTCGCTGCACGTACTCGCTGAAAGGCCGCGCGGGCGGCAATTCGCAACGAACGCCGTGAAGCTCAGCCGCGTAAAGCGCGCGCAGGTCTCGCATTAATACCGCGCCGGATTCGCCGTCCGCTACCAGATGATGATGCGTGATCACTAGTAGATGGTATTGTTCTTCAACCCTGGCAATGCGACCGCGAAACAACGGACCTTTGACCAAATCGAAAGTTTCCTGCACTTCAGTTGCAATCCACTCCGCTATTTCCACCTCACGTTGCGCAGGCTCCAATGATGAGAAATCTACGTAGGGCAATTCGAGCGCGACGTGGGGCGAGACCCATTGGAGATCACCTTCCGAGCTGAATGTCACTCGCAGCGATTCATGCCGGTCAACCAGTTGCTGAAGGGCTCGCTCGAGCGCAGGTAGATCCACTTTCCCTCGCATGTATAGAGTGATTGATTCGTTGTAAGCTGAAGAAGCCGACTCTCCTATCTGCGAAGTGATCCAGAGTTGTCGTTGCGCTTCAGTAAGCGGTATTGAATACGAGGAAGAAACGGAAAAATCGCCGGTTAACGGTGGCTTGCCGTTCGCATATTGCTCACGCAGCTCATTAACGTATGGCAGGCTCTCCAGAACCGAAGCAGTATCAACCCCGAAGTCGAGCAGGCATCCGATTTCATCAACCCCGACTTCAATCAACCGGTTGACGATGGCGGAGCAAGTGTCGGGCGTGCCAATCAGAGCGGCACTGTTGATGTAACGCTCATAACCATTCGCCAGCACATACTCGAGATCATTCTCGGAAATCATCGCCAAATCCAATGGCCGGCCCTGACGACTTCTTAACGTATTTCCCATCAGGCCCAGGGACGACTTCATGTAGTTGTAAAAAGGAAGCCGGGCTTTCTGTTTCGCATGCTCCATGTTGTCGACGATGTAGGTGTGAAGCAACAACGTGACATGACCGATTTTGGGATCGTGGCCATTCCGAACAAGCGCCTCTCGATACAGAGTTATTTTCTTCGCCAGCTCTTCAACTGTCTGGTCTTGTAGATTGCTTAAAACACGGGTTCCCATCTCACCCGCTTTAATAAAAGTCCTTTCACTGGCGCCCGTCAGCCACATCGGCAATACGGTCTGCATCGGCATGGGCGAGAGCTTTATACTGATCTCTTTTCCGGATCCGCTCAGTGTCTGAATTGATTCACCGCTCCAGAGTTTCCTGACGATCTCGATTCCCTGGTACATCCGCTCGTGTCGTTTCTCGTAGCCTTCCGGAGCGAATACGAAATCGTTGGGTTGCCAGCCGGAAGCAAAGGAGATGCCGACCCTCCCCTGCGATAAGTTGTCGACTACCGACCACTCTTCGGCGACTCGAATCGGGTGATGCAGAGGCAAGACAACGCTGCCCGCGCGTATCTGTAATCGTTTGGTCTCGCGCGCGAGTGCTGCCGCAACAACCGAAGGATTGGGCGAGAACCCGCCGAATGCATGAAAGTGTCGTTCGGGAATCCACACGGCCGCAAAGTCGTGTTGATCGGCAAACTTTGCACCCTCGATCAGCAGTTCATATTTGTTGCGGCTAAACTCCGCTTCGTAATTGCCGAAATAATAAACGCTGAATTGCGGGCTCGTTTTTGACGCCGGGGCATTAACCTCGTGTTTGCGCGACACGACGGCAGCGACTACAGGTTGGGCCTCGGATTTATTTGGCGCGGGTGTAGTTTTTTGTTCGCGAGTTGGAGTTGACGTCGAGCCGGGCAAGAAATCACCAGCGCGCATTTTCTCGACGCTGTCCTTGACCGCGGCAAGGATGCGATCGAGGTCTTCATCCGTATGCACAGTTGAGAGGAAACAGTTTCTTCCTTCCCAGATGAAGATGCCGTTATTCAACATGTGATAGAAGAAAAGATCTATCCACTTCAACTCAGGCGCTATCATGAAACGGAAGAGCGAGCCGTAGTTGACGACGCGAATCGCCAAATCTGTTTGCTCAAAATAGTTGTTTAGCGAATCGACTAACCGCGCGGCGCGTTGATTCAACTGCGGCAGCAGGTCCGGGTTGTTATTGAGATGCGTGAGTACGGCGACGGCCGCGGCCATCGTCAGGGGATGTTTGAAAAACGCGCCGGCGAAAACCGTCTTATTGGCGGGTGGATAGGAATCATCTCCGTAGCCCCACATGCCTCCGTCGAATGCATCCATGTACTCTGGCTTGCCGGCGATGGCGCCGATGGGCAATCCTCCGCCGATGACTTTCCCATACGCTGCAATGTCGGCCTGCACCCCAAACCACGCCTGCGCGCCGCCGGTGTGAATGCGAAACCCCGTGATCATTTCATCAAAGATCAACGGGATACCTGCTTGCTTCGTAAACTCTCTCAATTCGTGCAAGAAGGCGCGTGGTTGAATATCGGGACGGCGACTTTGCACCGGTTCCACCATCACCGCAGCCAACTCGTGACGATGCGCGTGCAAAACGTCCAGCGACTGCGGATTGTCCCAATCTAAAATCAACGTATCTTTGACGGAGTTCGCGGGAACTCCCGGCGCGACCACAGCGGATTGCCGTTTACCGTCGACCATGGTTGGTTTGGCCAGCGTTCCATCAGACCATCCGTGGTAGGCTCCCGCGAAAATCGCGATCTTGTCGCGGCGTGTTACGGTACGCGCGACACGCATCGCCGCAATCACCGCTTCGGTTCCGGAATTGCAGAAGTTGACGCGCTCCAAACCAATCATCTCCGACATCATCTCGGCCACCTGTCCTGCGAGCAGGGTTTGTGGTCCAAGCTGCGTGCCCAGCTTTATCTGCTCTTCAAGCGCCTGGACTATGAATGGCGGTGAGTGACCGAACAGATGAACCCCAAACCCCATCGCGATATCGAGATATTCGTTTCCGTCTACGTCCCACATGCGCGAGCCTTGCGAATGATGTCCGACGATGGGATAGACAAGTTCTTTCCACAACAAACGAAAACCGAAGCTCGACCTGCTGTCTGCGAGAAAAGGTCGGTAGGATTGAGTGATTCGCTTCGACTCCTGAGTGCGCCGGTTGTAAGCGGCGATGAACTCATCCAGGTGTTGCCGCTGTTGTGCGTTCACGCCTCCGCGTGAACCCGGCTCGATTGGTTGATAGGGAATGTACGGCGCAGGGTTAACTTTCAGTTTGGTGGCAGCGTTTGGAGCTGCGACAGAGACGGAGGGCGGCGCTGCCGGCTGCACCACCACCGCACTAACGTTCTCGGTCTTATCTGCCGGCGCGGGAATGGTGGAGCGGGAACCCCGCAGCATCTCCAGTTGCCGCGACATGAGATGAAGTTGCTGCGACATGATCCTTTCCAACGAACTTACGCCAACGGACCGCTGCCCGTTGCCATTCGACGGTGCGCCGTTAGTCTCAGCAGCCGGAACAATCTCAATCGGCTCTTGAAGAGCTGCCGGCGTCGTGGAAAGTTGTGGTTCTGCGTCTGCTAAAACTACTTCAGAGACTATCTGGGAAGGCGCAGCGATAACTGGCGGCAACGCTTGATCCGGAACTAGAAAGTCCGGAGGAAGATTCTGGTCGAGATAGCCGGCAACGGCGGCGATCGTGCTGTGCTCTTCAAGTAGCTGGACCACGGACAGCTTCACTCCAAATCTCTCCTGCATCGCCTGACTTGCCTGGATCAGTGTCAAAGAATCAATGCCGGCCTCGAGGAAGTTGGCATTGATATCCATGTCTGCGCTCTCAATGCCAGTTAGATCATTGACGATCGTTTTGAGCGTCGACAAGATGCTTTCCAGGCGTCTTACGCTCGAGTCTGGTGCAGGTTTAACGGTAGACATAACTCTTCCTTTAATGAAGCTTTTGTTTTGGTGTGCGTAAGTTTGGAATTACGCCGAAGGCGTTGGCTAACCTCAGCCTGGGGTTGGAGCGAAGCGACAACCCCAGGTAATAACCAAGTAGTCTCTTAAACCCTGTAAGGGTTCGTCTCGCGATAAACCCTTTCAGGGTTAATATTTCTTTTTATTTGCTTACCCAGGGTTCTCGCTGCGCTCGAACCCTGGGCTCGGGTTAGCGAACGCCTGCGGCGTTTTCAAACTGAACCAATTCCCTTGGTTTAGGAGTATTGAGTTAAGGTCGAAAGGCTATGACAACTCTGTTCGCGGCTGTTCGCCTTACAAAGATGCATCTGACCAATTTAGAAAAAGACACGTCATTGCGGGATGCTCTATTTGGTCGGAGGATTGCCGCTGTGCAAAATATCCAACTGCGCGGCGATGACTTTTAACTGTTCCGTGACGATCAACTGGATTGCGGAATCCGGTTCGGTAGCATGTGGATGGGAATTTCCGTTTTGACTTGTCGTCACTCCAGGTGAAGTTGAGACTGCCGGCAACGGTCCATCAGCGGCGGCGGTTCGGGTTCCGTTTTTCTGCGTCGCGTGCTCGGTGGCTGCAGATTCTATCCAGTATCTTTGTCGCTCGAATGGATAAGTAGGCAAAGGCAGGCGTCGCCGTTTATCTCCGGAGTGAAGTCTTTGCCAATCCACTTCTACACCCGCAAGCCAAAGTTGGCCCACAGACTTTAGCAACTGTGCTTCATCAGGCTGACTCCCCTGTGCGTGCTGCAAACTATTAACGACATCATTCGCAAGTGGCCTGGGGGAAGATCGTCTTGCCAGGCTGGTCAATGAGTGGCCGGGTCCGACTTCCAGCAGCACCCTCTCCGGATCTGATCGCAACTCCGCGATTCCGGCCGCAAAGCGAACCGTGTGTCGCAGTTGTTTGGTCCAGTAATCCGCCTCCACCGCCTCTGATGGTGTAATCCAGGCGCCACTCAGATTTGAGATGAATGGTATCCGTGGCGAGTGCAAAGCAACCTGGCGAACTTGTGCCGTGAACTCCGGCAGAATCGGCTCCATCATCTGCGAATGGAATGCATGTGAGGTGAGCAAACGGTGCGTCGATACACCCTTGGCCGCCAGCGCCTTTTCCAATTCCTCGATTTCCCTCTGCGGACCTGACAAGACGCATCGATCAGGTCCGTTTACTGCCGCCAGCGAAAGGTTTTCGTCGATTAGCGTGACGGCTTCGTGTTCGTCCAGGTCCACCGCAAGCATTGCGCCCGCAGGCGTTTGCTGCATCAATCTGGCTCTCACAGAAACCAGGGACACAGCATCTTCCAGCGACAGTGCTCCTGCCAGAGCAGCGGCGACATACTCTCCGATACTGTGTCCAATCATCCCCTCAGGAATAACTCCGAAACTCATCCAGAGTTTTGCCAGTGCATATTCGACGATAAACAGCGCCGGCTGCGTATTGACAGTTTGATTCAGCCGCAGTTTAGCGGTCTCAATTTCTCCTTCTTCCGGAAACAGGATCTCGCGCAAATCGAATTTGAGATAAGCTTCGAAGAGTTTGGCGCAACTATCCACCTCCGAACGAAAAACACTCTCGCTCGAGTACAGACCGCGCCCCATGTTGACGTATTGCGACCCTTGACCCGGAAACATGAATACTACGGGACGACGCCGCGGCTTCTGTCGATCGGTAAAGAGTCCTTTGCTTTGTTTCTTCAATACCGAGATGGCATCCGTCAACGTGTCGACCACGAGAATGCGCCGGTGTTCAAAAGCTCTGCGGCCAACCTGAAGCGTGCAGGCAACATCGGCCAGGCAGGCGTCCGGATGGTGCTCCAGATGGGTCGCCAGATTGGCAGTCGAAGTTTCGAGAGCTGATTCCGTTTTGGCTGAGATGGTTAGCAATTGCCAGGCTTTCGAAGGGAGGGATGTTTGCGGCTGGGGTGCTTCCTCGACAACCACGTGCGCATTCGTGCCGCCGATTCCAAATGAACTGACACCGCAGCGGCGTGGCGCTGGTCCATTCTTCCATTCACTGAGCTGGGTGTTCACATAAAATGGTCCGCGATCGAAATCAATCTCCGGATTCGGCTGCTCGTAATGCAGACTAGGCGGAATCATTCTGTGTTCGAGCGCCAGCACGGTCTTTATCAAACCCGCGATGCCGGCGGCCGCATCGAGGTGACCGATGTTTGTCTTGACCGAACCGATCGCACAGGTTTTCTGCTGCTCTGTCACGGGACGAGAGTTGCCGTGACGAAATGCTTTGTTCAGGGCAGCGATTTCGATCGGATCGCCGAGCGCTGTACCGGTACCGTGGGCCTCAATATATTGGATCGTCTCCGGAGACACTCCGGCGATTGAGATCGCTTCTGCAATCACTTGTGCCTGAGCATCGACGCTGGGCGCCGTATAGCCAACCTTGAGCGCGCCGTCGTTGTTTATCGCACTGCCCTTGATGATCGCTCGGATGTGATCACCGTCAGCCAGTGCGTCCGCGAGACGCTTGAGCACAACGATCCCGACTCCACTGCCACCGATGGTTCCCTGAGCGTGTCGATCAAAAGCACGGCAATGACCGTCGGGCGAATTGATGGCTCCTTCCTGATAGAAATAGCCAGCCTTCTGTGGAATCTTCACCGACACTCCGCCGGCGAGGGCCATATCGCATTCGCCATTGAGCAAACCCTGGCAGGCAAGATGAACACTGACCAGCGATGTCGAACAGGCCGTCTGGATGTTCACGCTTGGTCCTTTAAGATTCAATTTATAAGACACGCGGGTGGACAGATGGTCCTTGTCGTTCGCCAGCAGGATTTGGAAACTGTTCATGGCCCCAACCAAATCAGCGTTCGCGTAGATGTACCAGAGATAGGTGCTGATACTGACTCCGGCATAGACGCCGATCAGCCCGCGATACTGTTCAGAATCGTAGCCCGCGTTTTCCAGACCCTGCCACGCAGTCTCCAGAAAAATTCGATGTTGCGGATCCATGATCGTCGCCTCTTTGGGGTTGATACCAAAGAAGGGACCGTCCAACAGTTCCACATCCTCAAGCACTGACGCTGCCTTCACGTACTGCGGATGCTTCAAGAGTGCGGGTGGGACCGACGAGGCCAACAGCTCTTCGTCAGTAAAGAAAGTAATAAGCTCCTGGCCATCACGAAGCTTCTGCCAGAATTCGTCCAGGTTCGGCGCCATCGGAAAGCGGCCGGCCATACCGACGATCGCGATTTCCGACGTCACGTGTTCGTCAGCCAGTACCGAGTTACTCAAGTGCTGCTCGCTTTCGTTCGTCATGCAATCATCAATCACCCGCTAAACGGCTGGGCCATGCCAACCAGAATGGCGCGGGGACCTTTGTATGGCGATCGACCATGGGCCACCATCATGTTATCGAGTAGCAGGAGATCACCCTCCTGCCACGGAAACGTCACCATCTCGCTTTGGTAAGCCTCGCGAAGTTCCGCGAGAGTTTCCGTTTCGATCGAGGAACCGTCACCATAACAAGTGGTCGAAGGCAGGTCTTCCTCTTTGAACTGTCGCATCAGGACCGCACTGATCGTGGGATCCAGTGTAGAAACATGAAAAAAGGTAGCGTGATTAAACCAGACCGGTTCTCCTGTTGTCGGGTGGGATCTAACTGCGGGACGCACCGTGCGAGTGCGCAGGCGATCATTGTCTTTCCACTCGGTCTGAATACCGTTGAATCGACAATGCTCGTCCACAACACCCTTATCTGTAGTTTGAAACACTGTCTGCCAGGAAAGACCGAGGCCGTCGCCAAAATTGCGAATCAACATCCACTTCCGGTCAATGAAGCAGTCGCGGAGTTTGGCATTGAGTCGTTGATAAATCCTGCGGCAGTCGGCGATGGGAGTTTCCCCACCGCTTTGAGGCGCTGTTTGACAGAAGAAGAGAATCCTCATCGGCCACGTTTGTTGATAGGAATTCTCGTTGTGGAGAAAGATGCTCTCGCTCGGAGGATAATCCGTGGACGTGTAGACATTGCCACGAACCTGCCGGCGAGGCGATGAGCGCTCGTGGTATTCAAGTAAGTCACCGCAGACGACCGTGCTGAACTGCTCAAACTCGGTTGCGGTTTTCATCCCGAAATTCCTGAACAGCAGCCCGCCGTACGTGAGCAGGTTGGCCTCGATGTACGACTTATGCGTGGCGGCCCAGGTAATCGGATTCATGCCTTTGACTCTGGGTTGAATTACCAGAGGCAAAGTCTGACCTGGTTGTAAGTATTCGGTTCTGACTAGGCTGTCAGTGGCCGCGCCTGAAGTTTCGCTGCTCATGGGACTTGGTTTTTTAGAATCGTAGAGAGGCTTTGCTTCCAAATTCAGGGATCAATCTTGGATCGGGTCAGTACAGGGAGCGGTAGCGACCTGGTCACTGATCGGCTTGCGATGTGCTCTAACGATTTTTGACTCGCATGGTTTTACCAGGTCGCTACCGCTCCCTGTACTGACCCGATCCAAGAAGAGATCGATTAGACAGACCGCAGGTACGGATATGCTGAGGTCGTCAACTTGAGCCGAATTGGATTCACATTCCGGAAAGTGGGCTCAATCCCAACTCGTTCCAGAATTTCACCCATCGTCAGCGTCGAATCGACGGCATTGTAAACTTCCTTCACCGGCCCAGCGGGAGCCGCCATCGGATAAGGCACCAGGGTAGGCGAGAGACTGTATTTGTTGTCTTCGTCCTTGAGGTAGCTTCTTTGCGTTGTCTCAACTCGCTCGAATCGAGTCTGTAGAAACTCTTCGCAAATCTGTCTTTCGGATTTTCGCGGACGATTTGCGTCCTTGCGTTGAAAGTAAAACCAGAGCAACGGCGAATTCTCCTGCAACAGCAAGTTTGTCACCTGCCAGCGACGTGAATCGGGAAGCTTGTAATACTCCTCGCTCAGTTCGGGATCCTTCATCTCAAGATTCCATTCGATGGCGGCGAGGTTTTTGGCATACATGCTGATACACGGCGCAACCAGCTCGAGGCCGCAACTGTCAGCGAGCTCTTCGAACGACTCGACGGTGTAGCTGTGTTCAACTGGCTGAATCAGCAGATCGGCCAGGTCCGACTCCGCCCAATCCATGTATTGGATGAACGCGCGCTCGAAACTCTCCCGCAGCGGCAAGCTGTCGAGTAGTTTCTTAGCCATCACCAGGTCGGCATCGAAGTCGATTTCTTCTTTTTGTTCTCCGAAGATGCGGATGGCTTTCTGAAAGGAGCTGGTAACAAGACGGTGATAGCGATTGTAGACCATCAGTTCCAGAATCCCTGACGGCTTCAACGCGCCGGCCAGTTTTTGCAGCGTCGCCTGCGGATCGGCATTGTGGTGAATGACGCCGGTACATACGAGATAGTCAAACTCATCGCGATACGGAACATGATTGATGCTCTCGTTCTTTAACTCCAGGTTTGGCAGGCCGAGCGCTCGCCTGTTTTCTTCGCAGATGCTCAGTGATTTCGTTGAGACGTCCGACCCGGTGACGGTTGCATTACGAAAACGCATTGCGGTGTGAAGCGCCTGATTAGTTCCGCATCCAGCTACCCAAATCCGTGCCCGCCGGGGAACTGTTTCATGCTGCCAGTCGCCGAGATCCTGATTGACCATCACTGTCTCAAATTCGGAGTCTTCAAGATAATCAAACTTGACCGCCCGCCACGGCCATGGAAAACGGCCGTAGAATTTCGCCAGTAACTGGTCGACTGAATCGATTGACTGCGCCAGCACCAGGTTCTGTTCGTCCTGCTGGGGAAGAGAGATGCTGGTTTCGCGCCTTTGCTTGAGCCGCATTTCGAGAATGGAGCGCTGCTGTGGTGAAAGCTCGTCGATCGTCTTTGATAGTCCGTTCATTGTGACTCCTTCTGTCTCGCGTCTTGCATCTCTCCCTGAAGTGTGAATTCCAGTGCATCCTCGCTGAGGTGCTTGATCTCTTCGATCATCCGTGCCATCTCGTCAGCATCTCCCTGTTCGACCTGTAGCTGCGTGATCGCCAGGGCCAGGCCCGCAACTGTGGGCGCCTCGAAGAGCGCACGTAACGGCACTTCCACATCCAGGATGGTGCGTACTCTCGACAAGAGTTGCGTCGCCAGCAGTGAATGACCTCCCAATTCGAAAAAGTTGTCGTTGATGCCGATACGCTCGACGCCCAGCAACTGACACATCATGTCAGCCACTGACTCTTCAACCGGAGTGCGTGGCCCAATAAAATCCTTTTGGCCTTTGGCATGCGCCTCAGCCGGAGTCGGCAATGCACGTCGATCCAACTTGCCGCTGGTGGTAAGCGGCAAATCATCCATCACTACAATTGCCGAGGGGACCATGTAAGCAGGCAGGTTCTGCGCTAGAAACTCCCTCAACACGCCGACGTCTGCGTTCTTTCGCAGGACGACGTACGCACAGAGATACTTGTTGCTGCTCACGTCTTCCAGATCGACCACGGCTGCGTTTTCGACTGAGGCGTGACGTTGCAGGAGATCTTCAATCTCTCTCAGCTCGATGCGCACGCCTCTGATCTTCACCTGTTGATCTTTGCGGCCCAGAAACTCAAAGTTGCCATCGTCGAGAATGCGGCCTAAGTCGCCGGTCTTGTAAACGATGTCGTTTGGATCGTCTTTGAAGGGATTCTGAACGAACACCTCTTTGGTCAAATCCGGCTGGTTGTAATATCCGAGGGTACGGAAAGGTGTCCTGATATAAATTTCGCCCACCGCTCCTGGAGCACAGGCCCGCCCCTTCGCATCCAGCACGAGAGCTCGCGTTCCCTCGATCGGCTTGCCAATCGGGATGAAACGGCGATCCTGATCACCTGGTTGAACAAAGTAGGCAAACTTCGTCATGGTTGTTTCGGTCGGTCCGTATAAGTTGACCAACTGAACTCTTTCGCCATAGCGACCGACCCATTTCTTGACGTCCGCCGGAAGCAAAGGTTCGCCTGATAAGAGAACATGACGCAGCGCCAGGAAATAAGCTGGGCCGGTATCCTGATTCAAGATGGAACGGAATAGGGACGGTACACAGTGAATGAGGTTGATTTGCTGATCTTCGATCCAGGTGACGAGTTTCCGTCCGTTGAG
>Ga0070698_100006616_pt1 | contig 12565 bp, 7 predicted proteins | sample KBSK1502metaG_FD_65477 | JGI IMG/M metagenome (GOLD analysis project Ga0070698, IMG submission 65477) | Corn, switchgrass and miscanthus rhizosphere microbial communities from Kellogg Biological Station, Michigan, USA - KBS K1-50-2 metaG | ecosystem: Host-associated > Plants > Roots >...
CCGCACATCGGCCATATCAGGTCGGGCGTCAATTTCGACTTGCTCGTCCGCTGGCTGCGGGCAAGCGGCTACGCGGTGACGTTCTGCCGGAATGTCACGGACATCGACGACAAGATCCTGAACGTGGCCAAGCGCGATGGCGTCCCCTGGTGGTCGGTGGCCGAGCGGAATCAGCGCGCCTTCACCCGCGCTTACGAGGCGCTTGGCTGCCTCCCGCCTGATGTCGAGCCCCGGGCGACCGGGCACGTACCGGAGATGATCGTCCTCATCCGGCGGCTGATCGAGCGCGGCCACGCCTACGCGGCGGGCGGCGACGTTTACTTCGATGTCCGCTCGGCCGACGGGTACGGTGCTCTGTCCGGCCAGCGCCTTGAGCACATGCGGCCGGCCGATGACACCGACAGCGGCAGCGCGAAGCGGGATCCGCGTGACTTCGCGCTGTGGAAGGGCGCCAAGCCGGGAGAGCCGTCCTGGGAAACGCCCTGGGGGCCGGGGCGGCCCGGCTGGCACCTGGAATGCTCGGCGATGGCGACTAAGTACCTTGGCCGCACCTTCGACATCCACGGCGGCGGCCTTGACCTGCTGTTCCCGCACCACGAGAACGAGCTCGCGCAGTCGCGTGCAGTCGGCGACGGGTTCGCCCGCTACTGGATGCACAACGGCATGCTCGGGGTGGCGGGCGAGAAGATGAGCAAGTCGCTCGGCAACTCGCTGCTCGTGCACGAGATGATCACTCAGGTCCGCCCGGCCGAGCTGCGGTACTACCTTGGCCAGGCGCATTACCGCTCGGAGATCGAGTACTCCGGCGAGGCGCTGGCCGAGGCAGGCGCCGCCTACCGGCGGATTGAAGGCTTCGTCATCCGAGCCGCCGAGGCCGTCGCGCCGGCCAGCCGCCAGAGCATCGGCCCGGTGGGCAGCCTGGGCCACGGCCAGCAGGGCCACGGCCAGCACGGCCAGCAAGAGCACGGCCAGCAAGAGCACGGCCAGCAAGAGCACGGCCAGCAAGAGCACGGCCAAGACGAGCACGGCCAAGACCAGCACAGCGGGCTGGACGGCGCTATCGCGTCAGCCGACCAGGATGCCGGCCCCTGGCCCGGGTCGCTCCCGGCGCCTTTCGCTGCCGCGCTCGACGACGACCTCGGTGTTCCGCAGGCGCTTGGCGTCGTGCATCAGGCGGTCACGGACGGCAACAGCGCGCTGGCGGCTGGCGATGGCGCCGGGACTGCCAAGCACCTATCCGAGGTCAGGGCAATGCTCGGCGTGCTCGGGCTGGATCCGCTGGCCGCACCGTGGTCGGCGGGCAGCCGCGAGGACGACCTGCGGACAGTGGTCGATGCGCTTGCCGGTCTGGCGCTTGAACAGCGGCAGGCCGCACGTGAGCGCAAGGACTACGCGGCCGCCGACGCGATCAGGGACCGGCTGCTTGCCGCGTGCATCCTGGTGGAGGACACCCCCCGCGGGCCGCGCTGGGAACTGCGCCGGTGACCGGACGCGGCGGCGGCCAGCCCAGGTCGGGTGCGGGCGGCCGGGCAAAGTCGGGCAAGCCAAGGCCAGGCACTGGCGGCTACGGCAAGCGGCGGCTTGAGGGCAAGGGACCGACTCCGCCCGCGCAGCTGCGGCCGGGCCATCCGGCACAGCGCCGTGCCGCCGCGGCTGCGGCTCCCGGCACCCGCGGCACCGCGGCCCGCCGTGACCTGCAGGCACCGAGGCCGGGCACCCGGGCGACCGCCAGGCAGCGCGGCAGCGGCATCGCCCCGGAGGTGATCGCCGGGCGCAATGCTGTACTCGAATCGCTGCGCGCGACGGTGCCGGTGATCGCGCTGCACGTTGGCCCCCGGCTGGACGCCGACCAGCGGATCAGCGAGGCCATCGCGCTGGCCGCGGGCCGTGGCATCCCGGTGGTCGAGGCCGGCCGGGCCGAGCTTGACCGGCTCACCGGTGGCGCCGTCCACCAGGGACTCGCGCTGCGCGTCCGGCCGTATTCCTACGCCCATCCCGACGACCTGATCAGCCGCGCAGCCGAAGCCGCGCAGCCGCCGCTCATCGTCGCGCTTGACGGCGTCACGGACCCGAGGAATCTGGGTGCGATTGCCCGCTCGGCGGCCGCATTCGGCGCGCATGGGGTGCTCGTTCCGGTCCGCCGGGCGGCCGGGGTGACCGCCGGGGCGTGGAAGGCATCGGCGGGCACCCTCGCCAGGGTGCCGGTCGCGCAGGCGCCGAACCTGGCCGCGGCGCTGGCCGGCTACGCCGGCGCCGGCCTGTTCGTGGTCGGCCTTGATGCCGGAGCCGAGACGCCGATTGACGAGCTCAGCCTCGCCGACGGGCCGCTCGTGCTCGTGATCGGCTCGGAGGGCAGGGGCCTGTCCCGGCTGGTCGCCGAGCGCTGCGATGTGGTGGCCCGCATTCCGATCAGCGGTCTCGCCAACTCGCTGAATGCGGGGGTCGCGGCGGGTATCGCGCTCTACGAGGTCGCCAGGCTGCGGGCCGCGGGCGGATCCTGACGCGGTCGGCTTACGCCGACGGGCGTGCCGGCCGGGTGGCCCGCCGACGGGCGCGTGCCGGACGGGTGGCCCGCCGCCGGCCGCGTGCCGGCCGGGTGGCCCGCCGCCGGCCGCGTGCCGGACGGGTGGCCCGCCGCCCGGCGGTCAGGCCTGCTCGCCGCCGGAAAGCGGCGTTGCCGGGCCGACGATCAGCGGATCGGGCGGGGCGGCGACCGTCGCGTCCATGTCCGTATAGGGAATCAGGGACAGCACGGAACGCATGGTCTCAAGCCGGGCCCGTCGCTTGTCGTTGCTCTTCACCACCGTCCATGGCGCGTCTGGCAGGTCGGTGTAGAAGAACATGGCCTTCTTGGCCTGGGTGTACTCATCCCACTTGTCCAGGGAGGCAAGGTCGATCGGGCTCAGCTTCCACTGCTTCACCGGATCCACCTGACGGCGGATGAACCGGCGGAGTTGCTCGCCGCGAGACACCGAGAACCAGAACTTGATCAGGGTGATGCCGTCGCTCGCCAGCATGTGCTCGAACTCGGGTGCCTCCTGGAAAAAGTCCGTGTACTCGCGCGGCGTGCAGAAATGCATGACCCGCTCGACCCCGGCACGGTTGTACCAGGAACGATCGAATAGCACGATCTCGCCGGGGGCCGGCAGGTGCGGGACGTAGCGCTGCAGGTACCACTCGCCGCGCTCCTTCTCGGTCGGCTTCTCCAGGGCCACGACCCGCGCACCGCGCGGGTTCAGGTTCTCGGTGAAGCGCTTGATAGTGCCGCCCTTGCCTGCCGCGTCGCGTCCCTCGAACAGGATGACCAGGCGCTGCTGCGACGCCTTGACCGACCGCTGCAGCTTGAGCAACTCGATCTGGAGACCGCGCTTGGCGACTGCGTAATCCCTCTTGCCGAGCCGCTCGGAGTACGGAAAGCCCTCCCGCCACGTCTGGGCCGGCCGTCCGTCGGCCGTTACCAGCTCAGGGCTGCAGTGCCTGCGGTGCCGCACGCGCAGGCCGAGCTCGTTCGCCAGGTCCTGGAGCAGTTCGCCGACGTTCGGCGGGGGCAGCTTGAGCAGCATCAGAGCGCCCCTTTTCCGTTGCCCTGATCGCTCTTTGCCCGATCTTGAAATAGCGCGACGAAACCCACCACGGCCCCCGTTTTCCCCTGGTCAGCTGCCATTCGGCAGCGTGCCGGACGACTCCGCGTAGATACCCAGACGCGCCACAGTGCACACTCAGTAAACAGTCGATTACGTTACGGTGAAACTAGGCTGGCTGGCGTGCTAGGCGGAGCGACGGCGCAGGCCGAAGATGGCCAGGGCAACGCCAGCGAGCGCAATCACCGGGCCGGCCACGGCCCAGAACGTAACGCCGGACATCGCGCTGCCGCCGATCGCGCCAAGGCCCTGCAGCGTGAAAATGACTCCCGCGAGCGCGACGATCGCGCCCGCGCCGACCAGCAGGCCCCTCGTCATGGTGACTGCCTCTCCTCCCGCCGCGATGCCGTCACCGGTCGGAACGGGCCCGCGGCCGGAAAGGTTCAGGAAGGCTCAGCGCTGCGCGGGCCTCGCGTACGCGCGGATGTAGCGGTCGTATGCGGCGCCGGAGCCGCTGGCGGGCAGCGCGTCCGCGGCGTCATGCTGGCCGGCCACGTACTGCCGGGAGACCAGGTCGGCCTGCACCTCCTGCAGGTGCGACGGGAGCCCGGCCGCCGGGGAGGGGCCGGCCGCGGCCGGTACCGTGATCCCGGCAAGCACGTCGTCCGTGCGCGGCTCGGCGAGCGTCGCCGCGTCCGCCAGGCTGGGCGCGGCGGCGTCCCTGGCGGTCAGCGAGGGCAGGCCCCAGCGCTCCTGGACGGTCTTCAGCACCGACGTGTGGTCCAGCGGGGTGCCGCCGGGTGCGCGGTAGACGGTGCCCGGCGCGATCAGCGGCGACACGAGCACGGCCGGCACCCGCACCCCGAACCTGGTGAAGTCGAAGCCGAACTCGCCGGCCGCGTCGTCGGGCGGCACGGCGCCCGCGGGCGGCGGCACGTGGTCGTAGCAGCCGCCGTGCTCGTCATAGGTGATCACCAGCAGGGTCTGCGGCCAGCACGATGTGCTCGACCGACTGCAGACCATTCCCGGTGGCCATCGCGGCCTCCATTCCTGCTCATTCCTCCGTCAGCTTGCCATCGGCCACGGTGCGGCGCCGCGTTACGCGCACCTGTTCAAGCATCCTCCGGCCGTGCGTCCGCGAGCACGGTGGCGGCGCCGTAGCGCAGCGACACGCCGTGCGCGGTTAGCAAGGCCGCCAGTTCGCCCTAGTCCGGGGTAACCTGCCGGTCAGCGCGCCGCCCGGGGGCCATGGGTCGTAGCCTCCCGGGCGGCGTGCATTCATCTGCGGAGCAGAGCAACCAGAGCCGTGCGTAAAACGTCTAGAAATCGACACCTTTTCCATTGGTGGCCTGTAACGGCCGCGGGTGGCGGTCCCGGCCGTCCGGACGAGGCAGGCCCGGTTCGCCGAGGAGCAGTGCATGAGGCAAGTGTGGCGGTGGCTGTTGAGCGCTGGCACTGTGACGGCGGTTGGCGCGTCGATGCTGGCCCAGGGCGGGGTGGCGGCAGCAGGGACGGCAACCGTGGCCGGGGCCGCGACAGCGGCCGGGACCTCGGCGGCGCCCCGCGGCGCCGTGCGGACGGCTGCGGCGCACCAGGTGCATTTCGCCGCGGCCCGTGCCCGGGCCGCCGCCGCCGTGTCGGCCTGGACCCCGGTCAACCGGACGCTCAAGCTGGGCATGCACGGTGCCGACGTCCTGAAGGTCCAGCGCAGGCTGAAGGCGCTGAAGTATTACCCCGGGAAGCCCGACGGCGTGTTCGGCCAGCACACGCTGGAAGCGGTCTGGGCATTCAAGGAAGTGCAGGGCCTGAAGACCAGCAAGAATCCCAACAACATCGGCATGTCGATGGAACACCGGCTGGCCGACCCGCAGGCGCCAAGGCCCGTCAGCAGCCATACCCCGAACAACCGGATCGACGTTAGCCTCAGGCACGAATACCTCGTGCTCTACCGGCACGGCGAGGTGCGGCTGATCAGCCACATCTCCAGCGGCGGCGGCTACTTCTTCTGCGATCCCCCGCCCAACCAGGGCATCTGCGGCTATGCCATCACGCCGCACGGCAATTTCACGGCCTTGTCCTTCGTGCCCGGCCAGGTCAAGGTGCCGCTTGGCGAGATGTACAACCCGGTGTTCTTCATCGGCAGGGAGTTCGCGATCCACGGTGACAGTTACGTCCCGCTGCAGCCGGTATCGCACGGCTGTGTGCGGATCCCGAACAACATCGCCAACTTCTTCCATACGCTGTTCACGATCCCTGGCACCAAGATTTACATCCGCCGCAGCCGGTAAGGCAGCCGGGGATCTCGTCACCGAGGGCCGGCCCGCGCCAGCGGGGCCGGCCCTCAGTGCTCTGCGACGGCGCGGGAACGGCACTGCGGAACAGCGGTGCGGGAACGGCGGCACGGAAATGGCGCCGTCAATGGGCGCTGCCGCCGTTGCCGGTAACGATCGAGGGTGAACCTGTCACAACCGCCGCATATCGGGTTACAGTCCTCAGCAGGGCCACTCAGGAGACATGCGCACAGGAGCGTGATCGTGTTCATGATGAAGAAAACAACCCGATTGACCCTGGCCGGCGCGCTGCTGGCGCTGGGCCTTGGCCCGGCCGCGGCGCCGGCTCTGGCAGCTACAAGTTCAGCCGCGGACGCGCCCGCCGCGCAGAGCCTGACCGGCACGCTGCCGGACGGCGCGACCTGGAAGATCGAGGTCCCGGCCAACTGGAACGGCACGCTCTTCCTGTACAGCCACGGGTACGTGACGCCAGGATCGCCGAACCCGGCCACCGACGCCGGCGACCCGATCACCGCCGCCGCCATGCTCGCCCAGGGCTTCGCGCTGGCCGGCTCCTCCTACGCGACTACCGGGTGGGCGATCCAGCAAGCCCTGCCCGACCAGATCAGCACGCTGGACATCTTCGACAGCCAGGTCGGCCACCCCACGCGGACGATCGCCTGGGGCCACTCGCTCGGCGGCATCATCACGGCCGGCCTGATCCAGAGATTCCCGGGCCGCTTCGACGGCGCACTGCCGATGTGCGGCGTGCTGTCCGGCGGCGTCGCGACCTGGAACACCGCGCTCGACGCGGAGTTCGCGTTCCAGCAGCTCATCGACCCGTCCGTGCAGGTCGTGAACATCACGATCCCGCCTGGCGACCCGACGGCGAACCTGACCGGCGCCGAGGCTGCGGCTGCTGCCGCGCAGACGACGCCGCAGGGCCGGGCACGGCTCGCGCTGACCGCCGCGCTCGGCGACACGTCCGGCTGGTTCACGCCGCTGTCGGCGGAGCCCGCCGCGAACGACTTCGCCACCCAGGAAGCCAACCAGTTCAAGTGGGAGACCCAGGTCGACTTCCCGTTCGCGTTCTTCCTGCGGGCCGAGCTCGAGGGCCGGGCCGGCGGGAACCCGTCCTGGAACACAGGCGTGAACTACGTCAGCGACCTGCGTAAGTCCTCCGATTACGGCGAGGTCGTCGCGCTGTACAAGGCAGCAGGGCTGAGCCTGAGCAAGGACCTGGAGACGCTTAACAACGCGGCGCGGATCAGCGCCAACCCGGCCTCTGTCAGTTACCTGAAGCAGAACATCACCTTCGACGGCACGATCCCAGGGCCGGTGCTCACGATGCACACCACCGGCGATGGCCTCGTGGTCAACCAGAATGAGCAGGCCTACGCCAGCGTCGTCCAGCGGGCCGGCGACGCGGCCCTGCTGCGGCAGGTCTTCGTGCACCGGGCCGGGCACTGCGCCTTCACCCCAGCCGAGACCGTCGCCGCGGCGCACGTGCTGCTGCAGCGGCTCAACACCGGCCAGTGGGACGACAGCGCACTGCAGCCATCGCAGCTGAATGCCGCCGCGGCGGCACTCGGGCCGTCGCTCAACGTGTTCTTCAGCGGGGGCCAGCTGGTTCCTACGCCGCCGGCGTTCCTGACCTTCCAGCCGACCCTGTACCTGCGGCCATTCGACCTCCTGATGACCCACTAGCCGCACCGCCACGGCCGCCGGCTTCCTGGGTTATCGTCGGCGGCCGGGGCTCAGCTTGACCAGGCGCCACCACGCGATCAGCGTGAAAGCCAGCCCGAGCAGCACCATGACGGCCATGTCCATCAGCCAGGTGCGCGGATTGTGCTTCCACAGCGGATCGGGCTTGGGCGCGCTTGCGGCGGCCGGTGCCGCGACCCTGGCGACGGTGCCCGCTGAGGCGTTCGCCTTCCTGCTGCCGTGCTTCTTTCCTGCAGCCTGCTGCTTCGCCGTTGGTTGTGCACTGGCCGCTCCGGCAGACCCGCTCGGCCCTGGTGATCCGCTGGTTCCCGGCGAGGTGCTTGACCCTGGTGATCCGCTGGTTCCCGGTGATCCGCCCGGCCCGGGTGAGGCGCTGGTCCCCGGTGCGGCGCTCGGCCCTGCTGATCCGCCCGGCGCGGGATTGTGCCCGGCCTTTTGCTTGCCGCCAGGCCGGTGTGATTTGCTCCCGGCCGGTTTCTTGACCTTGGGCGTCTTCGGCAAGGCCGGCAGCTGGATCACGTTCAGGTTGGACGTGGACGAGGTCGCGGCGAAGCCCCAGCGCGACGGCGACAGCCACGCGATTTGCTCGACTCCCGCCTGCCCGTGCAGCGGGAACACGCCGCCGGTGAGGATGACCTGGAAGATCACCGCCACGATCAGCAGCGGCATGGTCTTTTCCGAGGTGTTGACCAGTGCGGAGATCAGCAATCCCAGCGCCATCGAGGCAACCGCCAGCGCGCCCATGGCCAACAGCAGCTCAACCAGTGGCAGGTGCTTGAGGAAGGAGCCTTGCGGCGGCAGCGGGCGGCCGAGCAGCCCGATAACGACAATCACCGCCGCCTGCAGCCCGCTGATCAGCCCCAGGATCGCCAGCTTCGAGATCAGGTACGCCCCGGACGACAGCCCGGCGGCTCGCTCGCGGCTGTAGATGGGCCGTTCCTTGACCAGTTCGCGCACCGCGTTCGCGGCCCCGGTGAAGCAGGCGCTGATGACAAGGATGAGCAGCAGCGACTCAGCTCCGTCGTTGCCTCGGCCGGCCAGTCCCTTCGCGGCAGGGACCACCCGTATCAGCGCGCCGAGGACGATCGGCATCCCGGCCAGGAACGCCAGGTACACCCGGTCCGAGGCGATGACCGCCATGTACCGCCGGCATAGGGTGCTCAGCTGCGCGAACCGGTTGCGCGTCGCGGGCGGCGCGGTGGCCGCCTGCACGGGCCGGCCGGCCGCGGGCACCTGACCGTTCATCTCCGCGGCGACGTAGCGCTGGCAGTACGCGGACCGCTGGTACTCCCCGGCCCAGTCCCGGTCCGGCTCGGCGTCGAAGGCCTGGAACACCTCGGCCCAGCCTGGCTTGCCGAAATGCCTGAGGCCATCGGCAGGCGGGCCGAAATAGGCGACCTTGCCGCCAGGCACGAGGACGAGCAGCCGGTCGCACAGGTTCAGGTTCGCCACGCTGTGCGTGACCACGATGACAGTGCGGCCGTCATGGGCGAGGCCGGCCATCATCTCCATGACCGACTTGTCCAGCCCGGGATCGAGACCGGAGGTGGGCTCGTCAAGGAACAGCAGGGAGGGCTTGGTCAGCAGCTCAAGCGCGACGTTGACGCGTTTTTGCTGCCCGCCGGACAGCGACGCGGTCCTGGTCTCGGCGTGCGCCGTCAGCGACAGCTCGCCGAGTACCTCGGTGATCCGGCGCTGGCGCTCTGCCTTGCTCGTGTCCCGCGGGAACCGCAGTTCCGCCGCGTAGCCGAGGGCGCGGCGCGCGGACAGCTGCGTGTGCAGGATGTTCTCCTGCGGGACAAGCCCGATCCGGTGCCGCAATTCCGCATAATGCGTATAGAGGTCGCGCTGGTCGTACAGCACACTGCCCTCGGTGGCCGGCCGCATTCCGGTCAGTGCGCCGAGCAGGGTGGACTTGCCCGCGCCGCTCGGCCCGATCACTCCGAGCAGGCAGCGCTCGCCGAGCGGGAAACTGACGTGGTCGAGCAGCACCTTGCCGCTGGACAGCCGGAACGTGAGGTCGCGTGCGGCGAGTGAGATGTCGCCGGTGTCGATGAACTCCTGCAGTTCCTCGCCGACCAGCCGGAACGTGGCGGGCCCGATGCCGATGATGTCCAGCTCGGTCACCGGTGCCGAGGAGATCCGCTGGCCGTTGAGGAAAGTGCCGTTATGGCTGCCCAGGTCTACAATCTCGTATCCGGCCCGGCCCCGCCGCAGCTCGGCGTGGTAGCGGGAGACGCTCAGGTCGGATACGACCACTTCGTTGTCGGCTGCCCGGCCGATCCGCAGCACCTTGGCGGGCAGCCGCATGACCGCGCTTGGCCGCCGGTTTGACAGCGAGCCCGCGTAGCTCAGGCCCGTGCTTGGGGGCATCCCCGCGCCCCCGGATCCCGGCGCAGCAGCTGGCCCGCGATACCCCTGTGCGGCCCCGCCGTCCCGGTAGCCGGGCCCGGCGCCCGCATCCTGACGCGCTTGCGCGGCCCCCTCGTGCCGCGGCGAGCCGGCAGGCGGCGCGGCGGGTGGAGTCGCGGCCGGCGGGCCCGCGGGCGGCGAGTCGGCTGGTGGCGCGGCGGGTGGAGTCGCGGCCGGCGGGCCGGCTGGCGGCGAGCCGGCTGGTGGCGCGGCGGGTGGAGTCGCGGCCGGCGGGCCCGCGGGCGCCGAGCCGGCCGGTGGCCCGTCGGGCGACGGCGCGGGGCGGGCAGGAGCTGCCAGCGAGCAGCTCACTGCCGGGCCGTCGTCCGGGTGGCCGAGCCGGAGTTCGCAGTTGTCGGTGATCGTGACCTGCGAGACGCGCCGCGACCCAAGGAAGGTGCCGTTGGTGCTGCCGGCGTCCTGCAGGACCCAGGCGCTGCGGTCAGACTGGTCGAACCGCAGCACCGCATGCTGCCAGGACACCCGGGAGTCGTCGACCACGATGTCGGACTCCGGGTCCCGGCCGATCCGGTAGGAAGGCCCCGCCTGCAAACTACGATCTGAGCCCTGCGTCCGCACGACCAATGCCGGTGTCGTGCGTGACGAGAGCGCTCGGTCCGCCGTCATCTGCTAACTGTAGGGGGATTCAGCGCGAAGAAAAATCTTCTGGCCCCATCGCGGGCTTGTGGCGCGCAGCGTGCGCACTGTGCCGTGCGGCTGGGCCCAGTGCGCCTGCATCCGTATTTGCGCGGCCGCGAAAAGTGCTGCGCACAGCCAATTCGATCGACTATTCAGGATATAGTGGGCGACCCGGTGGCAGGCCGAGCGAGTACCAGGCGGGGTAGCGCGAATCCGTTGTGCTTCTTGCCGTTGCGAGCGCGGGATTCAGATACGGTCGGGTTACTATCCCAAGATCAAACTAGGCACCCGCGAATGGGCAGGTGCCGACGGCGCAGGTTGACAGCCGACGGCCGATGACGCGGATACTGGGGGCCACCCCGGCGATCCTGCGTGACCCGGGGTGTTCCTGCGCCAGACGTCGCGGCGCGCAGGGCCGCGGGCGGAAACGGGACGGGCAGGGCTAGCGCTGGAGGGCGCGGTGAGTGACGAGATCCCCTCGGCACCGGGCGGGTTCACCGTGGGCTCGAAGATTGCGGGCTACCGGCTTGAGGAGCAGATCGGCCGCGGCGGGATGGCCGTTGTCTTCCGTGCGCACGATCCCCGGCTGGACCGGCGGGTAGCGCTCAAGATCCTGGCCCCCGAGCTTGCCCGCGACGAGGCATTCCGGCAGCGGTTCATCCGCGAGTCGAGGGCGGCGGCGGCCGTCGACCACCCGCACATCATCCCGGTCTTCGAGGCCGGCGAGGCGGCCGGCGTGCTTTTCATCGCGATGCGCTACGTGCATGGCAGGGACGTGCGGACGCTGCTTGACCAGGAGGGCACGCAGTCGCCCGCCCGGGTGGTGGGCATTGTCACCCAGGTGGCATCCGCGCTGGACGCGGCGCACTCCTACGGCCTGGTGCACCGGGACGTGAAGCCGGCCAACATGCTGCTCGACGCGACCGCGGGCAGCGGCAGGCCCGATCATGTCTACCTGTCCGACTTCGGGCTCAGCAAGCAGTCACTCTCGTCCTCCGGTCTCACCGGCACCGGCCAGTTCCTTGGCACCCTGGACTATGTCGCGCCGGAGCAGATAGAGGGCAGGCCGGTAGACGGCCGGACCGATCTCTATGCGCTGGCGGGCGCCGCGTTCGAGATGCTGGGCGGGATACCGCCGTTCAAGCGCGATCAGGGCCTGGCCGTCCTCTGGGCGCAGATCTCCGAGCAGCCGCCCCGGCTCACGGACCGCCGTCCCGACCTGCCCGCTGCGGTCGATCAGGTGATGATGAAGGCGCTGGCCAAGACGCCAAGCGACCGTTTCAGCCATTGCCTGGACTTTGCTGCCGCGCTGCGGGAGGCCTGCGGCCTGCGTCCGGAGGACGCTTCCGACCCGGGCGGGCTAGCGCAGCCGCTGCCCGGCCCGGGCGGGCTAGCGCAGCCGCTGCCCGGCCCGGCCGGGCAGCCGGTGCCGCCACGGCAGCCCACCGAGGTGGCGATGCCATCCAGCCCGGCCGGGCAGCCCGCGCCGCCACGGCAGCCAACCGAGATCGCCACTCCATCCGGCGCGGCCGCGCCCGTAAGCCCGGCCGCGGCATCGGCATCGGACCAGGACCTCCCGGCCGGCCCGGCTCAGCCGGCCGGCCCGGCTCAGCCCGCCGGTCCGCCTACCGAGGCGGCCCGCATCCCGGGCAGCGCGGAACCGACCACGCCGGGGCTCGCCAGGCCGGCAGCCGGCGGCCACGGCCCGCCGGGCGCCGCACCCGGCTACGGGCCAGTCCCGGGTTTCGGGCCGCCGGCCGGCCGCGGCCACGGGCCGCCTCCCCGGCCGTGGTGGCGGTCGCGCGGCGCCGTGGCCGCAGCCGCGGCTGCCGTCGTCATCATCCTGCTGGGCGGCGGCTACCTGCTGATCGGCAGCGGGACCGGCAGCAACCTGACCGGCGGCGGCGGACCTGCCGCCGCCCCCGCGCCGAAGGTCCC
>Ga0070698_100006617_pt1 | contig 12565 bp, 6 predicted proteins | sample KBSK1502metaG_FD_65477 | JGI IMG/M metagenome (GOLD analysis project Ga0070698, IMG submission 65477) | Corn, switchgrass and miscanthus rhizosphere microbial communities from Kellogg Biological Station, Michigan, USA - KBS K1-50-2 metaG | ecosystem: Host-associated > Plants > Roots >...
TAACGTGCTGCTGCTGGTTCTCGACACGGTTCGTGCGTTATCGCTCTCTGTCTATGGCTACGGACGCCCGACGAGTCCGGCGCTGGAGCGTCTCGCAGCGCGAGGCATAGTATTCGATCGCGCCGTTGCCACAGCGCCATGGACGCTACCGACGCATTCGTCGTTGTTCACGGGACATTTCGCGTACGAGCTCTCGGCGAGCTACACCACGCCGCTCGATAGTACCTTCCCGACACTGGCGGAACGCCTAACGAGCATCGGCTATCAGACCTCCGGCTTCGCCGCGAATCTGCGCTACTGCACGTACGAGTACGGCTTGACACGCGGGTTCGGCTACTACAGGGACTTCGACGTCTCGTTGCGGGAGATGTTCCGAACCAGCACGCTGACGCGCACGCTCGCCTTCTGGTGGGCGGGACGCAACAGAGGCTACAATCCCGCCGGTCGTGTCAGCGCCGAGCGCATGAATGATCGGTTCTTCCACTGGCTCGACGACGACGACAAACGGGATCCCAAGCGGCCGTTCTTTGCGTTCATGAACTTCTACGATGCGCACGGGCCGTATCATCCACCGGCGCCGTATGACACGATGTTCCTGGGCCGAGAGCCGTTGACGCGCGACTCCGAAACGCGTCAGTTCACGCCGGCCGAACTGTCGGAGCTTACCGACGCGTACGATGGCGCGCTGACGTATCTCGACAGCAAGCTCGGTGAGCTGTTCGCTGGCTTAGAGCGGCGCGGGCTCCTCGAAAACACGATCGTGATCGTGACCGCGGATCACGGCGAGGAATTCAACGAGCACGGGCAGATGAACCACGGGAACACTCTGTATTTCCCGTCGGTGCACGTGCCGCTCATCTTCGCCGGCCCTGGCGGCATTCCGCGCGGACAACGTGTAGGCCATCCGGTGACGCTGCGAGACGTAGCGGCCACGGTGTTGCAGCTCGTCGGCGCGCCGACGCGGGCTCAACTCCCAGGCTCTTCCCTCGCGCAGCACTGGGGCCGACAGCGCGATTCGTTAGGAATCGCTGCAGAATCGCCGATCTTCGCGGAGCTTGACTACGCGCGCAATCTGCCGCCGTCGATGCCGGTCTCGAAGGGCGTGATGAAATCGGTTGTCGTGGATGGTCACCACTACATTCGCGATGCCGAAGGCGTGGAGGAGCTGTACGACATCGTCGCCGATCCCTGGGAGCGACAGAACCTTCTCCGTGATTCCTCGCTCGCCCGTACGCTGCAGCGCGCGCGCGAGCTCGTAACGCATGCGCTCGAAAATGACGTTAGGCGTGGCGACATGCCCTATTATCCAAAGCCGTAGCCAGGGTTACAGCCCGAGAATTCGGACACGCAAGCGTTGGCCAACGGGACCTCATTCTCGCTGAGAGACTGGGCCAGGCGCGCAGCTGGGGTGTGGTATTTCAAGATCCCATCCCTTAAGTACTTTGCGGCCCGCATCACCGGGCGCACGGCGACCACGTTTCATTTGAATCTCAAAGTGAAGGAAACAGGTTGACGGAAGCTCGCCCCGCTGAAAAGCAATCGTCGCTACCGGCGCGTCTGAGTGACGCGTTACTCGTCATCGCTGCGGCGGCACTGGCCGGTGCGTTGGGGGAGTTCGCGTTGATCATCGGTGCTCGCCTCGCGCTCGAGCGGATCACGATGCTCAATCCGCAGGGCATCTGGCTCGCGCCGATCGCAAATCTCTTCGTGATCGGTGTGCCGGCGCTTCTGGTGTGGTTCGTCGTGCGCCTGCTCAACCGGGGATGGGCGCTACCTGGTGCGACCGCCGTCGCCGCGTTCCTGGCTGCGCTGGAGCCTTTGCTCGTGCTCAAAGGCCGGTTGCACATCGCCGCCATGCTCATTCTGGCGGCTGGTGTGGGCGTGCAAGCCGCGGTACTCATGCGCAGGCATCCCGTGCGAACCAGACGCTGGGTCGCCGCGATAGCGATCGTCCTGGCGGCCGTCTCAGTCACGGGCGCGTTAGGCTTCAACCTGGCCCGCGGAGCGCGTGAGCGGCGGCTCGCGGACGGCCTGCCGGCAGCGGCGGACGGAGCACCTAACGTATTGCTCCTGGTGCTCGATACCGTTCGAGCGCTGTCACTATCGGCGTACGGCTACGGTCGCCCCACGTCGCCCACGCTGGCGGCTCTCGCAGCCAAGGGAGTGCGCTTCAATCTCGCGGTCGCGCCCGCACCGTGGACGCTGCCAAGTCATGCGTCGATTTTCACGGGGCGCTATCCGCATGAGCTATCGGCCGGGTGGAGCACGCCGCTGGATGGGACGTTTCCGACGTTGGCCGAGCGCCTAACGTCAGTCGGCTATTCCACCGCGGGCTTCGCGGCGAATCTGCACTACTGCTCGTACGAATTCGGCGTGACGCGCGGCTTCGGCTACTACCGCGACTACGACGTCAGCATGAATGAGGTGTGGCGCACAAGCGCGCTGTCCTCGGCGTTCGGCCTCTGGCTGGTGCAGCGGCTCGGCGGATACAGCGCACCAGGGCGATTGTTCGCCGACCGAATGAACGAGCGCTTGATGGCGTGGTTCGACAACGATCGTCTGCGCGATCCGAAGCGACCGTTTTTCGCCTTCGTGAACTACTACGATGCGCACGGACCGTACGATCCGCCGGCGCCGTTCGACACGATCTTCACAGGACGCGAGCCGCCGACGCGCGACTCGGGCAGTCGCGATTTCACGAAGCAGGAAGTCGACGGACTGATGGATGCGTATGACGGATCGATTGCGTACCTCGACCGTCAGATCGGCGAACTGCTCGCCGCGTTGGAGCGGCGCGGTCTTCTGCGCAATACCATCGTGATCGTCACATCCGACCATGGTGAAGAATTCAACGAGCACGGTCAGATGAACCACGGGAACACGCTGTATTTCCCGTCGCTGCATGTGCCGCTGATCGTAAGTGGCGCCGGCATCCCGGAAGGGATCAGCGTGCCGCAGCCTGTGACGTTGCGCGACCTGCCGGCCACCGTGCTGGACCTGATCGCTGCACCGGCGAGTGCCGCGCTCCCGGGCCGGTCATTGGCGCGGCACTGGCGCGCTGGCGCCGATTCGTTAGGCGCGCTCTCCGGGGACTCGGCGTCGCCTGTCTTTGGTGAAGTCGATTATGCGCGCAATCTGCCGTCTTCCATCCCAGTCTCGCACGGGTCGATGAAATCGGTCGTCGTCGACGGCCATCATTTCATTCGCGGTGGCGACGGATCGGAGGATTTGTTCGACGTGCGCAGCGATCCGTGGGAGCGCAAGAACGTTCTGTCGGACTCCACCCGCGGCGATGTCGTGCGGCGCGCGCGAGCGCTCATCGAAGAAGCACGGGCGCGCGACGTTCGGCGGAGCGGAGCTCCGCCGAACGCAACACGTTAGGCAGGCTTACTTCGCATGGATCGTGATCGCGCCGACGTCGGGAATAGCCGTCGTGATCGATTGCGAGCTGGTGATCGTCACGTCAGGCAGCGGCTTCATGTAATCGGCCGCCGTCGTGTAGTCGATCGCATAGGTGCCAGCCGGCAAACCACCGACGCTGAAGGATCCACCAGCTGACGCCTTTACGACGACCGTGTACTTGCCGTTCGCATTGCGGAAGGCGACCGGCGCGAAACGCGCGTCCGCCGACGTCGCTCCAACTCGGACGGCTCTGAGGCCGACGAAGCGAAAGTATTGCCGCAGGTACTTCGTCATCTTCGCCGTGTTCACCACCGGGTTGTTCTCGCCCACCTTGGCACCCGAGACCAGGAAGTACATACCGCCGGTATCGTTCGTGCCACAGAACGCGAGACCGAACTGCTGCCACGCCGAGACGTTTGCAAGCGTTAGGTCTTCGTGGAGGTGGTCGTAACCGCTGCCGCCGTGCTCCAGCTGCGCCGTGCGCATGTGATACTGCGACCCGCGTTGTGCGATTGCCTGTAGGTCGCTTGGCAATGTCTGGCCGAAGCGATGATAGGAGATCTCGTCGAGCTCCGCCGCAACGTTAGGCATGTTGATGATCTGATCGAAGTACTGCGTGCTGGCGACCACGCCGCTCGCCGTAGGACCGACGAAGTCGGGGAAGAACCCGGCCGTGTGCAGTCGCGCGCTCACAGCAGAGAGGTTGCGACCAACGACCTGCGAGCTCCAGCCCTGAAGATTCGGCTCGTTCACCAGCTCGAGCGAGTTAGGCACGAAGCCGTACTTCTGCTGCAGGTGCTGGAAGGCAGCGAGCACGAACTCCGCATACTCGTCGGGATTGTCGCGATGCAGCTGCCCCGAATTCGCGCCAGTATACGAGAGGTTGAACCAGAGGTCGTCGCCGCGCGCCTTCAGTTTCGCCTTGAGCGGGATGATCAACTGCTCGACGACGTAATCGAGATAGCCCCAATTGAATCCAGCAGGATTGATGTTGAACGGATCGGCGTTGTCATTCACTACTTGGAACCAGTAGACCTTCCACTGATCGAACGTGAGTTGGCCGGATAGTTTTTGCGGCCAGTGGTCGACAGGATTTTCGAAGCCGTTGCGCAGGCCGACACGGATCCGGTTGACCCCGACTTCATTCGCGGCGCGCTCGATCACTTCGTCGTGATAGGTCGCATAGGCGCGTGGGTCGCACTCGGCCTGGCCGATTTCCATCAGCGCTTCCCAGCCGGTCATCGTCTGGAACATCTGCTGCCCGTTGACGGTAACCGTGCCTAACGAGGTGCCGCGTGGAACGACCGTGACATCAGCGGTTCCGCGGCGCCCATCGACCGTGGCAGTGATTGTCGCGTTCCCCTGGCTGACACCGGTTACAAGGCCGGTAGACGTGATAGAGGCCACGGTGCTGGCTGAGCTGGACCAGGCGATCGCTTTCCCCTGCAATACGGCTCCGTCGCCGTCATAGACGGTGGCAGTCAGCTGGGCCGTCGCTCCGACGTCGAGGGTGCTCGCCGTCGGCGTGACAGTGACTCGAGCTACTTCACCGGCAGCAACGACGTTGTTCGAGCCCGTTGCATCAGAGCCGCAGGCAGCGCTGAACAAAAGAGCCGCTGCGGCGATTGCTCGGGCGGCAGGGCGTGATATGAGAGCAGTGTTTTTCATTAGAAATCAGAAGCTGAGGACGTTTTCGATACACCGCGCCGCCGGAAAAGTCGTGCCGTGGTCGACTATAAACGGCGTCTTTAACAAGACACTCTGAGCTAGCCAGCACACTGACCCCGTGATGAACGGGTGACCGTGCGCCCCGTCACGTTCTAACTCGTTAGGCGGCTACTTGGCGTAGATTGTAAGAACGCCCGAGTCCGGTATCGTCGTCGTGATGGACTGCGCGCTGGTGATCTGCACATCGGCCAGCGGCTTCATATAGTCGGCGACCGTGGTGTAATCGATCCCATAGAGGCCAGCCGGCAGTCCGCCCACCGTGAACGATCCGCCAGCGGACGCTTTGACGACGACGACATACTTGCCGTTCGCATTGCGGAAGGCGACCGGAGCGAAGCGCGCGTCGGCGCTCGTTGCGCCAAGCCTAACTGCGCGCAGCGCGACATAGCGGAAGTACTGCCGCAGATACTTCGTCTCTCTTCCGATGTTCACGACCGGGTTGTTTTCGCCTACCTTCGCGCCGGAGACGAGGAAGTACATGCTGGCCGAGTCGATTGTGCCACAGAACGCGAGGCCGAACTGCTGCCACGCCGACACGTTGCCAAACGTTAGGTCCTCGTGCAGGTGATCGTGCCCGCTGCCGCCATGCTCCAGCATCGCAGTGCGCATGCCGTTGGCAGCTGCGCGCTGCGCGATCGCTGTCAGGTCAGCCTGCGTCGTCGTGCCGAAGCGGTGCCACGATATCTCGTTCAGCGTCTGCTTCACTCCGGGGACCAACATCATCTGATCGAACATCTGCGTCGTGGCGACGAGACCGCTCGCCGTTGGCCCGACGAACTGCGGGAAGAAGCCGGCAGCACGTAAGCGCCGTGCCGCCGCCAGGAGGTTGTTCGCAATGTTCACGGGCGGCCATCCCCCGATGTTCGGCTCGTTTACGAGCTCGAGCGAATTCGGGTAGAAGCCGTACTTCTGCTGAATGTGTTGAAAGGTCGCGAGGACGAGCTCTGCGTATTCCTCAGGATTGTCGCGATGCAGCACGCCTGTTGGCGAGCGAGCGCCCGTGTAAGAGACGGTGACCCAAAGGTCCTCTCCACGTGACTGAAGACGCTGCCTGAGCGGGAGGATCAGCTGCTCGATCGTGTAGTCGAGATACCCGAAATTGAACCCCGCGGGATTGATCACGAACGGATCGTTGTTGTCGTTGACGACCTGGAACCACGTGATCTCCCACTGATTGAACGTCAGCTGCCCACCTGGCCGATACATCGGCCAATAATCCACCGGATTCTCGAAGCCGGCACGCAAACCTAGGCGAATGCGATTGATTCCCACTTCGAACGCAGCGCGATCCAGCACCTCGTTGCGATAGGTCTGGTACGCGCGCGGGTCGCATTCGGCCTGGCCGATCTCCATCAGCGCTTCCCAGCCGGTCATCGTCTGGAACTGCTGCGCGCTGTTGACTGTGATCGTGCCTGACGAACTTGGTGTTGCTACCACAGTGACCGCGGCCGTGGCCGACTTTCCTTCAGCGGCCGCTGTTACAGCCACAGGCCCGCCGATCGCCACACCGGTGACAACGCCCGCCGAGCTCACTGACGCGACGTTGGGAGTCGCGCTGCTCCACGTGAATGTCTTCCCACCCAGGATTTGACCGGCCGCGTTCCTGGCGATCGCGCCTAACGTGGCCGTCGAGCCGACAACGAGCGAGGTGCTAGCCGGCTGCATGACGATATTCGCGATGACCGTGTCTGCGCCCGTCGACACGCTGATCACGGCGCTGGCGGACTTCCCGCCCGTCGCCGCGCTAATTGTCGCCGACCCGGCGGAAACACCTGTGACGACGCCCGACGAACTCACCGTGGCGATCGCAGGCGCCGAGGTCGTCCAGGTAAAGACCTTGCCGCTGATGAGCTCACCCGCCGCGTTGAGCGCGGAAGCGCCTAACGTAGTACTCGCACCGATCGGGAGTGACGCCGTCGCCGGCGTGACAGTCACGCTCGCGACGACCGTATCCTGCGGTGCCGAGGTGACGTTGATCGACGCGCTGCCCGACACGCCGCTCGTTGTCCCTGTAATCGTCGCGTTGCCAACCGCGACGGCGGTCGCGACGCCGGAGGCCGTGACGGACACGATGGCAGGAGCTGAGCTGGCCCACGTGAATGTCTGACCGACGACTTCTTTTCCCGACGAATTCAGCGCCGTAGCGCGAATCGTTAGGTTGGCGCCGAGGGTGATCGAAGCGGATGGAGGATCGAGCGCAACCTGCGTCACCACATTGTCAGGGACGACGTTACTGACGACAGGTTCGTCGGCGCCGCAGGCGGCCAGAACCGGCAGGAAAAGCAAGCGCGCGAAGTGCTTCGCGAGCACGCGCGGGCGGGCAGCAGATGAAAGCATCGGCATTGCTACTTTAGTGGCCCCCGATTGGAGGCGCGAGTAGTCGTATTGTAGGTGACGGGATGAGACCCGCGACATCACGTCGCCCACCGACAATCGGGGAGCTCGCTTTACGAGCTCAACCGCGGCGACGAGCAGGTAGTGCGAGAATGTACCCTGTCAGCGCCAAAACGATCGTGAGAGCGCTCGCCCCAAGCAGCAATACTTTACGCATCCGATTCGGGATGAGGTTGCCAGGCAACTGGAATTCGTGCAGCGCCGCCATCACTGCTCGTAGACGCGAACGGCTGCTTGTCGACGTTATGCTCCCATCTACGCCCACATGGACAAGCGTGTGCGCCGCATCGTTGAGCTCAGCGCGATAGGCGGGGAGTACTCCGAATCGATAGTACTGATCGTACTCTGTGATGTGGCGCACAGTGAAGCCGACAGATGAGTCGAGCACGACTGCGCGCACGAGCAAGGAGGCAAGCGAGTCGCTGAGCAAGACGCGCTGCGCTGTCGCTGCGTCGACGAGAATGTGCGCGCCGCCCCGTGCAACGAAATCATAAACGAGGTTCGCGCCGAGGGGTTTGAGGGCGACGCTGCGCACGGGGCGCGCCGTCTCGGGGACAGCAAGCAGCGCCTCGCTCGGGCTGCGCACCGCACCACTCGGATCCAGCGCGGCGCCGCCGACGGAGCGCGTCGTTGGCGCGGGCGGAAGCACCATAGCGACGCCGGTGACCACCCACAGCATCACCAGCGCGCCCAAGCCATAGGCGATCCAGCGGTGAAACGAGCGGGACCAGCGAGTGACGGTCGGCATGCACAGCCTAACGAAGTGCCAACTGGTAGGGGATGGGAGGATCGGGGATAGGCTAGGAGATGTAGCCCAAACCGCTCAAGCGTTGGCGAATGATCTCTTCGCCGTCGGCGGTCATGCCGCCGGACTGCGCCTCTGCGAGGGAGCCGCCGAACAGCGAGCGGCCCTGGAACGTGTCGGGCCGCTCGTAGCCGCCGACTTCCATGAGTGTTGGTGCGATGTCGAGGAGTCGTGCGCCCTGCAGCTCGCCGACGGCCGGCACGTTAGGCGCGGCCAGTATGAACGCTCCGAACTGCGCGTGGTTGCAGTCGTCGGGCCCGGTATCGTTCTCCTTCACATGCAGCGTGCCGTTGTAGCCGACGCCGCCGATCGAGCGCCAATCGAGCGCGCCGAAGTGCACGATGAGATCTGGCGCCACGTTTTGCACGCGATTGTATACCTCTTGCGGTTTGAAAACGAGCGTGCCTAACGGTTTCCCCATGGCGTCGGTCGTCGCCTCGAACTTGGCTTTCATCTCGTCGCGGAAGTGTTCGTAGTCGGCTTGCGGGATCGTGCCGTTTGGCTCGCGTCCCTCGACGTTGAAGAAGACGCGCGCGTAGTAGCCGCCTTCGCTCCAGACCTTGGTCTTTCCCCAATTGACTTTGAGCTTGCCGAACGGCGTGACCTGTGCGGGGTACTCGTCCAGGGTCAAAAGTTTTTCCCGCACGAGCCACTCATTGACGCAAAAGCCGCCGTGCAGGGCCTGCGCGCCATGGTCCGAGACCACAAGCACCGCTGTTTGGTCGTCGAGCAGCTCGAGCAGCCGACCGATTTCCTCGTCCAGGTGCAGGTAGAAGTCGGAGATCACATGCTCGTACTTGCTGCCGGGCTCGTGATCCGGATGCGTGGCGTCCATGTACTTCCAGAAGCCGTGATGCACGCGGTCCAGCGCGATGTTGACGAAGTGGAAGTACTCCCACTCGGCATTCCGGACGTAGTGCCTAACGACTTGGAATTGCTTGCGGCTCATCTCGAAGATCTGATCCCGCAGCCAATCCTTGTCGTCCGTGCGGAAGCCTTTCACGTCGACGAGGTACTCGCCGACGAGGCTCTTGATCTCGTCCTTGATGTGAGCCGGGTGCGTGTATTCGTCGTCGACCGAAGGCGTCATGAAGCAGCCCACGGAGATTCCGTTCACGCGCGGCGGCGGGAAAGAAGGAGGCACGCCGATGATCACCGATTTCTTCCCTTCCATCGCCAGATAATCCCAGATCGCCAGCGCCTTGAAGGACTTGGAATTGACGATCGAGAGGTTGGCATAACTGTGGTCCGCCCGGTTGCGGAAGCCATACACGCCTAACGAACCAGGGTCCTGGCTCGTGACCATGCAGCGCCACGCCGGAATCGTGATCGGCGGGATGACGCTTTCGAGGCGTCCGTAGCAGCCGGCGTCCATGAGACGCCGGACATTCGTTAGGCGTTCGTCGCCAAAGAGCAGCGCGGGCGCCGCGCAATCGAGTCCGACAACGAGCAGTTTCATTCGTTAATGCTGGCCAGTGTGATCATTCGTTTCATCTTGCAGCCCTGCCGCATGCAGGAGCCGTGCGAACCACTTCTCAATCGCTTCACGCCGAGCCGGATCGCGTGCGAGGTTGTTCGATTCTGCAATATCGGAGCGAAACGCGTACGCTTCGACCGTGCCGCGATCGTCGCGGATGACGTGCAGCGTATCGTCCGTGACCGACGTGAGGCTTCCCCAGCTGATCGGCGTGTCCATCTGCTGGTTGATTCCCTTGCTCACCGCGGCGACCACCGGACTCGTTAGGGCATTCGCGTCGGTCGCGAGCGTCGCCAACGAGGCGCCGGGAAGGAGGCCGGCTGTCGAACCCGTGAGCTGTTGAATTGTGCGCGCCAAGTCGCGAAGCGAGACTGTTCGGGTCACGCGTACGCCTTCGGGCAGACGTCCCGGCGCGTAGATGACGAGTGGCACGTGCAGCACGGCGCTATACAGGCTGGCGCCATGCCCGTGCTGGCCGTGCTCACCGAACAACTCACCGTGATCCGACGTCACGATCACAATCGTTCGTGCCAGGTCTCCGCGCCGTTCCAGCTCTGCGAACAGTGACTTGAGGTTCTGGTCCAGCCGCAAAATCGAACCATCATATTCGTCTTTGCGCGTTTTCCCGCCGCCGAAAATCGTGTCCGACGGATTGGCGTAACCCGCGTGCGCTTCCATCAGGTTGAGCATGGCAAAGAACGGCCGGCGTGTCTTCGCTTGCCAGCGCAGAAAGTCGCCCTGCACGTCCGTGACGTCCTTGGCGTCGTGCACTTGGTAGCTATCGAGCGGTCGCCAATCGAAGCGCAGGAAATCCTTCACGGCCTGGCTGTACCAGCCTTGCTGCGTTATGCGCCGCAGCGGGGATTGGAACGCGCGCGCCTGAGTCAGCGTCGTGTTCAGAAGGACTTCTTCGAGCGTGAACTTGAGCGCTTCATAACGAGTGAAGCCGCGGTGCAAACCGGTCGGATAGCTCGCCGCGAAAAAGTTGGCGACGAAGGCGCCGGTGCTATAGCCCTCTTTGTAGAGTGCTTCGGCGAGCGTTGGAAACGTGCGATCGAGTGGACTGGTCCAGTCTGCCGTTAGGGCGCCGGCGTATTGCCCCGTGAGCATGCTGGCATGCGACGGCAGTGTCCACGGCGCCGCTGAGAATGCGTAGTCGAAGACAACGGCGCGTCGCGCCAGTGAATCGAGGAACGGCGTTGTTTTTCGTGCGTACCCATAGAGGCTCATGTCCTGAGCCCGCGCTGTGTCCCATATGATGAGTAGAACGTTAGGCTTGTCTCCAGCGGGTGGCAGCGCGGCGATGAGCTTTCGTTCCTGCACGATGCGCAGCACGCCGCCAACGAGCGCCACTGCGACGAATACGGTTCCAAGCGCCATGCCGACCGTACGAGTCGCGCGCCTCCAGGCGACCGCATGTCGCTTGGCCCAGGCTGACAGCTGCAAGCCAGCACCTAACGCGAGGACCACCCAGGCCCACGAGCTGACGCGAGTGAAAAGCAGGAGAACCGAAAAGAACGTGAGCGACGTCCAAAACCAGACGCGCGCACGCGAGGGAACTCCGCCGCCGCGGAGAGCAGCGATTGTGGCCAGCGGCAGCGAGCAAATGGCAAAGACAAGGATGTAGCCGGCCGGAATCATCCAGCCCACATCCCGCGTGTTCCAGTCCCAGTTGGAGGCTGGAACGAGCTGCCGCCGCACATACACAATCGTTAGGTGAAGCGCAGCCGCTACCAGCGCGGGCAGCACCGCGTAGCCGATCTCGGCGGCGAAACGGCGCAGTCTCTCACTCAAGCCCATACTCACGACACTCAGTGACTCGCGCCGAGCGAGCCACGTTGCAGCGCGTCGTCAAGCAGGCGCTCGAGAAGAACCCTGCGCGCGGCATCACGCGCGATGTTGTCGCTCTCGCTGGTATCACGACGATACGCAAACGCCTCGATGCGCCCCCTTCCATCGCGAATCACGTGGAGCGTGTCGTCCAACATAGCGCTCATGTTCCCCCAATAGATGGGGTTTCGAGGCGGCCGGTTAATCTCTTTGCTCACGTGTGCGAGGACGGGGCTCGTCGGCGCCGTCGAATCTTTTGCCAGCGCGGCGAGCGATGCACCGGGAAGAAGCTGGGAACGAGCACCCGCCAAGTCCTGAATCGTGCGCGCCATGTCGCGCAGTGAGACCGCGCGATCGATGCGGACGCCACCCGTTAGGCGCCCTGGAGCATAGATGACAAGCGGGACATGAAGAACCTGCTCGTACAAGCTGTTGCCGTGCGCGTTCAGACCGTGCTCACCGAAGAGTTCACCATGATCCGCCGTGACGATGATGACTGTGTTGTCGAGCTGTCCCCGGCGCCGTAACTCACCCACGAGGCGCCCGAGCTCGTGATCGAGCCACCAGATCGCTCCATCATACGCGTCCTTCCGCAGCGCGCCGTTGCCGAACTTGCTGGCCGACGGTGCAGCCTGCGACACGTGAGCCTCCATGTAGTTCAGCATTGCGAAGTGCGGTCGCCGAGCCTGGGACTCCCAATCGAGAAAAGCGTCTGTAATCGACTCGGCGTACTTCATGTCGTGTGACTGGAAGACGCCAAACGGCCGCCAGTCAAACGACAAGAACTCCTTGATCGCCTGGCCGTACCAACGCTGCCTGACGATGCGCTGATAAGGTCCCTGTATCGCGCGCGACTGCGTCAGCGTCGTGCTCCACCAGGCTTCGGTGAGCGAGCGTCTGGTGTCCTCGTAGCGCACGAAGCCGCGATG
>Ga0070698_100006618_pt1 | contig 12564 bp, 13 predicted proteins | sample KBSK1502metaG_FD_65477 | JGI IMG/M metagenome (GOLD analysis project Ga0070698, IMG submission 65477) | Corn, switchgrass and miscanthus rhizosphere microbial communities from Kellogg Biological Station, Michigan, USA - KBS K1-50-2 metaG | ecosystem: Host-associated > Plants > Roots >...
AATCCGAAATCCGCATTCTGCAATCGTTGGAGAGGTGCAAGAGTGGTTGAATTGGCAGCACTGGAAATGCTGTGAGCGGGAAACCGTTCCGTGGGTTCGAATCCCACCCTCTCCGCCAGTTATCGTTATCGGGACTAAGCAAAGTAGAAGGAAGCTTTTGTCTATGACACCAGCTAGTAAGAGTCGCGCCGGCTTTCCGTTCGTGCTTCATGCTTCCGCCTTCATCCTTGTCTTGATGTCGGTGAGCACGCTGAATTCAGTCGCCGGGCAATCACATGTCAAAACCCGGGCTCGCGGATCCATTTGCGGTAATCCGCTGGTAGTGTGCAAAACAAGCGTGACTTTCGAGCCCCATGATTTGCAGTTTCGCGTGCCGAAAAATTCAGTCATCTTTGATACCGAACTGTTCTACGCTGTGATACTCAAGAGCATCACGGCTCCTGACTACGATTGTGAGAAGTTCGTCCCCGAAAGCGAGCGTGTGGCAACTCAGGCCTTGTTTCCGGACCACAAGGTTTTTAGTTCTCGTTGTACCGAAGCCGGCAGCTTGTTTTATACGACCATAGACGACAAATACCGGATCATGGCCGTCTACGGCGGCACCACGCTGGCTGAGTCAAAACGTGTGCTTGCCGCAGTTAAGGCAACGGGAAAATTTCCCGGAGCTTATGTGCGCAGGATGCGCACCGGCTTCAATGGGACCTAGGACTTTTGTTAGAAACGGTTTCCCCTTCCGTCTGTTAGAATAGCTCACGCCCCGTACAACAAACCCCCGCGAAGACAGGCAGCAGAGTGCTTGTTCTAATTACGAATGGATGGGCAGGGAATGCTCGTTCGCGCGGAGTTTTTTATGGATGACAAACTAGCAACAGATGAAGCCAGGCGCTCGGTGCAACATGAATCGGTAAAGGCGCAGGTCGAAGGTGAAGTGCAGGCAGAGATTGCGGACCGCGCCAGCCAGGGCCCTGCGGCGGGCGAGGCGGCTAAGATTGACCAGGTCGCTGGCCAGTTCCGTTCCAAGGCTGTCAATGAAGTGGTCGATACGGAGCGCGAAGTTGAGCGTGGTCGCGGGGCCGCGCGAATCTCGCAAGTTGTCGATTACATTTTCTTCGTTATTTACGCGCTGCTGGGATTGCGTTTTCTGCTGGCCTTGATGGCCGCGCGCAGCACCGCCGGGTTTGTACAATTCATTGTTACGGTAACGAACCCGTTTTACCTGCCGTTTAGAGGAATCGTTGCGAGCCCTGCAACCGATCAAGGTCACACGCTCATGCTGCCGATTGTGGTAGCACTGATCGCCTACATGTTGCTACATCTCGCCATCAATGGACTGCTGCGAATGTTGGCGCATCGCAAAACAGCGATCTAGACAGGACAAACTTGTCTCTCCCTCGTGGGTCAATACTTTCTCACTTTAACAGGCGATGAAAGCAGTATTGTCATGAAAAGAGGGCGGCAAAAACCGTCATTTGACAATCCGCCTCCGGCAATTCAAGATCGCAACGTTTTTGACAAGTTATCAGACTTCGGGCTCCGCACAACGCCGCGCCGGTGAACCCCGCCAGGCCGGGAACGGAGCAACGGTAGCCATGCGCACGTGTGTTGCGGGTAAGTCCGGAGTCTGGCCAAAATCGAATAGTGATGAGTTATGAGTACTGAGTAATGAGTTTGAGCATGCGCTGCAAACCGTCAGGAGCTCAAACGTCCCTGGTCTCACTTCCTAACTCATCACTCATAACTCAGCACTCATCACTGTTTTCATGACCTACCAGGTAATCGCACGCAAGTGGCGGCCGCAGACTTTTGACGAAGTAACCGGCCAGGAGCCCATCACGCGTACGCTGCGCAATGCCATCGAGCACCAGCGGCTTCATCACGCGTACCTTTTTTCCGGAGCGCGTGGAGTCGGCAAAACCACCACCGCGCGTTTGCTGGCGAAAGCGTTGAACTGCCATAAAGCAAAACAGCCAACCGCCACGCCCTGTCGCACCGACGACCCCGATGCCTGTCCCTCTTGCAGCGAAATCTCAGAGAGCCGCTCAATTGACGTTCAGGAGATCGATGCGGCTTCACATACCGGGATCGATAACGTCCGCGAGACCATCATCGGCACCATCGGCTTTGCTCCCGCGCGCGACCGCTACAAGATCTTCGTCATCGATGAAGTGCACATGTTGTCTACCAGCTCGTTCAACGCACTGCTGAAGACAATTGAAGAGCCGCCGGCGCGCGTGGTCTTCATAATGGCCACCACCGAGCGGCATAAAGTGCCGGAGACAATTCTCTCTCGTTGCCAGCAATTCGAATTTCGCACAATAGCAACCGCCAGGATTTTCGATCGATTAAGGTTGATTGCCGAAGCGGAAAAAATTGCCGTGCCGGATGATGCGCTGCGCGAGATCGCTCGCTCGGGCGAGGGCTCCATGCGCGACGCGCAGTCAGCCTTTGATCAGGTGATTAGTTTTGCCGGATCGAAGATTAAGAAGGAAGACGTCGAGATGGCGCTGGGTGTAGCCGGCGCCGATATTCTGATTCGGGTAGTTAACGGCATTGCCAACCACCAACCGGCAGAGGCCCTGGCCGTTGTGGATGACGTGGTCATGCGCGGTCACGACCTCAGAAATTTTTGCCGCGATCTGCTGGCGCACTTTCGCGACCTGCTGGTTTCGAAAGTCTCCGGCAGCGAGGAACTACTGGAGTCGGCTATCTGTGATCGAGACGAGCTGGGGCGACAGGCGGCGCTGTTTTCTGAAGCCGACCTGGTACGTTTTTTTCACTCGCTTGCCGAAACAGAGACTTTGTTAAAGACCGCTGCACACCCGCGCTACCAGTTGGAAATCGGACTGGTGAAGCTGATGGAAATGCGCCGGCTTGAACCACTAAACCAACTGCTGGAACGGCTCGCCGCGCTCGAAGAATCCGCGCGCAGCGGCAAAGCTCCCGCGGGAAGTTCAGGAACGCAGGCTGGCCGGGCAACCGTCTCGGGAGCTTCCACCGGAGCAAAGCCGGCCGCAAATGCGTCAGTTTCCCGGTCGAACCCAGCTGCTACGGCTTCATCGTCCTCCGCGCGTCCGTCAGAGCTCGGAACTGGTATGAGCAAAGCGGCAGCAAATTCCGGCGCCGCAACGGGTTCATATACCGCGGCAGCCACGCAGACGGCGTTGGCGAGTGAAACAGACAGTAGTCCCGTACTCTCCGAAGCGGATACGGCGCCTGCCTCCGAGATTGAACGGGTCAAAACAGCGCTCGGGACCCGGCGCAAGATGTTGCTGGTAACGGCTCTCGACGCCGCTCACCAAGCCGGGATCGAGGGCAATGAGCTGTGCCTGGAGTTTGCGCCGGAGACGCGTCACTTCCGCGATACGCTCGCTAAAAGCGACAACGTGAAGGTCCTGCGCGAAGTTTGTAAAGAGGTTACGGGCCGTGACCTCGGCGTGCGTTTTGTAGTGAACGATCCGGAAGCGATCGCTGCTTCTACTTCCGCAGATGCGCCGCCGTCAAAGGAAGAGAGCGAGCGGCGCGATAAACAGAACCTGCGCGAGCAGGCTGAAAAAGATCCCACCGTCCAGCAAATGTTAAAGACGTTTCGCGGCGAGATTGTCGATGTGAAACGCGTGGAACCGGCCAAGTAGGATTCGGCTCGCTTCAGAGAATCCCTTCAAAACAACCAGACTGTCGCGCCTTTTGAACTTCAGAAAATCAAGACCGGCACCAAGGGCGCCGTGTGCCGGTCTTTTATGCGCCACGTTCACCCTATGACGTGGCGCCACGCGACACTTTTAGTTTCCGTCGAAACCAAAGTGTTCGCGGACCGAGGAGCACGCCGCTTTTTCGTGCTCCTCCGGCCATCAAGATTGTTGAGCATTCGCAGGCGCCGGCGCCAGATCCCGGCGCGAGCGGCGGCGAATCGGAGTACGCTCTTTTAATAAGTCTTTCTGTCTCGATTCCAGGATGTAAGCCAAAGCCTGATAACTCATCGACAACGAGGCCGCGGCGCGCGTTAAACTTCCATTCGCTTTCCCGAGCGCTCGCTGGATAACCCGACCCTCAAATTTCAGCACTTCACTTTGCAGATCGACGGGCTTATTGAAGAGGGCTTCGATCGGATCTTCGGCAGCGGATTCGTCTCCACCCAATTCACTGCGCGACCTAATGATGACTTTTCTGGCGGCGGCATTCACCCTTAACAAAATATCCTGGCTTTGAGATTTCGACAGCCAATCACTTGCGCGCTCGTAGGCGACGTAAAGAGTCTCAACGGACAGATCGTCAAGTTCCTCGAGCATAGTCAGGGCCGCGAGCCCGGCTTTGTTAAGCGCACCCACCTGGTGAGCAACTTCAATGGCTTTCTGAAATATAAACTGCGCCGGCTCACTGCGCTTGAGGCGTGCGAGGGCAATGCCTTGCGTCGTTAGTGCCTCAGCCAGCAAACATTGGTGACCACTCTTCTCCAGAATGCGAACAGCGTTACGTGCCGCCGCTTCTCCCTCTTTGTACTTTCGCTCAGCGACGAATACCTGCGCCCGAGTTTCATCGAATTGTGCAGTGCGTGTTTTATCCCGAACCGTCATTGAAAGTCGTCGAGCTTCAGCAATGTATTTGTGGGCTTCCTTAAATCGGGACAGTTGCCGAAGGAGGTTCCCTAGATTGTTCTTCACATCTGCCCGAAAGGAAGAGTTCTGAGCCAATTTGAAATGATGATCAGCTTCCTCATATTCTTTGATGGCACGCTTGAAGTAATCTTGTCTATTCGCCGGTGTAGCAAGCTCTCGGAGCACCATCGCCAATTGACTGTGATAAGCACCTTTTGTGGCTGCGTTAGTAATTTTGGTGAACAGAGCAGCGTTATCCGTGAGGATTTCCAATGCATGCTCGTACCGTGAGGCGGACCACTCTACGACTGCAAGGCCCAAGAGCGCGTTGGCTCGCGTGTTCCCTTCCACGGTGAGCTTTTGCAAGGCTTCTTTGAACATAATTCGAGCTTCGTCCAACGCGCCTTCACGCCAATAACAATAGGCGAGTTCTGCGCGTGCTGCGGCAATTTTCTTAACATCCCCTGTTGACTCAAAGAAGTTGATGCTCTCGCTAATTAAGTCTCTTGCAATGTCCTGAGATTCCTGAATGCGGTTTCTACTACCAATCCACCTGGTCAAAATCCCAACACAAAGCAGGACCTCGGCGGTGACCGAAGGGTAAAGTCCCGAGGTTTCAGGCCGCTCTCCAACTCCGGGCCATATACGGCCCATTGCTTCCCGGGCGCGATCGTAGGAACCCTTGTCTTTCAACGCCATAGCGGTTTCGCAGCGGACAAGAGCTTCTTCATTCGCGGTTAAATGGGATGTCCGAATTTTCAGTGAGGTTATCTTCATGGGAGATAGACCTTTCCACGTGAGTGTAAGAAAACTTGCTAAAGCGCGGGGATATTAACTGGCTCGCCCGCAGCTTGCAAGAACTTCGGGAAGTTGCTCTATTCTTGCTTGATGTAAGAAATCTTGCATCGTCCACTTTCAAAGGAGATCCCATGAAACGCTTCATAACTGTAATCGCTCTCTCCTGCGCGCTTTCGGCGTCAGCCCTCGCCGGCGATGTTCCATCGGTAGGTGCTCCCGCACCAGGCGACATTCCAACAAGCGGAGCGCCGGATCCAGGCGAGGTGGAAACTCCTGGCAGGACTGGGCTCTCAAGCGACGCGCTGTCGGCCTTACTGTCAGTGCTCGGCTTCCTGGCCTAGAGTAAGAGGCTCGATAGCTACTTTCGTCTTAGCTTCACGGCTTAGCGATGCGCTTTGGTAGTTATCGCGTTTTTACTTTCCAGTTAGGTTCTAACAATCCAACTCTCATTGGCCGCCCCACGGCAGCAGGGGTTGGTGTGTCTCAAATCCCAGGGCATTTTGAGAGTTCAAATCAGACCTTGGACCGCTCAAAACTCCGAACAAATTTGCTGGCGTCGTCGTATGGGATTTCGCAGTTGATTTGAGGGGGGCACTAACGATGCGCGATCCATTTACCGCGGGACTTCTGAGTTTTCTTATTCCCGGCGTCGGCCAGATTTACAACGGCCGCTGGCTCGCGGGAATTTTCTGGCTAATCATCACGCCGGGCTTTTGGATTGGCTCGGGCGGCACGCTCGGCTGGATCTGCCACATCATTGCCGCCTACACCGCATACTCCTACGCCAAAGATCATCCGGTCCGACATGCGTACTAAGGAAGCGTACTAAGACTGAAAGCGGCGAGCCTCAACAAAGAAACTCGCCGCCTCTGGGCATGACCTCTGTTCCTCACGTCGGTCACTGAACGGGCCTTATATTCAAAATCAAACGAAAAAGCAATGGGGTAGCTGGTTACGTAATCCAGGTCAGGCGCATCCTTGTACAGGTTAGCCATTCGAGACATTTGCCTGTGGTAGGTAATGACTTCCTAGGAGTTCAGCGTTCTGGGGTGTATGATGCGCTTCTCACGCCCCAATACGGATGGTTCGCCCCAGTAAGGAAGACCGCAATGTCCCCGAAATCAACGAACGCGCACGAAGTGCGTGAGCCTCTCACGCTAGAAGCCGAAGCCCAACAGGTGCTTGATGAGTTATGGAGTGAAAAGGTACTTCCTTTTGAACTGCACGTCGGAAAGCTCACCAAGGGCATGGGTGAATACACCATACACTTTCACGATAGCCGGATTCGCACCGCCCGCGTTCAACTGACGAATGGGCAGTCGTTCAGAGACATGGTTAAAGATGCTGTTCTGGCTCGAGTGGCGAAGATGAGTGGCCCGTTGGCAGCGGATCACCAGGCCCGCAGTTAAGCGCCTCAAACAGCTCGTCGAATTGTCGGTAGGCTTCCACCCACCCAAAAGCCTTTAGATAAGAGGACACCAAATTCTAAGTAGGGGCAGCTTCCGGGAGCACTGCCATGTTAACCACCAGCTTTGATTAACCGGCGCTGCCTCGTGATATCCTTTCCCCATCGCTACCAACGTTAAAGAAGAGTTACCTGCAATCGCGAGCGCCGAAAACCCTTTGCGCGCCGGGATGCGCCTTGAGCCAACGGCGCCGCCGTGTGCCATGGTCATCTTCGGCGCCAGCGGAGATCTGACCCGTCGCAAGCTTTTCCCGGCGCTGTATCGTCTCGCGCAACAACGTCTTGTTCCCAGCGAGTTTGCGATTCTCGGCACGGCCCGCCAGCCACACAGCGATGATGAATTCCGCGCGACGATGAAGGCGGCAATTGCGGAGTTTGGTTCTGACGATACTCTTGATGAAAACGCCTGGCAGAGTTTTGCGAAGCGAATTTTTTACCTCGAAGGCGACTTCAAGGACGCAGAACTTTACGAGAAGTTAAAGACGAAACTCGAGGAGATTGATAAGGAATACGACACTGAAGGTAATCGCATTTTTTATTTAGCCACTGCGCCTGACTACTTCGGACTGATTGCCAAACAACTGGGCGAGGCAGGAATCGCGCGGCCGCGATCAAACAAGCCGGCGGGAAAGGCAAACGCAGGTGTGAAACGGAGTGCGCCCGTGAAGAAACCATGGACGCGCCTCATCGTGGAGAAACCGTTTGGCCGGGATCTGGAAAGCGCGCGCACACTAAACAAGACGCTGGCTGCAGTTTTTGATGAGAGTCAGATCTATCGTATCGATCATTATCTCGGCAAAGAAACGGTACAGAATCTGCTCGTCTTTCGCTTTGCCAACAGCATCTTTGAGCCGCTGTGGAACCGGCAGTATATCGATCATGTACAGATCACCAATGCCGAGACAATTGGTGTCGAGGGTCGTGGCTCTTATTACGAAACGGCCGGCGCCTTGCGCGACATGATTCAGAACCACGTCTTTCAGGTGACCTCGCTGATTGCTATGGAGCCGCCGGCGTCGCTGTCCGCCAACGGCGTTCGCGACGAAAAGATCAAAGCGATGCAGTCTGTGCGTCCGTTGCCTCAGGCGACTAGTGAGTTTGCAGTGCGCGGTCAATACGGACCGGGAACAGTGCTGGGAGATACGGTAGTGGGCTATCGCGAGGAGCCAGGCGTCGATCCGAATTCTTCTACCGAGACATTTGCGGCGCTCAAACTCTATTTCGACAATTGGCGCTGGTCCGGCGTTCCTTTTTACCTCCGTTCCGGAAAGCGTTTGCAAAAGCAAGTCACCGAAATCGCCATACAGTTTAAGGAAGTGCCACACCGGTTGTTCAACGATTCCGACTCACCGCTGCAGCCAAACGTCCTCGTCATTCGCATTCAACCAAACGAAGGCATCAGCCTGCGTTTTGGCGCCAAGCTCCCCGGTCAGGCACTCAGAATCCGCTCGGTAAACATGGACTTCCGCTACGGTTCGTCTTTCGGCGTCAAACCACCGGAGGCTTACGAGCGGTTGCTGCTTGATTGCATGCTGGGAGATTCGACGCTCTACGCACGCCGCGATATGGTGGAACGTGGGTGGGAGATCGTGACCCCGATTCTGGAAGACTGGAAAAAACCGGCACAGGATTTTCCCAACTATGAAGCCGGTTCATGGGGACCGCAAGCAGCGTTTGAACTGATCGAACGCGACGGCAAGGATTGGAGGAAATTGTGAAATGCAGTGGCGAGTGGCCAGTGGTCAGTGACCAGTGTTAGCACAACCACGGCAACTGAACACTAAGACTGGCCACTGACCACTGGTCACTGACCACTGACAAAGATGCAAATCCAACTTGAGAAAACTCTGGATGTAGAAGTTGTCGAACGGCAATTGGCGGAGCTCTGGCAGGAAACCGCTCATGATCCGAACGCTGACGCTGGGACAGCCGTGTTGCGCGCGCGGGTCGCGAACCTGCTGGTGTTTGTTTCGAATGATGCCGCCCTCGACGATCTACATCAGATGTTGGGCGAGTTGACGGCGATTCATCCGAGCCGGGTGCTGGCAATGCTTGGCACTCGAGAAGGAGCGGATCAGGACATCGAGATGTCGGTGGAATCGATTTGTCAGACTGATAAGCGCACCGGCAATAAACGACTTAGCTGCGAAGAAATCACCCTGAAGGCGTTTGGCAAGTTTGTCATTGAACTTCCCAGTGCGGCGTTGCCGCTGCTGATGCCGGATTTGGCAACATTTCTTTGGTGGCGTAACGCCCCGCACATCTCCGACAAGGTGCTGGACAAACTCCTGCGAGCGACTGATCGACTGGTGATTGACTCGCTGGAGTTTGCAAATCCTCAGGTTGATCTAAGCGAGACAAATAACCTGTTCAACGCTAAAGACTACGACCATGTCGGACTCAGCGACCTCAACTGGGCCAGGCTCACCTTCTGGCGCGAGCTGCTCGCGGATTTCTATGACGTTGCCGCGTATAGGACGTGGCTCGACGGTGTTGACTCCGTCGAAATTGAATATGTTGCGCCCGACACCGATGAGTCGTCTGTGGCGCCGCAGGCTCTGCTGTTCTCAGGCTGGCTTGCGAGCCGGTTGGGATGGCGTCTCGCAGAGGAACGGCCGGTCCAGACGGACAGTCAAACGCTGTCGTTCAAGTTTCGCTGCGAGTCTCGCAGTGGTGGCGCCGCTGATCACCACGAGATTCAACTGAGACTCAGGAGCGTTGAGCGAGGTGAGCGAAAGCCGGGCCGGCTCGTGCAAGTCGAATTGCGATCGAGTCGAGAAAGAGCGGGTTCCTTCAAAGTCGCACGCAGCGACGACAACCTTTACGTTTTGGCTGAAGCCAAACTCGGACGACAAACTCACCGCGGTCGCGTCCTGCCCGTTAGAAACCGCAGCGCCGCGCAATTGCTGAGTCGTGAGATGGAAATCCTCTGCAATGATCAGATCTACCAGGAAGCTGTAGCGGTAGCAACAATGATGATTGACCGCTCGACCAGTCCACCTGCTTAGCGAACCTTAAATCGCCCACAAACACTCCAGCCAGATTCTTGCATGAGTTTGAACCTGGAGGTAGGAGACAGAGCCGTAGGACAGAGCCGGTAGGAGACTGTTGTTACCTAATGCTGTTGGGTGACTCTCCATCTTCACATTTGTTCGACAGTGTGGTATAAGGCGGGAATATAGGAAGGCAGACCCTACCTTACCACCCACACGATGTCGATAATCGAGCTTGACCGTTCAGATCTTACTCGACTGGTTCTCTAATAAAGGAGTCTTTCTCATGTTACGTCGATTCCTCGGAGCAGCAATCGTACTACCCATACTCGGTCTCTTGGTCTACACCGTCCAATTAAACCCTGGGGCCCAAGCGTCGCCTCCGGAACTTAATGTTGTAACGAAAACAAGCGGCCTCGAGGAAGTGAAAGCTACGATCTTGGGTGGTCAAGTCAGCTTCCGCTTGAAGAACAATCACCGAGAGACGATAACCGCCTTTGCAATCAACATTGGTGACCTGATGATAAAGGAAGACTTCGCTTATTCAGACGTGCATTTCGGCATAGAACCCGGAGACACCTTTGAGAAGAGCTATTTGGTATCTCCTTCACCAGAAATCTCTGCACTCCCAACTCTTTATCTTCATGCCGTTCTGCTTAAGAATGGTGCAGAGGACGGAAACTCCAGAGTTTCGCAAGAAATAAAAGACGAAAGGTTGGGCGAGAAAATTCAGATTCTTAGAACGCTGAGGATTTTGGAAAAAGAAGGGCTTTTCCCGAAGGATTTAGAAGCAATTAAGAGTGATATTGTCTCTGCTCTAAATGCCGCCGAATCTGAAACACGCATTAGTTTAAGTGAGTTACAACCAAACGTGCGAAATGATAACAAACTTTCGGACGATTTGACGAATGGTCTCCAATGGGGACGAGAAAAGATGCTGCGAAGATTTGAAGTCCTAGAACAGCTACCAACTAAGTCTCGGGAACAGGGATTTATGGAGCTTAAAGCCCGGTCACAAAAGCTATTCGCAAAACTCTGATTCCGCCGCTAAAACTGTTTCCTCGCAAAGGACCTTACATGAAATAATCCCTCGATTCTCACCCGCGCTTTCTTTGCCACTGTAACCATTTTCTTAACAGTGCCGATCGCCAGCGGTACTAACTGTACACCAACAGGAACACACCTGAGTGATACTACTAGTGGTGCCTGTGGTTATCTGAACAGTAGTGCTCTATCAAAAAACAGTTATTGGAATATTTTCTGGCCTGACGGACATGCTGATGGCTTGACAGCTACTGGTTCCGGAGGATGCGATTGGAATTCAGATTGTAATCCGCTTATCGGTTACGGTACTACGTATTGTTGGCCTTCATTCTATCAACCTGTAACAACCTCAGCCGGTTCATTTGGTATTCTTGTCGAAAACAAGGTTCCTGGACCCGTAATGCATGACTGTCCAAACGGTCTTACCTCAGAAAGACTGGTTTACTGTAATACGTCGGGACAAACTATCTTCGGCAGGAGTCACACCTGCCCAGCACCGGGGCAGTGTTTGGGACCGTCAGATTTCATAAACTACACGTCCACCGGATGCATCACAGGATTATTCTTCCAAGGGCCTTGCACTCGCAGTTCGGCATTTCGAAGTCGATGTTTAGACCCAACTGGTTATGAAGAGGAAAGTTGTAGCTGTCCAGATGGGACTAGCATGTCGCCAATCGTGATTGACGTAGACGGTAGCGGCTTCTCGATGACCAATGCGGCTGGGGGGGTGATTTTTAACGTGCTCAACGACGGCGTCCCGCTACAGATTTCATGGACCGCGGCAGGTTCGGCCAACGCCTTTCTCGTTCTCGATCGAAACGGCAATGGCACGATCGATAACGGAGAAGAGCTGTTCGGTGACATCACACCTCAACCATCATCGGGTGCGCCTAATGGATTTTTGGCGCTTGCCGAGTACGACAAGTCCGGAAACGGCGGCAATGGAAACGGCAGGATTGATTCCCAGGATGCGATTTTCTCACAATTGAGGCTGTGGCAGGATTTCGATCACAACGGTATTTCTGGATCTTCCGAGCTACAACCGTTGTTGGGATTGATCAGCGCAATTGACCTGGATTACAAAGAGTCTCGACGAACCGACCAGCAAGGCAATCAGTTCCGATACCGTGCGAAAGTCTACGACGCGGATGGTACACACGCCAAAAGATGGGCTTGGGACGTGTTCCTGACGGTGCAATAGGGCAACACGTTCTTCATCGAAGACCGGCAAAAATCAGGGTGTGGATCCAAGCATTGATCGCGTCTTGTGAGAAACCGCAGCCGCTGAGTGATCAAATCTCAGAGTTGTCCAAGCTGCCCACGTTGCCGGAACTCGGGCTCAAGTATATTTTTCTCGATGTTACCCAGTGTTCCGCTTCGCTCCACCCTGGGCTTTATGCTTCCGCCTATTCCGCAGGCTCGTTGGATGGTTCAACTTAAAGGAGTTAAGGTCGCAACGGCTTTCTGGTCGGTGGAACAGCGCGTGGGATGTCGCCGTCGTCAATCGGATTTGCTGCGTTTTGTGGTTGAAGCTTTGGCGGGCCGCCCCGCAGAGACGGCGGAAGTCTCGGAGTCGGAATACTGACGGTGGCAATTGCGTCGGTGCGCCGTAGGATTGCGCCGCCACTTCCGGCGACCCAAAGATTGTCTCCCCCACGGTAAGCAACGGAAA
>Ga0070698_100006620_pt1 | contig 12564 bp, 11 predicted proteins | sample KBSK1502metaG_FD_65477 | JGI IMG/M metagenome (GOLD analysis project Ga0070698, IMG submission 65477) | Corn, switchgrass and miscanthus rhizosphere microbial communities from Kellogg Biological Station, Michigan, USA - KBS K1-50-2 metaG | ecosystem: Host-associated > Plants > Roots >...
GACTCAGGGAAGCGAGAATGTCGTTCTGCATGCCTGCTTGTAGCACGACGAACATCAACACCGGGTCCGCATCGCGCTCAGAAACATGCGCAGAATGCAACTAGAATCTCTGACAACTCGCGTCGTCCTTCGATTGCGCTTATCGCTCCTGGCGACACCAGGGATCTCGCTTCTCCATACCGCCGGTTCGCCGCACGGACGTAAGCTGCGGCCCTCGGCGCGGGCTACGGCGGCCTCAGTCGGGACCAGCCGGCCCTCCACTGCCGCCTGGAAAACCGCCGCGCGATACCGCTTGAGGTTGCGCTGGACGCGTTCGAGCGCCACCTCCGCCTCGTCGAGGCGGGATGAGTACGAATCAATTGCCGCAACAATTCGGCGCTGTTCAGGAGCCGGAGCCAGGGGCATCTCCTGCTGTTCCAGGAAAGCGGCGGGTACGCGGAGTTGTCCTGCCGTGCCCGTCATTTGCCTCTTGGCGTGGCGACGCAGTTCTTCGCGAAGCACACCCGTCGGCTCTGCCGTTCTAGGCTGTGTCCGAGTCACGCCACCAACACCTCATTCAACTCATCCAGCAACGGCCGCAGCTCCTTCCCGAACACTTGCGCCGCTCGCCCGAGCCCGCCGTCCTCCGCGAACACGAGTGAGGTCCTCAAGGTTCGGACCACCCGAGGCAGCCTCGATCAGCTTGCTGTCTTCAGGCTCGCATTGCTTGTCGAGCCGCGACAGGCGGCTGTCGGGCGACGAGAGCATGGCGGGATCCGTGCCGCCCAGCGCCACGTGCTCGAGGACCTGGCGCCACAGCGAGTAGATCGACCGGTGGCACTCGTCGATGAAGATGACGTCGAAGTATTCCAGTGGGATGTAGCCATTCCGGGAGCGTGTCGGCTTCGAGCCACTCGGCCACCGTCTCCGGACGATGAAAGCCGAAGACCGGCCGGCTCCGGGGCCGCGTGATTCTAGCGCGGCACCGTCTACCTATGCCTTGCTCCCCAGGTGCTCCATGACCGACAGGCGCAGGATCTCGACGAGCGCCTCGTACAGGTTCTCGCCGTCCTCGGCGGAGGCGGCGGTGGGGTCGCCGAAGTACGCGTCCTCGCCGCCGGCCTCGGCGAACGTCTTGGCGCCCTTCTTCAGGGCGGCCATGAGCCCGTCGACGGGCGGCAGGCTGATGCGCTCGCGCTCCCGGACCATATCGGGCGCGGCCGCCATCATCAGCGACGTCTCGAAGGCACCGCCGTGGTCCCCATCCTTGAAGGCCTCCCCCAGCGTCTCCACCCAGCGCTTCTTGGTGATGTCGGGGAAGCAGATGCTCACCCCCGCCTTGTTGCCCTCGTCGACGACCTTCTTGAGGCACTCGACGTGCTTCGGCTCGAGGTGGATGTTGACGAGGGCCACGGCCCGGAAGCGCTTGGTGGTGGCCGCGCACACGTCGCGCAGCAGCGCCACCGACGCCTCGGGGGAGATCGAGATCGTACCCGCGAAATCCGCCCCGTACTCCGCGACGGTGAACGTCACCGGCGGGAGGACGAGAGACGGCACGCCGTGCTCCTTGAGCTTGGCCGCCCCCCGCTTCGCCATCTCCACCGCGATGACGGTGTCGGTGGAGACCGGGAGGTGCGGCCCGTGCGCCTCGGTGGCGCCCACGGGCAGCAGGGCGACCGGACGCTCTTTCTTCATCGCCTCGTCGATCTCGGTCCACGTCATGTCGGGGATCACGAAATTGTCGGCCATGCTCCGCGAAGGAATGCCTTCCTTCTCTCCTTTCCGTTGCTTTCTGGGGGATCAGCTTCGGGCGCCGGCGGCCTCCAGCTTCCTGCGGTCGATCTTACCCCGGTCGTTCTTGGGCAGGGAGCGGGCGAACTCCACCGAGCGGGGGTACTTGAATGGCGCCAGCCGGGCTTTCACGAAATCTTGTAGCTCGCGGGCGAGGGTCTCGTCGCCGGCCCCCTCCCGACACACGACATATGCCTTTGGCTTGATCAGTCCGTCCCGATCCTTATACCCGATCACGGCGCATTCCGCCACCCGGGAATGCTGGAGGAGGCAATTCTCCACCTCGTAGGGGCTCACGAAGATCCCGGAGACCTTCAGCATGTCGTCGGTCCGCCCCTCGTACCAGAAGAGGCCCTTTTCGTCGCGGCGCATGTGGTCGCCGGTCACGACCCAGTCCCCCCGGAGGACCTCCCTGGACTTCTCGTGGGCCTGCCAGTACATGACGGCCGCCGACTCGCCCTTGACCCAGAGCGTCCCTGACTCCCCGTCCGGGACGTCGCCGCCGTCGGGACCGACGATCCGGGCCTCGTAACCGGGCACCAGGCGCCCCAGGCTCCCCGGGACCACCTGGCCCGGGTAGTTGGAGATGTAGATGTGGAACATCTCCGCGGAGCCGATGCCGTCCAGGATCTCCACCCCGTAGGCCTCGATCCATCGGCGGTACAGCTCCTCGGGAAGAGCCTCGCCGGCGGAAAGGCAAAAGCGCAGGGAGGACAGGTCGCGCTTCCGGCCCCCGGGATGATTCAGCATGCCGTTGATCATCGTCGGGACCGAGGTCAGGATCGTGGGCCGGAGGCGCTCGATGACGTCGAACAGCGTCTCCGGCTCGCTGCGCTCGCTGAACAGGGCGGTGGCGGCGCCGACCGCGAACGGGAAGAGGAGGTTGGTCCCGGTGGCATAGCCGAAGAAGAGCTTGGGGACCGAGACCGTCAGGTCGTCCTCCCGGATGCCCATGACCCCCTTGGCGTATCTCTCGGTGTTCCACGGGAGATCCTGTTGCAGGTGGACGGCCGCCTTCGGCTTGCCGGTGGAGCCGCTCGTGAAGAGCCAGATCGCGGGATCGTCGCGGTGCGTGTCCGCGTTCTCGAGCCGGTCCCAGCCCTTCGCGCACGACTCGGCGAAGGACACGTGCCGGCCCGGATCCACGCCCACGACGACCAGGTGCCGCAGGAACGGAAGGGAGTCGCGCAGGGGGTCGATGCGGTCGAGCGTCGACTCGTCCACCACCGCGACCTTGGCGCGCGTGTACTGGAAATAGTAGGCGAGGTCGTCGGCGGGCAGGGCGGGGTTGACCATGGCGATGACCGCGCCGACCTTCGCCGCCGCGAACCACGCGAAGGCGAACTCCGGGCAATCGGGCAGCACCAGGAGCACCCGGTCTTCGACCTCCACGCCGAGCGCGCGCAGCGCGTTGCCGAACCGGTTGGCCCGGGCCTGGACCTCGCGGTACGTGTAGGCCTCGTCGCGCCAGAAGAGGCACCTCTTGTCGCCGCGCCCTTCCTCGACGTTGCGGTCGAGGTAGTACCACGCCATGTTGAACCTTTCGGGAAACGCCATGGGGGCGGTCATCCCTCGGGCTCCTCGCCGGAGGCCAGGCGGCGGTAGTCCCGGTCGTGGTACAGCAGCGGGCGGCCGGGCCGGACGTCCACCGACAGCACCTCGCCCACGTAGATCGTGTGGTCGCCGGCGACGTGGGTGCCGCTGACGCGGCACTCCAGGTGGGCGAGGGCGCCCGGGATGAGCGGCACCCCCGTGCGGCCCTTGGCCAGCTCCAGCCCCTTGAACTTGGCCGCGCCGCCCACCGCGAAGCGCCGCGACACTTCCGCCTGCCCCTCGGCCAGGATGCTGACGCCGAACTGACCGGCATGGCGGAACCCGACGTGCGTCTCGGATCGGTGATCCACGCAGATCAGGACGAGGGGGGGCTCGAGGCTCACCGCGGCGAACGCGGTGACGGTGAGGCCGAGCGAACGGCCCTGGCCGTCGCGCGTCGTGACCACGGTGACGCCGGCCGCGAACTGGCCGAGGGCGCGCCGGAAGTCGGCGGGGTCGACGTGCATGGACTCAAGCGGCCGAGGCGAGGGCCTCCGGGGCGGCGAGCCGGCGGTAGAGGGCCAGCTGTCCGCCCATCAGCATGACGCGCAGACCCACGCGCGCCAGGATGAACGCCTGGAACAGGGCGAGCGTGAGGAGCTGCGTCTTGTATCCGGTGGTCGCGTAGGCGCCGTCGAGGAGCCGCCACGCGGCGAGGAGCACGATGCCGAGCAGCGCCACCGCCAGGTAATGGCCGAAGGTCCGCACGAGGTTCCGCACGCAGAACGACAGCGCCGAGAGGACGGCGAGGATCGCGCTCGATCGCTCCTCCACGACCACGATCGCCTTCGCGTAGCCGGAGACGAGGTTCACGAAGAGCACGGCGAGGAGCAGCAACGCGTGGCGGCCGAGGAGCCAGGCCATCGCGGAAGTCTCCGACACCGACTCGCGCGCCTGCCCGTCGACCCAGCGTGCGAAGGGGCCGTTGATGCGGAACACGACCCAGGCCACGGCGAGCGCGACGAGGGCCACGCGGAAGAACCGCCCGAAATAGAACCCGGCCCCGTGCAGCAGCCCGCGCATCGTCCACGTCCCCTGCCCGCCGCGCAGGGTCGAGAGGATGCCGCCCGCGAGAAAGGTCTGCCCGAGGAGGTAGACGAGCCCGAGGCCGAGCACGACCGGATCCAGCAGGGGGGCGCTGCCCGCTCCCGTGCTCGCTTCGCCGCGCGCGGCGAGGAGGTTCGCCGGCAGGGCGCCCTTCAGGAGCAGGTCGAGGTTGCGGAACAGGACGCCCGCGCCGAGGATCTCGGGCCCGAAGCTCGTGGGCCATCCCGACTGCGCGTCGGACCACCGGCTCCACCAGGCGTAGTCGAACCCGTACATCATGTTCTGCGACGCCTGCTTCTCGTGCAGATCGCGCCGCAGGGTGCCGGCCAGCGGCACGGCCAGGACCAGCGCCGTCGCCAGGTTCACGACGAGCAGGAGCACGGCGAGGCCGAAGCTCCGCCGCAGCAGGCGCCCGCCTTGCACGAGCGCGTAGAGCATGGCTAGCCGATCACCGTATGCATCTCGAGCAGGTTCTGGAGCCAGAACATCCACCGCGCGGACCACTTGAGCGCCGCCCGCCGGGACCACCCGTCCTCGTCCACCCAGCTGTTGTTGGCCGGGTCGACGTCGATGGCGAGCTTCCCCTGCGGGTCGACCTCGGCCCGCACGACCTTTCCCGCGCCGCGATAGCGGAACCGCGTCCAGCGGTACTGGCCGTCCCACGTCTCGATCACCGTTCGGCCGTCCGCGAAGCTGACCATCACGTCCACCGGCATCTTCACGCCGCCCAGACGGCGCACCGTGACCTCCGATTCCCACACCGTCTTGCTCTCGTCCTCCTTCGCGTCTTCCCGCGGCAGGTTGAGCAGCGCCATGCCGTCCGGGCCTTCGCCGTAGCCCTCGAGGGTGCGCGCCTTGTCGTTCTTCACCGTCACCGCGTAGTCGCACAGGTCGCTCGAGAACCACGTCTGGTCGAAGTACCAGCGGTAGTCCTTGCCCGTGACCTCGTTCACGGTCGCGATGAAGTCCTCCGTCGTCGGGTGGGCGAAGCGGAACCGCCGCGCGTACGTGCGCATGATGCGTGTCATCGTCTCGTCGCCGACCAGGTTCTCGAGCGTCTGGAGGGTGAGGGCCGGCTTGCCGTAGGAGTTCAGGGTATAGGCCTCGACGGCGCGGTACTCCCAGCCGCGACGGGCCATGACGTCGGTCTCTCCCGAGCGCCGCAGGTTGGAGAGGTTGCCCTCGCCCCGGCCGATCCACACGCCGGGCGCCACCACCGGCCAGCCGCCGCGGCTGCCCCGCGCCGGCGTCACGAGGCCGAAGTAGCGGCGGCCCCAGCCGATGGGCCCGAGCGCGAGCTGGGCCGCCTTCTCGTCGTGATAGCTGTTGATGCCCTCGTCGAGCCATGCCTCCTCGAACTCGTTGTTGCCGACGAGCCCATACCAGAACTGGTGGCCGCACTCGTGGATGGTCACGCCCTCCGGGCTCTGGAGCGCCTTCGGCGCCCAGATGGACGCCCCTCCCGTGAACAGCGTCGGGTATTCCATTCCGCCCGAGGCCGAGTTCCAGGGCGGGTCGACCACCGTGATCTGCGGATAGGGGTAGGGCGCGGACCAGGCGCCGTAGCTGCGCAGCGCGATCCTCGTCGCCTCCACGTAGCGGTCGGCCAGGTGGGAGTGCTCCGGCTGATGGAGGAGCCGTATCTCCACCGGCGGGTAGCCGGGATCGTCGAAGCGGGCCTTCTTCTCCCGGAAGCGGGGGCTGGCCGTCCACGCGAAGTCGTGGACGTCCTCCTGCACGAACCGGTACGTCTCGGTCCCCTCGGGGTCGTCGGCCTTTTCCTGCAGCCGACCCGTCGCCCCGACCACGAAGCCGCGTCGGGGGAGCGTCAGCCGGACGTCGTACACCCCGTAGTCGGCGAAGAACTCCGTCCAGGGATGGAATTGGTGAGCGTTCCAGGCCCCCTTCCACCAAACGGCGATCTTGGGGAACCACTGCACGATGAAGAAGTAGTCGTGCACCCAGCCCGCCCGGCCCACGTCGCCGTAGGGAATGCGCGAGGTCCAGTCGATCTTGAAGCGGATGGTCGCTCCGGGAGCCACCGGCGACGGGGTCTTCACCTCCATCACCGTGCGGTCGTCCGGGTTGCCGTCGTCGGGAGCGACGTACTTGATCGAAGGCGTGAGGTCCGTCTCGCTCCCGTCGACGAGCCGGATCGAGCGCACCTGGATGTAGCCGTAGCCGCGCTCGCGATCCTTTGCGCTCGTCGAGCGAGCGGACCGCCGCCCTTCCCCGCGCGCGGAGGTCGACAGGTTGTTGCGGAACGCGTTCCAGTAGAGATGGAACGGGAAGCTCGACAGTGCGGTGCCGCTGGTGTTGCGCCACTCCAGAACCTCGCTCCCCTGCAGCGTGTGCTGGTCGGGATCGAGGCGGGCCTGGATCGTGTAGTTGGCGTTGCGGGGAGACTGCGCGGGCAACGGGGGGAGCGAGGGATCGTCGGCCCGAATCCCTCCCCAGGGGGCCAGGAGCAGGAGCAGGCCGCCGAGGGCGATCGGAAGTCGCAGGCGCATCGAAGTCGGGCTCGAGGTTCGGAGGCCGAGATTCTACACGCGATGGGTCCCCGACCTACAATTGCCGCTCATGGCCCCCGAGGCTCGGCGCGTGGTGCTCTCGGTGGACCTCGACGAGTGGTACCACTGCCGCTGGGCCACCGGCTCGCCGCGGTCCCGCTGGCGGGACACCGCCCAGTTCTTCCGCGAGCACTACCGCTCGGACCGGCCCGCCGGTGAGCTGGCGGAGCCGACGCGTCGGGTCCTCGCGCTCTTCGACCGCCTCGGGGTGAAGGGCTCCTTCTTCGTCCTGGGCGAGGTGGCGGGCTTCTATCCGGACCTCGTACGCGAGATCGCCGGCCGCGGGCACGAGGTCGGCTGCCACGGCTTCCACCACGTCGACATCGACCTCCTGGGACCGGAAGGCTTCCGCCGCGAGCTGGCGGAGTCCTGCGAGCTCCTGGCTTCGCTCGTGGGCCGGCCGGTCGCGGGCTATCGCGCGCCCAACCTGTTGTTGCGCGACTGGATGATCCCGATGCTGCGCGCGGAGGGGCTTCGCTACGACGCTTCGGTCTGCACGGCGCGGGCGCTCCTGGGCAAGGACTTCGGCCACGACCACGTCGCGGCCAACCCGTACCGGTTCTCCGATGCGTTCGCCCGCCCGGACCCCGCGGGCGATCTGGTCGAGATCCCCCTGCCGACCTTTCCGGTGCTGCGCCTGCCCGCGGCCACGGGCATCCTGACGCGGATCGCGGGGCGAGCGTGGACGCTGGCCGCGCTGCGCGGCGCACTGCGCACCGGCGACGCGCAGTACTACTTCCATCCCTACGAGCTCGGCCCGCGTCCGAGGATCGCTCTCTCGCTGCGTGAGCGGCTGTTCCTGCGGCGGCTCGGTCCCTGGATGGAGGAGGCGGTGGAGGCGATCGCGCTCCGGCTGAAGGCCTGGGGCGCGCGCTTCGTGACGGCGGGGGAGCTGGCGGCCGCCGTGGGCGCGGCTCGGTGAACGTCCTCGGGATCATCGCCGTCGACGTCGGCGGCCATCCCTCCGCCTGCGTGCTGAAGGACGGACGGCTGGTGGCCTTCGCCGAAGAGGAGCGCTTCGTCCGTGTGAAGCAGGCGCGGGGGTACTTTCCCAGCCACTCGCTGCGCTTCTGCCTCGACGAGGCCGGCCTGGGCCTGGATGACATCGACTTCATCGCCTTCGGTTGGGACGCCACCGCCTACCGCTGGCGCTTCCCCCTCTTCCTGGCCCGCTCGTTCGTGGGCCACCGGCTCCGCGGCCGTCGCTCTCGCCCGCGGCTGAGCGTGCCGGGGCGCCCGCAATTCGGCTCCGCCGTCCTTAGCGGCGTCCGCAGCCTGGTGAGCTTCCGGCCGCGCACGCTGACCGAGAGCATCGTCCTCGGGCTGCGGGACGCCGGGTTCCCGGACGGGCCCATCCCCCCGGTGGTGTTCGTCCGGCACCATCTCGCGCACGCCGCGAGCGCTTACTACTGCTCCGGCTTCGACGAGAGCGCGATCCTCGTCTTCGACGGCCACGGCGAGGAGAACACGACCACGATCTTCCGCGGCGAGGGCCAGCGCATCGCCCGGCTGAAGGAGATCAACATCCCGCACTCGCTCGGATGGTTCTACTCCGCGTTCACCGAGTTCCTGGGCTGGAACCCCAACGAGGGCGAGGTCAAGCTGATGGGCCTCGCTCCCTTCGGCGCCCCCGACCCCGAGGTGGAGAAGCTGGTGCGGGACGTCTTGCAGATCACCGAAGAAGGCTACCGGATCGACGCCGACTACCTCTTCTACGGGCCGCGCAGCTACGGAAGGTTCTTCTCGGACGCGATCGTCGAGCGGCTGGGGCCGCCGCGGGGGCGGGGCGAGCCGCTGACCGACCGTCATCGCTCGATCGCCCGCTCGGTACAGGACCGATTGGAAGAGGTGGGCGTGCACCTCGCGTCGATCGCATTGCGCGTGGCGGGCAGCCGCCGGCTCTGCCTGGCCGGAGGCGTCGCGCTGAACTGCAAGATGAACGGCGAGCTGCACCGCCGGGGCCTGGCGGACGAGATCTTCGTCCAACCCCTCGCCTACGACGGCGGCGTCTCGCTGGGGGCGGCCCAGGCCCTGGCCGCCGAGAAGGGCGACGACCCGCGCTTCGAGATGGACCACCTCTTCTGGGGGCCGGGCTACGGCAACGACGAGATCGAGGCCGTGCTGCGGGCGAGCCGGGCGCGTTACCGACGCTCGACGCGCGTGGCCGAGGAGGCGGCGCGGATGATCGCCGACGGCAAGATCGTGGGCTGGTTCCAGGGACGGATGGAGGGCGGGCCGCGGGCCCTGGGCGGCCGCTCGATCCTGGCCGACCCCCGCAATCCGGAGATGAAGGACCTCGTGAACGACCGCGTGAAGTTCCGGGAGGCCTGGCGCCCCTTCGCGCTGTCGATCCTCGAGGAGCATTTCGCGGAGTACGTGAAGAAGCCGGCGAAGTCGCCGTTCATGATCATGGCCTTCGACGTGGCGGATGCCCGGCGGTCCGACATCCCGAGCGCCATGCACTCCGCCGACCACACGACGCGGCCGCAGACCGTCAGCCGGAGGACGAGCCCGCTCTACTGGGAGCTGATCGAGTGCTTCCGCGGCATCACGGGCGTGCCGGGCGTGCTCAACACGTCCTTCAACGTGAAGGACGAGCCGATCGTCTGCACGCCTCGCGACGCGCTGCGGTGCTTCTACGGCACGGGGATGGACAGCCTCGTCATCGGGGACTGCGTCCTCGAGAAGCCGGCCTGAGGCCCGCGTGGTCCTGCGGGGCCTGCTGCGGCGGGCATCGGGGCGGGTCGCGCGGTCCCGGGCCCTGGCCCGGCGCCTGTTCGGCATCGATTTCCCGCCTCGCGACGACTCCGGCGCGCGCTACTTCGATCTGACGACGCCGGTCCTCGTCTCCCTGGTTGCGCCCCGGCTCCGTCCGGGCACGAGGCTGCTCGACATGGGCACCGGTGCCTTCGCGACCATCGGCCTCGCGCTCTGGCGGCGGACCGGCTGCGACGTGGTCGCCACCGACGTGCGGCCCGAGCTGGTGCGGAAGGCGCAAGCCAACGTGGACGCCAACCATGCCCCGATCCGCGTCGTGGAGGCTCGCTTCTACGACGGGGTCGAGGGCGAGTTCGATTGCGTGACCTTCAACGCCCCCTACGTGCCGTCGTCCTTCCTCTCCCGGTCCGACCCCCAGTCCGACGGGGGGCCGGAGGGCACGATCATCATCGAAGGCTTCCTGGACGCCTTCGCGGCGAAGGGCGGACGCGCCACCGCGTACCTGGGCGTGAATCGCCTGTTCGTGCCGCGGGAGAAGGTCGAGCTTCTCATCGGCCGGCGCGCGGGCCTCGGGCTGATCGACGTTCGCCGCCGGTGGCCGTGGCCGGTGGACGTGTACGTCCTGACCAGAACCGTCAGAACCTGACCCGGAGGCCGCCGGTGGCCTGGAAGAACTCGGGATTGAAGCTGACGGGGCCCAGGGCGTCGAGCACCTCGCTCGTCAGCCGTTGCTCGAGCGGCGACAGCGTCACGCCGGGGTCCGCGCTCCACGCGAGCGTCTGCCGCCCGAATCGGAAGTAGCGGGCGTCCACTTCCAGCGAGAGGCCGCCCGACAGCGGCCAAGCGACTCCCGCTCCCGCGTTGAGGCCGAGCCGGCTCTCGCCCTGGCCGCCGGGCTGCGCTTCGGCTCGCACCACGAGTCGGGCCAGGGGGAGGTTGGCGAGCAGGGGGCCTGCCGTCTGAAGGTCGGAGCGGACCGAGAAGCGCAGTGCCGGCAGATAGGTGATCCCACCCGAGCCGGCGCGGACCGCGGCTTCGACCTCGCCCGCCGCGGCCAATGCGGGCGACATGGCGGCGCAGATGACCGCGATCCCGAGGCGCATCGGCGCATTCTAGACGCTTGCCATGCCGATCCCACGACCGGCGCCGGACGAGGGGATCGCGATATTCCCGATATCATCGTCATGCGGATGGCGCAGGTGGAGGGCCAATGATGGCGAGACTCACCGGAGCGATCTTGATTCTTTGCAGCGTCTGTGCCCCGTGCACGACGCGGGCGCAGGCCAGGGACGACGCAAGTACACCCACGCTGAATGCCTTGTTGAGTGAGGTCCGCCTGCTGCGGCAGGCCCTCGAGCGCCAGAGCGCTCTGAGCGGACGCGCTCAACTCCTCGTGGGAAAGTTGGCGCTGCAGGACCAGCGTGTTGCGCGAGGACAGGCTGAGGCTCAGCGACTGGAAAGCGAGACCTCGACTATGGCCGAGAGGCGGGCCCGGACGCAGGCGACGCTGGCCGAGAGCAGGACTGCGACCGAGCGCGCGAAGGACGCGGAGGAAGCGGCGGCAATGCAAAGTCACGTCCGGATGCTGGAGGTTCAGCTGAAGCAGGAAACCACGAATCTAGCGATGCTGGAAACGCGACGGGCCGAAGCAAACCAGGCCTTGGAGGCAGAGCGAGCGAGATACGAAGAGCTGAGCGCGCGGTTCGACCAATTGGAGCGGGACCTCGAGCCCTCGAGGCGTTGATGCCTAGCGACCCCGGGCGCCGGCCGCGGGCGTGTGGTCGAAGGCCTCGTGCGGGTCCCAGGGGGAGTCGGGCCGCCAGGCGGCGGGGGTGAGACGGCGGCGGTGGTCGGCGGGATCCTTCGGCCACAGCGTGCAGGTCACCACGCGGTGGCGCTGGTCCTCCTGCTCGCAGAACGGGCAGAAGACACAGGCGCGCGCCTCGGCGTCGGCCTCCTCCCGCCACTTGATCGGCAGGTCGGGATCCGCGAGCAGCGCCCGCGCCATGCCCACCAGGTCCGCCTGGCCGGCGCGCAAGACGCCTTCGGCCTGATCGAACGTCACGATCTTGCCCGAGGCCACGACGGGTGTCGTGAAGCCCGCCGCGCGCACGGCCCGACGAATTCCCGCCGCCAGGTGCGCGTTGACGCCGAAGGGATCGTTCTTGCCCCTGGGAATGCAGGTGTGGCCGCTGTGGCCGGTGTAGGGATACATGGCCTCGCCCACCGGGGGCTGCTTGGCGTCCTCGAACTTCCCGCCGCGCGAGATGGAGAGGAAATCGAGGCCGGCCCGCGCCAGCTCGACGCCGATCGCCTGGGCGTCCTCGAGCGTGTTGCCGCGGATCTGGCCGTCCTCGCCCAGGATGTCCTCGGAGCCGAGGTAGCGGCAGCCCACGAGGAACTGCGCGCCCACCTCTTCCCGCACGGCGCGAATGACCTCCAGGGGCAGCCGCATCCGGTTCTCGAAGGCGCCGCCGTAATCGTCGGTCCGTCGATTGGTCACCGACAGGAACGACGCCATCGTGTACGCGTGGGCGAAGTGCAGCTCCACGCCCTCGAAGCCGGCCTGCTTCGCGCGCCGCGCGGCGGAGGCGAACCAGCCGGGGATCGGCCGGATCTCGTCCCGCGAAAGGTCCTCGATCGTTTGCCGATAGCCGTAGAGGAAGTCGCGGCGGAGGCGCGGGCTCCGCACGTAGCGCTCCAGGCCCGCCTCGAACTCGGCGTCACTCACGTCGAGGACGCTCTCGGCGAGCGCGCCGCGGCGCACCGCGTCCTCCATGAAGACGCGAGCGGGCTTGCGGGTGGCGATCTTGAGGAAGTCGATGATCTGGGGGACGACGATCGAGGACGAGACGGCGCGCATCTC
>Ga0070698_100006622_pt1 | contig 12562 bp, 10 predicted proteins | sample KBSK1502metaG_FD_65477 | JGI IMG/M metagenome (GOLD analysis project Ga0070698, IMG submission 65477) | Corn, switchgrass and miscanthus rhizosphere microbial communities from Kellogg Biological Station, Michigan, USA - KBS K1-50-2 metaG | ecosystem: Host-associated > Plants > Roots >...
GAGAACCTTGCGTTCGCCGACAGCCATCCGATCCACGCCCGCGTGGACGAAGTTGGCCTCCGCGCCGCGATCGCCACTCTGCCCGGCCCCCAGCGCCGGGCGCTGACCGAGGTCTATTACGGCGACCGGTCGCCGGCCGAAACGGCGCGCATTTTGCGAATCCCGCCCGGCACAGTCAGATCACGCATCTTCTACGGGTTGCGCGCACTGCGTCGTGCCCTCACAGCTCACGATGCGACGGCCTAGCCCCCTGCGGCGACGTCGTCGCTCCGGCAACCGCAGCACCTGGGTACCAGGCGCACCCCAACCACGTCCACCCAACGAGTGCCGCGTGAGCTGAGCCCGCGGGCCGTCGAGTCCGAGCGCCACGCTCACGCCCAGATGGCTGAACATGACAGGTATGCCCTTCCGCCAGCTATCTGGGGAGTCAGCTCACGGCCCGGGCGGCCTCGAGGATGACGCGGGTCACCGTGCCGGGCTGAGAGATGAGTGACAGGTGCGAGGCATCCACTTCGGTGACCTGGGCGCCTGCCCGCTGCGCCATGAACAGCTGCTCAGCCGGGGGGATGACGTGGTCGGCGGTGCCTATCACGTCCCACGACGGGATCGTCTGCCAGGCGGGGACTCCGGACGGCTCGGTTCCGGCGCTGAACGCTATGGGGCTCTGCGTTGCCGCAAGGACGGCGGCCTCGCTGGCCGGCAGGTCGTTGGCGAAGCACTGATCGAACCCCGGATAGGGCAGGTCGGGACCTGTTTTGAGGTAGACGTCGAAGTCTCCTGCCGGAGCTCCCGGATAGGGCACCGCGGCGAAGGCATTGGCGGAGCCCACGCAGGATCCGGGGCGGGCGGTGGTGAGCCCGAGGGAGGTGTCGCCCTGGGCGGGGATGAAGGCGTCCACGTAGACGAGGGCCTTGACGTTCGGGTTGCCGGTGGCGGCGTTGGTGATGACCATCCCGCCGTACGAGTGCGCGACGAGGACGATGGGCCCCTGGATGGAACTCAGGAAATCGGCCAGGTAATTCGAGTCGCTGGTCAGGCCCCGCAGCGGATTGGGCGCGGCGACGGCGGTGAAGCCCTCTTCCTGGAGCCGCGCTATGACGCCATCCCAGCTGGAGGCGTCGGCCCACGCGCCGTGTACCAGCACGATCGTGGGCTTGGGCCCGTCGGCCCACGTCGCGGTGCTGGCGCGCGTGGCGCGGGCCGCCGCGGCGTGCGCGGAGCCGGCCTGGGCCGCGGCGAACAGCAGCCCGGCAGCGGCCAGCACCGCGGCCAGGATCATCACGCGCAGCCTGACCGGGCGCGCGCTTCGGGTCATGTTCATGGGCCCTCCTTGATGTCCGGGGTAGGGGCGGATTGCTCGTGCCAGAACCATCTGCCCGGAACGGGCCCGTTCGCGTCTGTGGGATCCCTAGCCGTTACCCCGGCGGCTTTGCTTCGGCTACCCACCGTCAACGGCTGGGCGGCGACCGGACACACCGCTGCGGGTAGCGCGAGCTCTGGCGCTCTACCGCCTGGCCCGGCGCCTGCGACGGGCAGCGGCGCGGATGATCAGCACGGCCGCGGCCACGGCCAGCGCGATCAGCAGGTACAGCAAGGAGCGACTGACCGCCTCGTAGATGGCGGTGATGTTGCCGCCAGCCAGGTAACCGGCGGATGCCCAAGCGCCGACCCACAGGGCGGCGCCCAGCGCGTTGAAGGCGACCAACCGCGGCCAGGGCATCCGGCTGGTCCCGGCGACGATCCCGTTCGCCTGCCGCAGCCCCTCGATGAACCGGGCGCCCGCCACGATGACCCCGCCGTAGCGGCGGAAGAAGCCCTCAGCCTTGTCCAGCCGCGCGCTGGTGAGCCCCACGAACCTGCCGAACCTCAGCACCAGCGCGCGACCGCCGAAGAAGCCGACGGCGTAGCCGATGTTGTCACCGATCACCGCGCCCAGGAAGGCGATCAGGCCGACGGCGACGATGTTGAGCCGGCCTGCGCCCGCATAGACCGCGGCTGCGATCAGGATGGTCTCCCCCGGCACCGGCACGCCGAAGTCCTCCAGCGTGATGAAGCCGCCGACGGCCAGGTAGCCGTAACGGTCAAGCACCAGCGCCAGGTGCTCCAGCAGTCCCGGCAGCGGGTGCGAGCCGTTCATCGGCCCGGCGCTCCAATCGCCACGCGCCCGCGCTCCAGTCGCCGCGCGCCGGCGTACGCAGCTATCCAGTCCCGTCGGGCGGCGGGGCTGATCCGCCCCCGGCGGCGGGCCGGGAGACGGAGCTGGCGTGCGGAGCGATCGCCAGCCCCCTGGGCCGGTGCCCGGGCTCCGGCTTGCCGATGATCCGGTACACCGCCGAGCCGTCCACCGTCTCGTGCTCCAGCAGGAGGGCGACGAGCTGGTCGAGCTCGTGCCGGTGCGACCGGAGGAGCCCGACAGCCGTCTGCTCCGCCTCGCGCAGCAGCCGGGCCACCTCACCGTCGATCGCGGCCTGGGTGGCCTCCGCGAACGGGCGGCTGGACATCCCGGGCCCGCCGCCGCCGAGGAACACCGAACCGCCTTCCGGGTACCCGACCGGGCCCAGCTTCGGCGACAGGCCGTACTCGCGGACCATCTTGGTCGCCAGGTCGGTGGCGCCGGCGCCCGAGCCCGACCGTCGCTGGCCGATGGCGTCGATCTCGTCGATGAAGATGATCGCCGGGGCGCGCTTGCGCGCCTCGCTGAACAGGTCCCGCACCCGGGCGGCGCCGACGCCGACGAACATCTCCACGAAGCTGGAACCGGTGACCGAGAAGAACGGCACCGAGGCCTCGCCGGCCACCGCCCGCGCCAGCAGCGTCTTGCCGGTGCCCGGCGGCCCGATCATCAGCAGGCCGCGCGGGGCGACGGCGCCGGCCCGCTGGTAACGCCCGGGGCTGCGCAGGAAGTCGATCACCTCGCCGATCTCAGCCTTGACCCCCTCGTAGCCGGCCACGTCGCTGAACTTGGTCTGCGGCCGCTCGGCGTCGAAGACCGTCGCCCGGCTCCGGCCCACCCCGAGAACGCCCTGCAGGCCTCCCGCTCCCCCGCCGGCCCGCGACGTCCGGCGCAACAACCAGAACACGTAGATCACCGGCAGCAGCAGGAACAGCCAGTACAGCAAGTCGGTACCCAGCCCCGAGCTCGGCGGCGAAGCGGTCACCGACTTCACGCCGTCCGCGCTGAGCTGCTGGCTGAGCGCCGTCGTCGGCTGGCCGGGAATCACGGTCGTGTACGTCTTGCCGCTTGTCAGGTCACCGGTCGCCGTGGTGTTCGAGCCGCTCGCGCCGTTGCCGAAGACCACGGTCTTGATCTTGTGGGCGCCCGCGTCCGAGATGAACCGCGAGTAGCTCAGGCTGACCGGCGTGCTGACGTTGATTCCGGGCAGGAATATATACAGCACGAACGTGATCCCGATGGCGATGGGCCACAGCCAGAGCCGCCAGCGCGGCGGCGGCGGCGGTGCCGTGCCGGCGGGCTTGTCCCCGGGGGGCGGCGGATTCGGCTGCTTGCTCATGAGTGAGCCGGGGCGAAGCGCTGGACGAACTGCAGTGCGGTGTCGGCGACCTCGCGCCAGCCGCTGTCGATGGTGAGCGCGTGCCCGCGGCCGGGCATCTCGGTGATCTCGGTCACGTTCTTGTTGTGCTGCTGACGCTTGTAGGAGGCGTTGGTGACCGCCCACGGGACGGTGTGGTCCTTCTCGCCGGAGATGAGCAGCAGCGGACCGCGGTCGGCACTGTCGGTGTCGACCTTCGCCTCGGTCCACGGGTTCAGGTTGGCCGCGGCGGCCTGGAACAGCGGCAGGCCGGACGTGGGCACCGCGAACGTCTCGTACAGCTGCTTGGCCTCGTCCTCGCTGACCGCGTTCGCGAACGCGTAGCGGAACTGGTCGTAGGTCAGCGGCACCGCGCGCTGCCGGTTGGCCGGGTTCCTGAGTGCCACCGACGCCGACCGCAGTGCCGAGATCGGCAGCGGCAGCACGCCGCGGAACGGCGCGGGGTCGATCGCCACCGATACGGCCGCCAGGCCGCGCCCGGCGAGGATCTGGGTCACCAGGCCGCCGAGGGAATGCCCGATGACGGCCGGCCTCTTCTTGAGGGAACCGGTGATCCCGGCGAGGTGGTCGGCGACCTGGCCGATCGACTTGTGCGCGAACACCTCGGGATGCTCGCTCGCCTGCGCGGCGGTCTGCGGGTCATCGGGCCAGCCGGGCGTCAGCGCCACGTAGCCGGCGCCCTCGAAGAGGGCCGCCCAGCGGTCCCAGCTGCTGGGCAGCAGCCACAGCCCGTGGATGAACACCACCGGGGTGAGCCCGGATGCGTTCGCGCGCGCTACCTCCCCGGCCTCGAACTCCGTGATCGTCGTCGTGCCGTCGGGCTCATCGGCGGACATGAAGATTCCTCCCTCAGCTGGCCACGGCAGCGCAAGTCCGCGTGCCGGGGCATGGGCAGGCTGCCCACGCGACAACGATCAGCCGGGGAGGACGCCGCTCGCGTCTGTGGAATCCCTAGCCGGCACCCCGGCTTCCCAGCCCGGGATTTTCCAGGACGGCGTGGAGCTGGTTGCAGCTCGCCCTCGGCTGCCGGCCGCGGCCGCGAAGCATCACCGGCGCCCCCCTCCGGTGGCTCCCCCGTCATCGTTGAACCGTCTGAGCGGCTCCGATGCGTGACTTCCTTCGGGGACTTTGTCACGCGGTCACCTCGGCTGGGTCGGTGCTCACGTAGCGCAGGCCGTCGAGCGTCAGCTCGTAGTACCGCATCTGCGGCAGCGGTGGCGAGTAGGCGTGGATACTGACCGCGGGACCGGCGGAGTTGTTCAGCACGTGGTGCACCAGCCGCGAGCCGAAGGACCGGACGCCGCCGGTGCCCACCGTGCGCACGGCGACCTGGTGGCCGCGCCGGACCGTCTGCTCCTGCAGCTCCCCCAGGGCGACGGCGAACGCGCCGGCCGACCCGCCGTGATCGTGAAAGCCCGTTCCCTGCCCCGGCTGCCAGCTCAGCAGCCAAACCTCGTACTCGCGCGTCAGCGCCATCCGGCGGTACCAGCGCCGCGCCGGGTCGTGGCGCACGAGATCACGCCACAAGTCAGCCCGCGCGGCGGCGCCGGCCACGATCCTGCTCAGCTCGGCACGGCTCAGCCTGCCGCTCAGCTCGGCCTGGCTCAGCCTGCCACGGAGCCCGGTCCCTGTCACCGCTACCGGTGCCACGGGGTTGTCGCTGATGAATGCCTGCTGGCAGATAGTGTTCTTTCCCATGCCAGCACCCTGCGCCCCGGCCGGGCGCGTTCGCGTCCGTGAGCTCCCTAGCCGGCCGCCCGGGGTGTCGGCTAGGGATCCCACAGACGCGAGCGCGCCGCTGCGGGGAGGAGGGTTCTGGGGTGGGCCTTCCGCTCGCACACCGCCCCGGGATCGTTGGCCTACAGAGGAGTGCGTCGTGCCGCTGGTTCGTGTCACGCTCACCGAGGGTGCCTTCACCGAGAAGCAGAAGCACGATATGGCCGCAAGGCTCACCGACGTGATGGTCGCCTTCGAGGGCTCCGAGGCCTTCCGCGAGGTGATCTGGGTTCTTGTCGAGGAACTTCACCGCGACGCCTGGCATATCGGAGGGCAACCGTTCTTCGGGCCGGCCACTTTGATGAGCGCCCTCGCCCGTTCGAAGGCCGCCTACGAGGCCATCGACGGCACGCCGATCACACGGGAGGACCTTGCCACCCAGGCCCCGGTCCGGACCGATGAGGCTGCTGGGGAAGGGCTGCGGCGGCAATGACCGAGCAGGATGGTCATCGGCCTGCACGAGCGCCTGTCGGGCCATGCCTCCAGGGTCCGTGTCCTGGACCGGATCTTTACCAGGCTGCGCGACCGCCAAGACGTATGGTGGTCCCGCAAAGACCAGATCGCCCAGTGGGTTCTCGGGCACCTCGACACCGCCGCCTGGGTCGATCGTGCCCCCGCACCGGTCAGCGGGCTGCCAGGCCGCAGCGCCTGAGGCAGGAAGGACGACACCATGCAAAGCCCTCGCCTGGAGTACACCGGGGAGCTCATGCGCCATTTCGCCGATCTGCGCGACGGCACGCACGGCGGCGCCAGCTCCCGGCAGGGCAAGGAGGGCTTCTTCGCCGCGGCCGTCCCGCTCCTCGATCCGTACGCCCGGCAGTCGCTCAAGGAGATCAACGCCGACCTGCTGCTCGGTACCGGCACGGTCACCGCGACCGGCCTCCGGCGCCGGGCCGGCGGCACCGAAGCGATCTGGGCCGTGTCCTGGCCCGAGCAGCAGGCCGCCGAGATCAACCCGGTGGTCATCCGCGCTTATTACGGCGCCGGGGCTCACCACCCCCACTTGGGCGGGGGGACCGTCGGCGACTGGCCGCTCAACGTGTTCGACGACGAGCAGGCGGCGGCGCAGCTGCCGACGCTGCGCGCGATAGCGTCGGCCGACTTGCACAACCTGGTCTTCCAGCGTGACTACCGCATCATCCCGGCCATCGTGAACGGATGGACACCGTGACCGAACGGCTCCGGGGCCGGGGTCCGCGACGGTCACGACGCCGCCGGGAGTCGGGCGCCGAGTGATGCTCTGGGGCCGCAGGCAGCAGTTCCGGGCCCTGGACGGGCTGGTTGCGGATGTCCGGGCGGGGCACAGCCGGGTGCTCGTCGTGCGCGGCGAGCCCGGGATCGGCAAGACCGCGCTGCTGGGTTACGCGGCCGCAACGGCTCAGGACTTCCAGGTTGCCCGGGCGGAGGGCGTCGAGTCGGAGATCGAGCTGCCGTACGCTGCGCTCCATCAGCTGTGCGGGCGTGTGCTGGACCGGCTCGACGTGCTGCCCGGCCCGCAGCGCGAGGCGCTGGGCGTTGCGTTCGGCCTGCGGCCGGGCAGCGCGCCGGATCGCTTCCTGGTCGGACTGGCGGTGCTGGGGCTGCTGGCGGAGGTGGCCGCCGACCGGCCGCTGCTGTACCTGGTCGATGACGCGCAGTGGCTGGACCAGGCCTCGGCCCGGGTCCTGGCGTTCGTCGCCCGCCGGGTGGACGCCGAATCGGTCGCGCTGATATTCGGCACGCGTGATCCCGCAACGGCGGGTGACCTGGCCGGGCTGCCCGGGCTGGACCTGACCCGGCTGGACGACGACGATGCGCGGGCGCTGCTGGCCTCGGTCATCCCCGGCCGGCTGGACGAGCGGGTCCGCGACCGGATCATCGCCGAGTCCGACGGCAACCCGCTGGCGCTGCTCGAGCTGACCCACGGGGTGACAACGGCGGAGCTGGCAGGCGGGTTCGGGCTGCCCGGCGCGGGGCCGCTGGCCGGCCGGATCGAAAAGAGCTTCCTGTGCCGGATCACGCCGCTGCCCGAGACGACCAGGCGCCTGCTCCTGCTGGCTGCTGCCGACCCGGTCGGCGACCCGGCGCTGCTGTGGCGGGCAGCCGGACGCCTTGGCATCACCGACGAGGCTGCCGCCCCGGCCGAAGCCGACCGGCTGCTCACCGTTGCTGCCCGGGTCACCTTCCGCCATCCGCTGGTCCGCTCCGCCGTTTACCAGGCGGCACCAGCCGCCGACCGCCGGCTTGCCCACCGGGCCATCGCCGAGGCCACCGACGCGGGCACCGATCCCGACCACTGGGCCTGGCACCAGGCCCAGGCAGCACCCCGGCCCGATGAGGAGATCGCCGCAGAGCTCGAACGGTCCGCAAGCCGTGCGCAGGCGCGCGGCGGGTTCGCGGCAGCGGCCGCGTTCCTGGACCGGGCGACCGCGCTGACACCCGATGCGGCCCGGCGCGGAGCCCGCGCGCTCGCCGCCGCCCAGGCGAAGTTCGACGCCGCGGCGCCCGACCGCGCGCTCGAGCTGCTCGCGACCGCGGAGACGGCCCCGCTCGACGAGCTTCAGCGTGCGCGGGTGGACATGCTGCGGGCACAGATCGCCTTCGGCCGGCCCGACGCTGCGCAATTGATGCTTGCGGCCGCCAGGCGCCTCGAGCCCCTGGACGCCGGACTGGCGCGCCAGGCATACCTCGAAGCGCTCGGAGCGGCGATGTCCGCCGGCCGCCTCAGCGGCGCTGTCGGGGTCCAGGAGGTGGCAGCGGCCATCAGCGCGGCGGGTCGCGCGGGCTCCTCAGCGCAGCCGCCCCGGGCACTAGACCTCCTCCTGGACGGCCTGGTGACCCGCTTCACCGAGGGCTACCCGGCAGGGGTGGCGCCGCTCAGGCGAGGGCTGCGGGCGCTGGTAGCCCAGCTCCGCGAGACCGGCCTTACCGGGCGCGAGGTGGGAATCCCGTGCGGCACCTCGGCCGACCTCTGGGACGACGACGACTGGCACGAGCTCGCCAGTCGCGGCGTCCAGCTCGCCCGCCACACCGGCGCCCTGATCTCCCTTCCCGCTGGCCTCACCTACCAGGCAGGTCTGCTGGTATTCGCCGGACAGTTCGCCGCCGCCGCGGCGCTGCTCGACGAGGCCGATGCGATCGCCGCGGCAACGGGCAACGCGAAACCGGGATGCGTCTCCCCCCTCCTCGCCGCCTTGCGCTGCGACGAGGGCCAGGCACTGGAGGTGATCGAAGCCTGCATCCGGCACGCGACAGCCAGCGGCGAGGGAAAGTCGATCGGTCATGCGGAGTACGCGGCCGCGGTGCTGTACAACGGCCTAGGCCGATACAAGGACGCCCTCGCAGCTGCCCAGCGGGCATGCGAGTACGAGGATCTGGGTGTCTTCGGCTGGGCGCTGGGCGAGCTGGTCGAGGCGGCCGCGCGAAGCGGCGACCGCGGAGCCGCTGCCGCCGCGCTCGAGCTGCTCACGGAACGAACCCGCGCCAGCGGCTCTGACTGGGCGCTCGGCGTTGAGGCCTGCGTGCGTGCCCTGCTCAGCGATGGCCAGAGCGCCGAGCGCGGCTACCGGGAAGCGCTCGACCATCTGGGCCGCACCCGTGTCCGGGTGCCGCTGGCCCGCGCGCACCTGCTGTACGGTGAGTGGCTGCGCCGCGAGGGCCGCCGCACCGACGCCCGGGAGCAGCTGCGAGCCGCGCATGAGATGTTCGCGCGCATGGGGGCCGTCGGGTTCGCTGAGCGGGCCGGACGGCAGCTGCGTGCCACCGGGGAGCACGTGCGCAAGCGCACCACCGATACCCCGGTCCAGCTGACCGCCCGGGAGGCCCAGATCGCCCGGCTGGCCGGCGACGGCCTGTCCAACCCCGAGATCGCCGCCCTGCTGTTCATGAGCCCGCGCACGGTCGAGTACCACCTGCACAAGGTCTTCACCAAGCTCGCCATCACCTCCCGCAACCAGCTCAGCCGCTGATGTCCTGCTTGCCCGGGGGTGACGCGGCCTGGCCGCCCGCGGGCGGCGCATCAGGGCGGCCGAGCGCGACGGCGCTCATGACGAGGCAAGCAAACGCCACGACCTGCAGGACGGCCGCCGTTCCGTGTGGCAGGGTCTCGTCGAACAGGATGAAACCGGCCACGATCGGGACCGCGTTCGTCACGATCGTCGCCGTGCCAGCGGCGGTCAGCGCATCGCCCTGCTGGTACGCAGACTGCAGCACGTTGGTCCCGATGCCGTAGCCGGCGATGAGCGGGACCAGCGCAACGAGCCACCATCCGCCGTAACCGACGAGCTTGGCGGACGTGTCGCCGACGGAGAACAGCAGGCCCGTCGCAAGACCGAGGGACGCCGCGCGCCCGAAGCGGGTCGGTATCGCGATGAGCAGCGCCGCGCCGCCGGCGCAGGCGGCAAGCCAGATGGTGATGCCCACGACCGGCGGATGGTGATCGGACGCCGTCGTCCCGACCAGCGACAGCGAAAGGAGCGCCAGCCCGGCCAACGCGAGGACAACGGCGAACCGCTCCCGCACGGCAAGCCGGGAAGGGCGGCCGCGGGCAGTGGCGAACGCCAGGACGGCAACTCCTGACGCTGTCACCGCCTGGACGAGCGCCAGCGGCGCGAGCCGCAGCGCCGCCACGTACAAGAGCCATCCTGCGCTCTCCAGCGCGAACGCGGTCATCCAGCGCCGGTTGCGGAGCAGGAGCTCCGCCGAGCGGAACGGGCGGCGGGGCGAGAGCGGCGGGAGCGCTGCCGCCGCGTCGTGCTCGAACGAGTACGCCGTGTTGGTCAGCAGCGCCGAGGCGAACGCAAGCCCGAGTCCGATCGACGCCGACGGCATGACGCAGACCCCTTCCTATGTCACGACACGGCGTACCCGAAGACGACCAGGGCCACCAGCAAAGGGAACTACCGCCACGTGGGCCGACGCAAGTCCTCATGATCAGGCATCGGCTCCTCGGCCACCGCGGCTGCAAACGTCGCGGCCATCGACGCGAGGTGAGGTGCCGAACGCCGCAGCGCTTCTTCCATCTCGCTGAGGAGCCGCCTCTCGCGGTAGGAGCGGCGAGAGTACGCCAGGTGTCGGCGGGCGAACCCGCGAAGATATCCGGGCAGGATCGCTATCGGGACTCCTGATCCCGCGGCCTGGCTCGCACCCCAGCTTTCGGTCCGGCCGTCGTCAGCGCCGCCTGAGGTGCCGCTGCCTGCGCCAGCGTCCCGTTCCTGTGGCTGGCCAGGCCGGCGTGCAGCTGACAGCGGGAGCTGATGGCGAGCTTGGTGAAGACCTTGTGGAGGTGGTACTCGACCGTACGCGGGCTCATGAACAGCCGGACAGCGATCTCGGGATTGGATAGGCCATCGCAGGCCAGCCTGCTGATCTGGGTCTCCCGGGCGGTGAGCCGGGCGGGTGCCGGGGTGGCCCGCTGGCGGACGTGCTCGCCAGTGGCCTGCAGCTCGCGCGCCGCCCGTTCCGCGAACCCGTCGGCTCCCATGCCCACGAGCATCTGGTGCGCGGTGCGCAGCTGCGCACGCGCGTCGATGCGGCGGTTCTGGCGGCGCAGCCATTCCCCGTAGACGAGGTGGGCGCGGGCGAGCGGCACTCGGACGCGGGTGCGGGCGAGGCGGTCGATCCCCTCGCGGTACAGGCGCTCGGCGGTCTGGCCCTCGCTGAGCAGCGCTCGCGCGCACGCCTCGGTGCCAAGCGCCCAGTCGCTGCCGCTGGCGCGTGCGCTGTCCGAGAGCCGCTGTAGGGCGCCGGCCGCGTGCTCGGGCACCTCGCTGCGGGTCGCTGCCTCGATCAGCTCGGCCGCGGTCCAGGTTGAGAACACGTGCTCGTGCGGGTCCCCGCCAGCCTGCTGCGCCGCGGCCAGCGCCTCCTGGTAGCGGCCGAGGCCGTTATCGAGCACTGCGGTGGCCCATTGAACGAAGTTCAGCCCTCGTCCCTCTCCGCGACGCACCGTATCCTTCGCGCTGGTCTCGATCAGCTCGCAGGCCTGGCGTTCCTGACCGCGGAATGCCGCCAGCCCCAGTGGAGCGTAGGGCGGGAGCTGGCTGCCGGTCGCCTCGGTGATCGCCGCCGCCTCGTCGATCAGGGCGGCGGCAGCGGCGAAGTCGCCCTGGTACAGGTACAGCCCGGTGCGTTGTGCGAGGGCGATGGGTAGCACGCCGAGGGCGCCGGCATCCCGGGCGAGCTGGACGTGGCGGGTGCAGAGCAGGCCCCAGCTCTGGTCGTCCCACAGCATTTGGGCGGCGGGGCAGGCGAGCCAGAGCCAGCGCAGCCCTTCCTCGTTGGAGATGTCTTCGCTGGAGAAGGCGCTCAGCGCCTGCTTGAGCGTCGGCGCCGCAGCCGCGTAGCCGTCTGTGACCAGCAGCGCCAGGCCATCCAGCAGCAGATTGGGCGCGTTCGGCGGCGGGGGCACCGCAGGGGCGGCCCGGGCGGCCTCAGCTGCCGTGCGCAGGCCGCCCCCTGTCACGATGCGGCCCGCATACATGGCGGCGGAGAGCGCTTGCAGGTAGGTCTCCCGGGCCAGCCTGGCGTCGAGTGGTTCGAGGCGTTCGGCGGCCTTGAGCAGCAGCGGTGGAACGTCGCTGCAGCGGCTGGAGGCGAACGCGATCTGGCCGCTCAGCAGGTCGGCCCGGGCTCGCTGGAACTCATCGAGCGGTGCGGTCTCCGCCGTGGCCAACAGCCGCAGTGCGGCATCGAACGCGCCGGCCTGGGCCATTGCCCGCGCTGCGGCCAGGGCGCGCTCCGCCCCCCGGGCCGGTTCGAGCGTCAGCGTGGTCGCCCGTTCCAGGAACGCGGCCGCCGCCGCGAACCCGCCGCGTGCCTGGGCCCGGTCGGCCGCGCACTCAAGCTCGGCTGCGACATCCTCATCGGGCCCTGACGCCGCCTGCGCGAGGTGCCACGCACGCCGGTCCGGATCGAGCTGCGGATCGGTCACCTCCGCCAGCGCGCGGTGCCCTTCCCGCCTATCATGCGGCGAGGCCGACCGGTAGATCGCCGAGCGGACCAGCGGATGACGAAAGGTCACCCGCGTGCCGACTACCAGCAACCCTCCGGCCTCGGCGGAATCCGCCGCCCCGGCCCCGATCCCGAGCCGGTCCGCAGCCCGCCACAGCAGGGCCGGGTCGCCGGTCGGCTCCGCCGCCGCGAGCAGCAACAACCGCCGGGTCTCCTCCGGCAGCGGCGCCAGCCGCCGCAGGAAGATGTCCTCGATACGGCCGGAAAGCGGGCCCGCGCCCGGCAGCCCGAACCCGCCGGCCAGC
>Ga0070698_100006624_pt1 | contig 12560 bp, 9 predicted proteins | sample KBSK1502metaG_FD_65477 | JGI IMG/M metagenome (GOLD analysis project Ga0070698, IMG submission 65477) | Corn, switchgrass and miscanthus rhizosphere microbial communities from Kellogg Biological Station, Michigan, USA - KBS K1-50-2 metaG | ecosystem: Host-associated > Plants > Roots >...
CTCATACTAACAGTTTTTGATTTTTTTTTATAATTGTTTGGTGGCAGTGAAATTTTACGGCATATAAAGAACAGGAGCACGGGCCCTGTAAAAAAATTGAAGGCTTTTTTTACACTGGTCTGTGAACTCAGTTAAATTAAATAACAGGCAAGGCGTATGCACAAATCTTTCACACATAAACAATAGTTTACAGTTTCTAATCAGCGCCGTCGAAAAAACATGTAGGGGTTATTCAGGAATATCAGTTCGGTTCCGTTGGTGATGACGAAAAATAATCAGGGGGTTGTGGATGAAGTAATCAGGGGGGCGGTGGTAGAAAAGAAAGAAAGATGGTGCTAAAGTTTCAAAAGATCAATTTTCAAAATAAGGCCATTCACAAATCAACAATGAATATAAGATTTGTTTTGTGATATGCACAAAATAACTTTTGTTATATTATAAAATAAATTTAAATCAAGGGTCCATTCGTAATAACACTATTCATTCAGCTTAAGCAGCGGAAGATTGTTTGAAGTCTTTATCGTAGGAAACTTTATTGATATAGAATCCCCGCCGGGAGAGAACTTCATTTTGTATTAATTCAATGGTTCGCCGGCAAGTGTCATATTCATTCAAATAGGATTCGCCATAGATCATTATCTGAGTGAGGCGATTTGTATGTATAGCGAGCAGATCGAACAGCTCTGTATCTTCAAGTTTGCGATGCAGGTACATAGGGTTATTTTCAAATAAGAAGCCGCAAACTTTATGCGATAGTGTTCCCTGTCCTGTAAAGTTTTGAAAAAATATTTTTAGATCAATACCAGGTGGAAATATTTCTACAAAACCACGGCTTATGATATAAGTGTTGATACATGGATTGGAGTGGCGAAGCTTAATTAAATTGCAAGATGCCTGATCTAAAGGAAACCAAAGGTTATATAATTATAAATGATATGCTGGCATCGCAAGGTCGGCGGCCTTTTCTTTTTCAGCTGGAAACATGGGAGCATATTATTAATGGTGAAAGTGGTTTGGTTAATGCCCCTACCGGTTGCGGTAAAACCTTTTCTGTTTTTCTTGGCTCCATCATTGATTTTATCAATCATCATCCCGAGGACTATAAAAAAACAAAGAATATCGGTCTCCAATTATTATGGATCACCCCGCTTCGAGCTTTAGCAAATGATATTGGCCGTGCAATGGAAGAAGTGATCGGGAAATTAGATCTTAAATGGAAAGTTGGGATACGGAATGGAGATACTTCAACGGCTGAAAGAGCAAGGCAGAAAAAACAAATGCCGGAAATTTTGATCATTACTCCTGAAAGTCTTCATTTAATAATTGCGCAAAAAGGTTATGCTGAAATTTTTTCTTCGCTAAAAATTATTGCGGTTGATGAATGGCATGAACTGATCGGTAGTAAGAGAGGAGTACAGGTGGAGCTGGCAGTGGCGAGAATAGTTAATTGTCAATTGGCAAACTCTGATTCACCACTCACCCCTCACTATTCACCACTTTCCATTTGGGGTATCAGTGCAACCATAGGAAATCTTGAAGAAGCAAGTGAAGTGCTTTTGAGCTCCTTAAATTTATCTTCGTCATATCAATCTGCAACTTCAATAAGCAAGGGCTGTGCAGTGATGGTCCCGACTAGTCGGGATCGGAAGGGGGCCGGAGTGATGGTAAGAGCTGAAATGAAAAAGCAAATTGAAGTTGAATCTATTTTTCCTGATGAAATAGAAAAATATCCCTGGGCAGGGCATCTGGGTATTAAGCTCGTAAATAAAATACTTCCTGTCATTCATGAAAGTAAAACCACACTCATATTTATTAATACCCGGGGCATGAGTGAGATCTGGTACCAGCAACTATTAAATGCATCACCTGATCTTGCCGGTGCTATTGCTTTACATCACGGCAGCGTTGAAAGAGAACTTCGTGATTGGGTAGAAGAAAATTTGCATACTGGTAAATTAAAAGCAGTTGTTTGCACAGCGTCCCTGGACCTCGGAGTTGATTTTCGTCCTGTGGAAACAGTAATACAGGTTGGCTCGCCAAAAGGTGTAGCCCGTTTTTTACAACGTGCCGGTCGCAGTGGTCATCAACCTGATGCTGTAAGTAAAATATATTTTTTGCCAACACATTCTCTTGAACTTATTGAAGCTGCCGCATTGAAATCAGCGATCAAAGAAGAACTGATCGAAAGCCGCGAGCCGATGTTATTAAGTTATGATGTATTACTTCAGTGGCTTTGCACCCTGGCAATATCAGATGGTTTTATTGCAGATGAACTTCTTAAAGAAATAAAAACAACATATTGTTATAGGGAGATCACCGAAGATGAATGGAAACAGCTCCTTTATCATCTTACAAGCGGTGGCAATGCATTGCAACAATATGATGAATATAAAAAAGTAGAAATAATTGATGGTGTATATAGAGTTACTTCAAAAAGAATTGCTATGCGACATCGATTGCATATTGGCACTATAGTAAGTGAACCGATGATGAGAGTTCAATTATTAAATGGCGGTTTTATTGGAGTTATTGAAGAATGGTTCATTAGTCGCTTAACTCCCGGTGAGGTATTTTCATTAGCAGGAAGAAGATTAGAATATGTTTCTTCAAAAGATATGACGGCTTATGTTCGTAAATCAAATGCAAAAAAATCGATCGTACCAAGCTGGCAGGGTGGCCGTATGCCACTAAGTGCAAACCTGGGAAAGAAGTTGAGAGAAACGCTGAACGAATGTAGCGTTTGGGGTTTGGGGTCTGGAGAAACACCAAACACCAAATACCAAACTTCAGATCCTGAGCTTACGATCTTAAAACCCTTATTCGATCTGCAACAAGAACTTTCCTATTTACCAAAAGCAAATGAATTATTGATCGAACAGATTGAAACAGATGAAGGGTTTCATTTATTCGTTTATCCATTTGAAGGAAGACTAGTGCATGAAGCAATGGCTGCTATTCTTGCTTATCGAATCAGCCGTATCACTCCGATTACATTTTCATTTGCAATGAATGATTATGGTTTTGAATTATTGAGTGATCAGCCAATTCCTTTGGATGACTCGAATGCTCATGAGCTGTTCTCTCCTGAAAATCTATTTGAAGACATACAACGAAGTGTGAACAGTACTGAAATGGCAAAAAGGAAATTCCGTGATATTGCCACTATTGGCGGATTAATTTTTCAAGGCATGCCGGGGGAAAGAAAAAAAGCCCGTCATTTGCAGGCATCTGCATCATTACTCTTCAATGTTTTTGCCGAATATGAGCCTCATAATTTGCTATTGCGCCAATCATACAACGAAGTTTTTGCCCAACAAATGGAAGAAACAAGATTGAGAGACATGCTAAACAGGATCCAGCAGTCAAAGATCATTATCACTTTTCCTGAACGATATACTCCATTCTGTTTCCCAATAAAGGTTGACAGCATGAGAGAAGATCTTTCATCAGAAAAATTAGAAGACAGAGTAAAGAGAATGCAGAGTGAGTTGATGAGATGATCTGGTTATTGGATACTGGATACTAGTCACCAGTAATAAGCAACGTTTTTTATCATCCGTATCGTGTAAAGATTTAATTTCGTCTTCCTCTTATGAATGCCCTTGTTGCCTACACCATTAATGAAAATGATTTTGTGCTGAGTCCTGAACGGGTAATGTTTTGGGAAAAACAAAAAGCACTTATTATAGCTGATCTGCATATTGGAAAAACAGGTCATTTCAGAAAATCAGGAATACCTGTACCCCAAAATGTTTTTAAAGAAGACCTGCAACGCTTATTTACTCAAATACTTTTTTTCAAAGCCGAAAAACTAATCATTGCCGGAGATCTTTCTCATAGCAAGTCAAATAAAGAAATGGACCTGTTCAAAAAATGGCGAAATGATCTGAGTGCTTTAGAAATTGTTTTGGTAAATGGCAATCATGATATACTTGAAGAGAATTGGTACGAAGAAATGAAAATTGAAACGGTAGATTGTCTTGATATCGGCAATTTTTCTTTCTGTCATGACCCTGAAGAAGCTTCCATAAAAGATCCGCAACACTACACATTTTGCGGGCACCTTCATCCGGGAATAAATATACGTGGCCGCGGCAGGCAGTTCTTGCAATTCCCTTGTTTTTATTTTGGAAATAATATTGGAATTCTTCCGGCTTTCAGCCGCTTTACCGGTTGCATAAATGTAAATGCACAAAAAGGAGAAAATGTTTTTGCCATAGTTGACAACGGCATCATGCAGGTGCAGTGATCAGCGCTTTTTTCTTAAAGTATTGTAATCTATAAAATAAATAAAGCGCAATGTAAGCTCATTGCCATGGCTCAGGTCAAGTGTTTTACCAAGGTTATTCAGGTATTTTTTATGAAGGGTGCCATCAACATATTCATCGTTGCCAAGAAAATTTTTCCATCCAAGTACAACCCGGCTGCCAAGACGGAAATCCCAGGTAAAGAATGCATCAAGATTAAAAAAGTTCACATTCTCATCCTGGTTTGGTATAAATGCCCGCGGAATATCCTTTCCATTTGCATCCACATTTGCAAACCGGTTATAAATTACTTTACTCCAGTTATGTCTTGCCCTCATTGTTAAATTCATTCGTGGCGTAAAATTGTAAACACCGGAATAAATAGTTGTGATATCATTGAAGTCAACAAAACCTATGATGGGTTCACCATTTACTTGTCTTCCCCAAAAAACTATATAGTCAGTTTCTTTTTCGCCTGCATTTGATACTTCCATTGTCACTTTATTGCTAAAGCGATAACGTAAACCAAATTCATATTTATAATAATTATGTTTTTCAGGGATATGAAATACCGAACCAAGGATCTCATAGCTGAAAAACATTCTTTTCCTGCTGTCAGTACTTCCTTCCAGCTGAGCAAAGCTATATGGCGGACGTTTTGCATACCGACCCGGAGTATTTAAAACAAAATAATCGTTTTCACCCGCTGGTACTGAGCCCAACAATAGCGTAACGTCCCAGAAGTTTTTAAATACCCAAAAACCAGATGCCGTTACCTGCAAATAATTAAATGCATAAGGCTTGTAAAGCAACCTGTAATTTGCCCGCAATGAATAGTTATAAGTAAGAAAATTCCCTTTTGGTGTGAATTGATTATAGCTTAATTGTCCGTTATAAGAAACCTCATTTGATGCGGGTAAAATCCCAAGATCATTAGGATCATATTTATCTGATTCAATAACATTTTGCAGGTAATATTGGATTTTGCCACTCACTTTCCCAACACGTAGATTCGTGCTGAATCCATCATAACCGGCTGGGCCAAAAATCCTGCTATATCGTGCTGCGCCACGTACGTTAAATTTATTCTCTTTATCAAAGAAGCTAACATCGACAGCCGAAACATTTGCATCACGGTTTGAGCTTTCTCTTATAACATTTGTATTTGTAAATGTTACAAAAGACCTGTTCTTTAATGCCTGGTCAATAACGACAATATTATAGTTGGCGAGTGGTTCGGTTACAATACTGCTGTCGATGCCGGTGGTTTTATTCCTGATAACAGCTTTTTCTCTTTGGCCGATCGCATTAAAAAAACCAATGCCTAATTTATTTTTTGTGCGTCCGGAAAATTTTATTGCATTGTATAAATTGGTGACAGCAGGGTTTTCAATAATCTCGTAATTAGAATTGTTTTGAACGTAATTCTGAACATAGCCAAATCGCTGAGGCAACTCCCCTACCCTCCTTGAATAAAACAACCCAGCCTTATTAAAAAGCTCAGTGCCTTCAGTAAAAAAAGGTCTGTTCTCATCAAACCTCACTTCGTAAGGTGTAAGATTATTGATCACATTATCAGACACTACCTGTCCAAAATCAGGAATGATCGTTGCATCGAGTGTAAAGCTTTCGCTTAATCCATATTTAAGATCCATACCGCCGCTTTTCAACCACTCGGTTTTTTTGCCGCCAGCAACCGGAGAAACATTAATACCTGTAGATAAGTAAGGAGAAAAACTTAATCGCAAAGGCGGTTCAATGTTTTTAAGACCAATATAATCTCCAAACTGGTTTACAAAGCCATTTACATTTGGGTCAACAAAATTCCAAAATGAGTTTTCGTTATTTTTTCTTGTGAACCTCATGAATTGAATTCCCCAATCCTGCAAATCTTTTTTTGAAAAGCGTAAAGAAAAATAAGGTATCCGCATTTCAAGCGACCATCCATTATCAAGCATTTTTGTTTTGCTTTCCCAAACAGCATCCCATGTTTTATCACCATATTCTCCAAAATCGCCGCTAAAGCTTGCCGAAAGTTTTGCGTCTGTTTGCACATTTGCCGAGGTAACCAGGAACTGGAATCCGTTTTGGTTATCGTTATAGGTATCAAAGAAAACGGAAAAATAATCTACGTCGCTTTGTTGCTCATCATCTCTTGCAGTCAGCTGTTTTCTTATTTGTGCAGGATCATCATACAACATAACACCAATATAAACAGAAGTGTTGTCGTAAAGAATTCTTACTTCTGTTTTCAGAGTGGCCGTCTCACCAGCTTTTGGAAAGTTTTGAATAAAATCAGTAGCAACGGAAGCTGTTTGCCATGCTGCATCATCAAGACTACCATCAATTTTAATCGGACGATCTGTTTTAACTGCGGGCAGGTTTCTCGGCTGTGAGAATCCCTGGAGAAAGATCACCATCATGGGTAACAGGAAAAAAGGCTTAATGGCCATTGCAGTCAGTTAATTAGCTAACGGCAAATATAATTCAATAAATCCTGCTTACATAACGATTATTCGTATTAAAAATAATCGCTAAAACATTGAGGATAAATTAATTCATTTTCTTTTTTAATGTACTTACCTGCTGGTGCAGATTGGTAACAATATTTGCCAGCTGGTTAATATCCCATCTTTGTTGTGACACGGCACGGCTTATAACAACGGATGCCTGCCAGAGTTCAAGCACCTCATCCGAGTTTATTTGATAAGGTTGGTAAGAAGGATTATCACTTACGAGGGTCAATTTATTTTTACGGCTATTTTTATCAATTCTTTTATAAACGATACCTTCAGATTTTGAAACCACGATATAGGTGTAATTATTTTTTACTTCATCAAGTGTTTCTACTTTCTCACCAACTATAATTGAACCGCTTGGCGTTGGCAGCATAGAGTCACCCATAATTTCAAATGCCCGGTAATTTCCGCCAGACAACATTGGTAATGTAAAAGTATTCAGCTCATCGATATAATCAGGATCAGCGTATCCATTCAAATAACCTGCAGCGGCCTTCATCGGAACAAAAGGAATATCGGGTCTGCCACCGGCAAGCTTCATGGCTCTTCTTTTTGCCAAATAATTTCCTTTGTTCTCACTCAGGTCTTTTCTCAATACATCATCCATGGATAATTTGAAAATATCACAAATAGTTTCAAGCACTTCAAGATTAGGTTTTGCTCTTTCTTCTTCATAAGCGCCGATAAGTGATCTCTTGATACGAAGCTTGTCTGCAAATTCCTGCTGTGTCCAACCACGCAGTTTGCGCAGATATTTCAGATTTTGATTGGCAATATTCATAAGAAACTAATTGAGTTAGCTGCAAAATACTAAATATTTTGGTTTTTCAAAAAAACATTTTAAATAACTCCGGGTGCGTTCCAAATTTTCGCAGCTTCAACTTGTGTTAGCCCCCATCCCCTAAAGGGGAGCACAGTTTTAAAGTTTGATATTCTCCGCCAGTGGCGGAGATAGGGGCAAAAGCGAAAATTTGGAATGCACCCATAAATCCTTTTGGGCAGGCGGGAAAAAACAAACATTTTTGCTGTTGAATAAGAACCTATGTCAAAAACTAAGAAACCGGCAAAAGCAACGGTAAAGAGATCTGCAGGAAAGAAAAAAGAAAAACCAGTAATCCTTATCACAAACGATGATGGTGTGTCGGCCCCGGGTATCAGAAGCCTGGTGGAGGCTGTAAAAGATCTTGGAAAAATAATAGTGGTGGCTCCGGATAAGCCTCAATCCGGAATGGGACATGCAATTACCATCGGTTCACCTTTACGTTTGCATCCCGTAAATTTTTTTGATGGAATAGAAGCTTATCAATGTACCGGTACACCGGTTGATTGTGTAAAGCTTGCAGTTGATAAAGTGCTTCATCGCAAACCCGATCTTTGTCTTAGCGGTATCAATCATGGCGCTAATCATAGCATCAATGTTATTTATTCAGGAACAATGTCGGCTGCAGTTGAAGCCGCTATTGAAAGCATTCCTTCTGTCGGCTTTTCCTTGCTTGATTATAGGATTGAAGCAGATTTTGAACCGGCAAAGAAATATGCCCGCATCATTGTCGAGCAATTGCTTTCAGGTGTGCAGGACAAGCATATGATCCTGAATGTAAATATCCCATTAGCTACTGTTGAAGAAATAAAAGGAATAATGATTTGCCGCCAGGCCTATGCGAAATATGAAGAAGATTTTATTGAACGTCATGATCCGCATGGCCGCAAATATTTTTGGCTCACCGGTGAATTTGTAAACTTTGATAAAGGCAAAGACACCGACGTATGGGCATTGGCAAATAATTATATCAGTGTGGTTCCTGTACAATTTGATATGACCAATTACGTTCTTAAATCTAAATTTGAAAAACAGTGGCAACATTTATCCTGAAAAGAGATAGCCTTAAGCTTGGATTAATTCTCGGACTGCTCGGCCCGGCACTTGGTCTTGTGGTCGTTTATTTTGTCAAATTTTCCAGTTACGGTTTTATGGACTTTCTTGATTATTTCTTTAACGATAATCGTTTGATCACTTCTATAGGAGCTTTATGTTTACTTGCCAATGCGGTACTCTTTACCCTTTATATTAATACACATCGTGATAAAACTGCCAAAGGAATTTTTGCTACCACTTTGGTTTATGGAATAAGCATTCTCGTTCTTAAGATCTTTAATTAGTCAGCCGTCTGCATTTCTAAGCCTTTGTTGCAAGTTTATCCTGAATACAAGTGAGAATAAGCAAAGCTTATTCGAAACTTGCGGACGAAGTCCCGAAGCGCCATATTCGTCGTTCTTATCACTAATCAACAAATACTTATTTTGCGAAGTATTATTAATTACTAACTCCCCCTTTAGGGGGCCAGGGGGTTTAATGAAATATTATATCATAGCAGGTGAAGCCAGCGGTGATCTGCACGGCAGCAATCTTATTAAAGAACTAAAGAAGCTTGATGCATTGGCAACTATTCGTTGCTGGGGTGGTGATAAAATGCAGCAAGCCGGTGGTGAACTTGTGAAGCATTACCGTGATCTTGCTTTTATGGGTTTTTGGGAAGTATTGATAAATATTTTCACTATACTTCGCAATCTTAAGTTTTGCAAAAAGGATATTGAACAATTTCAGCCTGATACCTTAGTTCTAATTGATTATCCCGGTTTTAATCTACGTATTGCAAAATGGGCAAAGCAAAAAGGATTTCGCATTATCTATTATATTTCGCCACAGGTATGGGCATGGAAAGAGAACCGGGTAAAGATGATGAAACAGACGATTGATAAAATGATCGTCATTCTTCCTTTTGAAAAAGATTATTTTAAAAATAAATGGAACTGGGATGTGGAGTATGTGGGGCATCCGCTGGTGGAAGTAGTCGAGAGTCAACAGTCGACAGTCGACAGTCAACGGTTTTCCGATAAACCAATTATTGCTTTATTACCTGGTAGCAGGAAACAGGAGATTTTAAAAAAGCTGCCAGTGATGCTTGAAGTAAGCAAAGTATTTCCATCTTATCAATTCATTGTAGCAAAAGCCCCGGGACTTGATGATATTTTTTATTCATCATTATTAAGCTCATATAATAATGTAAGCGCAGTATCAGGGAAAACATATGATCTGTTGATGCAGGCGAAAGCCGCATTAGTAACATCGGGTACGGCTACTTTGGAAACCGCTTTATTTGGTGTGCCTGAAGTTGTTTGTTATAAAGGTTCATTTCTTTCTTACCAGATCGGCAGACGGCTTGTGAAAGTGAAATACATTTCATTAGTAAATCTTATCATGGATAAATTGGTGGTGAAAGAATTGATACAGCATGATATGAATGTGAAAAATTTGGAGCACGAATTACACGAATTATTAACGAATGAACAACGAATTTCTCAATTGAAAAAAGATTATGCTGATTTGAAAAACATTTTAAGTGAGAAAGGTAATGCCTCTGTAGCCGCAGCACGGCTGATCCACGATTTTACTTCAGCGAAGTAATTTTATTGCAAGAATAATAAGGCAAAGAATAAATATCAGTAAGCTGATACGGTTGATGCCATGCATATATTTTACGAAAAGAGATTTGGGCCTTTTAGGATCAGGCTTTTTTATATACAGGTATTCGGCTATTTGTTTTAGGACTCCCATAAATCGACACAAAGTTACACCAAATAACAAGCAGCAGATTTTACTATTTAAAATTTCCCCCGGATTTTCCTTTATATAAAAAAGCAATTATGAATACAGAAGAATTTGTACCTTTTCCGTCCAAAAAAATCAATTTATGAAAAGAATAACCATTACCATCTGCGCAGCAGTATTTCTATTAGCTTCCTGCACCAATGACAAAAAAACTGATGAGCCTATCAAAGGCGAAGCAACGGTTTCATCAAATGACTCGAAACCTAAAGAAGAGCCCTGGGTGCCTGTTGATTCTGCAACAGCCATGAAAGCAATGATGGACTACGCTACACCCGGCGAACCACATAAAATGCTTGCTAAATCAAACGGAACCTGGACAGGAGAAGTAACCATGTGGATGGCCCCTGATGCACAGCCTATAACCAGCACAATGACTATGACAAACAAAATGGTTATGGATGGCCGTTACCAGGTTTCAGAAGCTAAAGGAAATATGATGGGAATGCCTTTTAATGGTATGAGCACAACCGGGTATGACAATCATAAAAAAGTATATGTAAGTACATGGATCGATAATATGGGAACAGGGGTTTTGAAAATTGAAGGCCCCTGGGATGAGGCTACCAAATCCACAACCTTTACAGGCAAAATGATTGACCCTTCAACCGGCAGAGAATGTGAGTTTAAAGAAGTTTATAAAATAATTGATGATAATAATCAATTGATGGAAATGTATGGACCTGATCCAAAAACGGGAAAACAATACAAGTCAATGGAAATAAAGCTTACGAGGAAAAAATAATTGACCAGAAAACAAAAACGAAAACCCTGAACTATGTTTCAGGGTTTTTTAGTTCCATTTTCCAATAACCTTTTTAATGTTTGCAGATCTTTTTCCTGTCGCTTTTTAAATTCTCCTTTCACCAACGGACCGACCTGTTTCCATAAAAAACCTTTGAACTGTGTATCAGACGAAAGTGAAACTTCGGTTTGATCATTTCCAAGATCATTAAAACTATTTGTTACTGTATTTAACATCATTGAAGAATCAAGTATTCCAATGATCCTTTTTTCCTGAACGACTTCAGTAAGTTCTCCGTCAAGTATTAATTCTTTTCCTCTTTCAAGAAAATGATGTTTTGCTTTTGCTCCAACAGTACCGGGAATACCACTTACATGTTCAAATTTTTGAAAGCCGCTAAGCCAGAGTATGAGGTTATCCGGGTTTTTAAAAAAATCCCAAACTTCTTTTACCGGTTTATTTATGACAACAGTTGACTCGGTTAACATATTTGTTGCCGCAACTTAAAACAATTTCTTCTTAGCTGTTTTTCCATATTAGCCTGCGCCGTTTTGACAGAATCTGTCCCAAATAACCTTGCACTATAAACCGCTGAAAATTATTACCATTATAACACCTTCTTGCATCCCTCTTGCATACTTCTCCTATACAAGCGGTGTATTCCCGTTTAGATATGCAAGAAGTATACAAGAAGGTAGCAAGCTGGTAGCTGGAAGAATGCTATGGAAAGCTTATCAAAATAGAAACGGACCTGACGAAAAAGCAGAAACTTTTTGAAAATTTTAGAAGAGTCATCAAAGACTAGCTATAAATCGATAATCAGAAAGTTCGGAGCAACTTAAAACAATTTTTCATTTGGAGGTTTTATACCCAACAAGCGGATATAAATTGTTGTCTGTCCGCGATGATGGGTCTGATGTTCAAATGCTTTCAACAACCAGGCAAGTCTTGTTTCATCAAAACTTCCTCTTTTATTTTTTTCTTCAAACTTAGAAACATCCATACTTTTTATGCCTTCAATGGCGAAATCGTAGCTGGCCATTACAAAGTAACTTACTGAATCAGCAGATTGAGCTCCCGGGCTTTGTTCAAGGTTCCTGCCAACCCATATCCTCTCTTTCGCGGTACCATTTGCGCTAAGACTCATATTAGCTTGTGCCAGATGCAACATCTGCTGGGCAAATGTTCTTACACTGTCCTGTGCTCTAAAACCATATTTATCTTTTGGCATTGCATCAAGATATTCTTTTGTATAAGCCTTTGCCCTTTCCCAGTCTTTTATCAACTGTGCTTTTACTGTTTCACCAAGTTGGGCATTAACAGATAATAAACAAAAGAAAACTGCAGAGGCAGTTAGAAAAATACTTTTTCTCATAAAAAAA
>Ga0070698_100006625_pt1 | contig 12560 bp, 11 predicted proteins | sample KBSK1502metaG_FD_65477 | JGI IMG/M metagenome (GOLD analysis project Ga0070698, IMG submission 65477) | Corn, switchgrass and miscanthus rhizosphere microbial communities from Kellogg Biological Station, Michigan, USA - KBS K1-50-2 metaG | ecosystem: Host-associated > Plants > Roots >...
TAATGCCCTGTTTTATAACAGGGCATTTGGCTTTTATTTTATAATTAAATATTATGGAAAACAATCAAAATTTTTCTGCCGAGCAAAGCCTCCGGGTCATTCAGTCAATGATCCAAAAGGCGAAGCAGGATGTAGTGAGTAATTCGTTTTATTTTTTGTTGTGGGGCTGGTTGGTATTTATCACAGCCCTTTTGAATTTTATACTGATGAAATTCACAGATATAAAACAGCCATACATTGTATGGAACATTATGTGGATCGGTGTAGTCGCAAGCATTATAAAAGGAATAAAAATGGGCAGATCTGAAAAGGTAAAGACCTATTTGGGAGAAACAATGAAATATTTTGGTATCAGCATGGCTATTATTTACTGCAGTTTTGCTTTTATTTTCGGGAAGTATGGTCTATGGCATTATTCATTTCCATTTTATATACTCATATATGCTGCAGCCTGTTTTTTTATGGGGTCAATGATGCAATTTCCTTTATTAAAATGGACGGGTCTTTTATGCATACCAATTATGATAGCTTCTGTTTTTGTAAAATATGAATGGCAACTATTGCTCCTGGCTTTAGCAGTTTTAATATCATACATTATTCCGGGGCATATACTGAGTGCAAAAGAAAAAATCCAAAACAAATAAGTTATGGAACAGGAAAAAAAATTGACAGAACGGGAAAGTTTGCTGATCATTCAGCAAATGATACAAACAGCTAAACAAGAACAAAAAGATGACGGCAAGGGATGGATACTATGGGGCTGGTTATTGTTCACTGCTTCTGTGTTGACATTTATAAATTTAAAAACACAATGGTTTTCCAATAATTTTTTCTGGAACCTGTTTGGTATTGCCTCATTGGCACTGCTTCTTTTCAGTACAATACGATCTTTATTCTTTAAAAAAACAGGCAAAGTAAAAACCTATACAGCTGAACTTTTTCAAAAACTCAATATCGGTTTTTTTATTTCCCTTTTGCTTATCATAGTTGCCATCAATAGGGGCGTTTCGCCGGTGTTGGGTTTTTCATTGCTGCTCGGTTTATATGGTTTTTGGATCTTAATTTATGGCGCCGGGTTGAATTTCAAGCCATCGATCATTGGCGCATACATCACATGGGCATGTGCTTTTGCGGGTTTATTTGTTGAAACGTTTGACTGGACAATGCTGTTACATGCAACAGCTGTTCTGCTCGGGTATATTATACCTGGCCATTTGGCTAACATTGAATTCAAAAAAGCTCATTGGCAGGAAAAATAAGAATATAAGTGTTTAACGATCTCGATCCCATATTACATTCTCAATTAAGATTGGCAGTGATGTCGCTTCTTATAAGCGTTAAGGAAGCGGAGTTTACTTTTTTAAAAGAAAAAACAAACGCCACCGCCGGCAACCTGAGTGTGCAGATACAAAAACTAAAAGAAGCAGGTTATATTGAAGTAATAAAACAATTCAAAGACAATTACCCGCAAACGATCTGTAAAATAACTCCTGCGGGTATTAAAGCATTTGAAGAGTATGTAAAAAATTTGCAAGTTTATCTTACACAAAAATAAAAGGCCTTTTCAAAAGGCCCCGTTCCGTCCATACAATATGTTTTTAGAATTATTTTAAAAGGCGTTAACCGCTTGTTATTGTTTTACAAATCTTGCAGTTTGAATCTCGATACCGTTATTTATTTCTATTGTATACATTCCAGTTTTAAAAGTTGAACTTAAAGGAATGGTGATAACATTATTCCTGTCCGGGTTGCTTACTGTTTGGCTAACCACAACATTGCCACTCATGTTATAAACCTTCAACGCAATCGGCTGCCTGGTACTTACATTAAAGCTCAAGGTAAGCTTATCATTTACCGGGTTGCCGATGATCTTAATGTTGTTGCCAGTCGAAGGTTTGGGCTGAAACAAAAGAACTCTTGAGTAATAAGTATCAAATCCTTTGCTTAACATCTTCAGGCGATACATTACTTTATCTGTATAAATTGTTGTTTCATTATATTCATAGGTTTCTGCTCCTGATTTTACCGGGGCATTCAAAACAGCAATAGTAGTAAAATCAGTTCCGTTTGTACTTTTTTGTAATTCGAATTTGTTTACAACTTCATTATTTGCCACGGTCCAGCTTAAGCGGTAACCTGCTCTAATATCAGCATCAATGGTAAAATTGTTAACTAAAGCCGGGTTTGTTTGTGCGTTAAGCGTTTGGAAGATAGAAGTAAAAGCAATTAATAGGAGTGTTAAATTCTTTTTCATTTTCTTAGGGTTTAAAATTTTACGGATCACTTTAATCTTTCGAAAAGCTATCGTATCATTACGTATTGCTTATCGAATTTTTTCTTTAGAATCGTAATTGTTTTACGACACCACAAACGTAATACGCCTATTCAATTCATGCAAGATTTCCGACGTGGACTTTCCCTATTAACGAGAGAATTATACGAAACTAAGGGTTTCTTCTTATTAGCTTATATAAAAAAATTAGTAAGAATGATCAAAAAATATTTGTAAGCTCATCGAATCTATGGTTGTAAATAAAAAAGGCCCTTTAGAAAAAGGGCCCGTCTCCGTTGATACTCTAAGTGTATGAAAAATTTTCAAGGTTTTAACCGATCGTCAGAATCATTGGCCTTGTATCACGAGACTTTGATAATAAGGATGACGTTGAGATGTGTTAACATAATATCATTGTTTTACAAACTTTGCAGTTTGAATATCTGTGCCGTTGTTTACTTCTACCAGGTATATACTTGGTTTAAATGCAGTAGTTAATGGAAAACTGATCATATTATTTCCTTCAAGACCGTTTACTTTATTATTCATCATCACCCGACCGCCCATATCATAAACTTTTACATTAATCACTTGTGCATTATAAGTTGTATAGCTAAAAGTAAGTTTATCATTTACAGGATTACCGATGATCTTAATATTATTATTGTTCGTTGTAAGTTTAATTTGGAACACCAGTATTCTTGAATAACTAACATCATTTCCTTTGCCAATCATTTTAAGGCGATACATTACTCTATCAAAGCTGCTGATAGTTTCATAAAACATATAATCTTCCGTGCCGGTTTTTTCACTGGCGAATACAATACCAATTGTTTTAAATTCAATACCATCGTAGCTTCTTTGCACTTCAAACTGATCTGTAGTTTCATTATTTTCAATTCTCCATTGAAGAGTGACTTTATTATTTTTATTTATGTTGCCTTGAAAACTTACAAGGTTTACTGGTAATACGGACCAATAATTTCCAACCGCTATTGTCTTGTTATAACAATCAGAAGCAGATTTTACAACAATTATTACAGCCACATCCCATGAAGGAAGTATGATATCTTGATTTCCTGCAGAAGCACTGATAATTGTTCTTGAATCAATAAGCGTATCATTAATGTCCCATTGCCCGGCAACACCCAGATCAGAATAGACCTCAACTACAACCGGAAATGCTCCGGCCGGCGCTGCTATAATATTATAAGTTAATAAGGCTTTAGTTGGGTCACCGGCGTACTGTGATATAACTGCAGTGATTGATATTTGGTTTGCCGGGTTTAGTTTTTCGGATATACCATTTGTTTGGCCGGGGGTGTGTTGTCCTGGCTGATCACTTTTTAACCATTCACCACAGAGACCGTCAGAGCTACGATAGTATCCATTATTTGTTCCGGCTGAATTACTAAGATATTCAATACTATTATCAGGAATCGCATTGAAATCAATTGTAAAGTCAGGTGAGCTACCAGACATATTAACAGGCAGATCGGGCATTGATTTTATATATGCCGGGATTGATGTAGTATTTAAACCGGCAACAATCCCATTGACAATGATTCCATTTTTATAAAGGAAAATATGGAAGACGCCTCCGGAACCTACTATTTTTACAAAAAGGTCATTAAGATTTGCCGGTACTGCAACTGAAGTATAAGATGAACCGTTGCTTTCACACTTTGTCAAAGACCCGCCAGCTCCAAGCGCATTCCAATTAGAGTTTGCAGTTATTCCTGATTGTCCCTGGATGTCAAAAGTTAAAGCTGATGCGCCAACATAATAACCGTATGCAATCATTGAATCGTTAGGCAGATCCAATACATAAAAACCGGTTTTGCCAGATTCCTCATAGAAGGCTATAAGGGTATAATTATCCAGGTATTCAAGGCTATTATTTTCATTATAAAGTTCAAAGAATTCCTGGTAGCCGTTACCTGGTTGCGGATATACTTCATTCAATACTGCTTGTGAGCTTGATACGATCACAATGCATATTAACAGACAAAGGGTAAAAATTTTCTTCATTTCTTAGGGGGTTTGAATTAAAAACAAGAATTCAAGTTGCCCACAGAAATATTGGATAATAGGTTTATGAAACGCCCGGTTTTTTCAATCAGTTTGAAAAATGCCGTAATGATAGCAGGATGATTTTTAAGAGTAGTATCAGTACGGATCGTTCAGAGTGGTTTTTACCGGGATATTAAAGGTTTCTTCTATACAAAACTACTACGTGATTATTGTTTATACAAGCTTTCTGCAATGAAAAACTACTATTTTGATTTTTATTTTAAGATAATAAAAAAGGCCCTTTAGAAAAAGGGCCCGTCTCCGTTGATACTCTAAGTGTATGAAAATTTTCAAGGTTTTAACCGATCGTCAGAATCATTGGTTTAGTATCAGGAGATCTTTTTAATTGACGAGGATCTGCTTTTATATTCTTCCTTGCTCCCTCACAGATTTCAGGAAGATGGCTTGTTTATATCTTAGTTTACTTTTTTAGAAAAAAAGCCGAAACAAACTTTCGGCTTTCATAAATTGGATTCGATTTTTCAATGAAGTGGATTTCCCTAAGAAGAAGATTTATCAGCTTGTAATATTTTAATAGTTTATTGCTTTACAAATTTGGCAACGTGGCGATCAGTACCATTTGTTACTTCCATTACATACATACCAGGTTTGAAAGTTGAATTTAACGGAAGGCTCATCATATTATTACCTTCAAGACTATTTACTTTATCGTTCATTACCACTCTGCCACTCATGTCATAAACTTTTATTGAAACAAGTTGTGTAGCAGAAACTGTATAGCTGAAAGTAAGTTTATCATTTATGGGGTTGCCAATAATTTTAATATTGTTACTGAAAACGGCCTTCGTCTGGAAAATCAGAATTTTAGAGTAATCAATATCGTGTCCTTTATCGATCATTTTCAAACGATACATGATCTTATCGTTAGTAGTTACAGTTTCATAGAACATATAATTTTCAGTGCCTCTTTTTTCTGAAGCAAACACAACGCCTGCTGTTGTAAAATCCAGGCCATTTACACTTCTTTCTACTTCAAAGCTGTTTGCAGTTTCATTGTCAGCAACTGACCAATTAAGAGTTACTTTATTGTTCTTATTCAGGTTACCCTGGAAACTAATAAGGTGAACCGGCAATACAGACACGGGAGCTTTTAAACAACCGCCGAAATTATCATTGATTGAATTTAGCCCTGGTACACTTCCAACACCACCATTAATGGTAGACGCATGGAACTTGAAATCCTGGCCAAGATTTAATTGATTTATAACCTGGTCTAAAATATTTAATTGTGTAATCTTGTCAAAAGGAAGTTTTATTTCAATCGCTTTGCCACTAGAAGCGCCAACAGCAATACAACCATCATTAGCGTTGCCTGAGCCAGAGTTACTACGTTTTAATAAAGTACCCATTAATTTTGATCCATCGATGTTCGATGACATTTGGTTGCTGCCCAGTAACGATGGTATATAATCATAAACATCTACAGAAGCATTTCCATTGGAACCACTCCATGTAATGTGAAATACAGGTTCCTTAATGTCCATTATATCATTGTTGTTGATATCGATGTAGAGTAAAATATCTACTGAATTACTTGTTGATCCGAATCTTTCTATATAAAAATAAAGGAAGCTGGCATCTTCCGTAAAAGTAAGACGTGTGAGGTCCCTTCCTGCATCCGATATCGGTGCATCCATATCAGAGCCACTTGTATTATCATACGAATTATTGTCAGGATCATTCAAAAAAATGCTCCAATCATTCATATTACCATCAATTATGATGGAATTCACAAAGGATGATGAAACACCATCGCCTCCGAGAGTGTAATTACATTGAGCAATGGCTGACAGATTTAAAAGGATAGCAGCGGCAATAATAATCAATGGAGTAAAAATCTTTTTCATTTTCTTAGGGTTGAAGGTTAAAACGGATTATTTTTCTTTCTTCTGAGCAACCGTAATGTTACCGGGAATTTCTTTAAGAGTAGTATCAGTACGGATTGTTCGAAGGATTTTTTCTAAGGATATCAAACATTATCTACTACACAAATCTACTACGTAATAATTTCATATGCAAGCTTTATTAAAACGAAATTTTACTAAGTGTATTTATTTTATCCACATGACTTTTACTATAAATAAAAAGGCCCTTTAGAAAAAGGGCCCGTCTCCGTTGATACTCTAAGTGTATGAAAATTTTTCAAGGTTTTAACCGGTCGTCAGAATCATTGGTTTAGTATCAGGAGATCTTTTTAATTGACGAGGATTTGCTTTTATATTCTTCCTTTGCTCCCTCACAGATTTCAGGAAGATAGCTTGTTTACTATTTTACTTTATTTTTTTAAAAAAGCCGAAATTTTATTTCGGCTTTTATGATTTGATTATCCAGGGAAAGATTTATAAAAAGCTTTTTATTTCAATTATTTTATTGCTTTACAAATTTTGATGATTGAAGCTCTGTTCCATTATTTACTTCCACGACATACATACCCGCTTTAAAAGTTGAGCTTAATGGCAGGCTTATCACGTTGCTGCCCTCCAGGCTGTTTACTTTGTTATTTAATATAATTCTGCCGCTCATATCGTATACTTTTACATTAACCAATTGTGTAGCAGTAGAAGTATAGCTGAAAGTAAGTTTGTCATTTACAGGGTTACCGATGACCTTGATATTATTTGTGATTGCAGATTTCAATTGGAAGATCAGTATCCTTGAATAATCAGCTTCATGATTTTTATCGATCATTCTGAGACGGTACATCACTTTATCATTACTATTGATAGTTTCATAGTACGTATAGTTTTCAGTACCCATCTTTTCAGAAGCAAATACTACAGCTACTGTTGTAAAATCTCTTCCATTAAAGCTCCTTTCTATTTCAAAATTGTTTGCAGTCTCATTATCAGCAACTGTCCAGTTAAGCGTTACTTTATTATTCTTATTCATATTGCCCTGAAAGCTGATAAGATGAATTGGCAAAGTAAAAGCTACACAACCTAATACATATGCACTCGTAGTCAGGTTATCCATTGACAGACGAATAGTTCCACCACCAGTACTTCCTCCCATTGTAATTGAAAGCCTATAAGCTCCCTGCGTATTTACAGCAAAAGTTTGATTGTACAGTGTAGATGACGTAGCCGCATTTGTTACTTTGAAACTATCAAGGGTTTGAGCAACGTTTCCTGAAGGATCAATCAAATCAATTTTTATGAACCTTGTTGCCATACCATTCAGATTACCGCTGAGTTTGTATAGAAATGAAACGTCAATACTATTTTCAACCCAGAGGAAAGGCGTACGCATAATACGAACGCTATCCGAACTTACCGGAGGTTCAGAGTAAGGACTTCCATTTCCGGCGATAGCATAACCGGAAGGGCTCGTTGCATACATCATGTTGGTGAATTCCCAACAATTTGCCGCAAGAGGAGCTAAACCATTTTCAAAATTTTCATTAATCTGGGCAGAGATAGGGGTCGCAAAAAGCGATAATACTGCAATAGTGCAAAGGGTGAAAATCTTTTTCATTTTCTTAGGGTTGAATGTATAAAACGGATTGTTGTTTCTTTTTCTGAAGCTACCGTAATGTTACCGGGAAATTTCTTTCTTTAGAGGAGGTATCAGTACGGATTGTTCAAAGTGATTTTTCCGGGGTATTGGGGATTTCTTCTGCACAAATCTACTACGTGATTATTGCACATGCAAGTTTTTTGAAAAGAATTTTTACTATAACACCTTTTTATTTTAAAGCATTTCAATTATAGAATAAAAAAACCCTTTAGAAAAGGGTCCGTCTCCGTTGATACCTAAGTGTATAAAAAAAATTCAAAAGTTTTTAATCAATCGTTAGCATCATTGGCTTAGTATCAGGAAATTTTTGATTACGCTCCCCCAAGTTTCAGGAAGATGGCTTATATAAATTTCTTTTCAAAAAAAGCCGAAATAATTTTTTCTACTTTCATAATTGGATTCCATCTTTTAACGAAGTGGATTTAATCATCGAAAAGAAAAAGGTTAGCGGGGCTTATACTATTTTTATTGTTTTACAAATTTTGCCGTTTGGCTTGCGATATCGTTATTTATTTCAATTACATACATACCAGGAGCAAAACCTGAACTCAATGGAATAGTTATTAAATTATTTCCTTTAAAACTGCTTATTTCCTGATTAAATAAAATTTTTCCTGTCAGGCTGTAAATCTTAATGTCTGCTTGTTGCACTTTTGTAGAACTGTAGTTGAAAAAAAGTTTATCTCTTACAGGATTTCCTATAATCCTGATATTGTTATCAGGGATCATTTTTGACCGCACTAAAATAATTCTCGAATAAAAATCATGCAGGCTTTTGTTCAGTATTCTAAGACGGTACATTATGGTGTCTGCGGTGATTGCGGTATCAGCATATGAGTAATTTTCTGTATCGAACTTTTCGGTCGCTATCAAAACTGCAATAGCCTTAAAGTTTTTTCCATCCGTGCTTTTTTCAATTTCGAAACTATTTACAGCCCGGTTGCTTGCAATTACCCAGGTAAGTCGATTACAGGAATTAGTAGAGTTAACACTAAAATTGGAAATAAAGGCCAGATCTAATTGTGCATTGAGTGTTTGAGTGGCTATTGAGAAAGCAATTAATAGCAGGGTACTAATCTTTTTCATTTTTCTTAGAGTTGAATCACAGATCAATTTTTTTCGTTCTCTGAAGCTACCGTAATGTTACCGGGAAATTTTTTTTAGAGGAGGTATCAGTACGGATTGCTTTTCGTAATTTTTCCTTAGATATTGTGATTATTCTACGATAACACAAACGTAATATGCGCATACAGTTAATGCAAGCTTTTCTATAGGAATGTTTTTATTATATTTTCAAAAGACTCATTTTCAATAAAGAATTTTTAAAACTAATTTTGAATTTCGTACTATTACTATATGTCTTCAATTATTGATGCTCGTGGATTAACGAAATCATTCAACGAAATAACCGCAGTCGATGATCTGACTTTTACTGTAAAAGAAAAAGGTGTTTATGGTTTTTTGGGACAAAACGGAGCAGGAAAATCTACTACTATACGAATGTTATTGAGTTTAATCAGACCTACTAAGGGCGAAATAAAAATCTTTGGTCTTGATCTATCAACTCATAGAAAGGAAATTTTGCAAAGAACAGGAGCAATCATTGAGAAACCTGATCTCTATAAATATCTTACTGCAGTTGAGAATTTGAAGTTGTTTGCTACAATGAGTGGCTTAAAGCTAAACCGAAAACTATTAATTGATAAATTAGAAAAAGTAGGACTTGCTGAAAGAGCAGATAGTAAAATAAAAACATATTCGCAGGGAATGAAGCAAAGATTAGGCATTGCAGTGGCTCTTGTTCATAACCCCGATCTTATTATTTTGGATGAGCCTATGAACGGCCTGGATCCCCAGGGCATTGCAGATATCCGGCATCTTATTAATCACCTGAGTAAAGATGAGGGTAAAACAATATTTATTTCTTCGCATTTGTTAAGTGAGATGGAACAAGTAGCAGATTCATTGCTGATCATTCACAAGGGAAAAAAAATTGCTGAGGGAAATATGAATGAATTATTAAATCCAGAACAATCAAGGATCGAAGTTGAAACCAGGTCTGCAAAAGAACTTGAATTGCTGATAAAGCAAACAGCCTGGGCAAATAAGATCATTTCAGCAAACGGATCAAAAATTATCATGCAAATGAAAAGGGAGGAAGTACCCGTTTTTATTCAGCAAATAGCAGAAATGAAACAGGATATTTATTCTATTCATAAAAAGAACTCATTGGAAGATTACTTTTTATCACTTACATCCCATTGATATGATATCATTGCTGAAAATAGAAATATTTAAAATTTTTAAAAAACCAAGAACTTATATAGCATTTGCTGTTATTTCATTGATCATCATTCTTATCCAGATAGCATTAAAATTTGGCGGAAAAGAATATGTTGGCCTGATGATGAGCGGAATGGGAGATAGTTTTGAGGAGATACCAACAAAAATTGTTTTGAATGGATATCTTGTTTGCTTTATAATCCTGAATCTTTTACTCATTCATATTCCGATCCTTGTTGCATTGGTAGCAGGCGATGCTATTGCCGGCGAAGCAAACATGGGTACGCTTCGGCTTATTGCATCCAAACCAGTTAGCCGGATACAATTGCTGATCGTAAAATTTACTGCATCTGTTATTTATACATTGATGCTATTGATATGGGTAGCGTTTTTGGCTTTGATCGTAAGTATTGCTCTTTTTGGGGTAAACTGGCTTGGTGTTCCAAGAGAACTCCAGTTTAATGTAATGGAATCGGACGATGTATTGTGGCGCTATGCATTGGCATTTTGTTTTGCGGCAATTGGTCTTATCTGTGTAGCCGCATTGGCTTTTATGCTTTCTGTTTTTTCGGATAATTCTATTGGGCCTATAGTTGTAACAGTTTGTGTGATCATTGTTTTTACAATACTTACCCAATTGCAGATCCCGTTTTATGATGAAACGATCAAACCTTATCTTTTTACAACACACATGTTGGGATGGAAAGGATTTTTTTATGTAAAAGCAGTTGATGGGGTAACACAAAAAGGGTCTATTGAAAACCTTTCTGCCATTTTAAAAAGCGCTGCAGTACTTATTGGATACACCGCTGTATTTTTGGGGATTGCTTTTTGGTATTTTAAAAGAAAAAATATTTTAAGCTGAAATGAAAAAGATGTTCATAATAATTCTTGCTTGCTGTATGGTTAGTGAACTTTTGGCACAGACACCGCAAGAGTTAGTAAATAAAATAAAAGCAAAACTGGAAAAAGTAAATGACTACACCGCAAGAGGAAAATTGAAAACAAATGTAGTTTTTATAAAGGCGCCAATCGCATCAGTGAAAGTGTACTATAAAAAGCCAGATAAAATGAAAATTGTAAATGAGAATGGCATTTCATTTATTCCAAAAGGATCTGTCAATATCAATCTTGCAAAATTTCTTTCTGCTGCCGGTAATTATGAAATAGTAGATGCCGGTAAAGAACCTGTTACAGGATTAAGAATTCTTAAGTTATTGCCAACAGATGAAAACTCAGACATTGTTTTATCTACACTTTATATTGATGAAAAAGCTGAATTAATAAAAAAAGCCAAAAACACAACGAGAGATAACGGCACTTATGAATTGGAAATGACCTATGGCAAATACGCAACATACGGCTTGCCTGATAAAGTCATTTTTTCTTTCAACACTAAAGATTATAAACTTCCCAAGGGAGTTACATTTGATTATGATGATGGTTCTGAACAAAAGCCAGATGATAACCTGAAAAATAAAAAAGGAAAAGTTGAGATCACTTACTCTGAATATTTAATAAATAAGGGAGTAGATGACGCCATCTTCAAGTAATTCTTCTAAGTAGATACTCCTTACTTAACACTGGAAATTTTCGAGGCCTGCAGGTTTTGTATTTGTTTCTTAGGAAAAGGCCAGCTATTATTTCATTTTTATAAAGAAGATATTTCCTCAAATAAAAATATCCTTTATTCGTTTTTATATTGCTGATTTCCTGTCAATTTGCTTTTCAAAAAGTCACGGCAGGAACTATTTTTATATCGACAAATCCATTTCATGAAAAACCTGGCCTTATTGCTTTTTGCTGGCTTATTTCCTTGTTTTTTATCTGCCCAAACAGGAGTAGTAAAAGGCAAGTTAGTTGACACTACGGGCCAGGTATTACTCAACGCAACAATTTCAGTTTTACAAAAAAAAGATTCATCACTTGTTGACTATACGATGTCCGATAGCAAAGGATCATTTGAAATAAAAAACCTTTCATTAGGCGACTACCAGATATTCATTTCGTTTACCGGGTACGAAGTTTATAAAGGATCTTTTTCGATAATTACATATAAGCGGATACTGGACTTCGGTCTGATAATGCTTTGGCCGGAATATAAAACGCTTTCGACTGTTGTTGTTACGGAAAGCCCGGTAAAAATGAATGGGGACACCATCTCATTTAAAGCAAATGCATTTAATTCAAAACCCGATGCAACTGTGGAAGATGTTTTGAAAAAAATCCCGGGTGTACAAGTGCAAAAGGATGGATCAATTAAAGCGATGGGTGAACAGGTGCAAAAGGTGTATGTGGACGGAAAAGAATTTTTTGGTAACGATCCAAAGCTTGCAACAAAAAATTTGACAGCCGACATGGTGGACCAGATACAGGTTTTTGATGATATGAGTGA
>Ga0070698_100006626_pt1 | contig 12559 bp, 6 predicted proteins | sample KBSK1502metaG_FD_65477 | JGI IMG/M metagenome (GOLD analysis project Ga0070698, IMG submission 65477) | Corn, switchgrass and miscanthus rhizosphere microbial communities from Kellogg Biological Station, Michigan, USA - KBS K1-50-2 metaG | ecosystem: Host-associated > Plants > Roots >...
GAAAGATGTGCGGACCACGCACGACGATCTCTTCGTTTTCAGCAATTCTCATCTCAATTCCATCGATGCTGGGCCCCACGTGCCCAAGTTCGAGCGGAATGCGTGGATCGTCCATGGTGCAAATGCCGGTTGTTTCTGTGAGCCCATAGACCTGGAGAACCGGGATGTCCAGCATGAGAAAGAACTGTTGCGTTTCTAGCGCGAGTGGCGCGGAGCCGCAGATCAAGGCGCGAAGGTTGCGGCCGAAGCGCTCCTTGATTTTGCTGAAGATGAGTCTTCGGCCGAGACTTAGCCACAGGGCGTCGAACGCGCGAATGCTGCTGGTGTGCCTGCGCTCCCAGGCCGAACGCGCTCTCTCGAAAAGCGAACGAATTATGGCCGGGCGTTTTGCCATCGCCTCGTCGACTCCTCGGCGAACGCGCTCGAGGAGCGTCGGAACGTTGAGGAAGTAGTGTGGAGCAGCGAGGCGGATTTCATCAGCGAGACGGTTGAGGTCTGTGGAAAGGCTAATTGTGCTTTTCCGCGAAAGGAAAGAGAGGACTGCGATCCACGACGCGGCAAAGTTAAGAGGGAGATAGTGGAACACGCTGTCGGGCTCATCGGAATTATCCATGAGCTGGGCGAGACGCTCGGTCGTGCAAGAAAGCATGAACGAAATGTTGCCAGTGTTTAGGCAAACGCCTTTTGGCTCGCCGGATGTACCCGAAGTGTAGACGATCGTTACCAAATCGGCGTCGCTGCGGCGATTAGGCACGTCCGGCACGCGGGGTGACGAGTTGGCTTGTTCCAAGACTTCGTCGAAGAGAATCTGGCGTGGCGGAGGACCTGCGTTCTGAGGCCATGACTGCTCGATGGGGCGGCCAACTGAAGGACCACTTACCAATAGCAAGCGCGGTTGGCAATCCTTCATCATCGCGACGAGCTCAGCAGGGGCTTGACGCCAATACAAAGGGACAACGATGATGCCTTCGGCCATGAGCGCCAGATCGATTGCCACCCAGCGAATGGAGTTAGTTCCCACAATCGCGCAGCGATCCCCAGGTTGCAGACCGCAGCCGCGCAAATAACCCCGGGCAAATTGGATTTGCTGAAGCAACTCCGCACCGGTCAAACCGATGAAATTGTCTTTGTGAATTTCACGCAGAACGACACGATCGGTGTAGCATTTGAGTTGCGCGAATATATTCTCGATGAAATTAGGCATGCGTCTCAGGCTTGGTGGCGCGAAGCACACGCGTTGGCGTCACAAAAATAAAGCTACGCGGCGAGCGTTGCGTCTGCTGCCAACCCAGCGAACGCAGGATTTGCTCATATTGTTTCGTGTAACGAATGTCGGCGACAGCGAGCTGTCCGCCCGGCTTCAAAACGCGCGCAATCTCCCGGACCGCTCTCTCGCGCCCGCTGTCGTCGGAGATGTTGTGGATCGCAAAGCTCGAAACCACGACGTCAAAGGAATTTTCGGGAAACGGTAGCTCTCGGGCGTCGGCACTTTTCACTTCGACCCGTTCGGCAACGCCTTCGATCCGCGCGTTCTCCAGGGTTGCCTCGGAGCTGTTGTCTTGCTGATCCACCTGCGACCAGGTGTCGATACCAACCGCGCGACCCGACGTAAGGTGCTTTGCAGCCCCCAGAAGCATCAGACCATGACCGCAACCGACGTCGAGTACCCGCTCGTCACCACGCCAAGCAATAGAGTTGAGGATTCTGTTACGAAGATATAATTTTCCGACTCTGCTGCCCAAATACATCAGGCTGCCTGTGATGAAGAACGACACGCCGGCCCACATCATCGCGGTCCCCGTGCGTTGAGCCCAGGCCCTCGAGTTCATCATGCCGTGTTCAAACAGCATGCGCCCGGCGACAACGCTGGCCACACCACCATAACGAAGAAAGCGCTGGAAGCCGGGTGCGTCAATCCCGTAGTCGGGTTTGTTGTGGTTGCTGTTTTCAATCGCGGTCATCGCGATGACGAACCTGCCACGGAATGCTGCGCCACAAGCGATGTGTCGTATTGCTCTGCGAGCTGAAGAAGCGTATTGCTAAGCGGCGGCAGGTAATCTTCCCACGAAAAAACACCCGATCGCAGGGGGAACTCCGGGTACGTGCGGCGAACAACACTCTCGAGGATCGCTCCCATCCGGGCCATCATTTTGAGAGTGCGAACAACCGTGCGGCCGATCCCGTCGCGGACCGAATCCGTCTCCGCGATCAGCGTTTCCATGATTTGAATCAGTTTCGACTCCAAATCCGGATCTTCCACGGTCAACAACAGGTGTTCGTGCCCGCGCTCGCGCATCAAGTTGCGAATGCGTTCGTCCATGGTTACGCCCGCGGAAGCGACCAAGCTAGGCATGCAGGTTACGATTCCATGGTACCTCGACGAAACCATGTACGAACCGCAGCGCAGAATCGACACGAGCTGGAACATGTCGAAATCGTCGGAAGTGAACGTTGGTACTCCAGGAAGCAGCGCGGACATGTCTCGGCACGCGACGGTATCGAGCCTCTCCATCGCCACGAGAATCGGAAACACACGATGGCGCTGCCGAAGAGCCGCTGCCGCTTTGCTGAATCCCGAAATGTAGAACCGGTATTTACGGTCTAGCTCGGGGCCCGCTTCGTGAAAGTAAACGGTCCTGTACTGGCTATCTTTGTAGGCGCCCGTCGTAACCCGTGCCATGTACTTTGCAATAGATGCTTTCACCGGCCACACGAAAGGATGAATGGGGCACAAAACAACCACGGGCGTTTTTTCGTCCCAGCCCGCTTCGCGAAGAGCCCGCCGGCCGAACTCCACCGGATGCGGTTCGAAGGTCCATGCGGTGTCTGTTCCGAGCTCGGTCGAAATGCCGAGATTTCGCAACAGGTTTTGCGACTCGATGTTGCGGGTAATCACCAGCGAATCGCGCACGTAGCGCGCGCACATATCGCGAATGAGCGGGTCCATGTGACCTGCTTCCGCGCCGTATGCGAGAGACAGTTTGTTCTCTGCGGAAGCCAGCCCCAGCGAACCAATCATCATCGTCGTCAGTGCGTTCGCGAACTTGCTCTTGAACATCGAACCTTCGCAAGCGACAACACCGTGGCTTTTCCGGACCTCGCGAAATAGAAACGGTGGGTAGACATCCGGCAAATGGACCTGACGCGTTCCTGCAAAATAGCCTCGAGTGCGGTCGAAGTTCTGCGTCATCACGCTAAAATCGACCTTTTCGGCTCCCAGGACGTGACGCACCTGACGGAGCATTTCTTGCACGCGCACATCGGAGCCAGTATTGCGCGTACCGTTGTAGCCGGCGAATAGCAAGCGCAGCTTCTCTCCCGGCATCCACCGCTGACCGAGGCCGAACATCCAGGCGAAGCGCCGAATCTCGATGAGCGCGCTAACCCACGCGACCAGGAGAAAGTCGGTCATGCGTGCGCGCTCCCGGCAATTACGGATTGCCCTTCAATCGCCCGCGACACGGGCCAGGGCTTAACTGGATAGCGGAATCTGCTCTCCCGGCTGAACTGCAGGAGCGGATAGGCGTACGTCGAAAATTTGGCCGGAGCCTCGCCAAGTTCCTCGACAATCCGGGAATTGTCAAACACAGTATTCCAATCGAGATATGGCCAGAAGACCTTCAGCAGGGAAGCTCCGTGTGCCATTGGTCCGCCGTGTTTTGCCAGCCACTCCACCGTTCCAGAGAACGGCTTGCCAAGCACAGGCACAAACGACGGGCGTCGCCAGCCTCCCGCCATCGAAATGGCGGCAGTGATCTCGCGATACGTTTGGGCTTGCTCGCCCGCCGATAGGTGATAAATGCCGTGAGCAGGCTGCTCTTTTTGGTGAACGGCCACGATTGCTTTACCGACGTAATTGGCCGGCACGATATCGATCTTGTCAGCGGGCCGCAGCGGCAGCACCGGCAAACGCGCGAGAACATCAAACGCCTGAACCATGTCGAATTGAGATGTCTCCGCGCGGCGGCTGTCGCCCATGACAATGGAAGGCCGAAAAATCGTTCCTGGTACATCCGGCAAGAGCTGTCGCACCATGTGTTCGCTAAATTTCTTTGTGCGCGCGTAGGGGTCGTAATCTGAGCGCGACCAATCGATCGCCGCGTCTTCCGTGACCACTTCGTTTTGGCGCTTCCCGGCCACCGCCACCGTCGACACATGCGAGTACCGCAACAGTCCGTTTCGATTTTGTGCGCGCCGTGCCAACTGAATTACTTCCAGACCGCCACGCAAATTGACATTCAGGCACTGTTTCTCCGACTTGCGGTTCAGCGAAGCAGCGCAGTGAATCACCGAGTGAGTGCTGTCCACCAGAGCGCGATATTCATCGTCTCCCAGTCCGAAGCATTCGCTGGTCAGTTCGCCCCGAAAAATGCGAACGCGCGAATTTACATACTCAAAAAATTGAGGAAATGCGAAGTGCAATTGCAGCGATTGCCACAGCCGCTCGCGCGCATCCTGGTCGGACTTTGCGCGGACCAGCACGTTGACGGAATCGCGATGTCCGGTCAGCAGCTCCGCGAGGAGGTAGCTGCCCAGGTAGCCGGTCGCGCCGGTTAGGAAGATCGCCATAACGGATCGGACGGCGGCGCGGAGTTTGTCGCGGCGGACACGCGCGCGGCCTGTGCAGACCAATCAAGCTCGCGAGGCGTCCGCGATTCCAGCGGGCGTCCCTCCATCAGCGGATAGCACCAGCGCCGGAGCGCCGGAATATGGATGTTAATCCAGTAGTCCCACCAGTCGACCGACTCGGGATCAAATTCAAACAGCGGCTGCTCCTTGGGCGGCAGCGCGGCGGAAAGCAGCCGGGTGTTCTCGCATTCAAAGACATGCTCATTGTGCAAAATAAACGGCTTATAGAGCTCGATCAGCTTCTCGGCACGGCCAAGATCGCGCTCGTGTCTTGCCAAAGGAGGCTTTTTCATGTGCAGAGTCGCGGCTGCGCGATTAATGCGCGACACCACCGCCTTCTGCATCGGTATAGACAGCCGCTCATAACGCTGCTTGGAAACCGGGATCGTCTCAAATTTCACCTTGAGCCAGTGTTCGATCCCTTGTTGCCGCCGGTAGTATTTGCGATGTGCCAGCCCGGTGAGTTCGATACTCCGCCCCATGTTGACCGGATTGATCGCCGAGGTCGCGAGCTGATACATACGCGCGTTTCGTCGCAGAATCACTGCCGCCGCAATGAGCGTCATCCCTCGGCTGACCATATCAACGGGGATCACGTCCAGGCACTTGCGCTCATTTGTTGGGAGCTGCCGAAAATTTGTCCCCAGCAAGTACGAAAGTGGACCAGAGGTATTTATGCCCTCATTCCAACCCGTAAACGGCGATCGAATGGAGCTCTCAACGATGGATGGGCGAACGATGGCAATGGGAAGATCTCGGCCATAGCGCGAGAGGATTGACTCACCAAGGCTTTTCGTGAACGTATACGTGTTCGGCCAGCCGAGGTGCTGCGCTCGGCGCATGCCGGCCCGGACCAGCCTATTCCGTGACCAGCGCAGACGATTGCGTTTCAAAACGCCCTCGAGTTCGGCCGCAGATACCGAAGACTCATCCCCATTGCGGCCAAGCGCCTGCCGTCGCAGAGCCCTGCTCAATTCTGGACTCTCGGACCGCTCCTCGATTCGGCGGATCATTTCCCGCAATGATTCTATTTCCCGCTCGGCGTTGAAATTTGGATTTGCGGCCGGGTTGTAGTTGTCCTGCAACTCCTCGGCGACGCGCCCATCCCGCATACCTACGACATAGCAAGTGGAAAGGTGCATGAGTCCCGCGCGCGCGCACTTGTGCAAAAAATTCAGCAGGTGGAGAGTGGAATCGACATTGGAAGCGAGTGCTTCCCGCAGATCAGGGTTGAAATCCGTAAGCCCCGCGCTGTTCACAATCAAGTCGAGCGATTTGCCCAGCCGTGCCTGCGTGGCTTCATTTAAGCCAAGGCCCGGCTGACTGACATCGCCCTCCACGACCTCCACCTTCCCCCTTAGAAACGCTCCGAGATGCCGCCCATACCGTTCCTGCAACTTGTCGAAAGTGGGCGACTCCTCGACGATCTTCTCGAACCGGCGTTGTGCTGAGGTGGTCCGATTGCGACGGATCAAAAGCGTAACCTTGCCGATATTTGGCACATTCTCTAGCAAGTCGACCAGCCAGACTTTGCCAATGAAACCCGTCACGCCAATCAGCAGGATATGCCGGTTCGCCAGCGTTTCCAGAACCGACAAGCGGCCCGGGCTTGGCGCGCCGTTGAATGCTCCGACAGACTGGCACACTCGCGACGTCGGACGCGCCACGCTTTGAGCTGCCGATTCCAGCCGCGCCGGTTTGTCCGCCCATCCGAGTTGCCCAAGCAGTCTTTCCTTGGATATCCGGCCATCAACCGAGCCGCTCGTCAGCCACGCAAATGGTCCCCGTGGGCGAACTACGGGGTCAAGCAGCCGGCCCGTCGCGTGACCGTCGCGAAATTCCAGTCGGTTACTGACGAAACCTTCCACACCGAAGTGATGCGCAAGAGGCCGCAGAATGTGATCGAGCAGTTGACCCACCAGGACCACGCGCTCGCCACTCCGCACCGCTTCGAGAAGCTTGTCAGCCGCTTCGCGCCGCAGCTGAGGCTTCAGAACGTATTGGAAATATTCTTCACCTAGCAGATCGAGCCGGTCTTGACTCACTCCCCGAAGCAGCGTGTGCAGAAACCGGGTAGCAAATGTGCGGCTGGTGGCATAAGCAAAAGGCCTGGACAAAGTCATCCCGGCCATCCCGGCACGCCGCGCCCAGCGCTCCGCAAAGCTCTGCGAGTTCCACGTGAAAAACCCGACCGGACGCAAGGCGCCCACTTCCAACAGCGAGCCCTCCACGCGCCAATAGGTCACTTGGCGTGGCCCTACGCCTGGGCGTGCACTCTTGAATGCGGATGGGCGGTTTGCCATAGCGGCTAATGAATGGCTAATTCTTCAGGTCCGAAGCGCAACACACAAATCACCCTGTCGTCCACGTAGTATGACGCACCTGAAGCTACTTATGGTCCAGCCGGAACGGGCTCTCAGCCGTAACCCGCTTTCCAGCCCCTGAGATGTACCTGACGGTCCGCGAGTTCCAGCCCTTTGGAAACTGTAAAAGTAGCATTCTCAGCAGGTTCCCGCAAGTGATGGCCTGCAGCTGTCGATTCTCAGGTTTTCAGGAATTAGCTCCGCTTGGCCTAGGGAAGCGCCGTGAACCTCGATGGACGCCTACCTACTTGTCTTAATCTACGACTTCCTCTACGACTTGGGCTTCAACACTGCTGTGTTCCGTTCATCGGTCGCAATGATGCGATACAGCATCTTCAAATCATCTACTTTGCTCAACGGAACACTCAGCTCCTTCACCTCATACGTGCGCGTATACAGCAGCACGTTACCTTTGACCTCGGTTTTGCTGTGATAGCTCGCGAAACCGTAATCCGCATCCACGGGTGGCGGCAGCTCGTCCACTTCATATCCAGCCGGCAGAGCGATCTCAAATGTGTCGATATCCCGTGCGGGTCCATCGAACTCTACTGGATATTTGCGCGGCTCTTTCGTCTCCAGCAGCCCGCTGGATTTGCTGCCCACCACCCGTGGACGCACCATTAACAGATCACCAGCCGTCTGCCCGTAGCGGTCAGCCATCAGTGAATAGTCGAATTCGAATGGCTGGTCGGTAGCGTGCAAGTTCGCCATCGAGGCCTTCGTCAGCCGGTAAGCCGACAGCGAGTGCGCCAACATGGATTCCACCGGCTTGATTCGATCCTCATCTTTGGTCACCGCATTCATCGTATAACGTACTCGCGCCGCTTGGTCGCCCAGCCGCATTTCTTTGATTTCGCCCGTCAACGTCCCCGTGGCGCTCAAACTCAGCTTCGCGCTCCTTCGAATTCCGTTCATCGCTGGCGACAGCAAAGGTAACCCCACTAGCTCGCCTCCGTCTGGAGTTACCAGCAAACCGTAGTTCGCTTGCAGCGGCCCGCGTAAACTCCCAAACGGCGTCATCCGGTCCGTCGGATCGAAAAACAGAATGGTTCCGAGCTTAGGATGCTTTTGAGTCGCAACCAACGATGGTTCGATCACCCCCTCCGGCAGTCTAATCGCCAGAATCGCGTGATTGAACGCGTCGATGTGTGGAGGGCTGTCCGGACCTACGGCTCCTCGCTCCGCGTTGATCACCACGTAATACGATTCAATTCCGACCTCATGCAGCATCGCGCTCAACAGCGTCGCCTTGTCCTTGCAATCGCCATACTGGTGCGCAAAAACCTCGACTGCGGCGTGCGGCTGCACGCCCCCGATGCCCAGCTCGATCGCAACGTAACGAATCTGGTGCTGCAGGAATTCTGCCAGCGTCCGCATTTTCGCAAGCGGCGTTGCCGCCGAAGCCGTCAGTTCCGTCACCTTCTGTTTGAGCGCCGCCGATGCGTCGCGCCGCCCGCGCGTCAGGTCGCTGTACCAAATTCCCGTGTCCTTCCAGCTTACGAACCCGCGCGTCTGACCTGCCCCGTTGGGCGGAATCAGCGACACAATCATCCGCCCGGCCATTCCCCGCCAGGGCGGCATCTCTTCTTCCGGCTTGATCGCGCCGACGTTGTTTACCGCCCATTGCCATTGGTTGTTTCCCGCCGTCGCCGGAGCAGCTTCCTGATAATTCAGCCACCGGGCGCGATATTCCCAACTCGGTGGTAGTTGCAGCGTGTAATGCGCTTCCCTTGTCGGCACGGTGTGCTGAAACGACCAGGCATTCTCCAGAACATACGGTCGATCCTCGTGCTCGATTTCGTATCCCACGATGTTGCCCGGCTCCGCTGCCGGAATCTGCAGAATTTTTCTGCGTAGATCCGTCGTGAAGTCACCAAAATATGATTCTTCGCTCGCGTCTTTCTCCTTCACTTCGTAATCCTTGCCTTGTGCCGGAATGCACCACCCGTGGATGCTGGTGATGCGCGTTTCGGAATCGAAATACGCCTCCACGCGGCCGTAACTTCGGCCCCCAGGGCGAAGAATCTTGTACGCCCGCCGCTCCAGGCTCTTTATTTTTCCGTTCCCTTGAACATTGAGCACGTCCTCGGAATACAACAACACCGCATCCGTTTTCTCATCGTGAGCTGGCAAAGCCACGCTTACCAGCGCACGCATCCATACCGGAGCATCACCGGAAGAAGCCGAAACGCTCGGAGCGTCCATCGACGCAATCAGCCAGCAAAATACCAATGCTGCCAAGATTGCCTCGCCGCCAAATCTCTTAATTTTTTGCGGCAGCCTCGCCCGGTTGCAACACGACTTGCTGTTCATCGCCTGTCTTCACCGTATGAAAGAAATTTCGCAACGCACCGTAGTATTTCGGTTCCAAACCCACCACATCCACGTTCAATGTCCGCGAGAGATGCAGCGTCCCCTTCCCGTTCTCAACCTTCAGGGCATAGCCCACCACTTTGGCATCGAAATTCTGCGGCGCCGGGACGCCACTCGCCGCCCATTCCAACGGCAGTCCAATCGAAATGTCGTCTACTTTTTCAAACGGATATTGAAAATAAATAGGATGAACACGCGTGGCGTGATCGAAAACGTGCTTCTCGGTAGCCGTAAACAGACCCACAGGAAGTAATGCGCGTCGCCCCGCCCCCGAAGCCCAGCCTGGGATTTTTAAATGGAATTCCGCCACCAAGCTGGCCGAGGAGTTGCTCCACTCCGGCTTGTTCGTTAGTTCCACCCCGCTGGCTGCCGGAATGTACTCCTTGACCTGCTCCTCTAAAAATGTTTTTCGATCCGCTTCATCAGCATTGCGTTCTTCAAGGCGTCGCTGCAACGCTTCCAACCCGGTAAAAGTTACGGTTAGGTTCCCTTCCAGGCTGCCAGTCGCATCCGACAACTTCAGATCGGCCTTCCGCTCTATGCGCGAATCGCTGCTTCTCGGTAGCATCGTGGTGATCCACGTTCCACCATCTTTCTCCAGCCGCAGTCCCGCGACTCCCGTTTCCGGCCATGGCAGCAGTCCGAAGGGTGTGAAGGCCGCGCCGGGATCGCAGTAAACTTCTTTGCCATCCAGCTTCAGAAGCACTAGGTTGGCGTCCAGTTTCCTGCTGTCCATCAGGTTCGGATTGAAAAAATAGTTGCTGCGGTCCGAAGCCCACACCGGATACGCTTCGATTCCCGCGGCGCGAACCAGCGCGAGGTACAGCCACGTTAGCTGCTGGCCTTCTCCGTAGCCCTGTCTCCATACGTCCTCGACGTTCGCGGCGCCTTTCTCCTTGTCGCGTTTTTGTTCCTGCTCCGTTTTGTGAATCTCATACGAAGTGTTACGAAGCTGCTGCACTCGCGCGTAAAGTTTTTGCGCCTTCACTTCAGCCGGGTCGTTCGGCGAGACGATCTGCGCCACCGCCTGCTCCATGGATTTTCGCTTCCCCACAAAGCCTTCCACTTTGTCATTCAGCTTCTTGCCCGTTTGTTTCCAAAACTTGTTCGCGTCGCTTTCAAACCGCTCTTCGCTATATGTAAAGTCCACGCGCGCCTTCAATTCGTTAGCCGGTGGCATGTAGTCTTCCGTCTGAAACGCGGGAACATTCTGCACTTCCAGCCGCACGATCCGGTCTGGCCCTTCCTTCGGAGGCTCCGTTCCCGGAGGCAGGCCCTGCCAGCTCCATCGAACGCTGATGGGTTCGTAACGGCTTTGATAAGGCTTTAGTGTGAATTTGGCACGCTTGGTGAACAGCTCGTTGCTGAGTATCCAGTGCGAGTCGTAGATATAGTGCTCGCTCAGATCCTGCGTGTAGAAATATTCAATGATGCTCCCCACTTGTACGTCCGGCAGCGTGAACGTCTTGGCCAGGTATTTCACCCCTTTTGCTTTGACGATGAATTTTTCGTATATCTTTCCATCGAAATTGACCACTGAGCCGTCCGGACGTATCGTCCGCGCCCTGATCCCCACGATGTTCCCTTCCGTTTTGAAGAAAGGAATCTCGACGTCCGCGTATTTGCGTCCCTCCTCCGTCAGCACCTTAATTCTCAGGTAGTTGTATTCGTTCGACGTGCGGCCGTTATCGTCCCGATCCACTTGGCGGAACAGGATGATCGCTGGTGCTCCAAGCGTCTGTGGTTCGCTGGTCATCTTCAACTCTTCCGGCGGAACGGGTTGGAACCCCTCTCCTGCCAGCACAGGTGCAGCGCCGCACACCAGCACCGCGATCAAAATCAGAAGGCATCGTTGAAACACAGAATCCTCCGTCGAGCCAAGCATGGAGTGCACAAATCCGGCGTCTGCGGGCAAACTTGCCAGGAATCTGCCGCGGCGCGAGGGCTGGTCTCGTACCATAGCGATTGTTGCTAACCTGTGTAATTAATGAGGGCTAGAAACTAGACGCTCCGAGTGCGTCTGTCAAGAGGACCTGCGGTCAAGGAGTACTGCGACGGCCACGTAACTGGTACAGGCGGGAAAATGGCCCTATATCCGTGTCTGACGAGAAGGACCTCGAGTTACCCTCACTCAGCCTCTCAATGCGGACATTCATGTGCTAATTCATTATGTAGTTTGGAGGACGCCTGATGTGCTAAACGAGAAAGTCCAATGCTTCCTCAACCTATATGGTAAAACGTGGCACGATGCTTGCAGTCCAGCCGGACCTTGACAGTCTCGTTCGCGGTCATACTCTTCCTCTTTCTCCTCCGCTACTTCCGGCACTCCGAGAATTGCCACCGCGCCTATTTGAATCAACAGCGTCCATCCTCTTTCCATGGACTAGGGACGACGGGAGGACATCGTCACCCAAAGTTAGCCATGGTGCATTCTTGCACGCTCATGCGCTTACACAGTTGCCTGTTGGTTTTCTGTTAAATCGTCTGGAATCAGAAGCTTTGCGGCAGAACGTGACACAAAGTGTTAAAGCGTCTCTTTGTGTCACTCGCAAAAGTCAACTGGCTTGTTTTCAGGCGGTTGCGCACTCTTTCATGAAAACATGGGAGGTGGGGTAGTAACCCCCTAGCATCATGCTATTCTAGTGCCACGTGGCGGCCCTAAATGCCATGGAATCAATATGTTGCTAAAAATGTCGAGCTAAATGCAATGGAATCAGTTTGTTGCAAAGAACATAGGCGCAGGGTTTGCCTACGTGTTACGTCAAATCTCCCCTCTTTCGGCCTCGGTACCCAACCTCGAACTACTAACCGCAACCATCCAATTTAGTCCATAATCCACCCGCACAGGGGCATCGTATCGGACGGCCCGTCCCACGGGCCGCTCCGGTTCCACTTCGGCGGGAGGATTCAATGAGCGTGACCGAGCAGCTTCCGGTTCGCGAGCGGCCTTGGAGTTCTACGGCTCCTCCGGGCGAATTTCGCACCTACGTTTCTGCCGAAGAATCCCTAAAAGAATTCACCGTCCGCGCAGTTGTTCTCGGCGCACTGTTCGGCTTGCTCTTTGGCGCAGTGACCGTGTACGTCGGTCTGCGCGCCGGACTCACTGTTTCCGCCTCCATCCCGATTTCGGTTTTGTCCATCAGCATTCTGCGCGCCTTCGGCCGCTCCACCATTCTCGAAAACAACATCGTGCA
>Ga0070698_100006627_pt1 | contig 12559 bp, 8 predicted proteins | sample KBSK1502metaG_FD_65477 | JGI IMG/M metagenome (GOLD analysis project Ga0070698, IMG submission 65477) | Corn, switchgrass and miscanthus rhizosphere microbial communities from Kellogg Biological Station, Michigan, USA - KBS K1-50-2 metaG | ecosystem: Host-associated > Plants > Roots >...
CGCCCACGCCTTTGGACCGAATGAGACGCACCACTTGTTCCACACGCTGGCGCAGTGCGGGCGGTGCATCGTCGAACAGGAGGTGGGCTTCATCGAAGAAGAACACGAGCTTGGGTTTCTCGAGATCGCCCACTTCGGGCAGGTTCTCGAAGAGCTCAGACAAGAGCCACAAGAGAAACGTGGTGTAGAGCCCCGGCTTCAAGATGAGCTGGTCGGCGGCAAGAATGCTGATGACACCGCGCCCCCGCGCATCCGTGCGCATCAGATCGCCAAGCTCCAGGGCCGGCTCGGCAAAGAAGTGATCGCCGCCGTCGCGTTCCAGGGTCAAGAGCGCGCGCTGGATGGCGGCGATGGATTGCGTGCTGACCAGTCCGAGTTGGGTGGAGATGTCCTTGCGGTTCTCGGACAGGTACCCGAGCAGGGCGCGCAAATCGTCGAGGTCCAAAAGCAGGAGCCCCTGGTTGTCGGCGAGCTGAAACGCAATTTCCAGCACGCCGGCCTGAGTGTCGTTGAGCTCGAGGATTCGGGCCAGGAGAGTGGGACCCACTTCGCTCAACGTCGCGCGCACCGGATGACCGGCCTTGCCGTAGAGGTCCCAGAAGACGACCGGGCTCGCTTCGGGTGCGTAATCGGAAACGCCGGTTGCCGCCACCCGCTCCTGGATCTTTGGATTGAGCACGGCGGGTTGGGACAGACCGGCGACGTCGCCCTTCACGTCCGCCATGAACACCGGCACACCGAGCCGCGAGAATCCCTCCGCCAGGACTAGGAGCGAGACGGTTTTTCCCGTGCCGGTCGCACCGGCGGTGAGGCCGTGGCGGTTGGCGTACTTGGGAAGCAGAAAGACCGGGCGTTCACCTTTGCCGATGAGAATGGGGTCCAAGTCTAATCTCCAGGGTTACGTGCGGGGCCGGTTCAGGAACGCGGCTGAGAATACAACTCGGTGCTCAGGTACTTCATCCCGGAATCGACGGCGAGCGTGACCACGGTTTCTTTGGGGCCCAGACGCTCGGCAATGCGCAAGGCGGCGACCAGGTTGGCTCCGGTCGAGGTCCCGGCAAAGATTCCCTCTTCGCGGGCGAGGAGGCGGGCCATGTCCATCGATGTCGCGGTGGACACGGTTTGAATGTCATCGGCGAGCTCCGGAATCCAGAGCGGCACCACGAACCCGGCGCCGGCGCCCTCGATCTTGTGCGAGCCGCTGAGGCGGCCGGAGAGCACGGCCGATTCCTCGGGTTCGACGGCCACGATGTGCACCTTGGCGTTGTGATCGCGAAGCCGGGTCGACGTACCGCGAAGCGAGCCGCCCGTGCCCACGCTCTGAACGAAGGCGCTCACGTTTCCCTGGGATTGATCCCAAATCTCGTCGGCCATGCGGGTATAACTGGCTACTTGGTCCGTGTTGTTGAGCTGATCGGTCCAGTAGCTCCCCGGGGCCGAGGCAAGCGTTCGCGCCGTTTCGATCATTTCCATGACGAGGGCCTTGGTCGTGCCTCCGGTGGGGCTCTTCACCATGGTGATCTCTGCCCCGAGCGCGGCCATGTGGTCTCGTTTCTCTTTGCTCGCCGCTTCCGAGGTCACGATCTTCAACGGAATGCGCTTGGACGCGCACACGAACGCCAAGGACACACCCGTGCTGCCGCCGGTGTACTCGACCACGGAGCCGCCGGGGCGCAGGCGGCCGTCCTTTTCCGCGGCCTCCACCATGGCCAGGGCCATTCGGTCTTTCATGCTGCCGGTGGGGTTTTCGCATTCGAGCTTGAGCAGAATGCGGGCGCTCGTTTTGGGGACGATATGCTTGAGCGCGTAGAGTCTCGTTCCACCGATCGCATCGAGCATGGTCATGAGCCGACTGTACCACTTTGCCCCACCCGTTCGAGCTCACGGTGATGGGTTTCAGGGGCGAACAACGTGGCGACTAACGTAATCAAGCAGCACACGGCTACATAAGCCGCCACCGCGTTCACGCCATGGCGGGCGAGGAGAAGCGTGGCGATAAAGGGAGCCAGTCCGCCCGAAAAAACCGAGGTGAGCTGGTACACGAAGGACGCGCCGCTATAACGCACCCGGGTACCGAAGAGCTCGGAGAAATAGGCAGCCATGGGGCCGTACATCATGTCGTGGCCCAGGTTCATGCCGAGAATCATGGCCAACACGACGTAGGCCGGCCCCATACCCATGATCCAAAAAAACGGAAACGACATGGCCAGAGCGGCCACAGCCCCGACCAGGTACACCGGCTTTCGACCGACGCGATCCGAGAGATAGGACCAGAACGGAATCGAAACAAGTCCCAGGACCGATACCGCCACGATTCCTTTCAAGAGCGCGCTTCGCGGATACCCGAGCGTCTTCTCCCCGTAACTCAGCACGAACACGGTGTACACGTAGAAGAGAACGTTCTGCGCGAATCGCATCCCCATGCCGACCAAGACTTCCCGGGGATGATGGCGAAAGACGTCCAAGAGGGGAGAGCGAGATTCGGGTTGGGTGGCCTTCTGCTTTTCGAAGACCGGCGTTTCCAGAATGCGGAGTCGAATAAAGAGGCCGATCCCGATCAGCACCACGGAGACCAAGAAGGGGATGCGCCAGCCCCAGGAAAGAAACGCGGCTTCGGATACATGCGAGCTCACGATCGCGAATACTCCGGTAGAGAGGAGCAAGCCGGCCGGCACTCCCATCTGGGGCCACGAGCCGTGAAAACCGCGCCGATTTCCCCCGGAATGCTCGACGGCCAGAAGCACCGCGCCGCCCCATTCCCCACCCACGCCGATGCCCTGAAGGAATCTCAAGAAGACGAGGAGAACGGGTGACCAGACGCCGATGCGGTCATAGGTGGGAATGAGGCCGATGAAGGCGGTGGCCACGCCCATGATGAGGAGCGACCAAACGAGGGTGGTTTTTCGTCCGACCCGATCGCCGTAGTGGCCGAAGATGATTCCCCCCAAGGGTCGTGCCACGAATCCCACGGCGAAGGTGCCGTAGGCGCTCAAGGTGCCGGCGAGGGGATCAAGCTTGGGAAAGAAGAGGCGCTGGAATACGAGGGCGCTCGCGGTGCCGTACAGGAAGAAGTCGTACCACTCGATCGTGGTCCCGATGAAGCTGGCCAGGATGACGCGGGGGAGATGCCGGTTTCGAGTCACGATCGGCGGATATTTTAACGCTTGGCGCTTGTCTCCGCGAGCAGCCGCTTCAAGACGTTGAAGTCCACCGGCTTGTTCAAGTGGTGATCGAAGCCTGCTTCCCGCGAGCGCCGGCGATCCTCATCCTGGCTCCAACCGGTCAGGGCGATGAGCAGAATGTTTTTTCCGCCCTCCTGCTCTCGGATGCGGCGAGCTGCGTCATACCCGCTCAGCTTCGGCAGGCCAATGTCGAGGAGCACCACCTCGGGACCGAATGCCAGCGTCGCGCCGACGGCCTCGAGCCCATCATGGGCCGTGTGGACTTCGTTCCCCATCATGCGGAGCAGCACAGCCAGGCTGTCCGCCGAATCGTGGTTGTCGTCGACGATGAGAATGCGGAGCGCGGTGGACGGAATGGGCTGCTCGGCCGCTTTCGGACGCTGCGGAGCAATGCGGCCCCGAGTGGGAAGACGCACGATGAACTCGCTTCCCAGATCCGGACCCGCGCTCTTCGCCTCGACCGCGCCGCCATGGAGCGCAACCAGGCGCTGGACCAGCGTCAATCCGATGCCGAGTCCGCCCTCCGAGCGCTCGATCGAGGGATCGACTTGGGCGAACAAATCGAACACGTGGGGCAGCATCTCGGCCGGAATGCCGATGCCGTTGTCCTTCACCCGGACCACGACATCGCCGTTCTCACGCTCAGCGGTGAGCGCGATCCGTCCACCCCGATTCGTGTACTTGGCGGCGTTGTTGAGCAGATTCAAAAATACTTGGGCAAGGCGCGTCGGGTCCGCGTCCAAGAGAATGGACTGGGGAGGAATGGTGACGGTGAGTTCGTGGCCCCATTTTTCGATGAGGGGGCGGCTGGCCTCCACCGCGCTTTGCACCACTTGGGCAAGCTCCACAGGCTCTTTCCGGAGCTCCACCTTCCCTCTCGTGATTCGCGACACGTCCAAGAGATCGTCGACCAGCCGGGTGAGCTGGCGCGCCTGGCGATCGATGACTTCGGTGGCCCACTGCAGCTCGGGGACGGGGAGTCCCTTTCCGCGAAAGATCTGCACCGCATTACGAATGGGGGCTAGCGGATTCCGAAGCTCGTGGGCGAGCATGGCTAAGAATTCATCCTTCCGGCGATCCGTTTCCTTGAGTGTGGCGAGAAGGTTGGCGTTTTCGATGGCGATCGCGGCCCGGCGAGCGAGATCCTCCGCCGCCGCCACGTCGGCGGTGTCGTAGGTACGGCCGGACTCCGCGGTTACGAACGTGATGACCCCGAACGTCTTGGATCGCGAGCAGAGGGGCGTGCAGATATAGGACTTCGGGTTGAGCTCGTGAATGATGCGCAAGTGTTCGGGATCGCGCGCGGATTGCTCGAGCAAAGATGCCGGGACTTCCGCCATCCATTCGGTCTTGCCGGTGCGGAATACGTGAAAGAGCCCGCGCTGTTCGTTGCGATCCGGAGGGTAGCGGCGGGCGAGCTCGCGCGCCCGTTCCACCTTCGCCGGATCCTTGTGTGTGACGGCCAGGCGCAGGAGCGAACCGTCCGCATCCAGCATGTCGATCGTGCACCAGTCGGCAAAGAGCGGCACCGCGAGCGCGGCGACTTTCTGCAGCGTGCTCTTGTAATCGGTGAGCTCGGAGAGGGCGCCGCTAGCCTCGGCCAGGAAGCGCGCGGTTTCTTCATTCCGCCGTTCGCTCGTTCGCAGGGCATCTTCGACGTGCCGTCGTTCGATGAACTGCCCGATCTGGCTACCGATGGCCTTCATCATCCCCAGCAAGTCCTTGTCGGGTTCCCGGATTTCATGGCTGAAGAACTCGATGACCCCGAGCACCTCGCCGTTCAAAATGATGGGAAAGCCGAACGCGCTGTGAAGACCCTCGGCCTGGGCGATGGAGCCACGGGGAAAGTTCGGGTCTTGCGCCAGGTCGCGAATCCAGACCGGCTTGTGGTTCGCCCAGATGCGGCCGGGAAGCCCGACGCCGCGCGTGAAAGACAAGTTCGCTCGACAGGCGGCTTTGAACTTGGGTACATCCACGGAGGGAAGGTGATAGACGTCCACGCATTTGATCACCTGGGCGTCCTTGTCCACGCGCCAGATCGCCCCCACCTGCCATTCCTGAACTTCACAGACGGTCTGAAGGATCTTGGGGACGGCTTCCTCGAGACGGGGCGATTCGGCCAGTGCGTTGGTGACGGTGTTCTGGATCGCGATCCGCTCTTCCGCGCGTTTGCGGACCGTGATGTCCCGGGAGATCTTCGACACGCCCACGATGCGTCCCAGGACATCACGAACCGGAGAAATGGTCAGGGAGACATGAATATGCCGGCCGTCTTTCTTCACCCGCACGGTTTCATAGTGTTCGATGTGATAGCCGTGACTTACCCGATCGAGAATCATGCGCTCTTCATCGATCCGGTCCGGAGGAATGAGAATGGTGATCGATTGACCGATGGCCTCCTCGGCCGTGTAGCCGAACATCTGCTCGGCCCCGGCGTTCCAGGACATGATGATTCCCTTGAGTGTCTTGCTGATGATCGCGTCCTGAGACGATTCGACAATGGCGGCCAGCCTGGCCTGGGCTTCCTCACCCCGCTTGCGATCGGTGATGTCGCGGGTGACGCAGCGGGTATGGAGGAATTGCCCGTCCAGCCAGCGGACGCTCGAGTCGATGAGCACGTCCTTGATCGTGCCGTCTTTGCTTCGCATGCGAGCTTCGCAGTTCTGGATCGTCTCTCCGGCATGCAGGCGCTCGAGGATATTGGCGATCAACTCTTGATCGACGTGAAACTCGGCGATGTTGTGGCCGATGTACTCCTCGGAGGAGTAGCCCAAGAAGTTGAGTTCGGTGTGGTTAACCCGCAGAATCGTGCCGTCCGGTCCCACCCAGTGGAGGCCCACCGAAGCATTCTCGAAGAAGTCAGATAGTTCGCTTTCGCTTTCCTCCAGGACGAGCTGAGCCTGGCGCCGCTCCGCGATACTGCGGAAGATGAGCACGACGCCGAGCACCAGGCTTTGCTCGTCGCGAATCGGGGCGGCGCTGTCGTCGATGGGTGTCCTTGTGCCATCCCGGGCTATCAGCACGGTGTGATTGGCGAGGCCCAAGACGCGCCCTTCCTTGAGCGCGCGCTGGGCCGGATTTTCCACCCTTTTACCGGTCTTCTCGTTGACGATGTGGAACACCTGCTCGAGCGGCCGCCCTTTGGCGTCCTCTATCTTCCATCCGGTCAAGGTTTCGGCGACATTGTTCATGGACAGCACGTTGCCGGCGGTGTCGGTGGTGATGACCGCGTCGCCGATGCTGGCCAGGGTGACCCGGAGCCACTCCGACTGTTTCCAGAGCTCTTCTTTGGCCGCAACCAGCTCCGCTTCCGCGCGCTGACGGGCGATGAAGATCGTGCGCGCGTTTTCCAGGGAGACCGCGAGGAGCCGCTCTTCTTCGCTGCGTTCTTTGCTCACGCGGTAGCTCCCAGTTCCTTGGCGGCGAGCGCGGTTCCGAGCACGCGGGACCGAATCTTGGCGAACGCCGTATCGCGGGTGGTGGTGGTGTCATCGCAAAAGGGAGCGAAGCCGCAGTCGTCGGTGGTGCCGAGCTGCTCGACCGGGATATAGCGGGCCGCTTCCAGAACTCGATCGCGCACGTCCTCCGGGGTTTCTATCCGAGGATCGATGGGTGCGATGACGCCCACAAAAACGCGCTGGTCGGGCTTCATATGCTCGCGAATGATCTTGAGAACTCGAGCCCGGTCCGTTTCGCCGGCGAGGGCGATGTAGAATTTACCGGCCAGGAGCTCGAACAGACTGGGGAGGAGCTGATCGTAGTCGACATCCGCGCTGTGCGTGGAGTCGCGATCGCTTCCAGGGCAGGTGTGGACGCCGATACGTCGCCGTTCCTGGGAGGAAAAGCGCGACAGGGCTAGATTGTTGAGAACGATGAAGCTATGGAGGAGAGTGCCCGAGGGATCCAGCTTGATGGCGAGCCGTCCCTCCGTGAAGTCGATCTGGACGGTGTGAGCCCCCAGCTTGAGACAGTTGCGGACCTCGAGCTCGTGTTCGTGGAGCAGGTCCTGGATGAATGCTTCGCGCGAATAATCGGGAAGTTCCTCGCTCGGATACATGAGGCTGACGGCCGAAGGCGAAATCACGGCCTGCTTCACCGGAAGGCAGGCATAACGCTGCGCGATCTTCAAGAATCTATCGGCTGGCATAGCGTAGTGAAACGGCCCCGCGATTAGGCGACGCATCCGGCGCGCGTGGCCGGCCGAAAATGGAATCCTGAAACCATCCGGGCTGGTGTTCGGGAGGTTCTCCACACAATACGTCCAAAAGTTGTGGTACTTCCGCTGCTCGCCGTCGGTGATGACGGGTGAGCCGGTGGCTTCAAATCGTTGAATGGTGTCGCGAACAGCTCGATCGTAAAGGGGCTCCACGGTGGGATCCGCGCCGCCGTGTTCGGCGATGGCTTCTATGAGTTCTCTGGGCCTCGGGATACTCCCGATAGGCTCGGTTGGAATAATCATAGGTGAAGCCCCTATGCGAACAAATCATTGTCGGCGATCAAAGAATGATGAAAAGACCATTCTACTTAACTTTTCGTAGGAAGCAAGCATCCTATGGGGAAATGCATTAGCTAATGAGACGCGGGTTTCACTCGAGCCCCCCAGATCAATAGCCAGAACATGATCGGCAATTCACCGATATCCGTGATCATCGTGATCTGACTGACGGCGTGCGCGTGCTGCGGGAAGAGGATGGTGACGAAGGAGTCAACGAGGTATCCGGCGCCGGCCACCATCATGAGGTATCCGAGGAATCGAGGGATAAAGCCGCATTGGATGACGAGGAGGGCAAACGGAAAGAGCCAGAGACCCCAGAAGATGGCGGCCACGTTGATCCCCTGGCTATGCAGGCGAATGAACAAATAGGCCAGGCCATCGAGTTGGGTCTGGGTAAAGGAGGAGAGATAGGAGGGCCCCTTCACGAGCATCAGCGCGGCAATATCGTTCAGCACGTTGACGAACATGATCGGAACGGAAACGAGCGCACCAAGAATGACGACCAGCCCGGCCAGAGTCTTGTTCACGTTCTTGAACAAGTGGTAAAGCGCCACGACAAGGAAAATGCCGATGGTCTGATGAATGAGTTCGCTCGCGATGCCGAGGCGAAGCAGGGATTCGGAGGCACGGATGCGATCGGCCGTAGCGGTGGCGTTGCCGGAGACGATCAGTTTACCGGGGACGTAAAGCAGGCCGATGGGAGCGATGACCCCGACCAATGCGTAAAGAAGGCCGGCGACCCGGGCCTGTTTTTGGATGGGGTGCATGCGGCGGGATTATGGAGGCTATCGGTCCAATTGGAAAGCGGAGCGCTCGTTGACCAAGGAGGACAACGTAGCTAGAAGCTCTCGGGCCTCGATCGGTTTCGAAGCGTGGGCTTGATAGCCCGAGCTCATCACCTTGGCCCGATCCTCGCTGCGCGCAAACGCGGTGAGAGCCAGGGCCGGCGTCTGGATCCTGCGTGCGCGAACGGCGGCGATGAGGTCGTAGCCGTCACGCTCCGGCATGCTGATGTCGCTCACCAGGATGTCGAAGGATTTCCTATCCAGAAGATCGAGGGCAGCGTTGACCGACAAGGCCGTTTCGACGCGGGCGCCTTGATCTTCGAGAATGCGGCGCATCATGGTGAGGGCGTCCGGTTCATCGTCGATGAGCAGCACGCGCGTGTCTTCGAGGGCGCTCGGTTCTAAGGAGTGAGCGGACGTCCCGTTGGACGGGATGGGGACGTCTTTGCGCCGGCTGGGGAGAGGGAGCTCGATGATGAACGTGGCGCCCTTTCCCAATCCCTTGCTCTCGGCCTTGATGTGACCGCCGTGGAGCTCGAGGAGCTGTTTGACGATGGCGAGGCCTATTCCCAATCCGCCGTGAGAACGGGACGTCGATGGGTCCGCCTGCCGGAAGCGCTTGAACAAGTGCGGCAGGAATTCGGAAGCGATGCCTTCGCCCGTGTCCTCTACGCGGATTTCCGCATGCGAGTTGTTGGCGCCGAGGACGACTCGCACCGTTCCCCCGGCCGGAGTGAATTTGATGGCGTTGGAGAGGAGGTTCCACACGACCTGCTGCAACCGGGTGGGGTCGCCGAGGACGGAGCCGGGGAGAGGGCTGATCAACCTCTCGATATGGACCGGTTTGGCGTCAGCAGTCGGCATGATGGAGTCGATGGCGGCCAGGACGACGCTGGGGAGATCCACCGTCTGAAGATCGAGCCGCATGTTCCCGGAGACGATGCGGCTGATGTCGAGAAGGTCCGTGATGAGCTGCGCTTGGAGGCGCGCGTTCCGTTCGATGACTTCGGCGGCAACCCGGGCCTTGTCGGGTTCGAGAAGATCTTTCTTCAGGATTTGCGCCCAACCAATCACCGCGTGAAGCGGCGTGCGAAGCTCGTGCGACAAGGTGGCCAGAAAATCGTCCTTGAGGCGGGCGGCGTGCTCCGCGCTGGAGCGCGCGGCGCGCTCCTTTTCCAGGAGTAGGTCGCGCTCATGTTCGGCCCGGCGGCGTTCGATGAGATCGGCGGCTTGGCGGGCAAGAATGTCGAAGAGCCTGAGCTCGCGCTCGAGCGGTTGATGGGGAAGACGCCAGTGGGTAGAGATCATCCCCACGACCTCGCCGGCCCGGGACACCAGGGGTGTGCTTTGCATTCCGCGAATGCCGGTATCTCGGTACATTTTCAAATCAGCGGTGCCCTGGAAGGGGGCGTACTGTTCCACATCCGGAAGGATGAAACGCGCTCGATTAGTGAGCGCGATGCTGCACGTGCTTGTCGAATCGGGGCGGACCCATTCCCAGAACCGAGCTGCCTTCGGATTGAAGCCGCGGTAGGCCAGAAGGCGAAGCTCGCCGCGCTCCGGATACAACATCTGCATGCTCGCGAAATCGGCCCGCATGATGGGGACGGCGGCATCCAGGATGCTCTCGTAGAGGCGCTCGAAATTCTTCCCGACAATGAGCTCGGCGCTGAGAAGTTGCAGGCGACGCGTGTCGGCTAGCTCGGTTTCCAATTCCTGGCGGCTCACCCGAAGCGCCTCCGCCGTTTCGGCCCGGCGCTTGGCGTAGGCGGTGAGCGCGGCGGAGATGCGCCAGAGAAGAATCATGAAGAGAATGATCTCGGTCAATGTCCGGAGCGAGGTGGCAAACACGCTGTCGTAAAGACCGATGCGCTCCCCGGCCAGATGCACGAATCCCAGGAGAATCGGGACGATGATGATGGCGGGAAGGATGCGGCGCGCGAACACCCCTCCGGCATGCGGGTCGCGCAGTATTGCGATGAGCCCCTGCTCGGGGACGTTGATCATGAGTCCAACCGACACCGACAGGATGAACGTCGCGGTTTGAAAGGCGATGACGGTGGAGTTGGGAAGGCTGTAGAGCGTGCTGGCCCCGTAAAGGTAGCCGATTAACCCCAGGACGGCAGTGCCGGCCGTGAAGTGGGCGAGGATCGAGGCGTACTTTCGCGCCTTCGGGTTGGAAAGCGATGCGAGAATGAAGGCGATGCCGAGCAGGCTCCACGAGGTGGCGCCCAGGGGACCCATGCGCCCGGGGGACAGGACGGCTTCGCGCCCCCACGGGCGGTCGAAGAGGAGCAGGGTGTCGATGCCCAGGTTCACCCTGGAAAGGATTTCGAAGAGGGTGCCCGCCCCGATGGCAACGACCAATACTCCGAGGATGCGAGAAGCGAGGCGGAATCCCCAGGTCAGGAACGCCAGCGCAAGACCGACCAGGATGACGGCTACGCAGGCGTTGGGCTGGATGGAGATGCCTCGACCTCCCCAGTTGGTGAGACCGGGGGCGTTGAACATCCAGCCCAAGAGCGACAAGACGCCGCCGAGAAACACGTAAAGCGTGAGCGCGGCGGAAAGGGGAGCGAGCCGGGTTGAGCGTATTGATGTGTTCGCCGGGGCCATCCGGTATTCCCCTATGTGTGTCTATTTCATAACCCTAGTGGACTGGACGGAATACTAGGTAGAGGTCGATCTGGGTCCCGTGAAAAACGGGTTCGGGCGGAGATCAGCCGTTGCTGCGTTTGAAATACTGAACGGCTCGTTCGTGTTTTTGGGCCGCGGCTCGGGTCTTGAACGTGCCGAGATTGCGGCGTTTTCCGGTTTTGGGATCTTTCTTTCGCGAATAGAGGCGGTACTGACCGGATTTCAGCTTCCTAATCATGTTTTAACCCTCAGAAGTCGTCGCCGCGATCACTGTTTTGAAAGTCTAGTATACCGGCGGAGTGCTCCGCGTTGCATTAGAAGAAGAAAGGTCAGACAGAGGTCGGCGATCAGTTCGGCCCTGAGGAGGACCATCGGGCCGACCCTGAACAGCATCAAGAACGAGAAGCCCACGACCAAGGTCAGGCCAAACGAGGCAAGGGCCGTCCACAGCGGGCGAACGTGAACATGAGTCCCCAACCACTGGGCGCTTAGCGAAGAGACAAGAAATCCGAATAGCAGCGACGGCATTCCGAGGAGGAGCTTGCTGGGAAGCCAGGTCGTGTCCCCGGGGTGTTCGGCCATGAGAAAGAGGACAAACGCGACGGCGGTAATCAGGCCGCCCAGGAGGGCGTTGATCCTCAGTCTCCAGACGATGGCGCCACTGATCGCGCCGATGATGATGCCCCAGCCTGCGGCCGCTGCGATCAGCACCATGTAGCCGGCGGCAATGGGCGCCATCGTCGTTAGCTCAGGAACGCAACGGGACGTCTACGTGCTGTCGTGTTTCGCTGCCTCCGCCATCGCCTTGGCCTCGGGCGTGTTGAAGGGGAAGTAATCCAGCACGTCGTACTCCCACACGTTGGTAGGGAAGATCACCACGAGCTCGGCCACTTCGTCATCCAAGTTCTGAAACGAATGGGGGACGCCCGGTGGAATGTTGACGATGTAAGGCCCTTCCTTTACGAACAACTTGTCACCGAGCGCGTAAAGAATCTTTTGTCCCTTCAAGAGCACGTGGGATTCCTCGCCCATGTGGGTGTGCATTGGCGGAGCGCCGCCGGGGGCGGTGTAGGTGATACCGATGGTGAGGTTCTGGTACCCGTGCCGCTGTCCTTCCATGACGTGCACATATTCGCCCGGGCCGGGATTGATGACGTCAAGGGTGCTTTTCGAAAGGGCGAAATCCTTAGTGTCGGTCATGGGAGCGGACGTCCAAGGTCCAGGCACGCGGCGCGTTTCAAGAACCTTGTAGCCGTGATGTTGGGCGTTGAGCTGACGGTGGGCCTCGTCGACGTCGAGGATCAATTCGCCGTGCTGGATAGTTTGACCCGGCTGGGCGTCGGAAGGCAGGTGATTCACGAGCGGTTCCGGCGGCAGAGGCGGTTTGGTATGGGTCTCCGCGGTGGTTTGATTGGAGTTACGTGAGCATCCTAGAAGCAAGAGAGCCATGCCCAACGTGC
>Ga0070698_100006629_pt1 | contig 12556 bp, 9 predicted proteins | sample KBSK1502metaG_FD_65477 | JGI IMG/M metagenome (GOLD analysis project Ga0070698, IMG submission 65477) | Corn, switchgrass and miscanthus rhizosphere microbial communities from Kellogg Biological Station, Michigan, USA - KBS K1-50-2 metaG | ecosystem: Host-associated > Plants > Roots >...
CCGGGATGGTCAAAAGTGAGCATGTGCGCGGTCCTGCCGGTCTGGTCCAGCGTATTGAACTTCTCGCCGAACCCGTAAAACCGCTCGTTGCCGGGCGAGGCGCCGACCAGCGAGGTCGAGGTCGGGGTTTCGTTCCCCCAATCGACGACTTCGAAGCGCACCACCGCCGGCTGGATGAATGCCAACCGGGTGCGTGCCGTGCCGGCAGCGAGCGCGTGCACGCACTCCACCCCGTGGGTAATCGCGGTCGACGAGATCACCTGGCCAAGTCGGCGCAATTGGCCGTCGATCACTGCTGCGGGAGGGGCGAGCGTAATCGTCACCGCCTGCGGCGCGCCCGCTAAGTCAGGTCCAGCGAGCTCGAGATGGCCGCTGTCCCGGTAGAGACGTGCTTCTAAGTCGCCGGAAGCGATTGATAGGAATGGGCCCGTCGGATGCAGGCTGATATTCGTGCCGGTATCTGCCATTGACGTCTCCGTCCAAAGCCGGCGACAAGCCTAGCCCAGATTCTACCAACGATGCCGCCTTATCTCGGAACCGGCGGCACACTCGAAAATGCCTAGGCAGTGGCCGCGCAGGACGTCGGGAAAGTTGGGGCTGCTCCCCGACACAATTCCAGCGAGTACGTGTTGTAAGGGCGTTGAGAAAGGCGTTGCAGGTTTTGCGTAACATGGGATCCTAGGACGAGGGTGGAGATGCGCGGCGTTTAAGCGGATTCCCGAGGAGGGGTTAGGTCCACCGGCTTGGCGGGCAGACGGCGTCCGGTTCGCGATAGATGCTTGCGGCCATGTGCTCAGGGCATGGCGCAGCCGTGATGAACCTCGCTACTATTGCGGCCCCGCTCGGGGAGCGACGATGTACGATCTGGCGATCCGCGGTGCGCTCGCGCGCGATGTCGCCGATTGTGCGACTGGCGAGCGAAGGACGGGCGGATCGGCGCCATCGGCGCGGCGGGCCGCGCACGCTTCGGGACCCGCCGGGCGTGCACGGCGTGTTCGTCAACGGCGTCAGAGTGTTCGACGGCGCCGACTACATCAGGTTGGACAAGGGTCCGGGCAGCTGCTCGACCGCTTCCTGACGGCCCAAGCGGAGGAAAAAAGCTCGCCATGAAAGTCGGTTTGTTCATCAACACGCAGTTCCCAGAGGGCTTCAACCTCGCGGAGCGGGTCCCGGAGATGGTCGCTCAGGCGCGTGCGGCGCGTGACGCCGGCTTCGCGTCGCTCTGGTTCCCGCATCACTGGCTGACCCATCCGATGCAGATGCTGCAGATCACGCCGGTCATGGGCTACCTTGCAGCACACGCGCAGGGCATGACGATAGGGCCAAATATCCTGATTCTGCCGCCGCTCAACCCTATGCATGTGGCCGAGGAAGCCGCCACGCTCGATGTGTTGACCGGCGGCAATTACGTCCTTGGCATCGGCTTGGGCTATCGACAGCCGGAGTTCGACGCTTTCGGCATCAGTCTTAGCGAGCGGGCGCCGCGGTTCAACGAAAGCATCGCCCTGATGCGTCGGCTGTGGACTGAAGAGCGGGTGACCCACAAGGGCCAGTTCTATGCAGTCAACGATGCCGGCATCGGCGTAAAGCCGGTTCGCCCCGGCGGTCCACCGCTCTATATCGCCGGGCAGGCAGAGGTGTCGGTAAGGCGCGCGGCGCGGATCGGCGACGCATGGCTCATCGTGAACACCAGCGGTCTCGGCAAGGTGATACCGCTAATGCAGACCTATCGTGCGTCACTCAAGGAATATGGCCGGACACCGATGGAGTTCCCGATCACCGTCGAATGCTACGGCGGCGACCGCCATGCCACCGCGCATGAGGAATGTCGCGGGCCGCTGGAGTACAAGTACAACGCCTATGCATCATGGGGATTGCAGAGCCGCACCACGGAGGGTTCGTTCGAGGATTTCGCGCGCGACCGGTTCATCATCGGCGATAAGGTGTCGGTGAGGGAAGAGATCGCTCGGTATCGTGAGCTTCTGGGTGTCGATCACTTTATCATGCGTTGCCAGTGGCCAGGGCTACCGCAAGGGCAAGTGCTGAGCTCGATCCAGCGACTCGGCGAGATTTTCGCATCTTAAGGATTCGGTCAGCCTCGTCCATGGGGGCAGGGCGATCCGGCGAAGGCGACTAAATCTTGGAAGGAGTCGGCGCTATTGGCGAGCTGATACTGCCGGGCGCGCCACATATTGCCGTCGGCACTATCCCGACGGCGTCCCAGGACCTTGATCTCCATGATGCCCTGATACCGGAAGTACCGAGGACAAGCATGCGGACCCGCGGCTCGTTCCGTGTTGTCAAAATCCGCGGCCTCCTCTGTTGAAGTGCCTCACGAAGCCCCCCTTTCAGGACGCCAGCTTTGTCCGTGATGCCAGAGTGCGATTGCTCTGACCCTACACAGAGCGCGCCCGGCCCGACCAAGATTCGGGCGCGCAACGGCGGCTCGCTGGCCCGACACTTGCTTGCGGCAAAGGAGCGATGACATCGTCGTCCGAAGTGCGGCTGATTGCGTTGACCAAGATCTTCGGCCGAACCGTGGCGGTCGACGCAATTTCGGCGGAAATCCCCGGTGGCAGCTATTGCTGCCTGCTGGGCCCGTCGGGCTGCGGCAAGACCACGACATTGCGCATGACCGCCGGCCACGAAGCTCCAACAAGCGGCGACATCACCATCGGCGGGACTCCCGTGATCGATCTACCACCGGCGCGCCGGCGCACGTCGATGATGTTTCAGAACTACGCGCTCTTTCCGCATCTCAATTGCGTCGACAACGTCGCTTTCAGCCTGCGGGTGCGCGGCGTGCCGAAGCTCGAACGCCGCACCAGGGCACGCGAGATGCTGCGTCTCGTCGACCTGGAGGAACAGGCGGAGCGGTTTCCGGCTCAGCTGTCAGGCGGGCAGCAGCAGCGGGTGGCGCTGGCGCGCGCGCTCGTCACCAATCCCAGCGTGCTGTTGCTTGACGAACCGCTTTCCGCGCTCGATCCGTTCTTGCGCCTGCGGATGCGCGAGGAACTCAGGCGCTTTCAGCGCCAGTTTGGCATTAGCTTCGTACACGTAACGCACAGCCAGGACGAGGCCTTGGCCCTCGCCGATCTCGTCATCGTAATGAATGCGGGGCGCATCGAGCAGGCAGCGCCGGCGCGTACCGTGTTCGATCAGCCGGAGACAGCGTTCGTCGCGCGCTTCATAGGCGGGCACAACGTTCTGCGCTGCACGGTCGAGGCCGCGGATGCGAAGGGTGCCCGACTCCGCGGCCCACACGGAATTGCAATTGCGACATTGCGGCCGGGTTTGGAAGCAGGAAGCGTCGTTCATGTCGCGATCCGCAGCGATCGAATGCATATAAAACGGGCAGGGCAGCGTCTGAAAGCTGTCGGCTCAGGCAATAGCCAGGTGTTCTCGCGCGACGCGCTGGAGTCGCGGGTCGCCGCAGTCGAATATCAAGGTGCAATAGTCAAGTTGCGCCTGGAAGCGGATGGGAGCGACGAGCTGACAGTGACGCTCGCGGATCAATGCTTCTATAGAGCGCCACTCGCCCATGGGGACATCGTCGCAATCGGCTGGGACGACGCCGACGTGCACGTCGTGAGCTGAAGAAGACCAGGGAGGAGGAAATGCGGCAGAGCGTAGGAACGTCCCGGCGAAGGTTTCTGAGAGGCACCGCGGCGACAGCGGGACTGGCGCTCGGGGCCGGCGCAATCACCAAATTCCGCCATGTCCGTGCAGCCGAGCCGGTGACCTTGCGAATTGCCGGCACCGGCGTTAACCAGTTCAAAGAGCTCGCCGACAAGTGCAAAGCCGATCTGGGCTTCACGGTCCAATACACTTCGCTGGTCTCCGACGACGTTGTTAAACGCGCGGTGACGCAGCCGAGCTCGTTCGATCTGCTCGATTCGGAATACTGGATGCTGAAGAAAATCGTGCCGTCCGGCAATCTACGCGGCATCGATGTCACCAAGATCAAATACTTCGACCAGATCGTGCCCATCTTCACCAAGGGTGAATTGCCGAATGGCAAGAAAGTGGCAATGGAGGGCATCTCTCCGATCAAGGTTGCTTATCTAAAGGCGGAAAAATCCAAGGATTTCGCCCCTAACCCGTCGCAGTGGATGACGGTGATCCCGACCGTCTACAACGCCGATACATTGGGTATCCGTCCCGACCTGATCAAGCGTCCAATCGAGTCCTGGGCGGAGCTGCTCAATCCCGAATTCAAGGGCAAGGCCTCGATCCTGAACATTCCGTCGATCGGCATCATGGATGCCGCGATGGTCTGCGAGGCCAAAGGCCTCGTCAGCTATGGCGACAAGGGAAACATGACCACGGCGGAGATCGACAAGACGATTGCCGTGTTGACCGATGCCAAGAAAGCGGGCCAGTTCCGCGCGTTCTGGAAGGAATTCAATGAAAGCGTCAACCTGATGGCCTCGGGCGAGGTCGTGATCCAGTCGATGTGGTCGCCGGCGGTGACAAAAGTGCGGCAGATGGGCGTTCCTTGCGTGTACCAGCCGCTGAAAGAAGGGTATCGCGCCTGGGCCGCCGGGCTCGGCGTGCCAAGCCACCTGCAAGGTCCGATGCTCGACGCCGCCTATGAATTCATCAACTGGTATTTGTCCGGCTGGGTCGGCGCTTTTCTCAATCGCCAAGGCTACTACACGGCCGTGCTCGACACCGCGAAGAAATACATGAGCCCGGACGAGTGGGATTTTTGGATGGAGGGCAAGCCGGCCAAAGGCGACATCCTGAGCCCGACCGGCGAAAAGATCGAAAGCGCTGGCACGATGCGTGACGGCGGCTCCTTCTGGGACCGGATGGGCCGGGTCAGCGTCTGGAACACGGTCATGGACGAGGACCGCTACATGGTCCGCAAATGGAACGAGTTCATCGCGGCGTGATCGCCAAGCGCGGCCAATTGCAATCAAGCTGGACAACGGCAGTGCGCCCTTCGAGCAGCTGCTTTGCAGCTTCCTCAGGATGAGACGATTTGCTTAATGCCATCCAAGGTACACCTCATGCTGAGGAGCGCCCGAGGGGCGCGTCTCGAAGCAGGCACGATATCGATGCAGCCAATGCCCGCGGACGCTGGCAATTGCCGATTATCGCCTGTCTGCAGGCGCTGCCCCTCGCAGCGGTCTTCTTTTTGTTCTTTGTCGTGCCAGTTGTACTGGTCGTCGTGGTCAGCTTCTGCGGTTACGAAACTTATCGGATCTTGATCCCCGACTTTACTCTAGACAATTTCCGCGATGTGTTTTCGGAATCCGTCACCTACCGCACTTACCTGATCACGGTGAAGTTGTGCGCTATCGTGTGGACGGTTACCGCGCTGCTTGGGTTTTTGCTCGCGTATTTCCTTGCCTTTCAGGTGCGGAGCCGAACTTGGCAGACGGTGCTCCTGCTGATTTGTTCGATCCCGTTCTGGACATCGATCGTGATCCGGATGATCGCCTGGATCCCGCTTCTCGGCCGCAACGGCCTCGTGAACCGCGCGCTATTGGAGATTGGCGCCGTCAACCAGCCGCAGGAGTGGCTGCTCTATTCCGAGTTCGCGGTCATTGTCGGTTACGTGCATCTCTACACGTTGATGATGATTGTGCCGATCTTCAACTCGATGATGCGGATCGACCGCTCGCTGATCGAGGCCGCCACCGACGCAGGTGCCAGCACATTGCATGTCCTGCGGACAGTCGTATTGCCGCTGTCGAAAACCGGAATCGCCATTGGCTCGATTTTCGTGGTCGCAATGGTAATGGGAGATTTTGTCACGGTCGACGTACTTGGGGGCGGACAGGTTGCCTCGGTCGGCAAGCAAATCGCCACCCAACTCTCTTACCTGCAATTCCCGCCGGCCGCGGCCAATGCCATCGTCCTGCTGCTCGCGGTCATCACGATGATTGTACTATTGGTGCGTGTCGTAGACATTCGCAAGGAGCTCTAGTGCAAAAGCTCCGGATGTGCCGCTTCTCCGTCATGGCCGTGCTTGACACGGCCATCCACCGATCGTTGGGCGCGGGAGTGCCTCGGTGTCCGTGGATGCCTGGAACAAGTCCGGGCACGACGTACAAAGTTCGAGGAACCAAGCAAATACTCTATTGGCGATGACGCACGTGGCACGCTCACCGATGTTTTATGCGCTCGCATCTCTGTTCGCGCTGTTTGTCGCGTTTCTTTACGGGCCGATCGCAACCGTCGTGGTGCTCGCCTTTCAGGGGCCGGAAGGCGGGCTGGTATTCCCGATGAATGGGGTCTCGCTGCATTGGTTCGGCGCGCTTTTTCGGCCCCAGTCGATCGGCGACATCTGGGGTGCGTTCGACCGGTCGATCCGTCTCGGATCAATCGTAATGGTCGCGACTGTGCTGATCTCCCTTCTCGCCGGGCTTGCGTTCCGCCGCCGTTTTCCCGGAGCCACGATATTGTTTTACATCGTCATTGCGGGCCTCGTCATGCCGTCGATCGTCGTCAGCCTCGGCATTGGCGCGATGTTCGAGATGCTGGGGATCGAGCGGTCCTGGTACAGCTCGGCGCTCGGTGCCCATCTCACCTGGACCTTGCCGTTTGGCCTCTTGATCATGCTGGCAGTGTTCAACCGTTTTTACCCGGTCTACGAGGAGGCGGCGCGCGATTTGGGCGCGACGGGTTGGCAGACGGTCCGTTACGTCGTCGTGCCGATCATCGCGCCGAGCCTTGTCGGCGTCGCGCTGTTCGGGTTTACGCTGTCTTACGACGAGATCGCGCGAACCTCGCAGTCGGTCGGCGCGCTGAACACACTGCCGATCGAGCTCGAGGCAATGCAGACCAATGCCACCACTCCGGTGATCTACGCCTTGGGTGCGATGACGACGGGTCTGTCTCTGCTCGTCATCGGCATCTGTCTGCTGGCACTTGTTGCCGTGCGCCGCCACCGAGAGCGCTTTGGTTCTGACGCCGGAAAGGCGGTGTGATGTACCTGATGGGGGTCGATGTCGGCGGCACGTTCACGGACATCGTGTTTGCCGATACGCAAACCGGCCGGACCCTGATCCACAAGACGCCGACGACAAAAGACGACCCGGCGCGTGGCGTCGTCGCCGGGATCGGCGAGCTGTGCACGCGCTTTGACCTGCCGCGCGGCGCGATCGACCACGTACTGCACGGCACGACGATCGGCACCAACGCCGTGTTGGAGCACGACGGTGCTGTCGTCGGCATGATTACGACTGCCGGCTATCGCGATATTGTCCATATTGGACGCCATCAGCGGCCGCAGCATTATTCGATCCGCCAGGAAATTCCCTGGCAGGATCGGCCGCTGGTCCAGCGCCGTCATCGATTGGTCGTTAACGAGCGGCTTGCGCCCCCGCGCGGCGAGGAATTAGTGCCGCTCGACGAGGCAGCGGTGCGCGAGGCGGCGCGAATACTACGCGCCCAAGGGGTTGACGCGATCGCCGTCTGCTTTCTGTTCTCTTATCTCAACGCCGCGCATGAATCGCGGGCGCGCGACATTGTGCAGGATGAGTTCCCAGGCTGCTTCACCTGCACCTCGGCTGAGGTGGCACCGCAATTTCGCGAATTCGAACGGTTTACGACGGCTTTGCTCAACGCCTTTGTCGGACCGCGGCTGCGCGATTACGTAGGTCGGCTCGAGCGCAGTCTGAGCTCCGAAGGATTCGCTGCCGATCTGCATGTGATGTGTTCGAATGGCGGCGTCGCGACACCGGCCACGGTCGCGCGGATCCCGGTATTGACATTGCTCTCGGGACCGGCCGCCGGCGTGCTCGGCGGCGCTTGGAGCGGCGCGCTCTCCGGGCGAGATCGGCTGATCACCTTCGATGTCGGCGGAACCTCGGCTGACATCGGAATTGTCGTAGATGGCCGTTTCGCCGAGGCGACCGCCCGCGACACGTGGATCGGGGGGTATCCGGTACTGGCGCCGATGATCGACATCCACACAATCGGCGCCGGCGGCGGTTCGATCGCCTATGTCGACGATGCTGGCGCTTTTCGTGTCGGCCCACGGAGCGCCGGCGCCGTTCCCGGACCGGCAGCCTATGGTCGAGCCGGTGTCGAGCCGACTGTAACCGACGCCAATCTCGTCCTGGGGCGGCTCGACCCTGAAAATTTTCTTGGTGGCGCGATGCGGCTCGATCCGGATGCCGCGCGGCGCGCGGTGTCTGGTCTGGCCGAGCGGCTTGGCCTCAGCCTCGAGGCGGCGGCTGAGGGCATCCTTACCGTTGTCAATGCCAACATGGCGAATGCGATCAGTTCGCGCACAGTCCAAAAGGGTCTCGACCCGCGCGGGTTTGCGCTCGTCGCCTTTGGCGGCGCCGGACCGCTGCACGGAGCCGAGGTGGCTCGGGCGCTCGGCATCCCGGAAGTTATTGTGCCAGCCTATCCCGGGATCACCTCGGCAGTCGGGCTATTGACCACGGACCTGAAATACGACGCGGTGCGCACCGAATTTCAAGCGGGCGACACGATCGATCTCAGGCGGCTCGACGCCAATCTCGCGGCAATGCAGCGTGAACTTATGAGCCAGCTCGCTGCCGATGGAGTCGCCCCCGAAGATACCGTCTTCGAACGCTCGGGCGATTTGCGTTATGTCGGACAAGGTTACGAGCTGCGCGTCCCGGTTTCCGAAGGGACACTTGACGAGGCTGCCCTTGAGCAGATCTCCGCGCGCTTTGCCGACCTACATCGCGCTGAATATGGCCATGTGTTCGAAACGAGTCCGATCGAGATCGTCAATATCCGTGTCACCGGGATCGGCCGCCTGCCAAAGATTTCGCCGCCGCTGCCGGCGAGCGGCGGCAGCCTCAGTGAGGCGCTCGTCAAGACCGCTCGGTGCGCGTTTCGGCACAACGGTGCTCTCGAAGTGTTGGCAACACCGTTCTACCGGCGACCCTTGCTACCACTCGCGAACCCGATACGGGGACCGGCGATCGTATTGCAGACTGACTCGACGACGGTGGTGCCGCCGGGAACGACTTTGATCGCCGAGGTTGGCGGCAATCTCACTTTGACGATAGACCAATAGCGAGGGCAGACTCCAATGGTTCAACCTTCCGCAATCGACAGCATCACCACGAGCGTCGTGCAAGGTGCGCTTGAGAACATCGCGGTTGAGATGGGCTACAAGCTGATGCGGATGTCGTATTCCTCGATCATCCGCGAATCCGAAGATTTTGGCGCGGCACTGGTCGATGCCGAGGGGCGCGGGCTCGCCGAGTCGGCGCAATCGACGCCGCTGCAATCGGGGCCCATCCCGGGTTACATCCGGGGGATAATGAAGGCGCTGCGCGAGCGCCGGGACGCGGTGCGGCCCGGCGATGTGATCATGCACAATGACGCTTATGGCGGTGCCAGCCACGGGCCGGATGTGGGTTTCGCGGTGCCGGTATTTCACGACGGGCAGCTCGTCGCTTTCGCGGCGACAACCGCGCATCACCTCGACATCGGCGCGCTGAGCCCCGGCAGCTGCGGCATCGTTGACGCGATCGACGCTTATGCCGAGGGGCTCCAATTCAAGGCCATCAAGGTGTACGACCGCGGTATCCGCAATGACGCCGTATGGCAGCTGTTGCGCGACAACATCCGTGTCTCCGATCTCGTTGTCGGCGACATGGAAGCGCAGGTCGCGGCGGCGCGTATCGGTGCGGAGCGGCTGGGAGAACTGATCGAGCGCTATGGTTACGAGCGCTTTACTGCTGCGTGCAGCGCAGTAATGGATTACGCCGAGCGGCTGATGCGGCAGGCGATCGCAGCGTTGCCGGATGGTGAATATCGCGCTCGCACGATGATCGACGGATTTGTCGACAGCCCAGATCCGGAGAAGCGGCACTTGCCGATTGTCGCGACGGTGCGGGTGCGTGGCGACGAGGTAGAGGTCGACCTGACCGGCACTGCCGATCAGGTCGCTGATCGGCCGATCAACATGCCATTCGAGGGAACCGTCGATGTCGCGATATGGCTGACGGTGCGCTCGGTGCTGCTCGACACGGCCGTGTGCGGCCACATCCCGGTCAATGACGGGCTGCTGCGTCCGATCAGGATCACCGCGCCGCTTGGCTCGCTCGCCAACCCGGTCTTTCCGGCACCGACGATCGCCCGTTTCTGCCCGGGCAATCAACTCGCCGACACCGTGATGAAGGCACTGGCGCATGCCCTTCCCGGCCAAGTCTCGGCCGGGATCGGCAATCTCAAGGTCATTGCCTTCTCTGGCATGCGCGAAGGCAAGCACTGGGTCCATATGGAAATCTTCGAGGGCAGCTACGGAGGGCGCTGCGGGCTCGACGGAATGGATGCAGTTGACACGCTCTACGCCAATACCCGCAACAACCCGATCGAGGATATTGAAAGCCACCTGCCCCTGCGGGTCAGCTGTTATGAGCTGCGCGAGGGCGCCAGCGGCGCGGGAGAGTGGCGCGGCGGCCTCGGCTCGGTGCGTGAGTTCGCCTATCTGAGCGATGGCGGTGCCTCGGTCGAAGGCGAAGGCCATGAATTTGCGCCCTGGGGGCTGGCCGGCGGCAAACCGGGACAACCGGCTGAGCTGCGGCTCGTCCATCAGGACGGTACGGTCGAGATGCTGCCGTCGAAAGTGCCTCATATGCAGATCCGCGCCGGCGAACGATTTGTTTGTATCGGCCCGGCCGGCGGCGGTTATGGCGACCCGCTCGCACGCGAGCCGGCACGAGTGCGCGACGATATCGCTGATAGGTTGCTCTCGCCGGAAGTGGCCTGCCAAGAGTACGGCGTAGTGGTGGCCTCGACCGGCGACGTCGACAAGACGGAAACGGCTCGCTTGCGTGCCGAGATGGCCAACGCACGGGCTGGTCGGTCTGCACCGGATTGGCTCGCGCGAAATTAGATGGAAGGTGCCACTTCGCGATGAAGCAGCAGGAAGGCCAGCGGTCCCCATCCTATTAATCGTGCAGAGCGCGCCGACGGCGTTCGTCGCCGATTACGTTGCGCTGCTTGGCGGCAACGGCTCAGGCAAGACGACGATCCTCAACGCGTTGACCGGCCTTGTACGGTCGCGCGCCGGCACGATCCGCATGGAAGGCAATGAATGCGCCGGCCGGCGTCCGGACGAAATTGTCTGGCTCGGCATGGCGCAGGTGCCACAGGGCCGCGAGGTGTTTGCCTCGATGTCGGTTATCGACAATCTCGAAATGGGAGCGGTCACCCGTCGTGACCGCCGTGCAATCGCCCGCGACATCGACGAAGTTCTGGCGTCGTTCCCAGCGCTGCGGCAAAAACGCAACATGCGCGCCGGCGGGCTCTCCGGCGGCGAGCAGCAGATGGTCGCAATCGCCCGTGCACTGCTGTCGCGGCCGCGCTGCCTGTTGATGGACGAACCGTCGGCCGGGCTTTCGCCGGTTATGGCCAATGTACTTGTGGACACGATCCTCAGCCTGCACGAGCGCGGTCTAACGATCCTCCTCGTCGAGCAGAATGTCGGCGTTGCAGCCGCGCTCGCCGACAGTGCGCATGTGCTGCAGTACGGCGAGATCGTATTTTCCGGTCCCGCCCCTGGTCTGCTCGACGCGCCCGAGATCCTGCAATCCTATCTCGGGCGCCGAAGCAGGGCTCCTCGCCACTACTGCGGCTCGTCGGCATTACAGATCCCGACCTTAACAAAAGTTCAACCGCTCTCGGACAGCTTGTACCATCGGGAAGCATCATCGGGCAGGTAGATGAAGGAAGAGCGACGGTTGGTCTGGCGGGTGCTGCGCTATTGGAAGGAAATGGCACACGGTGGGCGCTTTCCGCGCCGTGGCGAAATCGAACCCTGGGTGCAGGGCGAAGACGGGGCAAATCTACTACTGATCGCCGTGCAATCGCCGATCGAGCTGTCGCATTTTGTCGCGGTCGGGGTGAACCTGGCGGTCGCTCTTTGCCCCACCCATACGCTGGCCGGCGTGCTCTTATCACGGCTGCCGCGGGTGGTGTCGGCGCGCCGCGGCCTGATGATCGAGGGCGGGGCAACCCTTCGCAGCGTGGGCATCCTCTATCGCAGCGTGCTGCTGCCGCTTTCCGAGCGCGGCGTCGTGATCGACCACGTGTTGGGCGCAACAAACTATCGCTTGCTGCGCGCCGACGAAGTGCGGACGACGGAGGTGATTTTCCCGATCCATTGGCTTTAGCCGGCTGCTTCCCGCAGCCGTTCGTGGCTGGCGCCGAGGGCCAATAGCAACGGCAGCCAGGCTCGATGCAGGAATGCTTCGGGTGGAAACGGCTTCGACAAGTACGGTTCCCGCGCCATTAAACTCGATGATCCCGTTTTTTGCCACTCCGGTCGACTGCGCGAGGGCGGCGGGTACCCCATTGTATCGGGAGAGGCGTGCCTCGATGGAGGCAAGGTGCCGGTGACGAATTTAGCTGCAATGCGGATTGGCCGTGATCCGATTTCGAAGAGAGTAATCTCGATCACCGAAAAGCGCGTTTTCGGGTCGAGTGATCCGGCGTGTCGGCCCCGTCGACGAAACTTAGGACCTTGACGCCCTCGGGTTGTCGCTACCGGGTGCTGTCGTCGGGCAGGGTCGGGGGTGCCGCGCTGCTGGCCGAGCAGTATCAGATC
>Ga0070698_100006631_pt1 | contig 12552 bp, 20 predicted proteins | sample KBSK1502metaG_FD_65477 | JGI IMG/M metagenome (GOLD analysis project Ga0070698, IMG submission 65477) | Corn, switchgrass and miscanthus rhizosphere microbial communities from Kellogg Biological Station, Michigan, USA - KBS K1-50-2 metaG | ecosystem: Host-associated > Plants > Roots >...
GAACAGACCCCGATTACTTCCGCTCCAGCACCTTTGATGACCTCGTAGCTATCCCGAAAGGCACACGCCTCTTCAGTACAGACGGAAGTGTTATCCCTGGATAACTGGACACCTGTGCGGCTCACCTTCTCCCTTGAACCAAACTCAATCACTATTAGAGAATTTAGTCTCGTTTGAGGCAATCTGCAAGAGCTCCTCAAACGCATCAAGAAGTTCTAAAAACCCGATAGTACCGAAGCGGTAGGCATGGAGCAGCGCGTAGAGCTGTTCGTAGTCATCCGCTTCGTCTGTTTTCATAGCATAGCCTGTGCTGTCATCCATATGTCCGTACCTTTAGAAGCTTAAGGAGAAGATGTTATCTTTGCCGTTGTAGAGCAACCGCCCGAATTGCAACACATCGCGGCCAATGCGGCACTTGACACGGTTGTCTTCGTCTACCATCCAGGGCACCTCTACGGCGAATATACCGAAAGCATAGGACGCGTCATGCTGCGGAAACTCCAGCGTGAGCCGGTAGACATAGCATCCCCGTACCCGTACCATGCCCGTCACCGTTAAGAGTTTGACCGTCTGGACTGGCTCAAGCCCAAGCGCGGTCGCAAGGCCCTCCTGGATGAGGGTATAGGGCGAACTGGTGTCGATCTGGGCTATCGTGTCGATGCACGGCGACAATTCAGAACGTGCATCCGGCCCCGGCCATAACGTCACCCCGATCAGTGGCCCTAACGTTTCAAGGTCAGTCACTTTGCTCACAAACGATGGCATCAGATTATCTCCGTTTCTAAGTACTAAACTTCAGCGAGTTCATAATAAACTCCGAAATGTATCTGTAAAGCTTACGAATACGAGAGCTCGTTCATGGCAGCTCAACCAACGCCGCAGACGCAGACTTTACGGCGTATGACCATCACGCCAACGCACTAACTGCTCTTGATATACCAGCAGGAACTCGCATAGTATGGTTGCGGCCGCCGCGTCTAGTTTGATTGCTTGCGTCACTTTTACGCCTGGCACCGGCGCTTGCACCAGCCACGTCACACCCTCCTCGTCCAATTCCACGCGCTGATATTGACTCAGCTCCGCCTGGTCGATCAATGCAGCCATAATTAACCCTCGTTTTCTATGCCAAACTAGAGCACTCCGGGCACAAACCGATAGACAGCCCATGCCCGCACCTGCCCGACTGCAACTCTTGTTGCCGCTGCTCATACTGTTCGCGCCGCCACTCCCTCTCATCGCGTAAGGCCGTACCCTCACGCCACTCTTTATCGGCAAAGAACCGCTCGACATCAGCAAGTCCGTAGGTATTAGCTGGTGCTGTATCCAGCCACGCGACGAAATCCGCTGGCGTGAACGTTGCTTGGTCGATGGGCGGCCCGAACGTCAGGTAGTGATGCCACAGCCGCGCTAATTCGTCGTAGTCCGCCAGGCTGTCACCTCCCGGGTACTCTTCCACGCTATCAGCCTTCACTTTCTGCAAATGACCGAACGGCCTGCTGACCGAGCTCCCGGCTCATCCAGTACACCGTGACTGGCTGATCCTCTGCTTGCTCAAGCCCGCGTCTCACCTGCTCCTCGTCAGCATCAGTTACCCAGGTGTAGCGCTCGTTGCCAGCGCCTCTACCAGTCTTCACCGAGTAGCAGACCTTATATTCCTCTGACATCTCTCACCCCCCTTTCTATGCCCACCCTAGCTCGTATCCCCAACTTGATAATACCCTCCCGCGCCGTCCGATGCTTCACCCTCAAGCAGCCAGTACTTGCCCGGGTCGTCAAGACGGTACGCCGCCAACAGCTCAACCAGCGCCGCAAAACCACCTGTATCAAGCGCCGTCAATACTTTGCCCTCCAGCCCCGGTACCCGCGCAAGCTTTCTGTAATACCATCCCGCGATGCGCAATACGTCATCGCCGCCTATCTTTTTTTCAGGCACCTTCTTATCTGGATCATCTGGCTCATCCGGCAGCAGCCGCGCGCGCAGGCCTTCGGTAAACCGTAAAGCCGACTTGAACCTTGTTTCCTGTTCGTACTCATGCCACAAATCAAGCAACTCCATATCACCCGTCTCGAAGAACCCACAGGCAATGTCGAAGGGCATTATTGAGCCCGCTCGACCATGCTTCAAATCTGAGCGCGTCAACTCTTGCGCGGTATGCAGCCGGATAGCCGCGCCCTCACCCACTTTGGCGATGTATCGTGCTAAGGCGACGCCGTCTAACTGTACCTGCTCGATACGTATCCCGTGTTGCCGCGACAATCCCTCAAACCCATTGCGGCTGTAAAACCGGCTCAAGTACTCGTAGTACACGCTGGAGAGCGCCGCAAAGTCAGCCAGCGTAACCTCATGCTCAAAAACTTCTACTTTGTGGTTATGAGGGTGCCAACCATTGAAGCCATAGGTTATCTCTAACGCAGTAATACTGCCCAGATAACCGATTTCCCGGCGCAGTACTTTGACCACCGACTGATTTGCCACATACCGCCGACCCTCGGCCAGCAGGTTCAGCGTTACCCCGAGCCGATGTTCAGCGCTGTGGGGTATGGTGGACGTCACGAACAGCCCGCTCATACCTTGGTCCAATGCCGACACTACGGCGCGGCTGACTTCATTTGCCCGATGATGCCTCACCTTGGCCGCACAGACTGGACATACAAAGCTTGAGCCACACGTTGACATACCGAGGAAGGGATGCGCATCATCTTTTTTGCGTCCCATCCCTGCGAAGTGATGCACACCATCTTTGCACCGGACGATAATATCACTACCAAGCGTCAGCCCACAGGTTCGTAAGCGTTTGAGGCTGCTGACCTGCCGGAGCGCAGCCCGAAGCTTATAGCGCATTTCTCTTCGTAGCAGGCGCGACTCGACCGCCGCCGCTGGCACATACCCGGCAAGGTCGGCCACCAGACCGCTTTCAATGGGTTGACCGTATGGAATATCCTCCATGCATAGAGCACCTTTCTATACTTAGGGCATGGACTGGCCTCGTTACCGAAGTGATAGCAGCCAGCACCGCGCCCGTGCCTATGTTCTCCAACCTAGTTGAAAGGCGTCTTGTACACCTCTGTCACGACGCCCTGCAAGACTGAACGGTATAGCGCGTCGTAGTCAACCACCAGTTGGCTTTTAATCCACGCCATCACCTCATCGTCAGGCCGACCCGACTCACGCATACGCTTCGCCCGATCCACCTGCTCAGCACTGAGCATCTCCGCCACAATGCGCCCCAGCCGCCGTCTCGCAATCCGTTCGTAGGCATACACAAACCCCTCTTGCAACTCTTCACTAGCCTTCGTCATACCGATCGTATGCAGCATCCGCGTACGGAGCTCACTGTTTTCCATAACTAACTCACTTCACTCGACTTTGAACTGCATGCCAGGCTGCGATTGTAAGTGTCCATCCATCGGCTCATCCTTTACCGCTTTTACCGATATATCCGCCAGCGCCCGCTTAATCGCCTCGTCCGAGCACCGGGGTGCGCGAACCAGAAGCGGCGTACGGCTGCGCTCGACATCCCATACATACGCCATGCCAGCGCCCGCCGGTCCCAGCGGTAGCTCGTTGCACCGCGCCCCGGCCTCATATGCGCCGTCACCGAGCACCATGTCAACTTGTCTGGCTTCGTTCAGGCCGCCACAGATGCGGAGCGGAAACTGGTTCCTGAAGCCAACGGTCTCAACACGCACGTCTTGGACCGTACCGACTAAGGCGTAGCCCGGTGCTCTACCTTGCGTCAGAATGGTACGCACTGCCTTGTCCGCTCTATCGCGCAGCTTTTTGTCGGGCATATAGGACGACAGGTAGGCCAGCTCATCCACGATGATGACGTTGAGCGGCGTGGCCGGACTCGGTGTGAAGACACGCGCCACGCCTTGCATAGCGTCCATGCGCTCTTGCATATCTTTGACGCATTGCTCCAGCAATTCGACCATACTTTCATCGGTGTTCGCGTAATAATCGAAAAAACCTCTACCTATTGCTAACTCAATCTTTTTGGGATCAAGACCCCAGAACTTGACCAGCCCGGCTAGCCACGCCAGTATGAGACGCAGCACCAGCGTCCATGTCCAGCTATTTTTCCCTCCGCCCGTCCTTCCGGCGATAAAGACATGTTGACCCTCGATGGGCATATGCCAGATATGCCCATCGTTGTCTTTTTTTGCCATGGGGACGGACCGTAAAAGCTCCAGTTCAGCTTCCAGTCCCATTACACTTACTCCTCAAAGTCGTAGGCTGGAATGTGCGCCAGACCAGCACGGATACGGATTAGGCCGTTGCCTGCCAGCTCGAAGGAGACGGATGGAATTCCCCCGAAGGCAAGTGCAAAAGATTCTGAGTGCTGCGTAAAGCTATCCAGCTTCTGTCCGTAAAGAGGCAAAATCTCGGCCTGAAATTGCTCGCGAGTACCGGACAGACGGCGCAGCTTCGGGTACACCACTGCCTCGGCCTCGGCTAACTTGCCGGTGAAATCGATCATGCGACCTACGCCGATACCGAAAAATCCGATCTTGTTCGATTGGCCGGTCAACCCGACGCCAGCACAGGTTTTTTTGAACGCCTTCACGATCTGGCGTTCCACAAAGTAGCCCTGCTGCTGCGCATATGACAGCACCACCACATTGCCCAGCACCACCAACCCTAGCAGCGCCCACAACGCAGCTGCGTAGCTCGATGCCCCGCATACCAGCACAAACGACACCACATCACCAATAGCGCACGCGTAGAGAAGGACACGTGCCAGCTTGGTATTTCCTAATACCATGATCTAACCTCCTTGATCTGGTTACTGTCCGGACGCGGCACGCTCAGGAGCGGCCGGACGGATATTCTGCGCACTCGCACTATAGAAGATTGAGAAGCCTCCGCGATCTTGCTTCATGACGCCCATCTCTAACTCATCGACGATTACCGCCTGACCGACCGGAATAGCCGCGTATGGCTTGGTCGGACTGCTCACCGTCACTGTGATGTTTTCCATTTTTGCCTTTGGAGATAGCTGCGACCGCACGGCAATCGTCGCTGTCCACTTCGGTACATTGTCTGCATCTCGAGCTTGCACCGGCTCACTTTTCGGATTGTTTTTATCCGACGGCACCAGCTTCTGCTCAACGCCCAGGAATATACCCTTGCCGCACGTCTTAGGAAAATTCACTATGAAGTGGTCCATGTGTTACATCCTTTCTTTTCTTGGGTACGCCCATACGGGGCAACCCGTCAATATTCAATTGCAGACACCGCTCAGTCACGGCCTTATGCCCTCACCGAGCGCATGAACGACAGCACACTCTGTCAATTCTCGTAATCTCACCTCCTTCTGTTACATCAGTAGTTGCGCTACGTTTCTATATCTGTATGGAGTATAAGACCAACCGCTTACGTAATCGGCGTAAGTTTTTACGCCGGGGAGGGATTCACGAATGTTGGAGGAAATTTGGCTGGAGGCAAGTAAGTTTGAGAACGTGTTGCAGTCTTTGCGGGTGAAAAGGGGGAAATCGTGGACGCAAGAAAGAACAGCCAAATTGCTAACAGATTATGACCAGCAAGAAGTTAAATCACGTTTGTACATCGGTTGGGAAAATGGCGAAGGCCTTCCATCTCCTGAAAACTTGAGAAAAATAGTGGCCGTATTCGGACTGAGCCAGGATGAGGAGGAGGCGCTGTACCGTGCGGCGGGGCGAGTGCCGCAGAAAATACGCCACTTGCCATTCCCGCCGAACCCCTACTTTACGGGCCGCAAAACGTACCTGGAGCAGTTACGCCAATTCCTCCAAGAGGACAGTGCTGTTGCGCTCACACAACCTGTCAGCCTCAGCGGGTTGGGTGGTATAGGCAAAAGTCAACTGGCTCTAGCCTATGCTTACAAGTTTTACCCGAAAGTCTACCGTGTGGTGCTTTGGGTGAACGCGGCGGACGGGCGAACGCTACAGGCAGACTTCGACACCTTGGCACAAACACTGGGATTGCCAGAGCAGCATGAGGACGACCCAAAGCAGCGCGTCCGAGCAGTCAAGCGGTGGCTGGGCGACCATACACACTGGCTGTTAATTATGGACAACGCCGATAATCTGCAACTTGCTCGTTCCTTTTTCCCGGAAGTTAATCATGGGCATATTTTGTTGACCACCCGTTCGCAATCTGCCGGCAAAATAGGCGCTCGGCAGATCGAAATTGACAAGATGGAACCAGAGGAAGGGCTGCTTTTTCTGTTACGTCGTTCAGACCCGGAAAGGAGTAAAGCTACGCTCGATATGTTTGCTGCAGACATGCGCGAGGCGGCGCTTCAGGTAGTAGAGCTGCTGGACGGGCATCCCTTAGCACTTGATCAGGCTGGGGCGTACATTGAGGATAATCCGTTCGTATCGTTTACTGATTATATAAACCTCTACTATGAGAAACGTCACGACTTATTAAGCGAACGTGGGTCAGAGGATGACGAAAACGAGGGCACGTATAGCGACCATCCCGAAAGCGTCGTCGTGACCTTTGAACTATGCTTTGAAATGGCTTGTAAACGGCACCCGCTGGCTACCGACATATTGCGCTTCTGTGCATACCTCCAGCCCGACGCCATACCGGAGGAACTGTTTCGGCATGACGATGGCTTTAAGCTCGATGCAGAAGCATTCAAAAAAGGTATTAAAGCTTTATTCCGGTATTCCCTGCTTAAGCTCAACAGGCAGGAGAAGACATGTTCACTGCATCGGCTAGTGCAGGCCGTGGTTATTGATGGCATGTCTCACGATCTTGATCTTCAAAAGCAATGGAAGGAGCGTGTGGTGCTAGCACAGCATGCAGCTTTTCCAGAGTTAGACCCTGTGGAGCGGTGGCCTCGCGAACGTTGCGAACGTTTGCTGCCGCACGTGTGGGCCTGTTCTGATTGGCCTAAAGACGAGTTAACCCCGATAGTAGTAGCTGCGAAGTTATACCATAAGGTGGGCAGTTACCTAACATCTAAAGGACAGCCTTTAGCAGCAGAATACTTTCTGAATCGAGTTCTCCCGATCTATGAGCAGCACATTGGAGTTGAGCACGCTGATACCGTCTCCATACTTAATAAGCTGGCAGCGCTCTATAATATGCTGCTCAATAACCAGGACCTCTTCAAACAATTGACACCCGAGACCTTTGATCCTGCCAGGAGCCGTCATAATCTGGTGTACATTTACTTGAAACAAGGCAAGTACGAGAAAGCAGTAGCACATCTACTACAATTACTCCCTCTTCAGATAGAACAGTTGGGAGCCGACCACCCTGATGTTGCCAGGGATTTAGGCTTGTTGGCAGCCCTCTATCATGAGCTAGGCAACTACAAATCGGCCGAATTATTTGCTCAACTAACGGATAGGTTACAGGAGCAACATCTAGAAACTGAACATCCTGATCCAACTCTTCCACTTTATGTGTTGGCGGCGCTCCTATACGAGCAAGGTCAAGATGAGCAATCAGAAGCACTACTTAGACAAGCCCTCGGAATCCAAGAACAGCAATTAGGGGCAACAGATCCACACATCCAAGCGGTCAAGCGGGAATATGCGGGCTTTATGCGTAGCATAGGGCGTGACGCCGAGGCCGCAGCATTGGAAGTGAATGACGAGCCGTCAGTATAGCCCATAAAACCGCTTACATTATAGCCCTCACTTTATCTCGATTGCCTTTTGCAGCCTTAAAACCCCTATCTACTCTTATGGTACGCTTGCCTGCTATTGTTATTGACAACCAAGACCTCGTATATTTATATATAATGCATGTCTGAATATAAAGTCGCATTCACTGAAGTACCAGCCGAGTGTGTCGATAACGCGGCGTACGGCGGTGTGTTGATACATATACAGCCTCCTGTGCAATTGAACCCTGACGCGGTGGAGCGTTACCTCACTTTTCGCGATTTTGAACCGATTGACAAGACGCAGCATTGGAAAAATCTCGAAACCAAGGACGTAGTCGTATTAGGCAGCACCCCTGAGCAGACGACTATTTATGCCAGCATCAGCAGACAAGTTGAGGGACAATCTGAGCTGATCGCCCAGGCGGCAGCAGAAAAAACGGTACAATTGTTACGTTTCATGGGTGCGCAGGCTATTATAGAGCATCCTTCTACACCGGATGCTTGAGCCAAGATAAGCAATTGGCAATTGTACCTTCAGCGTAGGTACGCCTTTTAAGCCTTAAGACATCTGCCTACTTACAGAGTACGATTTCTTATTTTCGACTTGACAGCCCCGCACTAACCTGTAATTTGCAAAGTCCGCGATAATACCAAGGGATATACGCACCTGCCTCGTTCGCCCTGCTTTCGGGCGGCATGGCACCCCCGCTTTCGCTCCGCTAGCGCGGGGGATGCCAGCCGCCGGAGCGAGCACGAAGCGCAATATAGAACATTGCATTTAGTTCTTTACTAGACTCGACTTTACACTATAATAGTCTACATACCGTAAACAAGGAGAGCCGCATGGTTTACAACTTACTCGAACTCATGGTCTGGGGCCACAAGAGCCGAACCTGGAAACGCTGGAAATATAGGAGACGATTGCGACTCAAACAGCGGCGGCAATTCAGCGAAGTAGCATGGCTGCTGTACGACTGGTTAGATCATATGCGCGGGCTCAATACCTAGCTAGTAAGAAGGAACAACAACATGTATAGATGCGACACATGCGAAAGCGTCTTTGGACCGAAAGTAATAGCGGCGGGTGTCAGCCAGTTACAAATATTTAATGGATACACGGTTGATTTTCCGCTTCGGCAATTCCGTAGCCTGCCCCGAGACGCTACACCTCAATTCATTGACTTCGATAGCCCTAAAGGCCTGCAATTGTGCGCTGTGATGCACGAAGCCGCTATCAATCAGTTAAATAAAAAATTTGCAAACTTCGCGATGTAATACTTAAGTAGAAGGGAAATTTGTATGTCACCCAATGAACCAATCCAAATTGATGACGAATTGCTAAAACCAAAGCAAGTTGCTGATGAGCTGCAATTGAATATCGAAACCATCTACCGCTACATTCGCAGCCAGCAGTTGCGTGTCGTGCGGCTGTCTGCCCGCGAGTTCCGCATCCGGCGGTCTGAGCTGAATAGGTTTTTGCGGGAGCGGGAGACGGATGAAGGCGCAGAGTAGCCAAGTGCGAGGATTTAGAGTTGGACGATATGAACGGTATTGAGATCGGCGAAGCCCTAAAGCGGCTGGTAGACATCGCCCTCGCGAATGACCCGTCTAAATAACCCAGGACACCTTACCTACTTGCGCCGGTAATCTTTCCCATAGTGCTTAACTACGTACTCTTCAAGCGCGTCCTCGATAATCTCCCAGGGTTTCCGGTCTTCGACATACGCCAGGTCTCTTGCCACCTGTCGGTGCCGTGACGGGTACATTGAGAATCCATGGCTGGCGGGCGTTTCGTTCGTATCAACAATAGTAAGTCGGGGCTGTTGAACCGGGACATCCTCTTTCGGCAATGGAGGCTGACTACGTTCTGTGTTCGGCGCTGGCGCAGGCGCTTGTGGAGCCTCAACCGGCTCGGGTACTGTCACTGGTTTTATGCTCTCCAAATCAACTTGCGGCACGGCGGTGCGTTGCTGGGCGGCTTGCTGTTTAAAATTTTTACTCATTGGCTAATATCTCCGCTACTTTTATGTATCCTAACGACGCCGGGCTGCTGGGGTCGTACAGCACGACGGGTTGATTCAGTTGCTCCGCTTCATCGACAACGGTGGACTCGACAATGATCGGTTGCATGACACTGTCCACATACGTTTTGCTAATGCCCTCTTGCACCATGCCCGATGCGTTGGTGTGCTTCACGCGGGTTATAAGGATGCGGGGTGTTTTCAGCGCTGGATTATAGCCATTCCGTGCCCGCTCGTACGCCTCCCAGGTACGCGCTAACCCGTCCTCGCTGTAGGCATTGGCAGCGGCCGGTATCAGCATCTCGTCAGCCGCCGCCAGCGCGTTAATGGTCATGTAGTTAATCGATGGCGGCGTATCAAACACGATAAAGTCATAGTACCCTTCCAGCGGTTCAAGCAATAGTTTAAGCGAGCCAATCGGATCAGGCGCGTTTGGATCGGCACGTTGCAGCGCCATGCCGGTTTCGGTCTTCGCCAAATTGGGGTGTCCGGGCATGAGATGCAACCCCTCAAGCATGGTTGCCAGCAGTACTGATGTCGGGTCACGGTTTGGGTCAGCGAATAAGTCGTTCAGTGTCGCCTGTAGTGCCAGCGGATTGACCCCGAGCCCTTTCGTGAGGTTAGCTTGCTCATCCAGGTCAACCAGCAACGTCCGCTTGCCGCGCAGCGCCAGCGCCGCCGCCACATTCTTAGCAGTTGTCGTCTTCCCGACACCACCTTTATGTAGTGCTACGGCGATCTTTTTTGCCACGCTAGTGTTCCTTTGTTCTTATGTACTGGATTATATAAATACGCTTACTCATCTGCTCGTAAATATACATAAAAGCAAGCACTTACACAAACATATTAAAACGCAATAGCGCATACATGTGTGTTCATTCGTTCTTGTGTGAACTCATGTACTCATTTGTTCGTGAGCTCTTGTATTCATTTACTCTAGTATGCTAGAGTGTGTTCACAGGAGACGATCAGATGAAGACATTATTGGATAGAGACGAGCTACTGACCGCATTATCAAAGCGCTTTGTCGCTGTTGAGCTCGGAATTGACCCTGGTAATTTCTCGCCGACCCCTGATACGGCTTGGATTTCGATTGCAGCACGATCGCTGAAACAAATGCCAGCAGCCAGGCGATCAGGCAAGACTGAAAGTAGTAAGCGGCATTTCATAAGAGTAAGCACAATACAGAGGTAAGCACAACCTCGTTATTGATATTTTTTACCTCTAGCCGTATTATGCTAGTAACTTAGTCGCGTACCTTTGACGCTTGTAATAACGTCGCTGTTTTACAAGCTCAAAATACCCGCTAAGTTAAATCAGCCGGGGTATTTTGTGCATTCACAGTGTTGACACTTGTGGGTAGTTGCTATACTATGTCTGTATAGCGACGTTATTACAAGTTAGTTGAAAGCGCACAAATCTTGAGAAGACCCCGAAAGGGGTTCTTTTCGTATACACCCCACTGAACACAAAAAACATAACTCAGGGGGAATAGCTATGAGCACGGCATCAGCAGGCGATGTGCTTGCAGCCAGAATGGCTCACTTCAAACAAAAACATGAGGGTCTAGCAGACACGGCCGTAGCGTACGTGCCACAAATCCAACCAATCATCATTAAGCCGACAGCGCCGACCTGGGAGGACTTGGCGCAGAAGCTGGAGCCGGTTATCAACCTGCCGGGCTTATGGATCACCGTCCGCGACTTGTACGACCGGGGGTACGGCGCTGAGCTGGAGACAGCCGCCGAGATCGCCTTGGCGAAGTACAAGAAGGGACCCTGCCATTTGTTCGCCACGATGGTGAGTAAAAAGAGCGGCAACTGGGCGACGCGCACCCTCACCATGGTGCATGAGACGTGGGACGTCCGCCGTCATGCGTTGCAGGTCATGGACAAGCTCAAACTACCAGCTAAGAGCGCCAAGGCCATCCTGGCGCTGGCCTGGAGGCTGAAAGGAACGATCATCCGGTTCTTAGGCATTGCCACGGAGCAGGGGACGGGTATCAAAAACCCGACCGGCCTGTTTTTCGCACTGACCAAGCAGCCGAAAGCGCAGCCGGGCCCGGCTTAGCCTGAACAACATTCTTGTGTGATACCGGCCAGCGCGCCGGTTGTTTGCGTTGGCTGCACCGTACTTTTTTGCGATAATACCACCCAACTGTCAAGCATTTTGGCCGCGTATGTTCCGAAACGCACGTTGCTGACGCGCTGCAAAATGCCCGACGTTGCATCAGCCACGTTTTTCCGACAACCAACCCCACAGTTTCACAGATACACCTGCAAGAATTAAATGTAAGAGTTCCTTTGGAAGAGCTATTTGTTTTAAGAGCTTCGTGGGATTTGTAAAAAGGGCAACTTAACTCACAATTCCGCAAACAAATAGCCGAGGTATTACACTCAGCCAACGGTGCAGGGTACGACGCTACGGCGTGTATGGCAATAGATAACTTGTTATCATTGTCACCTCTGTAGCTTCTGCTATAATCGGCCAAAATGGAAGGAGCCAGGAGAATACCAGAACCAGGCTTTGCAGCGCGGGAAACCGCGCCAGGCGCATACAAATTCCAAGCCGTGATCTATACGGCATCCCGTACCGGCGAGCCAATGCCCAAGACCTGTGACCCACACGCCAGGCTCTTAGATGAGCAGGAAGTCAGGCAATTAGGCTATGACACCATCCGCCTGGTTGAGCGAGCCAGGGAGCAGCGAATAGGCTTACCTTGCTTTGCGTGGCGGCACCACGCCATCAGTTATCAGGATTTATGGTAGTGTTATGCGTCGGAAAGAAGCCGAACCGCAGCACGAGCCGCCCTACTGGACACACGACACCAGCCTATTCACCGGCAGCATTCGCTACTTCGGCAAGGAGCCGGTGTTAGTGCGCGGCAAGCTCCATTTAGCCGACGAACCGTATCACAAAAG
>Ga0070698_100006632_pt1 | contig 12552 bp, 10 predicted proteins | sample KBSK1502metaG_FD_65477 | JGI IMG/M metagenome (GOLD analysis project Ga0070698, IMG submission 65477) | Corn, switchgrass and miscanthus rhizosphere microbial communities from Kellogg Biological Station, Michigan, USA - KBS K1-50-2 metaG | ecosystem: Host-associated > Plants > Roots >...
GAGATCGATCCGGTGATGGTTTGCGCGTGTGCCGCGGTGCAAAGAGCGAGCAATGCGACGATGGCGACGAGGACGGCTGGCTTACAACGCAGGAAACTAAACATGCGACTCCTCCTTCGAAGGCTAAATTGTCTCTAGTTAAGACAATTTAATTAAAAAGACGACGGGCTGATCTGCTCAAAAATGCCCGCTCAAAAATGCAAACTGGTTTCCGGTTATGGCCCTTGGGGTGAAACAATTACTCAAAAGTCAGAATCACGAACTGCACTTGGACCGGGTCAGTACAGGGAGCGGTAGCGACCTGGTCAGCGATCAGCGTTTGGGTCCATGGTCCGACCAAGTCGCTACCGCTCCCTGTACTGACCCGGTCCAAGTGCAGTTCGTGATTCATCAGGCTTCTAGCTTCTTATCGAGCTTCGATCGCTGCTGCTCTTCCTCGATCGCAAAAGCTTTGTGCGCGCGAACGATATGATCGCGCATCGCTTCACGAGCTTCTTCAGGCTTGCGCGCGCGAATGGCGCGATAGATTCTTCGGTGCAGCTCGAGCGCTTCCTTGAAATCGTGTGCACGCTCGATCGTTTCGCGACGTCGTGCATACAGAATCGCGGAGACCATCTCCACGAGTGTCGCTAGAGTTGGATTTCCCGATGCCGCCGCAACCGCACGATGAAACGCAACGTCGTGAACGAGAAACTGCTGCGGATCTTCGAGGGCTGCGAACATGTCGGCGATCTCTTCCGACATGGTGGCGAGCTGTTCGCCCGTCGCACGTTCGGCCGCCAAACCCGCGGCTCCGACTTCGAGTATCGACCTCGTCTCAAACATGTGCTCGAAACTGAAACCGTGAAGCTGCGCGAGAAGACGCAGCGGCTCGCTGTCGAGCGCCGGCGGTCCGTCGACGATGAAGGTGCCCGCTCCCTGTCGCGACTGGAGTACGCCCATCGAAATCAGAGAGCTCAAGCCGGCCCGCAAAGCAGGACGGCTGATGCCAAGCTGTTTTGACAATTCTCGCTCGGGCGGCAGTCGTTCGCCGGGTTGCAAGTCTTCGCGCTTGATGAGCTCGTAAACACGAGCCACCACCTGTTCCGTTGTCTGGCCGGAACGAACAGGCGGCACGATCTTCAACTTAGAACTCGAATTGGTCATAACAATTTGACGCGAAGCGCCAAACTTATAATACCAATTCGGACTGAGGTCAAGAGTTTTATCCACAGATTACGCGGGTAAAAGTTTTATTCTGCGTAATCTGTGGATAGTTTCTACGGCTGAAAGAGTGTGCGACTGCTGCCGTTCAGGGTTTTATTCATGAACTTTTCATTCATGATTAGAAACGCGCCGAGGCCGTGAAAGTCGTTTGTATTTCGTTTGCGCGCCAGGTAGTAGGCAAGATCTGAGACGTTGGTGCCCTCGCAGATGTCGATGAGATTGGTTTGACCATCTTGATCGAGTGAGATCTTCGTCAGCACGCCGGCGTAGCCTTTCTGAGCTCCAACGAGATATTTCTTCTCGACGTAGCCGCGATCGACGGCCATTGCGGTGACGTAGGTGTACATGCTCGAGCTTGAAGTCTCAAGCCAGTTGGCGGGGTTGTTCCCCTTGTCGACTACCTGATACCAGAGTCCCGTTTTCTCGTCCTGATAACGCGCCCACGATTTGACCAGCAGCATTAGGTGGCCAACCAGGAGCGGTCGCATCGGATGATCGCGAGGCAGTAGTTCGAGCACCTCAATCATCGTCATTCCGAACCAACCCATCGCGCGACACCAAAACTCTGCCGAGTGTTTGCTCTCTTTGTCAGCCCATGTCGACTGACCACTCTCGTCGTACGCGTGATACATCAACCCTGTGCTCAGATCGGTCAAATGAATCCAATAAGTGAGTAATTGCAGCACAGCCTCGTCGTTAGCGTATTTGCTGTCGCTGAACATGCTTCCGTAACGCACCAAAAATGGCATCGACATAAAAACGCCGTCGCCCCAGAGCTGGTATTCGCGCGTCTTGCCGGCCCCATGCCAGAAGCCTTCGTCTTTCGTTCGTGGATACGTATCGAATCGCTTTCGGATGTGTTCGGCGGCGAGCTTGTATTTCGGATCTTTTGTTTCCTTGTAGAGCAGCAAAAGCAGATTGCCGGGCAGCATACTGTCGAGATTGTCGAACTTGATTTCGCGGACTTCGCCCTGCGCGTTTGCGCTGCGGACAACGCCCTGCTCGTCTACGTGCATGTCGATCCAGTCTTTGATGTACTTGAGATATCGCGGATCGTGAGTTCTCTTGTAGACGAGATATTGACCGTAGAGATAAAGCGACTTGGCGTAGCCCCAGGGACCGAGATCTTTCGCAGTTGGGTAACGCTTCATGGTTGATTCAACCATCGCGACCGACCAATCAGTTTTCTCAGTCTTCGCCACGGCGGGAACAGTGAAAGGGATTATCAACAGCGCGATTACTGCAATGATCCTCATTGCTTCTCCTCAGTTGGTGGACAGGATCGACAAGATTTGTGCTAATTTATTGCAACCAAAAATAGATTAGAGGTAACTCTCGATCAGACCAGGAATGGTTTGACCAATAACACAACTGCGGGAGAGAAGCAATGACCAAGTCTCGTGACGATCGTGACGATCAGAATAAAGCCAATCACGATCCTGGCAGGCGCAGGTTTCTGAAAGGCATGGGTATCGCCGGTGCAGGCGCCGCGATCGCCGACCATTTGTGGACCGACGCCGAAGCTAAAGAAGCAGCGGCAACTCCGGAGACACTGTCGGGATCCGTCAGAGTGGTTCTCGATGTGAATGGGAAGCAGCGCGAGGCTCAGGTCGAGCCGCGCACCACACTTCTTAACACACTGCGCAATCACCTCGATCCGGCTGTAACTGGTCCCAAGCTCGTCTGCGATGTCGGCACGTGTGGCGCGTGTACCGTTCTGCTCGATGGAAAGCCGGTCTACTCATGTCTCGTGCTCGCAGTCGACGCAACGAACAAAAAGATCACGACGGTCGAAGGACTGGGAACTCCCGAGAATCCAAACGCAGTGCAGGCCGCCTTTGTCGAGCAAGACGGTTTGATGTGCGGCTTTTGCACGCCCGGATTTGTCACCACGATCTCTGCGTACCTGAAGAAGAATCCGAACCCATCGCTCGCGGAAGTGAAGGAAGCATGCAAGGGAAACTTCTGCCGTTGCGGAACGTATCCGAGAGTTTTTGAAGCAGCTCTCGCTGCCGCAAAAGGTTCGAGCGTGTAAAGGGAGAACAAATGCAACAACAGCCACAAGCACAACCAACTCCCAAACCGAAGAAGAAGATTCGTGTGCCGCGCGTCGTTAACGGCGTCGAGCAGATGGTCGAGATCGAAGTCGACGAAGATACTGGACCGGGCTGGGGACCAAACGACAAGCACAAGCTACTCAATCAACGCCTGACGCGTGTCGATGGTCCATTGAAAGCAGCCGGCGTCGCACGCTACACCTACGATCAGCGTCTGCCGGACATGCTTTATGCACGCGTCTTGCGCAGCCCACACGCTCATGCGCGCATAACAAAGATCGACACGGACGCAGCGGCAAAGATTCCCGGCGTCAAAGCAATTATTCCCGCGCCGTTGAGTGAAGTTCGTTTCGCAGGCGCTCCGGTCGCCGCAGTTGCTGCAACAACGCCAGAGATCGCAGGCGACGCACTGCGCGCGATCAAGGTGACATACGAAGTTCTGCCACACGTGGTCCATGCACACGCCGCCATTCGACCTGACGCACCGAAAGTAGTCGCAGAAGAAAGCAACCTTCAGGAAAAAGGAAAGAACGGCGATCCGCAGAAAGCCGAAGCGGCGTTCGCAACTGCGGACGCGATCGTCGAAGGCGAATACATCACCTCGCGGATTCATCACGCGTGTCTCGAAACACACGGCATGGTCGTCGACTTTCGCGGCGGAGACACAGCAACGATCTACGCATCGACTCAGGGAACTTTCACGATTCACGGCGACGCCGCCAAGGAGTTAGGTCTGACTGAAAGTGCAGTCACCACGACCGTCGAACACATGGGTGGTGGCTTTGGATCGAAGTTTGGCCTCGGTCTCGAAGGCATGCTTGCTTGCCGGCTCTCGAAGCAAACAAAGACGCCGGTGAAGTTGATGTTCACTCGTTACGACGAGTTTGTAATGGCCGGCAATCGCTCGGGCTCGTGGCAGAAGTTGAAAGCCGGCGTGAAGAAAGACGGCACGATCGTCGCACTTCAGGCGCGCCAGTATCGTCTCGGCGGTCTCGGACCAGGTTCACAGGCCGGACAGCCGTACATCTATCGCATGGGCGACACCTATCGCGAAATCTATGCGTTGCATACAAATGAAGATTCGTCGGTTGCGATGCGCGCGCCCGGTCATCCGCAAGCTTCGTTCGCAGTCGAATCACTCATGGACGAGCTCGCTTACAAGATCAAGATGGATCCGGTCGAGTTTCGCATCAAGAACCTGCGCGACGAGGTTTACCACCGGCAGCTCAAGCGTGGCGCACAGGAGATCGGATGGTCCAGAAGAAATCCGGTAGCGGGCGGTAATGCTGGTCCATACAAACGCGGCATGGGTTGCGCCGTCGGCACGTGGGGCGGCGGCGGCAACGATCAGTGCAAGGTTGACGTGACGATCTCGCGCGATGGATCGGTGCTCGTTGCTGTCGGCACACAGGATCTCGGCACCGGAACGCGAACGTACACAAGAGCGATCGTTGCCGAAGAGCTCGGCCTGACAATCAAAGATGTCCACGAGCGCATCGGCAATTCCAAACTCGGCAACGCGAATCCTTCGGGCGGTTCCACCACTGCGCCATCGCTGTCGCCATCAGTGAAAGATGCGGCCATCAAGGCGCGCATGATGATGGCGGAACGTGTTGCGCCGTTACTCGGTAATCCAAAACCCGAAGAAGTCGTCTTCGCAGAAGGAAAGGTTTCAGCTAAAGGCCAGTCGATGTCGTGGGCACAGGCTGTCGCAGCGCTGCCGGCAGGTGGCATCACTTCGCACGGCGTGTGGCGTTCTGATCTACAGGCGCGTGGTGTTCACGGCGTCTGCTTTGCTGAAGTCGAAGTTGATGTTGAAACGGGACACGTCAAGCCGATCAAGATGGTCCACATTCAGGACGGCGGCCTGCCTCTGAACCGCTTGACGATGGAGAGCCAGATCAACGGCGGCATGATCCAGTCACTCGGAATGGCGTTGTGGGAAGGCCGCGTGATGGACGCGCACCTCGGCATGCAGCTCAATCCGGGCTTTGGCGATTACAAGTTGCCGGGCAGTCTCGAGATACCTGAGATGGTGCCGATCATCGACGACGACGACAAACGCGAAGCGGTGATCGGGATCGCCGAGGGTTGCATTATTCCCGCGGTCGGCGCGCTCGTGAATGCGGTCTTCAATGCGACCGGCGTGCGCGTGCGCGAAACGCCGGCAACGCCGGACAAGATTCTGATGGGGTTGATGAATCCGAATATTTTAAGTCGCGGATGAACGCGGATTAAAAGGATAAAGAGATGAAAGCATTTGAGTGGAGTAATCCGGGAAACATTAACGAAGCGGTGAAGATGCTTCAGCCGTCAACGGGTGATATCGACGAGGCGCCGCGTCCGATTGCTGGCGGGCAGGATTTGTTGACGACGATGAAAGACTACACGTCGCGTCCTGTTCGACTCGTTAATCTCAAAAATATTTCCGGGCTGAACAGCATTACTGTCAACGCAAAAGGATTGACGATCGGCGCACTGGTTACGCTGAGCGAGCTCGAAGAGCATGCTGGTGTGCGCAAAAGTTTTCCCGGGCTCGCCGAAGCTGCGCATTCGATTGCGACGCCACAGATTCGCAATCTCGGCACGGTTGGCGGCAATCTCTGCCAGCGACCGCGTTGCTGGTACTTCCGGCTTGAAGAAGTGATCTGTTTGAAGAAGGGCGGCTCGGAGTGTTACGCGGCGAGCGGCGAGAACAAGTACAACGCGATTATTGGTGGTGGTCCGTCGTACATCGTGCATCCGTCGGATCTGGCGCCGATGCTGGTTGCGCTCGGTGCCACGGTCAATGTCACTGGGGCCACGGGAAAACGTGTCATCCCGTTGGATAAATTCTTTACTTTGCCGTCGGAAGGGAATATTCGACGTGAGAACATTTTGAAGAACGACGACATCATCACTCAAATCAACGTGCCGGCGTCTGCCTTGGCGGCGAAATCAACTTACTTGAAATTCAAAGAGCGCGAGTCACTCGATTTTGCGCTCGCCTCAGTCGCAGTCGCCCTTCGATTGGGACCGAATGACGCTGTGCGTGAAGCACGCATCGTCCTTGGCGGCGTGGCGCCGATACCGTGGCGCGTTCCCGCAGCCGAGAGATTTCTCGCCGGCAAGAAATTGACGCCCGACGTGCTTGCCGAAACGGCGAAGATCGCGCTCGCGGAGGCGAAGCCGCTCGAGAAAAACGCGTACAAGGTGCCGCTCGCACAAACACTCGTGCGGCGGGCGTTGGCGAAAGCAGCAAGTGTTTAGGAGACTTTTATGGCAAACGAATCAGTTGAACCACTCCAATCTCCATTCTGCGGATCGCTGCGTTCGAAGAAATACTTCATGCTCGATCGGCTCGCGACGAGCGCCGACGAGTATCTCGATGCGGCGAACCACGTCTGGTGCTGTGAGACGCAGGAAGTTATCGGGCCCGACAATCGCCGCGTCGATCCGGAACGCTGCGGCCCCGGCCGCAGCTGCTATACATCCGCAATAAAATCCGTGTAATCTGTGGTTGTATTTTGAGGAGGTAAAAGCATGCGAAAAGGATTTTTGATACTCGCAGCGATGTTCGTAGCGGTAACTGCTCTGGTTTTCAGTTCGCGAGCCGAGAGCGTGAGTCTTCGTGGAGATTATGTGGAAGTGCGCACCGCGAGTGTTTTTGCGGGCGCGTGTCACTACAACGGTGAAGTTGTGACCACGGGACGCGACGCGCTCATGGCGTGGAACGTTACCTCCGGAAAATGGCAGGGCGTTGATCTTACTGGCGTTCGTGTGGTGGCAATCGTGAGCGCCGATGCGAACCTCGGCGAAGCGAACGCTGCGCGCCAATCTGAAATCATCATCGATTCCAGCGCTTCACGCACACAGGCGCTAGCGATGACGAATGCACTCCAGGAAAAATACGCTGCTTCGTTAGGCAAGATCGTCGAAGTGCGTACGGCGCCGATCGCGTTCGAACGCAATGGTCGAACCTATGCCGTTGTGACGAATGAAGCGGCGATTAACGTCGAAGCGATGCCGAACGATCTGTGCTGCAAGATGCCGAACCTCGTTTGGTATGCGCCACTGGTTGGATTGGAAAATAGAAAAGTCGGTTACACCTCAAAAGCACTCTATTCAGGCAAGGTCGTCGGTGAGCCGTGGTCACGGTCCGGCGAGAATAGTGCTTTCTACGGCACATTCTCTCTATAGAATTATTAACCGCGGATAACACGGATTGAAATCCGGATTTTATCCGCGTAAATCCGCGGCAAGAAATGCGGTTGGCAAACCTTCAGACGAGACGCTTACAACCCACCGGCCTCTGCTCTTAATACCTATCTGCGCCCGACCGTTATAGAGTTGCACTTTGCGTGCTGTTGTCGACGTTCCGAGGTTGTCGATCAATTCTCCGTCCCCAACCAACGCGAAGCGAACGAAGTTACGTGCGTCGAGACATTGAACGCCCTTCGCATCAACCAGCTTCACTTCGACACCGTCTTTGATTTCCGCAAGTAAGAGCTTCGCAGGCTGGTCCCACTTCTCGGTTTGATAGACGAACTTGATTTGATCGGAAATGTTCTTTGCCACCGCGCGCACAACATTCTCGCCCGCTTTGAATTTCACCATCCAGCGCAACCCCGCTGCCGGAAAGTCCTGACTGTTACGCTTCTTCGTGCCCGCGGAAACACCGTTCACAAACAACTCAACCTCAGCGCAGTTTGAATAAACCTTCACGAGCTTTGCTTCCTCAGGCTCGCCCCAACGAACGGGCCAGGTATGCCCGTAGATATGGACCATCGGCTGCTCGGCCCAGTACGACTGAAAGACGAAATATCCTTCCTTCAACGTGAAATCGCGCTCGACGAGTCCCTTCTGATTGACGCGTGGCACCGGATTTCCCGGTCGCAATGTCGTCGCAAAGTCTTTGAATATCCACTGCGCACTGCCGGTCAAGTCGGGCATCGTCTCCTGCTCCTTCAAGTGCCAGTCAAAGACATCGCAGATGTACGTTTCCGACCAGTCACCTTCCTGCGGCGCGCGCGCCAGGACCTGATTGACCGCCTCGGAATGACGGCGCGCATGACTGTCGCCGCCCCATTCCATGTGCAGAAAGTGATCGACTTTCTTGATCTCTGCCTCCGTGCGCGATTTGTATTCGGTGTAACGACCCTGGTACCAGCCCGACCAGATCGACGGCGAGTAAACGTCCGTCAAGTCTTTGCAGAAATCGCAGCGCCGTATCGCAGTCTTGCGCGTTGGATCGAGCGTGTGCGCGAGCGTGTTGAGCTCGATCATGAACCCCCTGATCTTGTCTTTATCAAACTCTTCAAAATCACCGGGCCAATCGTTCTCGTTCCCGAGTCCCCAGATGATCACCGACGGATGATTGCGATGCTGATCGATCAGGTTGCGCAACATCCGCCGCGCCTGCTCTTTGTACTGTTCGCCGCCGAGCCCGCCGCGACACCACGGAATTTCTTCCCACACCAGCAAGCCCAGCTCGTCGCACAAATCGAGAATCGTGCGTGACTGTTGAAAATGTCCGAGTCGAACAAAATTTGCGCCGAGATCTTTTATCAAACGCATCTCTTTGCGCATGAGGTCTTCAGTCATCGCTGCCGCCACTCCGGCGTGGTCCTCGTGACGCTGAGTGCCGCGAATCAACAACCGCTCGCCGTTCAGCTTGAATGGCCCATTCTTGATGAACTCAAACGAGCGCAGCCCGAAACGCTCGGCGACAATTTGCAGCGGTCCCTGTTCGCCTTCCAGGTTGACAACACAACGATACAGCGCGGGTTTTTGTGGCGACCAGAGCGCAGGCTTGTCGATCGAGAAGGTGGCGAGGTTCTGATTCTCCGTCCACGGCTTCAGCTTGCGACGGATTTGGTGAACGACACGCTCGTTTGGATCGAGCACGCGGATACTGATTTCAACTTCATCGGTGAGTCGCGTTGGATTGTAGAGCCGGCCGCGCACAGTAACTTTGGCTTTTCCATCCTGCAACTCCGTTTCGACATGAACGCGTTCGATTGAAATCTGCGGGACATAGATCAAATTCACATAACGATAAAGCCCGCCGTAGAGATTGAAGTCACTCAAATTTGACGGGATCATTTCGAGGTCACGCGAGTTGTCACACATCACTGCAACAGGCACGAGTCCCGGATCTTTGTCGGTCTTGGGAAACTTCTGCGCCTGCTCGGTTATCTCAAGAACGAACTCGTCGTACCCGCCAACGTGTGCACCAACCTTCTCCGTGTGAACAAAAACTTCCGTTTTCTGTCCGGCGCCTTCGAAGTGCAGCAAGGTGCGCCCATTCGGGTAAGGATTGGTGATATCGAGTTTTGTTCGATACCAGCCCGGTCCCTGGTAATACGGCACGTCGGGATCGACCGAGTCGGACGCATTGAAACAGTGAGGCACATCAACCTTTGTCCAGACGTTCGCGTCGTCATTCGCCTTGCGCCACGCTTCCCACGGTCCACCGAGATTGCCTCGTCGATACTCCCACTCAATCAACCGTCGTGACACTACCGGCTCGGTGCTCGCAATCGTAAGTCTATTGAGCAGCGTACTCGCAAGAACTGTTGTCGATGTTGCTTGTAAAAAGTCTCGCCTGCTGATGCGCTTCATTTGAGCCACGGATTATACGGATAAAAATCCGGATTTCATCCGCTGAATCCGTGGTTAAATAGATCTATGAACGCGTACCTGACATTTATTGCATTGCTATTCTTCTTTCCACAAAACGGCAATCTCGATCTGCGCAAGACCGCGCTCAAGTCAACCACACCGTCAGACGAAATCGTTCGTCTCGACATCAACAACGACGGGAAGCCCGACATTCTCGAGCGTTGGTGGAACGGCAAGCGTGTCCGCTGGCTCGATGAAAACGGCGACATGCTTCCGACCGACACGCGCGGCGATCAGATCAACGACGTCATGCAGATCGACAAGAACGGCGACGGGCTCTACGACAGCGCCACCGACATCAACATCAAGTGGGCTGACAACGACGGCGACGGCCAAGCCGATCTCCAGGCCTTCGTCACGCAAGGTCGTGCGTGGGGCGACGGAAAATTCGATCCGGCCGAATCGCATTGGATGGTCTTCATCGACGTTGAAAAAGACGGCGTGCTTGGCTGGCTCGACTGGCAGAACTACGATTTCGGCAACGACAACTGGGGCTACACCGGCGTCAACGACTGGCTGCCGGATTACAACGGCAACGCCATTTTTCTGAAAGTTCATCGCCCGCCGCAATCGCTTACCGATCCGCGTCTCAACTGGGAAAACCCGTTTGATTTCTTCGACTTCGACGGCGACGGTCTCTCCGAGATGGCCATTCGCTGGCTCGATCCGGTGCCGCCACTCGATAAAGACGTCACGAAACTTTCCGGCGTGTTGAGTGAAGCGTTCGCGACCTTCGATCTCGACAACGATTCCAGCAAAGGCAACGAGACTGACTACGACATGTCGCTGCGCGGCGCGGGTGGACCAGGCATTCCGTACCGCCAGTTTGTACACAAGTATCCGGCACTCAAAGGCAATCCAAAGTTCGACGGCTGTTTTCAGTGGAACAACTGGCGCAAGATCGACGAGCTGATGTACATGCCGCACGAGAAGAGCTTCGACTCCTTCTTCACGGCGAAATGGGCCACGATGTATTTCGTGTTTGACGAAGACGATGACGATCATCGCTGGGAACGTGTGGAGATGTATTACCCAATGCACGGCTTTGGTGGTCCAAAGGAGATCGATCTCTATTCGACGAAGAAGTGGCGTCGCGGAAACTATGCAGAGCTCGCAATGGCCGGACCTGACGAGCGACCGGGGATCTCGGGTCATCCGCAAGCTGACTCACTCGGCGATCGTGGCGAGTTTGATGAAGACAACTCGGGCGGCGGCAAGCTCTATGTCGGCGTTTTCGATCGCAAGTTGCACCTCGCCGGAGCCGAGTGGGGCGCGTGGACGGTCGATAAAAACGCCGAATATCACGGCGGCAGCAAAACACCTTCGCCGAAGCCGATCGCTCCTAAGGTTGAAGAGGTAGTGAAGTACACGGACACGGATCAGAACGGATTTTTGGACACGATTGAATACGACTACGACGGCGATCGGACCATCGATCTGCGCGTCTCGTTGCTCGATTACAAGACCGCGAGTAATCCCCATCCGGACGTCGTTCCTCTGATCGATACGCACAAGGAAGGCTGGAAGGGTCTCAATGTTTTGTTTGGCCAGATTGCGAGCCAGTCGTTTCAGGAAGGTTTGATGGTCTATCACGCAGCCTGGAAACGTGGTTTGACGACGCCTGAAATCGACAAGCTTGCCTCCGCCTCAGCCATCGGCGAGCGCTACGATCACGGTTACTGGTTGAAAGAGAAGATCTTCCGCCTCATCCGGGCCAAAGTTCGGGGCACAGCTTTGGAGAAAGATCTCACACGTCTCTACTACACCGGGCAGTTCGCGGAATATACCCGCCGCATCTCTGAAGTTCCCGGCCAGTGATCCACAGATTACGCAGATTATCTGTGTAATCTGTGGATAAAAACAATCTATATTCCTATAAAGATTATAGCTTTGACTATTAGCCCATCCCTCCGTAGCATCCTTGTTTGCTTGCCCACAGGAGGGGAACCCCATGCCACAAAACAGAGTCAGCATTTTTGATACTACCTTGCGCGACGGCGAACAGTCGCCCGGCTGCTCGATGAACCTGACAGAGAAGGTCCGGATGGCGAAAAAGCTCCAGGATCTCGGCGTCGACATCATCGAAGCAGGCTTTCCGATTGCCTCGGAAGGTGACTTTGCCGCTGTCAGGGCTGTCGCGGCCCAGTGCAAGGACGTCAAAGTTGCTGCGCTGTGCCGAACCTCGGAGCAGGATGTGGCCCGTGCTGCCGAGGCTTTGAAGTTTGCTGTTCATCCGCGCATCCATACCTTCTGCGCAACTTCTGACATTCATCTCGAACACAAGCTAAAGAAAACCCGCGCCGAAGTGATTGAAATGACGCGCGCGGCTGTCAGCCAGGCGCGCAGCTACGCCGAGGACGTCGAGTTCTCTGCCGAAGATGCGACGCGGAGCGATATCAATTACCTGTGTGAAGTGCTGGACGCCGCGGTAGAGGCGGGCGCTTCAGTGCTCAACGTTCCTGACACTGTCGGCTACACCACGCCACTTGAATACATGCATTTGGTCCAACAGGTTCGCGAGCGTGTGGTTCGTGATCGCGACGTGATTATCAGCGTTCACTGTCACAACGATCTCGGTTTGGCGGTTGCGAACAGTCTCGCGGCGATCGAAGCCGGCGCACGTCAA
>Ga0070698_100006633_pt1 | contig 12551 bp, 12 predicted proteins | sample KBSK1502metaG_FD_65477 | JGI IMG/M metagenome (GOLD analysis project Ga0070698, IMG submission 65477) | Corn, switchgrass and miscanthus rhizosphere microbial communities from Kellogg Biological Station, Michigan, USA - KBS K1-50-2 metaG | ecosystem: Host-associated > Plants > Roots >...
GGCTTCTCGTCGACGACGCTGCCGCGGCTGCCGATGCCGACATTGTTGTCGAGAAAATCGAGCCGGCCCCAGCGATCGACCGCTGAATCGACCAGACGCTTGCACTCCGCTTCCTTCGTGACGTCGCCGGCATGGCAGACGGCGGTGCCGCCTTCGGCCTTGATCATCTCGACGGTGCGCTCGGCGAGCTTGTGGTCGAGATCGGCCACCACCACCTTGGTGCCGGCGCGCGCCAGCAGGATCGCCGCGGCGCGACCGTTGCCGATGCCATCGCCCACTGCGCCGCCACCCGATACGATCGCCACCTTGCCGGCCAAGCCGGCATCGTCCTCCGGACCCTTCATCGTGTCCCCCTTTATGCCTCCGTCGTCTCGACCGAAGCCGAACGCAGCGAGGCGGAGCGGAGAGACCTTGCTTGCCTCAGGCAAGGCCCCTCGACTTCGCTCGGGGCGACGGGGCGTTTCATGTCACGTTGTCCCATTCAATACTGAAAGCATCGCCCCGTCGCCTGATGTACCCGGCATTGGCGCCCGGGAAGTGCGCGGGGCAGAGCAGCGCGTTGGTCTCGACGCAATCCTCCAAAAGCTGGCGCCGGCTTTTCGCCGACATCGCCTGGTCCCAGCAGAACTGGCTCGACCAGTCCGGATGATAGACCTGGATCGGGTGGTGCATGATGTCGCCCGAGAAGTAGGCCTGCCGGCCGCCGTCCTTCAGGTTGATGGCGATCGAGCCCGGCGTGTGGCCGGGATAGTCCTTGATGGTGATTAGCGGATCGGGCTGGTGGTCGCTTTCGATCATCACCGCCTTGCCGGCCTCGACGACGGGCAGAACCGAATCGTCGAACGAGCCGTCATTCACTTTGCCCTCGCCCTGCTTGCCGCGCTCGCGCTCCCAGTGCGCATACTCCGTCTTGCCGAAGAGATAGCGGGCGTTGGCGAAGGTCGGCACCCAGCGGCCATCCTCCAGCCTGGTGTTCCAGCCGACGTGATCGACATGCAGGTGGGTGCACATCACGAAGTCGACCGACTCGGGCGGACAGCCGCAGGCTTTCAGGCGGCCGAGGAACGGGGTGTCGAGATTGCGCCAGCCCGGATTGGTGCGCTGCTTGTGATTGCCGAGGCAGGTGTCGATCAGGATCGTGTGCTTGGGCGTCTTGACGATCCAGGTGTGCACCGAGCCCACGAGCCGGTCGGAGCCCGCCTCGACATGGTCGGGCAGCATCCAGACTTTCTGGGCGTCGAAGGCTTCCTGGCTGAAGTTGGGGAACATGCGGGCCGGCTTGAAGCCTGGGCCGCAGATCTCCTCGACTTTTTCGATGGTGGCGCCGCCCAGCCTGCGCACGGTCATGGTCTCCTTCCTCCTAGAAAGTGACGACGCTGCGGATCGATTGGCCCTTGTGCATGAGGTCGAAGGCGTCGTTGATCTTCTCGACCGGCATGGTGTGGGTGATCAACGAATCGATGTCGATCTTCTTCTCCATGTACCAGTCGACGATCTTCGGCACGTCGCGCCGGCCCTTGGCGCCGCCGAACGCCGTGCCCATCCAATGCCGGCCGGTTACCAGCTGGAAGGGTCGCGTGGCGATCTCCTGGCCGGCGCCGGCCACGCCGATGATCACCGACTTGCCCCAGCCGCGATGGCAGCATTCCAGCGCTTGGCGCATCAGCTTCGTGTTGCCGACGCACTCGAAGCTGTAGTCGGCGCCGCCGTCGGTCAGCTCGACGAGATGGGCCACCAGGTCCTTGCCCTCGAGCGTCTCCGGATTGACGAAGTGTGTGACGCCGAATTTGCGGCCGAGCGCCTCGCGTTTGGGATTGAGATCGACGCCCACGATCATGCTGGCGCCGACCATGCGGGCGCCCTGCACGACGTTCAGCCCAATGCCGCCCAGGCCGAACACCACGACGTTGGCGCCCGCCTCGACCTTGGCGGTGTTGATCACCGCGCCGATGCCGGTGGTGACGCCGCAGCCGATGTAACAGACCTTGTCGAACGGCGCGTCGGATCGGATCTTGGCCAGCGCGATCTCGGGCAGCACGGTGTAGTTCGAGAAGGTCGAGCAGCCCATGTAGTGGTGGATCTTCTGGCCCCTGAGCGAGAAGCGCGACGTGCCGTCGGGCATCACGCCCTGGCCCTGGGTCGAGCGAATCGCGGTGCAGAGGTTGGTCTTGCCGGACAGGCAGCTTTTGCAGGCGCGGCATTCGGGCGTGTAGAGCGGGATCACGTGGTCGCCCTTCTTGAGCGACACGATGCCCGGTCCGACATCGACCACCACGCCTGCGCCCTCATGGCCGAAGATCACCGGGAAGAGCCCCTCGGGATCGCCGCCCGAGCGCGTGAACTCGTCGGTATGGCAGACGCCCGACGCCTTGATCTCGACCAGCACCTCGCCGAACTTCGGCCCGTCGAGATCGACCGTCTCGATCTCGAGGTTCTTGCCGGCCGCGTAGCAAACCGCCGCCTTTGTCCTCACGCGCTTCCCCCTGACCTCAGGGTGCGGAGCCTAGAGCAGCGCCACGGTCATCGTCCATGCCGCGGCGGTCATCGTGCGGAATTAGAGGTCATCCGGCCAGAGCTGCGCTCGGTGCTGGATCGTCAGAATTTCGACGTCGTTGGCGTGAACGCGATAGGCGACGATGTAGGGCGTTCCCACGACGACCAGCTCACGAGTGCCGCGAATGCGTCCGGGCCGGCCACGGCCCGGCGCGCGACTAAGCTGCGCGACGCCCCGTGCGATGGCGCCGACCACGCGTGCGGCGGCAGCAGGATTGTCGGCCTCGATGTGCGCGCCAATTTCCCCGAGGCGGCGATGCGCTCGGCTCGTCCAGCGGACGGCCCGTTTCACCGTCGCCGCTTGCGTTTGGTGTATTTGGCAATGGTCGCTGCAACCTCGGTGTCGCTGGCGAAGTCGCCCCTCTCAGCCTCGCGTAAACCCGCTTCGATGTCGGCCAGTTGCCATGCCTCGCGGGTGACAAAATCGTCGATCGCCTGCGCCGCAACATAGGACCGGGAGCGATCGAGCTTCGCCGCCAGTGCATCGAGCTTCTTGGCGACGTCGTCGGGCAAACGCACAGTAAAGGCGGACATGGTTCACTCCGGTTCAATCTGGTCTATTTTGGACCAAATTGAACCGAAACGCCAGTCAAGCCGTCAACCGTGCCATGCCATGCCTTGCCTCGCGATACTGCTGGATCAACCGCCGGAGGAGGTCCCTCGACTTCGCTCCACTGCGCTCGGGATGACGATCAGAACGTCTTCTTGTCGCCCGGGTTCATGTCGAGAACCTGGATCGAGCTCTGACCCATCGCCGCCTTGTATTCGGCCGGCGTGCCCTTGAGGAAGGGGTTGCTGGCGTAGTGCATCGGCATCGCCATCTTGGGCTTGATCAGCTCCTTGGTGGCGTAGGCCGCGTCCTTCGGGTCCATGACGTAGTGGCCGCCGATCGGAATCAGAAGCAGGTCGGGCTTGTAGTACTCGCCGATCATCTTCATGTCGCCGAACAGGCCGGTGTCGCCCATGTGGTAGATCTTGAAGCCGGTCTCGAGCTGGATGATGAAGCCAACCGGCTCGCCGGCGGAATAGCTGGTGTCCTTGCCGGTCACCGGATCCTTCAGGATCATCTCGGACGAATGCTCGGCGTGGACCTGGGTGATCTTGACGCCAGGGAAGGGCTCGATGGTGCCGCCCTTGTTCATGCGCGGCGTCAGGTTGGCCGGCATGAGGCCCAGCGTCTGCAGCGTCTGGTTGAGGCCGGCGGGCGCCCAGATCGGCGCATTGTTCGTCTTGGAGATCTCCATGGCGTCGCCGAGATGATCGCCGTGGCCGTGAGTCACCAGGATCAGGTCGACCTTGCCGATCTTGCTGAGATCCTTGAGCTCCGGCGGTATCTTGGTGGCCCCCATGATCCAGGGGTCGATCATGATCACCTTGCCGCCGGGCGTGGTGAGCTTGAAGGCGGCTTGGCTGTACCACAGCAGCTCCGTCTTGCCCTGGGCATTGGCGGCGCCGGCCAACGCCAGGCAAGCCACGAAAACGACGGCGACGAAACGAACGATCATGACTCCTCCCGATTGTTGGGCCGAGCTTAGCATGATCTTTAGCCGGCGGCGTCTCGCATTTCCGTGACCAAACGCTTCGGAAGCGCTTGCCAATCCTTTTTTGTAGTTACATTTAATCAGTGTTCATCTGGGACCCGGCCAAGGCCCGGCGCAACCTGGCCAAGCACGGCATTGCCTTCGAACGCGCTTGGGACTTCGATTGGGCAACGTCGGTGGTCGTCGCCCGGACCCGTCGGACCGACGGCGAGCGCCGACAGGCGGCGATCGGATGGCTGGGCAACCGTTTGTACACGGTGATCTTTACCGAGAGGGCGGACGACGTGCGATTGATCAGCTTCCGCCGCGCCCAACCGTGCCGAAGGGAGGACCTATGAAGCGATCTCGACCGGCAAAACCTAGAGTGTTCCGCGCCGATGACGCGCCGCTGACGGGGGCGGAGCTCCGCACGGCCCGGCCCGCTCGCGAGGCAATCCCGCACATCATCCAAGCTGTCGCGCGGGGCCGCGGACGGCCGCGTGGCCAGAACAAGACCCAGGTGACGCTGCGGCTCGACAACGACGTAGTCACCGCGCTGCGCTCCGCCGGCGAAGGATGGCAGACCAGGGTCAATGGGTTGTTGCGGGCTGCCATCGGACTGCGCCGCTGAATACAGAGCCCGGTTTTTCAAGGCGAAAGGTCCGGCTTTCCCGGTAGGGGCGAATCGCCCACGATGCAGCGCAACATAGAAGGGGAGTTGGCCTGCCGATGAGCATCAAGGGCAAAGCCTATATTGCCGGCATCTACGAGCATCCGACGCGTTTGGCGAAGGACATCTCGCTGGCCCAGATCCACGCCCAGGTGGCCAAGGGGGCGCTGGAGGATGCCGGTCTCACCAAGGACGACGTCGACGGCTATTTCTGCGCCGGCGACGCGCCCGGCCTGGGGCCGATGTCGATGGTCGAGTACATGGGGCTGAAGCCGCGCCACGTCGATTCGACCGACATCGGCGGCGCGTCCTACGTGCTGCATGTCGGCCACGCCGCCGAGGCGATCGCGGCGGGCAAGTGCAAGGTGGCGCTGATCACGCTCGCCGGCCGGCCGCGCGCCGAAGGCATGGCGACCGGCACCGTGCCGCGGACCCGCGGCGGCACGCCGACGCCCGACGACCCCTTCGAGTTCCCCTACGGGCCGACGGTGGTGAACATGTACGGCATGTGCGCCATGCGCCACATGTACGAGTTCGGCACGACCTCCGACCAGCTTGCCTGGATCAAGGTCGCGGCCTCGCACCACGCGCAATACAACGAGCATGCACTGCTGCGCGACGTGGTCACCGTCGAGGAAGTTGTGAACTCGCCAATGATCTCCGACCCGCTGCACCGGCTCGATTGTTGCGTTATCACTGACGGCGGCGGCGCCATCGTCGTCGTGGCGCCGGAGATCGCGGCCAAGCTCAAGCGGCCCAAGGTCAAGCTGATCGGCGCGGGCGAATTCGTGAAGACGCAGATGGGCGGCAAGGTCGACCTCACCTACTCGGGCGCGCGCGTCAGCGGCGCGGCGGCCTTCGCCGAGGCCGGCGTGAAGCCCTCGGACATGAAATACGTGTCGATCTACGACAGCTTCACCATCACCGTGCTGATGCAGCTCGAGGACCTGGGCTTCGCCGAGAAGGGCAAGGGCGGCAAGCTGGTGGCCGACGGCAACCTGATCGCGGGCACGGGCAAGCTCCCCTTCAACACCGACGGCGGCGGCCTGTGCAGCAACCATCCGGGCAATCGCGGCGGGCTCACCAAGGTGCTGGAGGCCGTCCGCCAGTTGCGTGGCGAGGCGCATCCCAAGGTGCAGGTGAAGAACTGCGATCTTGCGCTGGCGCACGGCACGGGCGGCTCGCTCGGCCTGAGACACGGCAGCGCCACCGTCATTCTGGAGAGGGAGTAGACCATGGCCGACACCAAAGAGCGCAAGCTGCCGGCGCCGGCCGTGAGTGCCGAAACCCAGGCCTACTGGGACGCCGCCGCCAAGGGCAAGCTGCTGGTGCGCAAATGCACGAGCTGCGGCGAGCTGCACCATTATCCGCGCACGATCTGTCCCTTCTGCTTCAGCGACAAGACCGAGTGGATCGAGGCCTCGGGCAAGGGCACGATCTACTCCTACAGCGTGATGCGCCGCGCGCCGGTGCCCTACGCCATGGCCTACGTCACCCTGGCCGAGGGCCCGCGCATGGTGACCAACATCGTCGACTGCGATTTCGACAAGCTGAAATGCGAGCAGGCGGTCAGAGTGGTCTTCAAGCCGACCGACGGCGGCCCGCCGCTGCCGATGTTCACGCCAGTCTGACGGCGATGCGGGCGCGGCGCCTGACGGTCGTGCTGCTGGGCCTGGGCCTGGCCTCGACGCAGGCTGCGGCGGCGCCGCTTGAGACGACGGGCGCCACGCAATGCGAGGTGAGCGGCTTCTCGATCGACCCCGACCCCAAGGGCACGAATGTCCGCAGCGCACCGCGTGCGGACGCGCCGATCGTCGGCCATCTCGCGCCGCGCGTGCGCGTCACGCCGGTCGAAACCACGGGCGTGACGTTCAAGATCCTCGGTTCCAAGGATGGCTGGTTGCTGATCCGCGACGGCAGCCCGCCCGACGGCTTCACGCTCGACCCGGCGAATGCCGAGGACGGGCGCGGTTGGGTGTCGGGACGGCTGGTCGGGACCACGTTGGCCGCAATATCCCTGCGCACCGCGCCGCGCTGGGACGCTTCCGTCGTCGCCAGCTTTGCCATGCCCGGCTCGTCGCCGGTGAGTGTGGTCGTGTCCACCGTCCACGGTTGTCGCGGGAAGTACGCCGAGGTGACCGGCACACCCATCAACGGCAAGACCGTCCGCGGCTGGTCGTATTCGCCCTGTTCCAGCCAGCTCACGACGTGCGATCCCGGCTACATCGTGGACGAACCTAGAGAATGACGGCGATCACCAGGGTGGCGAGGCTCAGCATCTCGAACACGGCGCGCGCGACGTGCGACCATTCCCAGCGATCGCGCAACGCCGCCCAGTCGCCTTCCAGAAGCGCGCCGACCGGGCCGCAGCCGACGATGGCGACGTCTGCGCTCAGGAGTGCAGCGCCTCCCACACCCGCTCGGGCGTGGCCGGCATGTTGATGTGCTTGCCGCCCAGCGCGTCGACGATGGCGTTCATCACCGACGGCAGCGAGCCGGCGCAGCCCGCCTCGCCGCAGCCCTTGGCGCCCAGCACGTTGGTCTTGGCCGGCACGGGGTGGTAGCCGATGCTGAAGAACGGCGTGTCCGCCGCGCGCGGCAGGGCGTAGTCGGTGAAGCTGCCGGTCAGCAGCTGGCCGTCTTCGTTGTAGACAGTGCGCTCGAACATCGCCTGGCCGATGCCCTGCACCACACCGCCATGGCTCTGGCCCTCGACCAGCAGCGGATTGATCACGGTGCCGAAGTCGTTGACCATGGTGTACTTCACGACTTCGACGCTGCCGGTGTCGGGATCGATCTCGACTTCCGCGACATGCGCACCATTGGGATAGGCCGAGGGCGCCGCCTCGTGCACATGGCTGACGTCGAGCGTGTCGGGCACGCCCTCCGGCACTTTCATTCCGCCGCGCAGCCGCTCGGCCAGCTCCATGATGCCGATGCCGCGGTCGGTGCCGACGATCTCGAAGCGGCCGGCCTTGAACTCGATGTCGGCGGCCGAGGCTTCGAGGGCGACACCCGCGATCTGCTTGCCCTTGTCGACGACTTTGTCCGAGGCTTCGACGATCGCCGCGCCGCTCGCCATGATCGACTTGGAGCCGCCGGTGCCGCCACCGGCGATCAAAAGATCGCTGTCGCCCTGGATCAGTTTTATGCGCTCGAACGGGACGCCGAGCTTCTCCGTCAAGACTTGGGCAAAGGGCGACCAGTGACCCTGACCGTAGTCCAGCGTGCCGGTGATGATGGTGACGTCACCGTTGGGCTCGAAGCGGATGCCGCCCATCTCCTTCATCGGCGGCGCCGTGACTTCGAGGTAGTCGCCGATGCCTAGCCCGCGCCGCTTGCCGCGCGCCTGGCTCTCGGCCTTGCGCTTGGCGAAGCCCGCGACGTCGGCGGCGGCCAGCGCCTTGTCGAGCAGGGTGGTGAACTCGCCGCTGTCGTAGGTCGTGTCCGACGCCGTCTTGTAGGGCATCTCCTCGGGGCGGATGTGGTTGCGGCGCCGAAGCTCGACCTGGTCGATGTCCATCTCGCGCGCCGCGGCGTCGATCAGCCGCTCCATGAAGTAGTTGGCCTCGGGCCGCCCGGCGCCGCGATAGGCGCCGACCGGCGAGGTGTGGGTGAAGGCCACCTTGGTCGCGACCTCGATCAGCGGCGTGCGGTAGATGGCGGCAAGATTGCGGGTGACGCCCATCGAGCCCATCAGGTGTCCGACGTTGGCGAGATAGGCGCCAGCGTTGGCGTAGCCGTTGAGCCGAACGGCGAGGAAATGGCCGTCCTTGTCGAGCGCCAGCTCGGCGTCGAAATCATGGTCGCGGCCGTGCTGGTCGCTCAGGAAGCTGCTGGAGCGCTCGTCGGTCCATTTCACAGGCCGGCCCAAAAGCTTCGAGGCATGGAACAGGCCGGCATACTCGGGGAAGGGCGAACCCTTCATGCCGAACGAGCCGCCGACATTACCGGTCAACACGCGCATCTGTGCCGGCTTGATCTGCAGCAAATCGGCCATCTGGTGCTTTAGGCCGAACACGCCCTGGCAGCCGGCATGCAGCGTGTAGCGATCGCTGGCGGCATCGTAATGACCGATCGCCGATCGCGGCTCCATGGCGCAGACGACGATGCGGTTGCTGATCAGCCGCAGCCGCGTGACGTGGGCGGCCTTGGCGAAGGCATCGGCCACCTTGGCGCTGTCGCCGTACTGATAGTCGAGGCAGATATTGCCGGGCGCCTCGTCGAACACGATCGGCGCGCCGGGCTTGGCGGCCTCGCGCGCATCAGTGACCGCGGGCAGCGCCTCGATATCGACCACGACGGCCTCGGCGGCATCCTTGGCCTCAGCCAGCGTCTCGGCGACGACGAAGGCCACCGGATCGCCGACGAAACGCACCTTGTCGGTGGCGAGCGAGCGGCGCGTCGGCGTCTTCATCGGCGAGCCGTCACGGTTGGGCACCGGGATCAGGGTTTTGAGCGGGCCGTAGCCCGCTTCATTCAAGTCTGCGCCGGTCCACACGCCCAGCACGCCTGGCATTTTCTTGGCCTCTTCGGCGTCGATGCTCTTGAGGATGCCATGCGCGACCTGGCTACGGACCATCACCGCGTGGGCCTGGTTCGGCAGGTTGAGATCGTCGGTGTAACGGCCTTGGCCCTGCAGCAGGGTCGGGTCTTCCTGTCGTGGCACCGGCTGGCCGATGCCGAATTTCATCGAATCGAGCTTGTCCGCGGCGAATGGCGCGTTCATGGGCATCCTGCTCTGAATAGGGTGGGAAATAGGGTTCGATCATAGCGCACAGAAGCGGGGGCTGTGCTAGTCATTGCTGCCATGTCGAATCTCGATCCCGTCACGCTTACCGTCATCCAGAACGGCCTGGTCCAGGTCTGTAACGAAATGGACTTGGCATTCGTGCGTTCCGCCTTTTCGCCGGTGATCTCCGAAGGCATGGACCGTTCGGACGGCATCTACGACGCCATCGACGGTTCGCTGATCGCCCAGGGCGAACTCGGCTTGCCGGTATTTGTCGGCACCATGCAATTCTCGAGCCGGGCGGTGATCGATCGCGTGAAGTCGCACTATGCCGGCAAAGTCGATCCCGGCGACGTTTTCGTCGTCAACGATCCCTATCTCGGCGGCACCCATCTGATGGACGTGCGCTTCGTAAAACCCTTCTTCTACAGGGGCGAACTCTTTGCCTGGCTGGCCAATACCGGACATTGGCCCGATGTCGGCGGCATGGTGCCGGGCGGCTTTTCCGCCAGCGCCACGGAAGTCGAGCAGGAAGGCCTGCGCCTGCCGCCGATCAAATTCTGGAAGAAGGGCGAAATGGATCAGGAGATCCTGTCGATCATCCTGTCCAACATCCGCATCGCCGACCAGCGCATCGGCGACATCAAGGCGCAGGCCGCCGCGCTCACCACCGGCGAGGTGCGGCTGACCGCCCTGATCGACCGCTACGGCGCCGACGTGGTGCGCCAGGCGATCGCCGAGATGCGCCACCGCGCCGAGCGCCAGATGCGCGCCAAGATCGCCGCCATCCCCGACGGCGTCTACGAGGGCACCTCGCAAATCGACAGCGACGGCGTGGTCGACGAGCCGCTCACCATCAAAATGAAGATCACCAAGAAGGGCGAGGAGCTTCTGTTCGACATGACGGGCTCGAGCCCGCCCTGCCGCGGCCCGATGAACAGCGTCATCGCCACCACCAAGTCGGCGATCTACCTGGCCATCAAGCACATCTTCCCCGAGGTGCCGATCAATGCCGGCACGTTCGAGCCGCTCAAGATCGTCGAGCCCGAGGGCACGTTCCTCTACGCCCACTATCCGCGGCCGGTGTCCGGTTGCGCCGCCGAAGTGAGCCAGCGCATCGCCGAGGCGGTGTTTGCGGCGCTCACCAAGGCGATCCCCGATCTGCTGTTCGCCGCGCCCGCCGGCACGTCGGGCAATCTCGGGGTCGGCGGCTACGATCCCGAGCGCGATCGCAGCTACATCATGTATCTCTTCACCGGCGGCGGGTACGGCGGCTTCCAGGGCGGCGATGGGCTTTCAAACGGCTGTTCGACCATCGGCATCTCCAAGATGCCGCCGGTCGAAGTGCTGGAGCAGTTCTACCCCGTGCTGTTCGAGGAATTCTCCCTGCGCGAGGGCTCGGGCGGCGCCGGCGAGTTCCGCGGCGGCTTCGGCATCAACTACGCGATCAAGCTCAGGCGCGGCGAGGCGCGCGTCTCGATGGTGATGGATCACGGGCGCACCGGCCCGCAGGGTGTCTTGGGCGGCAAGGATGGCGGCACCAACACCGTGGAGGTGAGCCAGGCCGGCAAGATCTATAGGCCGCCGCATCTTTCCAAGGACCAGGACATCCAGATCGGCGTCGGCGACGTGGTGCGGGTGTCGACGCCGGGCGGCGGCGGCTTCGGCGATCCGGCCAGGCGCAAACCCGAGGCGATCGCGCGCGACGTGTCGCGCGGCTACTACGGCGAGGCCGAAGCGCGCGAGAAGTTCGGACATGCTCTTCCGGACCGCGAGCCTCTGGCTCGCTCATGAGGCTGAGCGAGCGGGACGCTCGCGGTCCGGAAGAGCATACTAGACGCGCCTTGCTCGCCCTGCCGCTGGCAGTGATGGCGGGAGCGGCGATGGCGCAAACCATCTGGTTCGCCGTGCGCGGCGCCGACCATTCGTTCATCGTCGATATGCCGGGCGAGCCGGTCTACAAGCTGATCGACACGGTGTCGCCCGGCGGCACGCCGTTCGTCTACCACTCCTACAGCCTCGACTACCGCCGGCTGGCCTTCGTGGCCCAGACCGCGCTCTACCCCGCCGATGTCGATGTGCGCCAGCCCCGGCTCAATCTCCAGTCCGTGCTCGACGATCGCGCGCGCCGTCTTGCCGGCGGCAAATGGACCAGGATCGACTGGCGCGACGTGCAGGGCGTGCTGGCTGCCGACTCGGTCGGCCCGGTAGCGGGCGGCAGCGTGTTGCGCCAACTCGTGCTGCTGAAGGGACGCCGTACCGTGTCGCTTGCCTACCTCGCGCCGGCCGACGCGCTGCGCACGCCCGAAGCCGAGCGCTTTTTCCAATCCTTGAGGCTCGTCGCATGAGCAAGCCGCTTATTCATATCCTGGCGCTGGGCGGCACCATCGCCACGCGGCCCGATGCAAGCGGCGCCATGCAGATGGGACTGGGCGCCGACGATCTGGTGGCGGCGGTGCCGTTGCTCGGCAAGATCGCCGACATCGAGGCCGAGACCGTATCCCGGGTGGGCAGCCATTCGCTCTCCTTCGACCAGATCCACGCGCTTGCCGCCAAGATCAAGTCGCTGAAGGCCGACGGCGTGATCGTGACTCAAGGCACCGACACGCTGGAGGAGACAGGTTTCCTGCTCGACCTGCTGCTCGATCTCGACATCCCGATGATCGTGACGGCGGCGATGCGCAATCCCGCGCTCACCTCGCCCGACGGCCCGGGCAATCTTTTGGCCGCCGTGCGCGTGGCCTGCGACCCTTGGGTGCGCGCGCATGCACGCGCGCTCGGCGTCATGGCGGTGATGCTGGACGAGGTCTATGCCGCGTCCGACGTGCTGAAGGTCCATCCGACGCGGCTCAGCGCTTTCGCCTCGCCGCAGACCGGGCCGCTGGCCGCCCTGGTCGAAGATCGTGTCGTGCCGATGGCCCTGCCGGTGCGCGATGCGATCGAGGGCGCGCGCAAAAAGCTCGGCAACGCGGCCTGCACGGCGCAGCCCGTGGCGCTGTTCTGGATGAGCCTTGACGATTCGGGCGGCGTGATCGAGGCGATGCTCGGCGCGCGCGACCATCTCGGCTATCGCGGC
>Ga0070698_100006634_pt1 | contig 12549 bp, 9 predicted proteins | sample KBSK1502metaG_FD_65477 | JGI IMG/M metagenome (GOLD analysis project Ga0070698, IMG submission 65477) | Corn, switchgrass and miscanthus rhizosphere microbial communities from Kellogg Biological Station, Michigan, USA - KBS K1-50-2 metaG | ecosystem: Host-associated > Plants > Roots >...
TAGACCGCGCTCATGCCTTGCTGACCGAATGCTCTCTGCTCAACCAGGAACTGAGGAATCGACGTCACACAGCCTGGTCGCTTTTCCTGTTGGCAACGGGGGTGGTGTTGCAGGGAGACATCGCGCAAGCGCGCACCCTCTACGAGCAGAGCCTGGCGGTCGCCACGGCCTTGGGGCATTGGGAACTGAAGGCCGCGTGCCTGCAAGGCTTGGCCGTCATACTGACGGCACAAGCACACCTGCTCGCTGCTGCACGCCTGTGGGGCGCTGCTGAGACCCTCCTCCAGAACAGTGTCACCACGCTTCCCCACGTGCTCCGCGCGCGTGTTGAACGCGCCCAGGCCAGAGCCTGCACGCAGCTGGGTGAGCTGGTGTTTGCTCAGGCGAAGGCCCAGGGGCGCACCATGACAGCCGAACAGGCGCTCGCCTGGCAGCCGACAATCCCGCCCCAGCAAGCACACCTCTCCACGCATTCCTCTCCGGCAGGACTGACCACGCGCGAGGTGGAGGTCCTGCGGCTCGTCGCGCAAGGCCTGACCGATGCTCAAGTGGCTGAACGGCTCGTCATCAGCTATCGCACGGTCACCACCCATCTCAGCTCCATCTACAACAAACTCGGCAGCAACTCGCGGGCAGCGGCGGCTCGCTTCGCCGCCGAACACCAGCTCATCTGATGGGCCGATGACACGCTCCGTCGTCAACCCATGGCCTCATCGTACAAATACGTAAGCGAATACGTAATCTCTACGATACCCTTCCGCTGGCAGTCAGGTAAACTTTCCCTAGTGAACAGTTCTTAAGCTGGCTACTCCCAGAAGCAAAGGAGAAACGGTATGGGTATGACTGCTGATGGCCTGTCGTCCTGGCAGGCCGAAACTGAGGGGATCGACCTCCTCGAGATGACAATTGGCGAGCTCTTAGACCGTTGTGCCGATGAGCTTCCTACCCAGGAAGCCATTGTCTATTCGTGTTATCCCGAATTCGGCGATGCGCTCGACATTCGCTGGGCCTACCAGGACTACCGCGACCGCGCGAATGCCGTGGCCAAAGGGCTGCTGGCCCTCGGACTGGCCAAGGGCGATCACATCGCTGTCTGGGCGGCCAATCTCCCGGAATGGCCGATCCTCATGATGGCCGCCGCCAAAGTGGGGCTGGTGCTGGTGACCATCAACCCGCTGCTGCAAGCGGCCGAGGTCGAGTACCTCCTCAAGCAAGGGGATGTGCAGGTGCTGTTCTTCATGGCGCGTGTGCGCACCTACGACCACCTGGCGACCATCCGTTCCCTGATTACTCCTGGGGGGAGGCCAGGTTCGGTCACGAGCGAGCGCCTGCCGAGGCTGCGCTTGCTCTGCCTGATGGGGATGCCCCCGACGGGCTTGCGGGAACAGGAGGGCTGGCGTCCGGCACTGCTGGGCGAGGTGGCGGCTTCGGGCCTCCAGGTGAGCGAGGCTGCGCTCGCCGAACGGCAAGCCGCCGTGACTCCCCTGGACCCGGCCATGCTCCTGTACACCTCGGGCACGACCGGTTCCCCCAAGGGGGCCATGCTCACCCATCGCGGCCTGCTCAATAATGGATGGTTCATGGCACAGCGTTGCGGGCTGGATCAGACGGACCGGCTTTGCCTTCCCATGCCGTTCTTTCATACCGCCGGTGTGCTGAGCATTCTGATGACGCTTGCTGCTGGCTCCACGCTGCATCCGCTGCTCGCCTTCGATCCACAGAAAGTCTTGCAGATCATCAGTCAGGAACGCTGCACCTTGAGTGGAGGTGTCCCCACCATGCTGTTGGCGATGATGCAGCACCCCGACTTCCGCACGTACGATCTCTCCTCGCTCAAGCAGGTGCTCAGCGGGGGTGCTCCGGTGTCCGTGGCCTTGATGGAACGGGTGAAAGAGCAGATCGGGGCGGATGTATGTATTCTCTTTGGGCAGACCGAAGGTCTCCATATTACGCAGACGCTGCCGGATGATCCGTTTGAACGCAAAGCGGCCACGGTGGGCATCCCGCTGCCGCATACCGAGGTCAAGATTGTCAATCCGGCGACTGGTGACATCGTGCCCTGTGGGGAGCGCGGCGAGTTGTGCTGTCAGGGCTACTTGGTCATGGCTGGCTACTACAAGATGGAAGACGCGACAGCCGAGGCGATTGATGCCGAAGGCTGGTTACACACGGGGGACCTGGCAACGATGGATAGGAGTGGCTATGTCAACATTGTGGGCCGGCTCAAGGACATGGTCATTCGCGGCGGCGAAAACCTGTTTCCACGTGAGATTGAGGAGTTCCTCATGCGCCACCCGCAAGTGGCCGACGTGCAGGTCGTCGGGGTACCGGATGCCTTCTTTGGCGAGGAACTGCTAGCGGTGGTGATTCCCAAGGCGGGTGAACCCCTCATCGAACAGGAGCTGCGCGACTATTGCAAGGGGCAGATCAGCCATCAGAAGGTCCCGCGCTACTTTCAGTTCGTGGAGAGCTACCCATTGACAGCTAGCGGCAAGGTGCAGAAGTTTGTCCTGCGCGAGCAAGCGATCAAGACGTTGGGGTTGGAGGAGGTAGCGAAGATCAAAACAGCCTGACACAGGAAAAGCGGCAACGTATGTGCTTATCCAGTGAGAGGACGGCACCATGTCACAGCAGCAGACGCCCCCACGTACCATCCAGGACATTGAGGCCATCGAGCAGGTTCCCCTTGCGGAACGCCTCACCGTGGGCAGCACCTATGAGCTGATTCAAGAGATGGCAGCAAAGGACCCAGAGCGAACGGCCATCGCCCTGCCTGGAGGAGGGGAGCGATCGGATCGATCGGTACGCCTCTCCTATGGCGCCTTGCTGAACGGTGTGCATCAAACGGCCAATCTGCTCACTGACCTGGGCGTTGAGCCATGGGATGTGATTGCCGAGCTGTTGCCGGATCTCCTGGAGGCCCACCTCCTGCTCTGGGGAGGCCAGGCCGCCGGGATCGTTTGCCCGATTCATCCCTGCTTACCCGTTGAGCAGACTATCGCGCTGCTACGAGCGGCACAGGCAAAGGTCCTCGTGGCACCAGGGCCGGAGGTGAGTCAAGACCTGTGGCGGAAGGCGGAACTGCTCCGACGGGAGGTGGAGAGCATCAACGCGGTCCTCCAAGTCCAGGGACCAGGCAACGAGCGGGATGCCATCTACGCTTTCGATGCCCTGCTGGCGGATTACCAGGCTTCCCGCCTCCTCACCGGGCGCGAGATTGCTTCCGATGACATCGCGATCTACTTCCACACCACAGACACGACTGGGACACCCAGTTGCGTGCCTCTGACCCACGGGGCTCTGCTGTACGCGGCCTGGGCGTTCGGCCTCGTGACCATGCTCGCGCCGGAGGAGGTGCTCCTGCGCGGTCTCTTGCGCTTTTTCCAGGGGTGGTGGTCAGCGGCTGGGTTGACCCCCTGAAGAATCAGGCGAGCAGATCGATTCGCGCCTGTTTTCCGCGAGGGTGTGAATGTTTGTCAAAGCACTGTTTCGGGTATATACTTGAGGTAAGGAATGACTGCTCAGAATGCCTCTTCTGGGTAGTCAACTGGAGCAAAACCCATGAAAACTGCTGCTGAAAGGGTGCGGTATCTCGACAAATTCACTACCCGAAAGGTGCAGGATGATTATACACGTCTCCTAGTACTACAGCCGCACTTATGCAGCCAAGCGAGCAGCTCGCCGTTTGATATGGAAGTGTTTGGCCCTGGCTTGATGTCGTCTGCGCCAGCGCGACCAGTACAGAACTCCTTCTGGCGTCTCAGGAGCTTGCCACACCAGCCGCCAGAGCAATCGGCGCACTTCGGGAACCGTCAGAGGGAGGAACTGAGCGACTTCTTGCTCTGGAATTTGGGCCCCCTTTTTTGCCCTGCCACTTTGACGACCGTCAAAAACGCCAGGGCGAACATGGCCAGGGTGATGTGTCGATACCAGCCTTTCCAATGCCGCACTTCGTAGTCATCCAACCCGACTTGCTGTTTGGCCAGTTCAATGGCTTCTTCCACCTGCCAGCGGCTGCCTGCCGCCCGCACGACCTGCTCCAAAGTCACCGACTCCGGCGCAAAGACGAAGTAATAGGCGAGCTTGGTGGGATCGGAGAGACTCCGCCGGGCCAGCAGCCACTGCTTCCATCCAGGCTCCGTCAAGCGAAAAGAAAGCTCCTGCCAGGCCCAATCGTAGAAGCGCGGCCCTTGACTGCCCTCCCCTGCCGAGAGACGTTGCCAGGCGGAAGCTTCCCAACTGGCCACGACTTCATCAGCCCGATGGGTGAGCCCGATACGCTGGTTCTTCGGGACCGCCAACACGTAGGGCTGCAGGCGCTCCTCCAGCCAACTGCGCAGTTTGTAGTCCCCGCCATAGACCGTATCGCCCGTCACCCAGGCGGCTTTCACCCCATGAGCAAAGGCGCGTGCGAGCATCTGCTTGGCCAGTGTCGGCTTGGGAATCGTCTTGTGCCGCTCCTGGGGCACACCTGCCTCCTGACAGCGCTCAGGGTCCTTCTCCCAATCCGCATGCAGATACAATTCGCGATCCAGCAGCACTGCTCCATACCGGTTCGCATAGGCCAGAAAGACCCCAATCTGACTATTGGCAATCTTACCAGCTGTGCCCGTGTATTGGGCTGCGACACCCGCCGACTTCTTCCCCTTTTTGAGAAAACCGGTCTCATCGACCACCAGCACCGCCTCCGGGTCGGCCAGGTGCGTCAGGATGTAGTGCTGCAGGTCGTCGCGCACCTGGTCCGCATCCCAATGCGCGGTGTTGAGCAAGCGCTGCATCCCGTCTGGCGTCGCTTCTCCCGCCAGTTCGGCTAACTGCCATCCGTTCTTGCGTTCGGTGATGCTTAAGAGCCCACGCAAATACGCCATGACCCGCTGGCGTGGCTCCGCACGCTCAAAGTAGGGCGCTAACCGCTCTTGCACTTCTTCTAAGCGATCTGCCCAACTGCGCAGATCTTCGATTGAGGGAAACACTTCCATCTCTCTCCTCCTCCTTGTACTTCTTTCTCTTCTATTCTATCACATAAGTGCAGCTGTAGTACTAGCGGCGCTCCCGGATAGTTTGGAAGCCTGGATTACGCAGTACATCCAACTCGCGGTGACTGGGGTTCGCTCTTCCGCTGTGGCTCAGAAAATTGTACTCCACCTCGCTCGCTATCTGGAGTATTTCCAGCAGGTCTATGGGCACGATCGGATTTCGACCTGTCTCAAACGCGATGTCGTCTCCTGGCAAAAGCAGATGCAGACGGATGGTCTGGCCCATTCCACGATCAATAACCATCTGGCCTCGCTCTCCAGCTTCTGTACCTGGGTCCATTCACATGCGCCCCAGCTCTTTCCTGCCGGCGATCCCACCAAAGGGGTCGGAGAACTGGGACTCCCGCCCTTGGAGCCACGAGCACTCGATGAGGATCAGATTCGTTCTCTGAAGAATCTCTGTGATCGACTCGATCATTTCCATTTTCTCAAGGGGTGGCGGCAAACAAATCACCAGGTGCGAGCGCACGCACGGCCCTGGCGTGATCGAGCCATTGTCTATCTCTTGCTCTCTACGGGACTCCGACGGGAAGAGGTGGTTCGTCTGAATCTAGACCAGGTGGAACCACAGACACCAGAAGCCCTACGGACGGCACGCAAGGCCAAAATTACCCGTGTGAAAGGCAAGGGCAAAACGGAGCGAACCGTCTTTCTCTCGGCCGATGCCAGAAATGCTCTGGCCGACTACCTGGAACGAGAACGTGGTCGTGATGCTACCGCCGGGCAAACAGCGCTCTTTCTGACGGCGTCGAGTATTGCGGTTCGTACTCCCGATGGACGATTGTCGTTGCGTGCATTTAATCTCATCTTAGAGCAGATCGGACGCTGGCATGATGCTGAGCAACGTGATCCTGCACGGCATATTTCCCCACTGCGTCCCCATGATCTGCGCCATACCTTCGCTTTCGAGCTTGCTAAGGCAACTGGTGCGGATGCCTACGAGTTAGAGCGACGGCTCGGGCATCGTTCCCAACGCTACATTCAGCGCTATACCAATCCCCCCGAGCGAGTAGCAGCAACCTACGTTGAAGGTTTTTGAGGAGAAACGCCTATGATGCACCTCGCTGAGCTTCAGGAAGGTGAAGCTCGTCGTCGGCTGAAGTTGCTCGGAACGACGATCGAGGATAGCAGCGGAGCAGAGCTTCATACACGAGCACGCCAGGTCGGTATCCCCGTTGCGGTTCTGCGCCAGTGGCACGCCAGCTACCTTCACGGCGGCTTTGCTGCACTTCTTCCACGCTGGCCAGAGCTTTCCGAAGCCACCTGGGTCCTCATCGAGCAACGCTATGCCACTTTAGGAGATCTCGCAGAAGCCGAAACGCTTTCGCAAGAGACGCTATGCTCACTGGCAAGCAGTCAGGGATGGACCATGCATCAGACTATGCGGTGGCTCGGCCGCTATCGTGTTGGGGGAATGATGGGACTTGCTCCTGCCAGGCGTCCTATCCAATCACGAGTGGTACCCGACCTGGGAGCGCTCTCTGAGGCACAACGAAACGAACTGTTCCGCCGTCACGCCTTGCTGGGAGAACTGGCCGAGCAAGAGCATGTTTCCAATGCGCTTTTGCAGAAACAGGCAGAAGCGGCAGGCGTGTCGTTGCGAACCTTACGCGACTATCGCACCCGTTTTCGGCGTGAGGGGTTTGCCGGACTTGCTCCCCATGGACGCATAGATAAAGGAACATCGCATTTGCTGAGTGCTGAAATGGCCCAGTTCATTGAAGGTTTGCGACTGACCCATCGCGATGCCAGTGTTCGCTTCATCTATGAACTGGCATGTCAGCATGCAGCCGCGACTGGAGAAAGAGCGCCTGGCCTCTGGCAGGTTCGTTCGATCTGTGCGCAGATTCCGGCCCCAGTACGATTGTTGGCAGATGGGCGTGAGGAAACGTTTCGCAACCGCTATCGCTTGACCTATCCCATCGCTCATGATCCCCATCGCATTGTCTGGCAGATCGACCACAAAGCGCCTTTACATGTGCTCGTCCGTGATCTACGGGCACCTTCCCACCGCTCAACATCGGGAGAGGTCCGTCCGTATTTGACACTTGTGATTGATAGTGCTTCACGCCTGGTCATGGCAGGGCTCTTTAGCTATGATCCTCCTGATCGTTTTATGGTAGCGACTGCGATCCGCACTGGCATGCTGACCACAGAACACAAGCCGTTCGGTGGCGTTCCCGACGAAATCTGGGTCGATAATGGAAAAGATCTCATTGCCGATCATGTTCATCAACTCGCGGCTGGATTGGGAAGTACGCTCTTGCCTGGGCCTCCCCATTATCCTGAACTGCGGGGTATTGTCGAGCGGCTTCATGAAACGTTGGATACCCGTCTCTGGGCCACCTTGCCGGGCTACGTCGGTGCCAATGTGGTCGAGCGGAACCCCAGGGCCAGGGCAGAACTCTCGCTGTCGGAACTGGATCAACGTTTCCGCACGTTTATCGAACGCTACCATCAGGAAGTCCACAGTGCCACAGGGCAGACTCCGCTCCAATTTTGGCAGGAGTATGCTACCCAGATTCAGGTGAATGAGCGTCTTCTGGATGTGTTGCTCAAGGAGGCAGCACAACGACGAGTCTTGAAAGAGGGCATCAAGTATGGAGGGCGAATCTATTGGCATGCAGACTTGGCGACGCTCGTCGGCGAGGATGTCCTGGTACGCGCGGCCCCATCTTACATGGCCCCTGACGAGCTCGAGGTGTACTTTGAGGAACAGTGGCGATGTACGGCCTTTGCACTGGATTCTGCAAAGGGGCTGGCTCTCCCGCGTTCCGTTGTCACCCAAGCTCAGCGCCACCAGCGGGCTGATGCTCGTCGTCGCATTGCCAAAGCTCAGGCTACCGTGAAGGAAATCCCATCACCTCAATCAGAACAGCGTCCTCCACGACTGCGAGCGGCTCCTACCCCTGATCCCTCTGGTACACCGTCACTCTCGACTCGTCCCCCAGATCTCTTCGATTTTCTTGTGGCACAACAGATGAGAAAGGACCCTTCCCATGATTCCTGAATATGCCGATGACCTCGATTTTGAAAACCGCTTGCCTGTCGGTCAAGCAGCGATTATGACCACGAGTGTCAAACGATTTCATGCCTACATGCAGTTCATGATGCAGTCACGTGCCGAGACAGGCTATGCGACGATGGGCGTGATTACCGGAGATGCCGGAGTTGGCAAAACGATTGCGCTTCAGACCTATCTCCAAGCGCTCACGCCTCGTGCGTACAGTGGCTTCCCTGCCTGTGTCAGTATCAAAGTCAGCCCACGTTCGACGGCCAAAGCCCTTGCCAAGACACTGATCGCCACGCTCAATGGAGAGCAGGCAGGCCACAATGTCTATGATATGGAAGCGGTCTCGGCTGAGGCGATCCGACGTAACGACCTTGACCTGATCCTGGTTGATGAAGGTGACTGGCTCAATATTGAAAGTTTTGAATTTTTGCGCCACATTTTTGACCGCACAGGCTGCCCCATCGTGATCGTTGGACTGCCACGGATTATGCGCGTCATCACTCGCCATGAGAAATTTGTCAGTCGTGTTGGACTGCACATGGAGTTTCTCCCCTTAACGCAAGAGGAGGTCTTAACAACTGTCCTGCCTGCATTGACGCTGCCCTATTGGCAGTATCACCAGGACGATAGCGCTGATCGTGAGATGGGAGTAGCGCTCTGGCAACGGGTGTGTCCCTCCTTTCGGAAGTTACGCGTCGTGTTGCAATACGCCAGCCAAATTGCACGAGCGCGGCAGGCAGAACGCATCACTCCGGCTATTTTGACCGAGACCTTCCACTTAACACTCATTCCCCAGGTTCCAACCCCACGAAAGATGCCTGCTCCTGCGCCGGGGACAGAACGTGGTCCCTATGAAGCTGCCTCAGAGCAGAAACCTCCCCGTTCATGAGAACCAATCCCTTCTGTGTGACAGATGCTTCCTCCTGGCTGGTACCTGACCGAATACCACAGATGCTTGACGGCATCCTGAGGGAAGCCGAGCGGAGACCGCAGATCTATGACATCCTCCCGTGGCTCCGACGAATGGATGTGCTCATTTTATGCTTGGAACGCAGTGACGTGTTTTCTGACGCTGATCTCCCATCATCGCAAGAAGCGATTTTCACCACCTTTTTCGCTGCCGTGACCCGGCCTCTTGCTGAGATGGTAGAGGCTCTCTACACGACGCCGCTCCTGCGTTCGATGACGACGGTGGGAGAAATTCTCCGACGTATGGCTCTCGCTGCTGGGGTAGCTCCGCTTTCACAAGCCGTCGTGACAGGAGTTTGTGCCTCCTTCATTCGTCAGCGAATCGATCAGTTTCAGGGTAGTACCCAGCCCCAAATGGTCACCTGGAAACTCTCCTGGCATCAGAGTACCGTGCGTGTGCGTCGTGTGACAGAAATGGCCAAGCCTATCGTTATTCTGGTCTCTGATGAAGCAAGCGGAAAAGTGCTTGCCTTTCGTTGCACTGACGACACCCCAAGCGCAACTGATCTCAGTTTGACGCTTTATGATGCCCTGGTCTATCCAAATATGGACCGAACCCCCTATCTGTGGCAACTCCGCCCACCAGACCATCTCCATGTGCAAGGTTCACTTCCTTCGGAAATCGTCCACATCGCAAAGGGATGGAAGATGACGAACGGATGGGAAATGGAGATAGAAGAGAGAGCACACGAAGAATATCCTTTTCTTCGACAATGGGAATGCGAGATAGCAGATCGTCTGCTTGATCCCGTCCAGTATCTGCGTCTTCTGGACCGAGCCTGTGAACGAGCCTTCGGCTATGCGCCGTTTCTTGCCAAACAACAGGTTGCTCGTCGTACGGGATGGTGCGTTCCACCTCGCAGCGAGCCCACCTGGAATTTTCCGTGGTGACGGGAACTGCTTCCAAACTATCAAGCAACCGTTGGAGCGGATGGAACCCTGGAGTGGAGAGGATGGCATTATCGTGATGCAGAGGAGGATGTGTTACAGTATTGGGCGCACGATGTCGTGACCATCCGGCCTTCTCCAGCGACGGAAGCAACGATCTGGGTGTATTGGAAGGAAACCATTCTTTGTTATGCGACGGCCGATGAGTTACGGCATGAAGATGGCAGCTACCGTCCCTACTGGTTTCCCTATTCTCGACTTGGTGAATGACCCCATTCTTTTGTGACTTTCGTCCGCACTCGTTCAGTGCAGACGAAAGTCACAACGAGTGCAGACGAAATATTGAAGTGACAGTACTAGACTCTCGAAAACGGATCGTGAAAATACTGGTATGTGGAGCGTTTAGTAGGGTAAAATAGGGGTGGTAAACGTCACTTTAGCACCCCTATTACGGCGTCATTCTCGGCAGTGAAAACCTGAGCATAAAGGGAAAAGGTATGCAACGCACACCCGCGATCCAGGTCAAAGCAATGGTGCTGACGCCACCGATGGCAGCCACCATGCAGAATGTCGCCGGGCAGCTGGCCCCGACCTCGCGCAAGACCTACACGGTTGATGCCAAACATTTTGCTCAATGGCTGGCTGGCCAGGATCTTTCCCTCAGCTCGCTGGACCGGGACAACCTGGTCGCTTATCGGACACACCTGGCGGAAACCTATGCACAATCGACTGCTGCACGGATGTGGGCCGTTGCCAGGCGGCTGCTTGATGAAGCTGTTCAGCGTGGTCTCCTGCCGAAGAATCCTGCCGAGGGCATTCGTGGATTCAAAGCGGGCGACGATGAAAGTCCCCACCGAGCCTTGAAACGAGAAGAAGCCAAAGCGCTCCTGGACGCGATTGATCACAGCACTGCCCTTGGCAAACGCGATTATGCTCTCCTCATGCTCCTTCTGCGCACTGGCATTCGTCGCGCGGAAGTGGTTGCGCTGACCCTTGGCGATCTGGTGATGGAACAGGGCTACCACGTTGCCATCATCCGGCATGGCAAAGGCAACAAACGAGGCCTTGCCAAACTCCCGGTCGAGGTTCGGCAGACGATTGATGACTATCTGGAAGCGGCTGGCCGGGCGTGTGCCGCACCAGAAGCGCCGCTGTTTGTCAGTTTTCGCAAGGGGGATCATCCCCAGGAGAGGCCGCTTCACCCCAACCAGGTCGAGCGTATCGTCAAGCAGCGCGCGCAAGCCGTCGGGATCGCCATGTCTCCACATGGGATGCGAGCTAGTTTTATTACCCTGGCGTTTGAGGGCGGTGCCGATCTCGCACTGGTCCAGGACGGCGCGAGGCATAAAGATCCGCGCACCACCAGGCGCTATCAGAAGCGGAGAAATAACCTCCACAGAAACGCTGTCGATTTTGTCTGGCTTTGATCGTGATAGACAAGCAGGAAGAAGGATTTTCTCAGCTACCATCTTTCAGTAAAACGCAAACGGTTCCCGTAGCAGCGGAGACCATTTCCAACGTTTCGCATGTGAATCGGCTTGTAAAGGAGCCCCAGTCCGTTGTGAATCCTTCACCACTCGCTACGGATAAGACGGCTTCTGCACGGCGGTTTCAGGGTGAACCGCCGCTGATGCGTCTCTGCCTGCTCAAAAACAGGGCACCTCGACCGTTGATCCTGTGACCGCCATGCGAACCGCTGCAGGTGGTCGATCTGCGAGGGAAAACCAGGGAGGCCACAGCGATGCCTACGTTGCATATTCACTTGCTCGGCGATTTTCGCCTCACCTGTGACGATGCGCCCGTCAGCACCATCAACGCACCGCGCCAGCAAGCGCTGCTGGCCTACCTCCTGCTGCATCGCGACGCACCCCAACCCCGTCACCACCTCGCCTTTCTGCTCTGGCCTGACACGACGGAAGCCCAGGCGCGCACCAACCTGCGCCAACTGGTGCACGGCTTGAAGCAGGCGCTGCCTGAGGCCGACCTCTTCGTGCACGCCGACGCTAAAACCGTGCAGTGGCACCCTGATGCGCCGTTTCGCCTGGATGTGGCCGAGTTTGAGCAGGCGTGCACCAGGGCTGAGGCGGCAGCACAGCCGGGAGACCTGCACGCCCTGCGCGTGGCGCTGGAGCAGGCCGTTGCCCTCTACCACGGGGACCTGTTGCCCAGTTGCTACGACGACTGGATCCTGCCCGAACGCGAGCGCTTGCGCCAGGCCTTGACGGAAGCGTTGGAATGCTTGCTGCTGCTCCTGGAACGAGCGGGCCAGCCGCGTGCTGCCTTGGTGTACGCCCAGCGCCTGCTGCGCCACGACCCGCTGCGCGAGGAAACCTACCGCGCCCTGATGCGCCTGTACGCGGCCTGTGACGACCGCGCGGGGGTGCTCCGCGTCTATCACACCTGCGTCAGCGTGCTGGAGCGCGAACTAGCGATTGAGCCGAGTGCCACCACACGTGACGTCTATGAACAGTCGCTCTCTGTGGAGGTGCAGGCGCAGTCCGTGCTACTGCCGCAACCCACGAACACCAACCTGCCGGTCCAACTCACCAGTTTTGTCGGACGCCAGGCCGAGATGGCCGAGGTCAGAGGCTTGTTGCAGACCAGCCGCCTGTTGACGCTGAGTGGGCCGGGTGGGACCGGCAA
>Ga0070698_100006635_pt1 | contig 12549 bp, 12 predicted proteins | sample KBSK1502metaG_FD_65477 | JGI IMG/M metagenome (GOLD analysis project Ga0070698, IMG submission 65477) | Corn, switchgrass and miscanthus rhizosphere microbial communities from Kellogg Biological Station, Michigan, USA - KBS K1-50-2 metaG | ecosystem: Host-associated > Plants > Roots >...
GCGCGCACGCATCTCGATGTCGTGCTTCGCGCCGCACCATTGCTTGATGGACCGTGCTCGCGGATGTCGATGTCGTGCTTCGCGCCGCACCATTGCTTGATGGACCGTGCTCGCGGATGTCGATGTCGTCCTTCGGCGCCGCCAGCCATGGCTGCCATTGCCTTTGATGGACCGTGCTCGGCCGCTGCGCCATTGCCTTAATCGATCGCGCCGCGCAGATGTCGATGTCGTTTCGGCGCCGCACTCCTTTGATGGACCGCGCACGGATGTCGATGTCGTGGTGCTTCGACGACGCGCCATTGCCTTGCTGGACCGCGCGCGCAAGATGCCGGTACGGCGTCGGCGCCGCGCCATTGCCTTGGTCGAGCGCGCTCGAATGCCGCGCCATTTGCGTTGAGCGACCGCGCTCGGAGCCGCGGCATTGCAAAATGCATCCCGCGCGCGGATGTCGATGTCGTGCTTCGGCGCCGCCAGCCATGGCTGCCATTGCCTTTGATGGACCGTGCAGCCGGATGTCGACGTCGTACGGCGTCGGCGCCGCGCCGTTACCTTAATGGACCGCGATCGCGGATGTCGATATCGCGCGGGTGCGGCGCGGCCGCTAGACCGCTCGCCCGTCTATTTTTCGCGCGTGTAGATCTTCACGCGTGCTGCCTCGAATGCGACGCGAAGCTCGTCCCAATCACCTTGTCGCGCATCGCCGGTGACCGTAACGAGCGCACCCTCCGTCTTGCGACATGCGGCCACCGCCTCGCTCGCCTTCATCAGCTTGCCATCGACGGAGATACCTTCGGCGCTCACGCGCACCACACACCGATTCGGCGGCGGGATCGTGGTCGCCGTGCCCGTGCCCTTGCCTGCACCCGTCCCGAAGCCTGCACCTCCAAGTCCCCAGCCCTGCCCGCATCGCAAGTAGACCAGCGCGCCCAGGATGACGAGGAGCCAAAACAACACGAAGAGCCGCCGCCGATTGCGCTGTCGACGATCTACCTGGATCGCGACGTCCTTCACAAATCGCTTGTCGTAGCTCATCGGGCCTCCTCTTCCGAGTCGCGGGATGAGCCCGCGGGCGCTGGTTCTGTCGGCGCGCCGGACGATGGTGTCGGGGATCCGGACGATGGCGTCGGGACACCGGACGATGGTGTCGGGGAACCGGACGATGGCGTCGGGGAACCGGACGATGGTGTCTGCGATCCGGACGATTCAGTCGCGGTCGGATCGACGAGGACGGCGAGGCCTTTCTGGTCGAGACAACGATCCGCATCGTGGCGAAGGCCGTCGTAGAGCGCGTGCGGCAGATCCGAGAGGTGCTTGTCCGGCGCGATGATCACGAGATACGCCGCGAGGTCGGTTGCGCGCAGCTGCAGCATCAGCTGACGACAAATGCGCTGGTCCGCCGATCGCTCGCCGAGGTAGGCGAGTCCGATATCGGGATCAGGATCGTGCTCGAGCAGTGGCGTGTCGAGCTTCGTCACGTTGTCGCCGAGCTCGATGGCCGAGAGCGTTCCGGTGGCTGCCGCGATACGAACGACGACGATCGGTCGCGCCGCAAGCTGTTCATCGAGCTGCGACAGTGCCTGTGTGCGCAGCGCTTTCGACTCGAGCTTGACCGGCGGCAGCTGCGGCTTTGGCTCGGGCGGCTTGGCCGCGGCTTGCTCGACAGCGGCCGCGCGAATCAATGCCGCAAAGATCACGATGAACAGCACGTCGAACAGTGACGTCAGATCCGGCGGCACACGCACGTGTCGACGATTGCGACTCATCCGCGAGCCTTGACGTGTCGACGATTGCGACTCATGGCTGCGAGCAGGCGCAGCGCCACCTCGACGGCGTCCGAACGCTGCCGAACGACGACGAGGGCAGGCTGAGCCTCGTGGTGTCGACAGCTGCGACTCATGCGCGGGCCTCGACGTGTCGACGGGTGCGACTCATGGCTGAGCCTCGTGGCGTCGACAGCTGCGACTCATACCCGCCTTGACGTGTCGACGCGTGCGACTCATGGCCGACCCTCGAGCACTATGGCGCCGGCGTCTATCGCCACCGTGTCGACTGGCGCGACTCATGGCCAACCCCTCGTCAGTTCCGCGCGCGTCGAACATCACCCGATATCCTCTGCCTTGACGGAGCCCGATCGACGCTTCGCGTCCCACGCCTCGAGGTTCTTCTCGGCGGCATCGACCCACGCGGTGAGCTTCATCGCGAAGCTCGCCGACAAGAAGATGCTGCATGCGAGGCCGGCGACGGTCGTCCAGACCTTGAGCGCCAGGGGACCGAGGAGCTTCGTAAGATCGCTGCCCGTGTACATCAGCGAGAGGCCAATGCCGAGCACGGTGCCGAGGAGACCGAGCTGGCGAAGCAAGTCGACCCAGAACGCGAGGATCGGCTCGAGGCGTTGCGTGCGCATCTGCCAGGTACGCACTTGCTTCTGCGCCCATGCTGGATCTTTGGCCGTGAGGATCGCGTGCGCCTCGTCGCGCAGTGCCTGCTGCTCGAGGCCGCGCGGTTTTGTCGACGGGCTAACGAGCTCGTCGCCGAGATGATCGGTCAGCGCCTTCACCCACGCGAGCTCGCGATGGACGTGTAGCCAGCCCGCGAGGAACACGATAACGATGAAGCCACACAGCCCGATCGTGAGGCCCCAACCCTGGATGAAGGACTCCACGCGGACATCATAGCCGATGCGCGGACGTGTCCGCCGAACACGCGGATCTTCGCGACTGCAATTTCACGCGGTTCGGGTCGGCATGCATTCCACTGCCGAATACGATTGCGGCGAGAAGCTCGAGTACTACAAGCTGATCCCGTCGCTGCGCGAAGTCATGCTCGTCGATCACGAGCAGAGACGCGTGCTGATCTGGCGCACGGACATCGCGGGCGCGTGGCGAGGCGAAGAAATCACCGCCGGCACCGCAAACTCGAGTCGATCGACTGCGAGCTCGCACTCGACGATATCTATCGCGATCCGCTGGCCAGCTGATCGTTAGCTCGCCTCCGTGGTTTTGATCGGTTGAAGCGCGCGAGGTGTGCGCTCAGTCAGGTATCCGGCTGGAATGGATCGCGAGCAATCTCCAGCGCCCTCGTTCATTCACCCACGTGGCGCTCACCTGATATTGCCCCGTAAAATCCTGCCCGCGCCAGGTTCCGCGCAGCGTCACGCGTCCCGTGACCACTGCGAGACCGCCGCGCGACCGAACCTGCACATCGTCTATGCGCGCAGCTTCGGTCCTCAACTGTCCGGCGCGGATGTCGTCGAGCTCCTGCGCACGGGTGACAACTCGTGCGCGTGCCGTCGTGAAGATAAAGTCGTCTGTGAAGATCTCTTCTAGAGTGGCCACGTCATTTCGCGCGAGCGCGTCTTCATAATGATGCATCGCCGCGATGACGGCCTGCTCACGCTCGCTCGAGGTCGGGCTGTTGGTGGCCGTCGTTGCGCACGCGCCCTCGACGATCGCGGCGAGGGCGAGCAAGAGCGCGTGCAACTTCACACCCGCCAATGCGACGTTGCCTTCCACACGAGTAAGACGTCCATGATGCTTACGGTTCTGTCGTCGCGATAGTACGCGGGGTTCGGCATTTGGACTCGAGATGCGCCTGAAGAACGTGCTCTGGTCGTTTGCGCAAGCGCGAACATCTTTGCCGAGGGGCGTCGCATCTTGGGCCGCCCGAATTCCACTTCACGCCGATAGGTGTCCTTTGTGGCGCGGTACTCGTTCTCAGCGTGCGAGCGGAATATCGGCGTCGCCGCGCTTCCAGCGACCATCGCGGTCGACATCGACGAGGATCGGTGAGATCAGCGCCATCGGTGTGACGCCCGCGCGATTCCACTTGTCGCGCTGATACGTGCCCGTGAATTCGAGCGGCATCGCGGTATCGCCGTCGGCGGTGACACCGATCCAGGTGTCTCGGGCGCCGACCTCGATACGGCCGGCCCAATGAAAGGTCCGCTGCGCAGGCGGCACGTCGATTTGCTGCACGAGCTTCGGTCCGGTGGCCGCGCCAATCGTGATGCGAATGCGCTCGACCTTCACCCAGCGCGTTTGCGACAGCGTGACGTCGAGCCAAACGGCACCGGCTTCGGGTGCGAGAGATTGGCCCGGCCCGACGGTGAGCGTCGCGCCCTGCTTTGGCGCGACCTCGACATCGAGCCATGGCCCGGTGGTCGCGACGACGCGGCGCGCGCGCAGCGCGGCGAGAAATCCGGCCTCGTCGAACGGGTTCGTGCGCTGATCATCGACGAAGACGTAGTTGCGCGCGGTGCCGTCGAGGACCCAGTTGAGATCGTGAGTGTCACTGTTGCCAACGCCGACCACGAGGTGACCGTGATCGACAAGCGTGTAGAAATCGCGCACGCCGTCGTCGAGGCGGCGGTCGCCATCGACGTTGAACGCGCTGTAGCCGGCGAGAACTTCGACGGCATCGAAGTCGAGCGGGAACGGCGGCGGCCACGCGACGCCGTTCCAACTCGTGCCGTCGTAGAGCGCATTGATGCGAAAGCGCGGATGGTTGAGTTGCACGATCGGGTGCGTCGGCATGTCGCGACCGAGCGCGAAGAGATCGGCGGCCGTGCCGTTGACGACCGCGTCGTCGGGTGGCGAACCGCCACGCGGCAGATTGCGGTTGAGCGGCACCGGATAGACGTTTACGTGAAGCGCGTTGGCGGTGAGCTCGTTGCCTGCGATCGACGCGATCCGATCGTCGAGGCGCAGATCGTGGATTTCGGCATCGACATCGCCATTCGCGTTGTGATCGGTGAGCGCGATGACCTGAATGCCGGCCGCGACCTGCGCGATCACGCGCTGCGGATTTGGCATCGTCGAATCGTTCGACGCATGCGCGTGAACGTGAAGATCCGCGGCGAGCGTGCCGTGCGGCTGCCACGCACGCTCGAGCGCGATCGCGAGCGGCACGCGGCCGCGATGCTCGGAGAGGTCGACCTGGCCTTCCCAGCGCTCGTATTCGATGCCGCGCCAGGCCCACACCTTGTAGCGGCCGTACGGGATTGCGGGCGACGGCACGCACGCATCGACGCCGATCGGCACCTCCGCCGTGCCGTACGCGAGGATGAGACCGTCCCACGAGCCGACCACGCCGGGCGCGATCGCACACGCGCCGGCACCTTGCCGTTTGCCGTAGAGATCGATCGTGCCGATGTGAACCGGCAGGCCAAATGCGTCGAACAGGAGCACGCGCGCGGCGACGGGTTTGCCGCCCTCGGTGACGGTGATCGCGAGAGCCGTCGTCGATGCGGGCTTGGCTCGTTTGCCGCACGCGACGACGGCGAGCGCGATTGCCGCCGCGAGAGCGAAACGCGACGTCACAAGCGAAATTCGGCGCCTGCCGCGATGCTCGAACCAACTTGCGGTTCGGCACCGAGGCCACGGTTGAACGCACCGACACCGACCTCGAGCTCGGCTTCCGCATTGAGCGCGATCGCCGGCGTCAACAGCACGCGCAGACCGACGCCCGCATGCAGCGGAAACGCGATGCCGGTGACATCGTCTGGGCCAAAGCGCACGAGCATCACGCCGAGGCCAGCGCGCACGAATGGCATGTATTGGCCGCTGCCGAAGAAGCGACGGATGTTCGCGCTCAGCTCGCCGGCTTGGCCATCGGCAAGACCGTGGTCGCAGACGACGTCGTCCATGCGATCGCGAAAGCACTCGGGGCTGTTGCCGCCGAAGATGAACGTCGCGCGGCCATCGAACCAATCGTGATCCGAGAGCTGATAATGATAATGACCGCTGATGCGCAGGCCACCCGGCGTCACGCGGCCACCGACCGCGACACCGAGTGACACGCCGACGATCTGATCGCTCGGATCGGGCTCGGCTTCGTTGGAGACCGCCGCGGTATCGGCATGCGCGACCGCGGCGCAGAGCATGATGATTGCTACAAGCCGCGACATACGGTCCTCTTGGTAGCTCCGCCGCGCGCATCGACTTCCTTGCACGAATAGCCGTTGCCGAGGAACGCGCAGCCCGGATCTGCGAAGCAGATGAATGCACACACGCCGCCCTCCTCCTCGATGCACGCGGTCTCGACGGGACAATCGGCATCGACCTCGCAATGAACCGTGCAGAAGCCGCCGGGCCAATCCGCGCCGGGTGCGAGGCAGCGCTCGTCGCACTCGGAGTTATCCGAGCAGCGCGCGCCGACTTCGCGCGAGACATCGGAGTCCTGGCACGCCACGAGGGCAAGTGCGAAGAGGCTCGCGAGTCGCATCCGCATCGGCGCGAACCTACCGCGCGATCATCGGCGGCGCCACTTCAGCGCGATGTTCGGCGCCACGCGCATCGACGCGACATTCGACCGCGTCGATTCGCGCCGCGAGCGCAACGACATTCGACCGCGTCGATTCGCGCCGCGAGCGCAACGACATTCGGCCGCGCCGATTCGAGCCGCGAGCGCACGACATTCGACCGCGCCGATTCGAGCCGCGCGCATCCGCGCGACATTCGACCGCGCCGATTCGAGCCGTGCGCACATCCACGCGCTAATTCGACCTCGCCTCAGCGCGTCGTTCGCCGGCGACGACGCGCGGCACCCGCTGCATGCGAGAGCGCCGACACGAGCGCTTCCGATGCGCGCGATGAGTGCTTCGCCGCATCGACGAGCGGCTGCAACGCCGAATCGAGATCCGAGCCACCGCGCAACGGGCCCGCCGCTTCCCACACATGCTCGAGCGCGTGCTGCGCCGCGACCTCGCCGATCAGCACGGCGAACTGCGGCGTCGCGATGCACGAGAGGCGCGCGAGATCCTGGATCGAGCACGCCGCGAGTCGACCACCACTCGCGAGCCAATCGACCAGCGCTTCCCACGCAAGCGCATCGACGATCGCCGCATCCGCCGGCGCTTCGGGCACGAGCACGACACCGGGCGCGACCGCGCCCTGATCGGGCGGCGTGATCACGATATTGCGCTCGCCATCACGCTCGAGGATCAGCATCCGCACGAAGCGCCGCAGCACGCGCGGCTGCATCGGCACACCCGGCACGCCTGGCCGCACGATCGTTTCTGCGCTGCCGCGTGCGCTGCGTTCGACCACGAAGCCATCGGAGGTCGTCGCGTGCACGCCATCGAGGGGATGCCTGCGCGTCCAACCGTCGGGCATGATCAGAAACAGCGCGTCGGTATCGAGCTGGACCTCCGCGCGAGCCGGTCGGTACGGCACGGGATCCCGATACAGCGCGGTACGGCCCATGATCAGATGGTAGCAGGCCACTCCCGGAAACTCTCCAGGATCGTCTGCGTTTGGATCTATGGCGTCGGGCGCTTAGCCTTCGCCGCTGCCGCGGCCTTGCCCTTGCCCTTGCCCCTGCCCTTACCCTTGGACTTGGGCGGCTCGGGCTCGGGTGTGTGCTTTTGCTGCTGCAGGCGACGGATCGCACGCAGGCGCAGCGTGCGGTCGAGCTTGGGCCGAAATGCCTCGGGCGCGAGGTCCGGTACGAGCCCCGCGCGCACATTCGCATCCTCTTTCAAGAGCAGCGCGCGAACCTGATCGGGTGACGACAGCGACCGCAGCTTCGCAATGGTCGCCGGGTTGCGCAGCGCACGCGCGAGGCGGCCCAGGATCGGCAAGTGCAGCCGGTCGTACTTGAGGCCCAGCAGGAAGAACAGATATGTCGGTTGGGCATCGGCGGCACCAAACGCGATGCCCTCCCACGACCGGCCGACGACGATGAATGGCCGCGCGATCTTGCCTTTGTCCTTCGCGCGCGTGTGCAGAAACGCGACGCCACCCTCCATCGCCGTCGACGCGAGCGACTCGCGCTCGACGACGGCACCGACGAACCACGGCTTGTCGGCGAGCCAACCATTCGTGTACGCGCGCGCCGCGAGCTCGTCGATCACGGCGATTGGCGTCGACGCGCGCAGGTTCGGAATGATCGCTTGATCCGGCAACAGATCCTCGAGCGGCAGCTTCATGCCGTCGGGGACGTCGACGAAGCTCTCGTCATCGCCGACGAGCTGATCTTGAATCCATTCGTCGATCGCGGCCTTCTTGAACCGCCACTGACGATCGAGCTGGATCGAAGGAATCTTGCCCGCCGCCACCAGCCTGTTGACGGTTCCTTCATCGAGGTGGAGATAAACCGCTAGCTCGTGGATCGTCAGCAACTGTCCGTCCGGTCCTTGCTTTTTCGGCATCGAAACGACTCGCGCGGCATTCTAGAGGGCACTGCCCGCGCGCGCCATGCTCGCGTGCCGTAAGATTTCGGGGTGCGAAGGCCGCGCTGGTCGCTCCGTCGAGCCCGTGTGCTGGTCGGGACCAAGTTCATGCTGGTCGCCGGCCTGGTGGGGTTCATCGTTGTCTGTTGGCTGGGCGAGCTCGTCGCGGGCCTGCACCGGCCCGTGCACCTCGGCCCGGCCCTCGCCGGCTTCATGGCCGGCATTCCCGCTGTGCTGTGGCTCGGCTTCTTCTATCTGCTCGACCGCCACGAGCCCGAACCAAAACAACTCGTGGTCGGCGTGTCGATTCTCGGCGCGCTGATCGCCGCGCCCGTCGCGGATTTTGTCGTCTCGTTCGTCGTACCGCCGGTCGCGCTGCCGCAACACGCACTCTCCGCGTTCTCGCTCGATCGGCTGGTTCACGCGGTGCTCGTCGTGGGTCTCGCGCAGGAAATGTGCAAGTACGCCTGCGTTCGATACACCGTGTACATGTCGCGCGAGTTCGACGAGCCGATGGACGGCATCGTCTACATGATGGCGTGCGGCACCGGCTTCGCCGTGTGGGTCAACTACCATCGCCTGTCGGGCCAAGGTCACCAGGTCTATCTCTCGACGGGCGCCGCGCAGGCGGTCGTCACCACGCTCGCGCACGCATCGTTCGCCGGCGCGCTCGGCTACGTGATGGGGCGCGCGAAGTTCTCGCGCCGCTCAGCGCCGATGCGCGGCGCGCTGCTGCTCGGCGGCCTGCTCGGCGCAGCACTGCTCAACGGCCAGTTCAGCGTCGTCGAAAATGCAGTGCAGCAGTCGGGCATGGCGCTGCATCCGTGGCGCGGCGTGTTCTACGCGGCGGTGTGCGCATCGGCGGTGTTCGCGGTGATCTGGTTTGCCGCGCAGCGCCTGCTTCGCGAGTCACCGTTCAAGGACAGCGCCACGTGAGCGACAAGAAGAAAGAAGATCCGCCCGAGAACGAGGGGCCCATTGAGCGGCTCACGCCCGCCGAGCTCGCAGATCTCGCAGCGGTTGCGCCGCGCATCGCGACCGAGACGGCACCGATCGGCTCGCGCACCCACGCGCACGACGAGCCCGTCGCGGAAGCGAAATCGAATTTCTCCTCGGCGGTCAGAGTCGAGCTCGCCGACGCCGTCGTGCCGCGCGTCGCGACGGAGACCGCGCCGATCGGATCGCGCACGGCCGCGCATGACGATGCCCGCGTCGCGGAAGCGAAGTCGACATTCTCGTCGGCGATTCAGCGCGAACCGCCGGTCAAAGCAGCCGCGGACGAGGCCGCGCCACCCGCCGACGACGCTGCACCACGCGAAGAGGCGCGCGGTTCGTCGTCGGGGATTCCCAACCGCGTCGATACCGAACCACCGCTGTCGCGTCCTGCGATTCCCATTCCCGAGAACATGGAGCCCGCGCCCGATTTCGCGCTCGCGGAAGAGCGCGTCGATCTGCCGCCGCCACCGCCGCTGCAAACGCCGCACGAAGCAGCACTCGAAGCGGCTCGCATCGTCAGTCAGATGGTCGATATCGACAGCGAGTCGGGCGCCGTGATCGCAGCGGCCGCGGCGGCCGGCGCCGCCATCGAAGCGGCGAAGGCGGCGCAAAAAGCGGCGGAGCTCTCGCAACCGGGGCTGCGCCTTCCGCCCGAAGAGCCCGTGCCGACGGTGCGACTGTCGCGCGATCGCATCCTCGCGGCACTCGCCGAAGAAGAGGCCGGCGCGCCGGCAGCGCATCAAAGCGCGCCGCGCCTTCCCGCGCTCACCGAAGGCCGCATTCGAGCACGCACCGAGCCCAGTGACGAGGAGCCGTACGAGGACTTCGATCCCGTCGCGGTCGCCGCCGCCGCCATCGGCCGGCTACGCCAGCGCGCGCGCACGGACCTCGCCGAGCTGCGCGTTCACTACCACCGCCACGACATCTTGGTGCTGCTGCTCGCGTTCGTGATCATCTTCGTCGCCGGTGTCGTGTACCGCGCGATCGTCACGCCACCGACACAGCTCTTCAACCATCGCGGCCTCACGTTCGAACATTCGACGAGCTGGCTCAAACCCGAACCGATGCCGCCGGTCGCGCCGCGCCTCGTCCGCGATCCGAGCGGCGCTCCGCCGAAGGACGACGTCTATCACGTCGAGCTCACCGCCGTCGGCTCCACGGCGAAGATCGAAGTGCTGATCGATAAGAAGCCGATTTGGTCGAACATCGTCACCGGCCTCGAGCTCGATCGGCGCACACGCTGGGGCGAGCTCTACACGCTCGACGACAGCAGCGTGCGCGCGATCGCAGGCCACGATTGGCTGCGCACGAAATATCGCTACGCGCACGTGCTCGATAAAGGCGATGTGCCGCGCGTCGACAACGCGCTCGAATACGCGACGATCGATCGCGAACAGATCTACGTGATCACGGTCTACGGCACGGCGTCGGAGATCCACGAGATCGAAGACGTGATTGCGCCGTCGCTGCGCGTGCCGTCGCAGACCGGGCTCCCACTCGTTCCGCAGACGAGTCGCCTCAGCCAACGCAAGTACCCAGGTGGCGTCGGCCGCGCGTTCGACTCGACGGTGATGGTCGTCGTCGCCGACCTCGTCGACGGGCGTCTCAAAGCGCGCGGCGGCGGCTCGGGTGTCGTCGTCGGCGCCGAAGGATCGATCCTCACAAACTTTCACGTCATCCACGATAAGGATGGCCGCCTTCACGACGTGTTCGTGATCGGCCGCTTCAGCGCGCCCGATAAAGCGCCGCAGCTGCAATGCGCCGGCAAGCCGAGCCGCAGCAAGCTCATGCGCGATCAGGACCTCGCACTCATCAAATGCGACATGGACCTCGATGGCCGCGTGTGGTCGCCGGCGATGAGCGGCATCTGGGCAACGCTGCCCGAGGCGCGCGCCGCCGACGTCAAGATGGGGCAGCGGCTGTGGGTGCTCGGTTATCCCGATGTCGGCGGCGGCGGCCTCACCCTGTCGGTCGGCGAGGTCGAAGGCTGGACCGGCGAAGATGGTGCGCAGGGCAAAGACTTCCTCAAGACCGACGCATCGATCACGCACGGCAACTCCGGCGGCCCGGTGATCGATGATCACGGCAAGCTCGTCGGCATCGCGGCGGCGTTTCGCACGCGCGTGACGGCGGCGGGCGGGCTCATCGAAACCGCGCAAGTTGGGCTCGTGCGCCCGCTGCAAGCGGCGAGCAACTTGCTCGCGTACGCCGCTGCCGGATGGACGCCGCGCGAAGGCTACAACGACGTCGAGCTCTCGCCGAGCGCGGTCGAGGCCGCGGGCGAAGGCATCCGCATCATCACGACGGTGATCGACGACGCAAACGAAGCGCCGGTCCGCGACGCGACCGTGATGGTGCTCAAAGCGGGCGTCACTGCTTCCTCGATCGATATGAACCGCCTCGACGATCAAACGATCGCGTGGGGCAAGACAAACGCGCAGGGCGAGGTTCGCCTCAAGCAGCTCGTGCCGGTACCCGGCGTGTACACGGTGATGGTGATCGCGCCCGGCTACGAGCCGCTGATCGGCGAGAACGAGCTCGTGCTCGATGCCAACACACCAGCCGCGTTCGATCCATGGGGCAAGATCGGGCTGCGCTCGCGATGATCAACGCGTGTTGACGAGCTCGTCGATCGCGCGGTCGAGCGCCTTTGCTGTGAACGGCTTCTCCAAGAACATGTCGGGCTCGTCTTCGCCGCCGGCGCCGCGTTTGTCCTCGGTGTAACCCGACATCAGCATGATCTTCGCGTTGGGTTGCAGCCGCCGCGCGATCGGCACGAGCTCGTAGCCGGTGCGCTCGGGCATCATCACGTCGAGCAGCACGACGTGGTACGTGCCATCGCTCAGCTTTGCCTCGGCATCCGCGCCATCGTTCGCGAGCACGACCGTCGCGCCTCGCCGCTCGAGCAAGCGCCTGACGGTGTTGCGCACCGAGGGCTCGTCGTCGGCAACGAGGAATCGGAAGCTGCGCAGCGTCGTGACCGAAGGCTGCTTGCTCGTCGAGCGCTTGCGCTGCGGCTCGGCGCCGACGACGACCGGCAGGCGCACCGTGATCATCGTGCCCTCGCCGAGCGTCGAGTCGACGCCGATTTCGCCGCTCAGGCGCCGCACGATGCCGTGCACCGCCGACAGGCCGAGGCCGTGACGGTCCGCCTTTGTCGTGAAGAACGGATCGAAGATGCGCGACGCAGTGCGCGGGTCCATGCCGCTGCCGCTGTCGGTAACCTCGAGCTTCCACCACGTGCGACCGTCGGGTCGCCCGCACGAGCGCGTCACGACCGTGATGCGCCCACCCTCGGGCGGCAGCGCCTCCGAAGCGTTCGAAACGAGGTTGACGATGACCTGCCTGAGCAGGGCGCGATCGGCCTCGACGGCGACGCGCCC
>Ga0070698_100006636_pt1 | contig 12548 bp, 11 predicted proteins | sample KBSK1502metaG_FD_65477 | JGI IMG/M metagenome (GOLD analysis project Ga0070698, IMG submission 65477) | Corn, switchgrass and miscanthus rhizosphere microbial communities from Kellogg Biological Station, Michigan, USA - KBS K1-50-2 metaG | ecosystem: Host-associated > Plants > Roots >...
GAGCACACGTTCGGAATCATCATCGACCGCGACATATCCCGTTATAACGAACGCGAGAGCTGGCCGCTCTTGAGACAGTCGAAACCGGGATTCGTATCACAGTTCGGAACACTGTATGGATTGAATGATCTGGAAGCTCCTCGTAAGCTCGAGGCAATCCCCTACGTCGTGACAAAGAGCGCGACGAAGATCGAGAACAATTCCTACAAGCAGAAATTCAATGTGGCCGCCGGTGGCGATGTGAAGTACCGACTCGCTCCGAACCTTACGCTCGACGCGACGATCAACCCCGATTTCGGACAGGTCGAGGCAGACCCTGCCGTTCTGAATCTTTCCGCCTACGAGTCGTTCTTCGATGAGCGCCGTCCATTCTTCGTAGCAGGTCGCGGACTCTTTCAGTTCGATGTGAACTGCAGCGCTGTCAACTGCAGCGGCGAAGGACTCTACTACAGTCGTCGCATCGGGCGAACGCCGCAGCTTGCCGGCATTTACGGCGAGACGGATCCGCTCCAGCCGACGACAATCCTCACCGCCGCAAAACTGATTGGAAGGTTGCCGCGCGGACTCACGGTCGGCGTGCTCGACGCCGTCACACAGAAGGAGACAAGTCCGAAAGACACGACATACGAGCCCGCGACAAACTTCGCGGTAGTTCGCGCCACGCAGGATTTCCGGAAGGGAAACAGCACGATCGGAGCAATGCTCACCGGAGTGAATCGAAGACTCGACGAGTTTTCATCACCATACCTGCCGTCGAGCGCATATGCAGGAGCGATTGATTTCCGCCATCGAATGCTCAAGAACATGTACGAAGTGTCTGGCTCCTTCGACCAGAGCAGGGTGCAGGGCAGTCGCTCGACGCTTCTCGCCCTGCAGCGAAACGGCGTTCACAATTACCAGCGACCCGATGTCGACCTGCCGCTCGATTCGACTCGCACGATTCTGCGAGGTGACGCTGAGGAGCTCAAGTTCGGCAAGATCAGCGGGAATTACCTGATGTTCGAGAGCGCATTGCAGCGTCGCTCGCCTGGCTTCGAGATCAATGATCTCGGGTTCCTGCGCAGGGCCGATCAGGTTTCATGGAGTACATGGGCCGGACTGTTCGACCGAAAGCAGCGCAAATACACGAACAGACTTCAGCTGAACAACAACTGGTGGCAGTACTGGACGACGGACGGGTTGCGGCTCGAGGCGGCGTACAACACGAATTCGCACATAACATTCAAGAACAACTGGGGCTTTCACGCCGGCGGTACTCTCGGGCAGCTCGGCAAGACGTTCGATGATCGTGATGCGCGAGGCGGACCTGCAATTCGTCAGGATCGATACCTCGCTCCATGGATGTTCATAAACGGCGACGATCGCAAGTCGATCGTGCCCTTTTTCTCGCTCAACTATTTCAGGGGCGCGGGAGGACGGAATCATTCCTTGAATCTCGGTCCCGAGATCAACTACAAAGTCCTCGGCCAATTCAGCTCGTCGCTCAGCTTCAACTGGAGTCACAACGTGAGCGACAATCAGTTCTACGGAAGATTTACTGACGCGCAGGGCCAGCATTACACGTTCGCGCACCTGGATCAGCACACCACGTCGATGACAGCGAGACTGAACTACACATTCACTCCGGACATTTCTCTTCAGACGTATCTGCAGCCGTTCGTTTCCAAGGGCACGTACAGCAACGTGAAGCAGCTGTCTTCGACGCCAAGGGCGGACAAGTATGACGATCGTTATGCGCCATTCGATAACGCAGCGGTGACGAGCGATCCGGGCGGCTTCAACTTCAAGCAGCTGCAGTCCAATGTCGTATTCCGCTGGGAGTACAAGCCGGGCTCTACGTTCTTTGCGGTGTGGAATTCAGGGCGACAGCAATTCCTGCCGGGCGAGGGAACCGAGAATTTCAGAGGCGATGTTGGAGATCTGTTCGATCTTCATCCCGCCAATACTTTTCTCGTAAAGGTGTCGTACTGGCTAAACCGGTAACAACGATACTGAACAGGCTTGTGCTCAACGACGGGCGAGTATGAGGAATCGCGTGTAATTCTCAACGCGATCCTGAATTCCCCGCGCGAGAGTCTCCAGACCGTAAAGACGACCGGCGCGCTCTCCCGCGATTGCGGCGACGGCGCGCTCGCCTTTGTCTGCTACCTTGCGGGCGGCACCAGCGGTGTTTCGCACACTGACAGCAGTCATCTCTCTATGCTCCGAGAGGTATTTGGTGCATTGCGCGAATGCTGCCGGATGCGACAACACACGCAACACGTCGCTCAGCTGCGATCCGCGAGCGCCGAGCAGACATTGCTCGACTCTGATCACAACCTCAGCGATCTCTTTAACATCGGATCCTGCGATCGCCTGGTTTGATTCAGCGATCGGACCGGCGATGGAATTCTCCACCGGAAGTACTCCGTACTCGACGCTGCCGTTCGATATCGCGGCGACCACATCTGCGAACCTGCGCTGCGGAACGGCGACAACCGCACTCTCTCCGAAGTATTTGAGGAGTGCATCTTCGCCGAATGCGCCGGGTTCTCCCTGATAAGCTACGCGCGTCATGGTTCGCTCTGAACGTTTCGCGAGAGTGCAATGAGCTGCCAGAAAATCGTGCGGATCGCCTCGGCATCGACTCCGGATTCGCGCGCTAGCTCTCCCGCTCGTCGCACAACAGCTGCTTCGCGTGCCGGATCCAGCAGCGTCATGCCGAGCGACCGCTTCTCACGCCCGATCTCCCGCGCGATGCGCGCGCGCTCGGCTATGAGTGAGACCAGTCGAGAATCGATCGCACTGATCTCGCCACGCGCATCCTCGAGCGCCGAGCTTGCTGATGCAATCGTCTCGCCTGGTGCCGGCCGGCTCGCGGAAGTCCTCGAGCGGGCGCGGGGCTGTGTCAGGTTCGTTATTCCCATGGGTGACCTCAAAAAAAAAGGCCCGAGCAATCTCGGGCCTGAGTGACAAAGGATGCTGCGCGGTTTACGTGCGCAAACGCCTCCAGCCACGGCCCGTGTCCGGGAACGTGCTAAAGAAGAAGGCGAAGGCTCTACGCGTGTGCATTGGTGCCAATGTTGTACTCCTGAGTCTCTCTGTCAATATCAGATTCGCACTTGTGGGAGCGATGTCAACTCGTTGACGTCCTCCGTCGAAGGGGATAGTACAGACCGGACGTATGCGGGCGTGCTTTATGCACCCTGCTTTTCAGTTCGTCGATCGCGTGGGGGGCTTCACGCATGAACATAGCGATTGCGGCATTCGCAGTTTCATGCCTGGCCATCGCAGCACACGGTCAGTCGGCGATTCCCGAGACGTGCCCGGGACCGGCGGTAAACAGCATCGCCACTAGCACGCCTGACCCGCAGGACAACGGCGGTGTGGCTTTCGCCGCCAGTGCCAAGCGATGCGTTGCGAGCATGCATGAAAAGATGCACGCGGCGTTATCAAAACTGTCCGGAAGCGCCGACGCGGCGTTCGCTGCAGCGATGATCGCGCACCACCAAGGCGCAATCGACATGTCTCGCGCCGAGCTTCGGTTCGGAAGCAGCGAACAGCTTCGACGCCTCGCTCAGGAAATCATCGTGACGCAGCAGCAGGAGATCAACGTCATGCGGCTGGCGATGGATCAGCTGCCGGAGTCGCTCGGCGTTGGTCGTCCATCATCTCCGATCGTCACTTCCGGTAGTGTTCCTGCTGCGCAAGGCGCAGCGATCCCGATCAGTCATCGCGACCGCGTGTATGCAGCGGAGCAGTTCTCCAACACCGTGTCAGTCACCGATCCCGCCGACAATAAACTCGTTGGGGTAATTCGCCTAGGCGATCCGCAGCCGGGAAACTTCAGTCCGCTTTATCGTGGACAAGTGCTTGTCCACGGCCTCGGGTTTTCTCCCGATCACAAAACCCTGGCCGTGGTTTCGATCGGCACGAACTCAGTGTCATTCATTGAGACGGCGACGAATACGGTGAAGCACGTTACGTATGTCGGTCGCGCACCACACGAAGCGTTCTTCACGCCGGACGGCAGCGAGGTCTGGGTCACCGTTCGCGGTGAAGACTACGTCACGGTCCTCGATGGGCAAACCTACGCGGAAAAAACTCGAATCAAGGTTCCTCCCGGTCCAGGGATGCAGATTTTTTCCCCCGAAGGAAAATACGGGTACGTATGCTCGTCGTTCACTCCGCAGACCGTCGTGATCTCCGTCGCCGATCATCAGATCGTGGGTCAGGTAAAACAGGAGAGCCCATTTTGTCCCAACATCGCAGTAGCGCCTGATGGCGGACAGGTCTGGCTCACGTTGAAGGACGTTGGCAGGACGATGGTCTTCGACGGCCGCCCGCCGTTCACGCTGTTGAAGACGCTCGAGACGGGGCCGATCACCAATCACGTAAACATCGTCGCCAACTCGAACGGCACGTTTGCCTATGTGACAGTCGGCGGATTGAATCAGGTGCAGGTTTTTCGCACGAATGACTTCACCAAAGTCGCTACGATTTCCGTCGGTCGCCTGCCGCATGGTGTCTGGCCGTCGGGCGACGGGACTCGCGTGTATGTCGGGCTCGAGAATGCGGACGCGCTCATTGCGATCAACACGCTCACCAACAACGTCATCGCGACAGTTCCGATCGGTCAGGCTCCGCAGGCAGTTGTCTATGTTCCCAACGCTGTTCCAACCGGTGACGGGACACAAGGACTTCAGTCGCTCGGCGCGGCTGGACAGGCTGTTCACTTTTCGCTCGCGCCGTTCCAGAACGGAAGAGCCCGCGGCAGGGGAGAGACTGCGCCGACGAGCGTGACGCTTTTTGACCAGGGCCTGGTGCAGGTACTGCAAGCGGCAGTAACCGGACTGCAGCCGGGTCAACCGTACGTGCTTGCACTCTCCAGCAGGGAAGGCGGTAATGGAACCATCGAGCCGCTGTCCGCTTTCACCGCGAATCCGGCCGGTTCCGCCATCGTGAATTCTATTGGCCCGATTCGGCAGCTGGTTCGCAGCGACGCTGCGGTGCAGCGCCGCTATCTGGTCATACTATCCGGAACACCGGGCAAGCTCGGTCCGCGAGTACAGGTTCAGGTTCCGTGAAAGCGCACGGGTAGGTGACGAGCCTCGGCGCGCATGTGGAATGATGACGTGTGATCACCGCTTGACCACGCGTGACCGCCTTGGACGCCACTGAAACGAAGCCAGAGATATCCGGCCCCGAGAATCGAAGCGAACACCTTCGCGTTCGAGAATCTCTCGCTGGCGTGTGTCGTGCCCGGATCGCGTGCTGATTCCACCCTGCGCATTCACGACGCGCTGCCACGGAACTGAGGAGCCCGCAGGCAACGCATGTAGCGCATAACCCACGAGGCGCGGTTGCCCCTGCAGGCCGGCGAGACGCGCTACCTGTCCATACGTGGCCACGCGGCCGCGCGGTATCTGCGACACTACATCGTGAATACGATGATGCAAGCTCTTCGGTGGCATGTCCGGGAGACGAGGCCTTATGATAGACCGCGCTTGATAGCGCGATAGCGAAAGCACTCGACCAAATGATCGTTGACCATGCCAACCGCCTGCATGTGCGCGTAGATCACGGTCGATCCTACGAAAGAGAAGCCGCGCTGTTTGAGATCGCGACTGAACCTGTCGGATTCGGGCGTCGTGGCGGGAATCTGCCGACTTGATTTCCAGCGATTCTGTCGCGGCTCGCCGTCGACGAATTGCCAGCAGTACTTGTCGAAGCTTCCGAATTCTTCCCGCACCGCGAGCAGCGCGCGCGCGTTCTTGACGGCTGATTCTATCTTCAACCGGTTGCGGATGATTCCCGGATTGGCGACGAGCTTGTCGATTCGCGCCTTAGTGTATCGCGCAACTTTCTCCGGGTCGAACTGGCTGAACGCGCGTCGGTACCCCTCGCGCTTGTTGAGCACGATCGACCAGCTCAATCCTGCCTGTGCGGCTTCCAGAACAAGGAACTCGAAATGCCTGCGATCATTATGGACCGGCACTCCCCATTCGCGATCGTGATACTCGCGCATGAGCTCGTTGTCGACGTTGACCCACGAACACCGTTTCTGGTCGATCATTGGTTTCCGTTCAGAAGGCTGCCGATTCGGAGTCCGAAGACAGGAAGGCGGTCGCGTGTTTGCAAAACGACTCCGGATACTGGAACAGAGAGCCATGCCCCGCATCCGGGTACACGAGTAAAACTGCGTTCGGCAGGTTCTCGGCCAGCCAATATGAGTTGCGCACCGGAATCATCTCGTCATGGAACCCCTGCACGACCAGCGTTGGATGATGAATGCTCTTCAAGTAGGCGAAGCGCTCACCGGTGAAGCGCTCCCACTCGCGAAACGCGGCCAGCTGTGCGCCGGCAACGTTCGGCCCGGAGGGCGGATCGCGGTCTTCCGTTCGCTGCATCAGTCTCGCGATGAACGCCTCGCCGGCAGCCTGACTCGTTGTCGTTGGTGCGAAGAAGATCTTTTGCAGGACGCCATAGCCACGATTTTGCGGATCATTCAGGTGCTTTGCGAGGCTCGGTTTTTCGAGGTGCATGATGTCCTCACCGCCGCGGGGAGCCGTGCCGGCGAGGATCATTCGACGAATGATCGAAGGCCGGTCCTGCGCCATCTGTTGAGCAATCACGCCGCCGAGGGAAAAACCAAGAACGTCGCAGGTCGCTATCCCGAGCCCGTCAAGAAAGGCGAGTGCGTGTCCCGTCATTCCTGCCATCGTCGTTGGTACATCGCCGGTCGAGCGACCAATTCCCGCGTTGTCGAAGAGAATGACCTCGCGTCCCGACGCAAGCGGATCGGTGACCGCAGGATCCCAGTTGTCGAGAGTCCCGGTGAAGTGTTGCAAGCAGAGTAGCAGCGGCCCAGAGCCGTTGCCGAACCGTCGGTAGGCGTAGCGAAGGCCATTCACCTCGAGGAACTGCGTGGGCGCGGTCGTATTGCTTGCGGCATTGGTCGATGACATTCAACTCTCCGTCAACTTGGCGGCTGTGCGAAGCGGACTCAAGGCTTTACTGCACGAACTGAGCTCCACAGCGCCCATGCGGGATTGACCCGGTTCGGATAAAGCTCCAGCATCCTGTCGTAGAGCTCCTGAGCCGTTGTCGTCGTTTCCGCCAAGCGGTCAAAATCGCGGATGTATTGTCGCGTCTCTTCGATGATCCTGGGATCGTCCTTGTTTTCCGGTCGCTTGTGTGAAGCGACCACTGCGCGTGGGTTGAGCGCCTCAATTCTGTCCAGCGCGGCGATCCACTCCCTTCGTGTATCTCGATTTGATTCGGCGAGGTAGAGGTGGACGTCGTTATAGGCAGCATCGCCGGCAACCACCAAGCCGATGGAAGGGACGTTCAAACAGGTCGTGTTATCCGTATCGGTATGACCTAGTTCCACGGCGACCAATTCCTGCCCTTCCAGATCAATGACATTGCCGTTCAGCTCTTCCGCCATCACCAGCCGGTCAGGAATTTGTCCTGGGAATCCCGCCTTCCAGGCTCCCTCCAGCGCTTCTGGCGACACATTCCCGTGCATCACCTTCACGGCGTCGGGCGTCGCGACAGCCTTGGCATTCGGGAATCGCTCGAGAAGCGTGCCGAGGCCAAACCAGTGGTCTCCATGACCATGTGTTATGTAGATGGTCGTGAGGTTCTTGCGGTGTGTTGCAACCCAATCTGCGAGAGCGTTGGCCTGCGCGACCGTCATGAATGCATCCACCAGGACGGCGTCCCGCACGCCATAGATCAGGGTTGACGCTGTCGCCTGAAAAAATGTCTCGTGCACGCCAGGAGGCTTGTCGCGAGTCACGATGGGTAGGCCGGGCGTCACGAAGACGTCCCAACGTAGAAGCCCGGGGCGCGCTGCATTCTTCGCTGCGCCTCCGGTCTTCTCTGTGTTGGCCTGTTTGGATGACATTCGTTACCTCCTGTTCAGACCGTCGCCATCATAGCATCCTGCACCGCCCTGGCAGCATCCCGGACCACGTTGATCACTACCTTGGGATGAGAAAGCATTGGGACATGACTGCTATCGACTTCAGTGACCGTGGCGCCCATCCGCTTTGCTACGAAGCGTTCCAATTCGGGGTTAACCGTGCGGTCGTTCTTCGCGACGATGTACCACGTCCGCTTCGTCCGCCACGCAGTTCCTGGCATTTTCTCGTTGAAGAGGTTCACCGTCGGCACCGTGTGCACGGCCCAGACCAGCTTCTGTTCCTCCTCGGATAGATCTCCGCAAAAGTACTTTGTGGCCTCGGGGCGCATCCAGATGCGCCCGTCTGCCACCTCGATGTGCTGGAAGACCTCCGTCGCCGGGAACTTGTCTATCTGACTCTGGGACGTCTCGTCGTCGTCAGGAGCGAGCGCGGCGATGTAGACCAGACCCGCAACGCGATCATCTGCACCTGCAGCAGTGATGACGGTGCCGGCATACGAATGGCCGACGAGGATCGCAGGACTGTTTACTCTGCCCAACGCACGCTTCACTGCAGCGACATCCCCCTCGAGTGAGTCAAGACTGTTCTGTGTCGAGATCACCTCGTAACCGTCGGCCTGCAGCACAGGGATGACCTTGCTGTAACAGGAGCCATCCGCCCAAAGCCCGTGAGCGAATACGATTCCTGGTTTCCCGTTTGTAGACATTGTCAGCTCCTCCAAAAGAAATCGAGATTGACGTCATGAGCGCAGCTGCAGCATTGCTGCGAACCAGTTCTCCATGTGATACGTCTTGCGGATTTTTCCCCCTTCGATGGTGTGAATGTCGATCGCCATCACGCGAAACCGTTTTCCGCTTTTCGGGATGAGTCCGCTGAACAGATCGCCGGCCGGAGTGCCACTGACTTCACCGCGTACGATTACGCGATCGTTGTCGGCAAATCGCTCTTTGATCTCGAACTTCATGTCGGGGATCGAAGTTTCGAAACCGGTTATGACTTGAATCGACTTCTGCTTGTCCCAGCAGTCTCCTGGTCCGTCGCCGGTGCACGACGTGTAAGCGGGTGTCACCACGCGGTCATGTACCGCGGCAACGCTCTCACGGTGCGGCAGATTGAACAGAGAATACCACATGTAAATGGTTTCGCGGACTCGTTCGTCGATCATTGCGATTCCTGTTCACGCGTCCAAACAGGCTAATCGAAGACGCAAGCGAGTCGCCATCGTTCCGTCGCTTGATCTTTGTCTCCCTCTTTCGAGGGACTTGCCCGCGCGCGTCTGTCACGCAATGCTTTGAGCATGGGCGTAGATGTCGAGGCTGCGCGCTTACGAGATGAGCTCGCGCAGACACAGCAGATGCTCGCCGATGCGCAGCGTCTTACCAAAACCGGGAACTGGATCATCGATCCAATCGGCGGCGGCGCTTCGGGTTCCGTCGAGTGCTACCGAATACTCGGCCTCCCGGGCAAGACATCGTCGGCGCACTTCATGGAATGTCTCAGCAATGTTCACCCGGACGATCTGCCCGCCGTGCTCGAGGGATTCCAGCAGAGCGTGGCGACGGGCGAGGCACGACCTCTCCACTATCGAATCGTCGCTGCTGACAATTCCACCACCGATATCGAAACAGTTGCGCAACCAGTGTGCGACGAAACCGGCAAGGTCGTGAGCGTCGTCGGAACGGTGATGGATGTCACGGAGCGAAATCGTGTTCAGGAGGCGTTGCGCGCATCCGAGAAACTCGCCCGCGGCCAGCTGGGTGCGCTGACGCGAACCCTCGACGCGCTCGTACAGGAAGCCTCACCTGATCGCCTTCTCGAGGTCGTCCTGAGAACGATCGCGCGTCAATTCGGGGCCTCGACGATCACGGTGTGGCTGACTGATGAAGGCAGTGCGTGCGCGCCTTTCAAGTTCCAGTTTCTCGACGACCGACTCTTCACTGTTGCCGATGCGCCGCATCCCGCCGCGCGGATGTCGCCTGAAGCGCAGGACAATCCGGTCTGGACGCGGATCCTCGCGACAAAGCGCCCCGAGATCTGCGCGGACGTTCGCTCCAGCACGGAAGTGCCTTTCCGCGACTACAACCTTTCGCTCGGCAACATCACGATTCTCGTCGTACCGATGTTGATCGCCGGCGATGTTGCCGGACTACTGGCGATAAGCTTTCGCGAACGGCGCGATCTCCATTCAGAGGAAGTCGAGCTGGCGCAGGCTCTGGCAAATCAGGCGATGCTTGCAATCCAGCTCACGCGCCTTTCAGACCGCAGTCGAGCGGCGGCAGTGCTGGCCGAGCGCAATCGAGTCGTGCGCGATGTGCATGATACTCTGGCGCACGCATTCACAGGCGTGATCGTGCAGCTGGAAGCGGCCGATGATGCGGCCGCGCGGGGCTTCGACACCGAAGCAGGCGCGCACATCGCCCGCGCGGAGGCGATGGCGCGCGAGGGTCTCAAGGAAGCTCGGCGTTCGGTGATGGCGCTTCGTCCTCAAGTGCTCGAAGGAAAAGATCTCCCAACTGCACTGCGTGAGCTGACGATGCGAATGACTGATGGAACATCGGTTGTCTCCGAGTTCGGGCAGAGTGGCGTGACGCGTAAGCTCCCGCCGGCGTGGGACGAGCATTTGCTGCGGATTGGTCAGGAAGCATTGACGAATGCGATTCGTCATGCGCACGCGCAGCGAATCGTAATGGAGATGGACTTCTCCGACGATGCAATTCTGCTTCGCCTCACAGACGACGGACGTGGTTTCAATTCGAATTCAGCGTCCGACGGATTAGGGCTCGCTGGAATCAGAGCGCGCGTTTCATCGATGGGCGGCGAACTTTCGATCCGCAGCGCGGCTGGCTCCGGAACCACTATCTCAGTGTCAATTCCACAGTGACGACCGGCGCGACGGAGATTCGCTTGCTACTCGCTGACGATCACGCCGTCGTTCTCGAGGGCTTGGCCGCGATGATCGGACGACAATCCGACATGTCAGTTGTTGCCGAAGCGAGCAATGGTCCGGAAGCCGTCGAGAAGTGGCAGACTCATCGACCCGATGTAGCGTTAATTGACCTGCGGATGCCCGCGCTCGATGGCGTCGGAGTGATCAACGAGATCCGTCGTGCCGACCCAGCGGCGCGCGTGATAATCCTCAGCACTTACGACACTGAAGAAGACGTGTATCAGGCGATCCGGGCCGGCGCGCGCGGTTATCTGCTGAAAGATGCGCGTCGAGGCGAAGTGCTGGACGCAATTCGGCGCGTGCACACCGGCGACACGCTGCTACCGCCTCAACTCACTGCGAAGCTCGCGCAACGCGTCACCGATGAGTCTCTCACCGATCGCGAGCGTGAGGTACTGACGCTGGTAGCCGAGGGCAGGAGTAATCGGGAGATCGGTTCACAGATCCACATCGAGGAGAGCACAGTGAAGACTCACCTCAAGAGCATCTTCGCCAAGCTGCACGCAGAAAGCCGCACCGAAGCAGTCACGGTTGCCACTCGGCGCGGGCTCCTACGGCAGTCGGGTAGCTTGTAATGGCTCAGGTCTCACGCACCGTACCGGAAACAATGAGAGCGATGGCAATCGACCGGTTCGGTGGACCCGACGTGCTGACGATGCACACGTTGCCAGTGCCGGAGGTTGGTGCAAACGAGGTGCTGATCGCCGTGCACACCGCGGAAGTCGGCGGGTGGGACGCTGACATGCGCGGCGGGTGGTCGCTGAGCGGTAAGAAACCGCGTTTTCCTCTGGTGCTGGGCGGGGGAGGATCCGGCACGGTTGCGGCTGTCGGATCGCGAGTGAAGCGATTCAGGATCGGCGATCCGGTCTACTCGTACGCGTGGGAGAATCCCAAGGGTGGGTTCTACGCCGAGTACGTCGCTGCGCCGGCAGAAACGGCGGCGCCGGTGCCGGCGTCATTCGACTTAGCGCAGGCCGGTGCGATTCCAATCGCGGCGTTGACCGCGATCCAGGGGATCGACGATGCGCTGCATCTGAAGAAGAACGAGCGCGTGATAATACTCGGAGCATCTGGCGGACTCGGGGTCTTCGCGATCCAGTTCGCAAAGCTGCGCGGCGCGCGGGTGCTGGCAATCGCGTCCGGTCAGGATGGCGTAGCGCTCGCGCGGAGGTTGGGTGCGGACGCGGCGATCGACGGTCGCGGCGGCGACGTTGCGGGTGCCGCGCGGGCGCTCGCGCTCGACGGGATCGACGCTGTTCTTGCGCTCATAGGTGGAAAAACTCTCACGAAGTGCCTCGACACTCTCCGACCCGGCGGGCGCCTCGCGTATCCGAATGGTATCGATCCCGTGCCGAGGAAGCGGCGCGCGGTCAAGACAAAACCGTACGACGGCATGGCAGGTCGAACTCAATTCGAGCGTCTCTCACGCGCGGTAACAGCGGCGCGGCTTCAGGTTCCGATCGCGGCCGAGTTCGCGCTCGCCGAAGCCGCGCGCGCACACGAAAGGCTCGCCCAGGGACACGTCGTGGGAAAGGTGGTGTTGCGGATTTCTCACTTCGGAGTGTAATAGCCGCCGAAAAACTTTATCGGCGACCATACAGGAATTACCTCTGGTTGCTTTGGTGCCAAATCACTGTAATCACCGTTGCCGAATACAACCCTGCCGTCCACAACCGTTAGTACCGAGGAGA
>Ga0070698_100006637_pt1 | contig 12547 bp, 19 predicted proteins | sample KBSK1502metaG_FD_65477 | JGI IMG/M metagenome (GOLD analysis project Ga0070698, IMG submission 65477) | Corn, switchgrass and miscanthus rhizosphere microbial communities from Kellogg Biological Station, Michigan, USA - KBS K1-50-2 metaG | ecosystem: Host-associated > Plants > Roots >...
AGGGGAAGGAGGCACGCCGCCGCGAGGATCTGCCCCCCGCGGACGATCACCGCGCCATCGTGCAACGGCGAGCGGGTCATGAAGATTGATGCAAGGAGCTCCGCCGTCAGCTTGCCGTTCACCGGGACGCCCGTTTCGCTGTAGTCCTGCAGCCCCGTCGCTCTCTCCAGAACGATGAGCGCGCCGTGCTTGGCCTCGCTGATGAGGAGGGCGGCGCGCACGAGCTCGTCGACGATCCCCTCGAGCTCCTCCTCGCTTCCCGGCGCGAGCAACCGGTTGAGGGGACCGAGCTGGCCGATCTGGCCGAGCGCGCGGCGCAGCTCCGGCTGGAACACGACCACGAGCGCGATAAGGGCTACCGCGAAGAGGGCCTGCAGGAGGAGCGTCGTGAGCGTCAGATGCAGCGACGTCGCGACGAAGTAGATGAGCACCAGGACCATGACGCCGATGAGCAGCTGAACGGCCCTGGTTCCGCGGATGAGCAGCAGAACGTAGTAGATGAAAACGGCGACGATGAGCACGTCCAGCACGTTGTTCCACCCGAACGGCTGGCCCCGCGTGAGGACGTTGACGAAGTCACTGACCCACCTCTGGATGACGTCCATCAGTCGGTCAGCGCCAGCGCCTCGACCTCCGCGGCAAGGTCGTTGCGGCCATCGAGGAGCAGAGCGTGCGCGAGGAGTTGGCACTTCGTCTTCGCCACGTCGCGCTTGCCGAGCGTGCGGACGATGTCGACGAGGAGTCGTTGCGCATCGTGATCCGCGACTCCCGCCGCGATGAGCTGGAGGAGAAGGTCCGAGGCCGCGTCGAGCTGGCCCTCCTTGACGTAGTAGCGCGCCGCCTCGAGCGCCTTCGATGCCGCTCGGGGATCCCGAGTCCCGAGGTAGAGCGCCGCGTCGGCCTCGACGGCGATGGGATCGGTCTCGGCGGCCGGCTCGCCGTCCGCACCAACAGGCTCCGGCACCCAGGACTCTTCGGCCAGCGCCTGCTCCTGCGCCGGCGCGGGCTCCTCTTCGGTCGGCTCCTCCATTGGAGCGGCCTCGTCGTGCGCGGGTTCCATCGGCGGCGCTTCTGAGGATGACCAGCTCGGAGTCGACGGCGGCGCGATCGTCGCCCACGGATCGTTCTCGAGCGTGACCTCGCGCCCCTGCGGCCGCTCCTCCGATGGCGTGCCGCGCGGATAGCTCGTCGGTGGCGGCGCCGCCCACGGGTCGCCCGCCGTCGCGGGTGCGGCCGGCGCGGGCGGAGGGCTGAATGAGCGCGCGGCCTCCGCTCGCGGCGCGTTCCAGTGATCGACAGGCGGGCGAAGCGCGCTCCCCGCTTCGCCATCCGAGAACCGCGTCGTTTTCTCCGCAGGCTCCTCGATCTCGGTCATCGGATCGGCGACCACCGGCTCACCGTTGGCGATCGCGTCGAGCGTCGACAGGCCGTTCACGCCGCGGAGCTGTCCCTTCGCGTACGCGAGCTCGCTCTTCGCGCGCTCGCTCGCTCCGCTGTCGCGAAGATCGCGGATAAAGCGCGCGTACTCCTGCACCGACGCGTCGGGGTCTCCGGCGAGCGCAAGCGCCGCGGCGAGGCGTCGGTGCGTCGCGAGATCGCGCGGATCCAGGACGACGGCCTGACGGAGAAGACCGATCGCCGCCGAGCGTTCACCACCTTTGGTGAGCGCCGCGGCGCCTTCGCGCAGGACGCGCAGCGCTCCGGCGCGGTCCTCTTCCTCGAAGTGCACTTTCGCGAGGCCGCGGTAGCCCCCCTCGGCACCGGGGAACTTGTCGACGAGGTACTTGAAGCTCTGCTCGGCCTGGCGCAACCGTCCCTGCTCGAGGCTCTTGAGACCTTCTTTGAGCGCGACCTGGTAGTTGAAGTCCTTCGAGGCCATGGCCTTAGTTTGCGCTCCGGGCGCGCCTTCGGGCTAGCGCTTCGTGAACTGCGGCGCCTTTCGGGCGCGCTTGAGACCGGGCTTCTTCCGCTCTTTGGCGCGCGGGTCGCGCGTGAGAAGGCCCGCCTTGCGCAGCGCCGGGAGATGCTCCCGGTCGACCTGGAGCAGCGCGCGTGAGATTCCGTGGGCGATCGCGCCGATCTGCCCGCTGACGCCACCGCCTTCGACCTTCACCATCGCGTTGAAGCGTCGCGCAGTACTCGTGACCGTGAACGGCAACAGGGCCTGATCGGTCGCGCCGTCGCGGGCGAAGTAGTCGTCGAGCGGTTTTCCGTTGACGACGACGGCTCCCTCGCCGGGAACGAGGCGGACGCGAGCGATGGACGTCTTGCGACGACCGGTCCCCTGGAAGTACGGCAGCGTCTTCATGATTCGGTCTCCTTCGCGATCGGCTCAGGTTTCTGCGCGGCGTGCGGATGCTCGGGGCCGGCGTACACGTGGAGCTTGCGGGACATCTGCTCGCCGAGCCGGTTCTGCGGAAGCATCCCGCGGACGGCGCGACGGACGACTTCCTCGGGACGTCGTGCGAGGAGCGCCTCGAGCGTTTCCGACCGCAGGCCACCGGGATACCCGGAGTGCCGTACGTACTTCTTCGCCTGGAGCTTGTTGCCAGTAACGCGCACCTTCGCCGCGTTCACGACGATGACCGGATCGCCGGTGTCGAGGTGCGGCGAGAACGTGGGCTTGTGCTTTCCGCGCAGGATCGCGGCGACCTTCGTCGCGAGGCGACCCAAAGTCGCGCCGTCCGCGTCGACGACGCGCCAGCTCCGCGTGATCTCGCTCTGTTTCGTCGCATACGTCTTCATCGCTTATTCATCCTCTTCGCGCAGGGGAGGCATCCCCTGCAACCCGTCGTCCTGTCCGTATTCCACGGCGATGAGGCACAGGCCGTTCGCCGGTGCCCTCGGACCCGCCACCCGGCGGTCGCTCGCCGCGACGATCCTCTCGAACGTCGGCGCGTCGATCTTCCCACGTCCGACCCAGAGGAGCGTCCCGACGATCGCTCGGACCATCCCACGTAGGAACGCATCGGCCGTGATCTCGAAACGCAGCAGGCCGGTGTCGGGCTCGCACCACTCCGCCCGCCGCACCGAGCGAACACCGCCCGGGCCCGCCGCGAACGACGAGAAGTCCCGCCGGCCCACGAGCCGCGCGCTCGCGTCTTTCATCGCCGCGACGTCGAGGGTCCCGGCGAGGTGCACCTCGCGGCGCCGCTCGAGCGGGTCGCGCTCTCCGCCGTGCCGGATCCGATATTCATATGTCCGCCCCGTCGCCGAGAACCTTGCGTGGAAGTCCTCCGCCGCCGGCTCGAGCGCCGAGACCGCGATGTCCTCCGGCAGGAGGGCGTTGACCCCCCGGCCGATCGTCAACCCGTCCAGCGTGCTCGCCGTCCGGAAGTCGATCACCTGTCCGCTCGCGTGGACCCCGGCATCGGTCCGTCCCGCGCCGGTGACCCTCACCGCCTCGTCGCAGACGCTGGAGAGCGCTCGCTCGAGCTCACCCTGCACCGTCGGCGCATTCGTCTGCACCTGGAACCCCGCGTAGTCCGTTCCGTCGTAGGCCACGCGCGCTTTCCAGTGGGCCGTTTAGGTCGCTGCTCCCTTCGCCGTCTTCTTTTTCTTCGGCGCAGTCGCCTTCGCTGCGGCCTTCGCATTCGTTTCGGCCTTCGCGTCGTCCTTCTTCGCGGCGGCGCGCCGTCGCGGAAGCGCGAGGCGACGCCGCGGCTTCGGCTCCTCGGCCGCGTCGGTCTTCTCCACCGTCGGCTTCTGCGCCCCAGGCATGAGCTCCATCAGCATCTGCGGCGCCGAATCGCCGACGCGGCGGCCGAGATGCGTGAGGCGCAGGTAGCCCGAGTGGCGATCGGGCCAGCGGACCGCGAGGTCCGTAAACACCTTCTCGACGATCACCGGTTCGGGGAGCCAGGCGAGCGCCCGGCGACGCGCCGGGAGCGAGCCGTCCTTGCCGAGGTTGATCATCCGGTCCACGAACAGCCGGACTTCCTTCGCCTTCGCTTCGGTCGTTTTGACCCGCTCGTAGCGAAGCACCGACAGGGTCAGGTTGCGGAGCATCCCGCGCCGCGCCCCGGTGCGCCGCCCGAACTTGCGCTCGTGGACCTTATGAGGCACTAGCTCGATCGCTCCTCACCGTCGCTACGGTCGCTGCCATCGCCGAGGCTCGTCTCGGACTCGGTCTCCTCGTCGGTGAGCGGCTCGTCGGTCGCTGGCGACGACTCGTCGCGGATCGGAGCTTCGATGAGACCGCGCGCCGCGAGGCGCTCCTTAATCTCGTCGAGCGACTTCTTGCCGAAGTTGCGCATGCGCAGGAGCTCGTCATCGGGGGTCTGGAGCAGCTGCCCGACCTTCGTTATGCCGTGCCGCTTCAGCGAGTTGAACGCCCGCTGCGGGAGGTCGAGGTCTTCGATCGGCATGTCCGCGATGGCGGCGGGGAGCGCCGAGCCGTTCGTGCGCTCGGGCTGGGCGAGCGCGGTCTGCGACCGCGTGAGTCCGGCGAAGAGCGAGAACTGCTGCACGAGGATCTGCGACCCCTGGGCGACGGCGTCGTCCGGCGTCGTCGTCCCGTCGGTCCAGACCTCGAGGATGAGCCGGTCGTAGTTGGTGACCTGGCCGACGCGGGTGCTCTCGACGCCGAAGTTCACCTTCTTGACCGGGCTGTAGAGCGCGTCGATCGGGATCACACCGATCGGCAGACCTTCGCGGCGGTCGGCGGAGTGGAATCCGCGGCCGGTCTCGACCGTCAGCTCGAGCCAGAGCGATGCCTCGGGTTCGAGCGTCGCGATCTTCGCTTCGGGGTTGACGATCTCGATCTCGCTCGTGGTCATGATGTCCGCGGCGGTCGCCTCGCCCGGACCGGTCTTCTCGAGGGTGAGCGTCACCGGCTCGCTCGCGAACGAACGAAGACGGATCTGCTTCAGGTTGAGGACGAGCTGGACGACGTCCTCCTTGATACCCGGGATCGTGGAGAACTCGTGGGCAACGCCGCGCACGCGCGCGGCCGTGATCGCGGCGCCGGGCAGCGAGCTGAGGAGCACACGGCGCAGCGAGTTCCCAAGGGTCGTGCCGTATCCGGGAGGAAGCGGCTCGCACGCAAACTTCGCGTACCGCTCGTCACCTTCAATGCGCTCGATCTTGGGGTACTCAAGCTCTACTAGGGTCATGGCTTCGGTTCCTTCCTGCGGGGCTAGCGCTTAGGTGTCGTCACAGTGCTCGTTCGCTTCGCTCACTCGCCTGCAACGCTCCCGTTGATGCTTCGCGCTCAACGGGAGTAATGCTCGACGATGAGCTGGGTGTTGACCTGTGCTTCGATCTGATCTCGACTTGGCAACACGAGAACTTTCGCGGTGTAGGCGTCGGGATCGACCTCGAGCCAGCCCGGGCGCGTCTGCGTCTTCGCCCAGGCGGTCATCTCCTTGAAGTAGGTGGAGCCGCGGCTCTTCTCGGATACGGCGACGGCGTCGCCGGCCTTCACCGAGTAGCTCGGGGTCTTGGTCTCGCGGCCGTTCACGGTGATGTGGCCGTGGGTCACGAGCTGTCGCGCCTGCGACCGCGACTTCGCGAACCCGGAGCGGTACACGGTGTTGTCGAGGCGCCTCTCGAGGTTGATGAGGAGCGTCTCGCCCGTGGCGCCGGTCACTTCGGCGGCACGGTCGAAGGTGTTCTTCATCTGGCGCTCGAGCACGCCGTACATCCGCCGCGCCTTCTGCTTCTCGCGAAGCTGGAGCGCGAAGTCGCTCACCTTGCGGCGGCGCTGCTGGTGCATGCCCGGCGGCGACGAGCGCTTCTCGAAGGTGCACTTGGTGAAGCACTTCTCGCCCTTGAGGAAGAGCTTCATGCTCTCGCGGCGGCAGATCCGGCAGACCGGGCCGGTGTAGCGAGCCATTTAGACGCGCCTCCGCTTGGGAGGACGGCAGCCGTTGTGCGGGATCGGCGTGACGTCGGTGATCGCGGTCACCTCGAGGCCGGTCGCCTCGAGCGCGCGGATCGCCGCCTCACGTCCCGCCCCCGGCCCGCGCACGAATACCTCGACCACTTTGAGGCCGAGGTCCAGGGCCTTGCGCGCGGCGGTCTCCGCCGCGACCTGCGCGGCGTACGGCGTGCTCTTGCGCGAGCCCTTCCAGCCGGCGGCGCCGGCCGAGGACCACGCGATCACGTTCCCGGCCGGGTCGGTGAGCGACACGATCGTGTTGTTGAACGACGCCTTCACGTGCGCGGCACCGCGCGGCACGACGCGCTTTTCGCGGCGGCGACGCGGCTTCGCCTCGGTCGCGGCCGCGGCTTCGGTCTCGGGCTTCTCTGCCTTTTCGGCCTTCTCGCCTTTCGGGGGCCGGGGGGCGGAGCCCCCCGATCGGTCTTGCGCCATTAGGTCTTAGACACCGCCTTCTTTCTTCCGGCTACCGTCTTGCGCGTTCCGCGGCGCGTGCGCGCGTTGGTGCGCGTGCGCTGCCCGCGGACGGGCAGATTGCGCCGGTGACGGAGACCGCGGTAGCTCCCGATCTCCTGTAGGCGCTTGATGTTGAGCGCGATCTCGCGGCGAAGGTCACCTTCCACGGTGAACCCGCGATCGATGATCTCGCGGATCTTGGCGACTTGAGGCTCGGTCAAGTCGCGCACCCGTGTGGCGCCGTCGATCCGTGCCTGCTCGAGCACCTCTTTCGCGGCCGTCGCGCCGATCCCGAAGATGTACCGCAGGGACACGTCGACGCGCTTTTCGCGCGGGATATCGACGCCCGCGATTCGAGCCACGCTAACCCTGCCGCTGCTTGTGCTTCGGCTCGGAGCAGATCACGAGGATCTGCCGCTCGCGCCGGATGATCTTGCATTTATCGCAACGCTTTTTGACTGACGCGCGGACCTTCACTAGTACCTCACTCGCCTTGTAATTCGTCCCCTTTTTAGGTCGTATGGCGACAGCTCCACGAGGACCTTGTCGCCCGGCACGACCCGGATGAAGTTCATCCGCATCTTGCCGCTGATGTGTGCCAAGACCGCATGCCCGTTCTGGAGCTCGACCTTGAACATCGCGTTCGGAAGGGCCTCTGCGACCGTCCCTTCCACTTCGATGACCTCTTTGTTACTCGGTTTACTCGCCATCTTCTCCAGACACAGGCTGACCCGCGGCATCGGCCCACGGGAGATAACAGTGTACCAAGATCGGCCAGTTCTGGGCAATCCTCACGTCAGGCCGCCACCGCGGCGCCCTCGCCGGGGCGCGTGAGCACGACCGGCCCGGCGGCCGTGCACGCCAGGGTGTGCTCGAAATGCGCCGAGAGGCTCCGGTCTGCGGTCACCACGGTCCATTGGTCGCCCAGCGTGCGAGTCTCCGGGCCTCCGATGTTCACCATCGGCTCGATGGCGATGCAAAGGCCCTCGCTGATCGGCGGATTCGGCTGTCCCTTGGTCGGACGGTAATTCGGCACTTGCGGCTCCTCGTGCATCGCCCGGCCGATGCCGTGTCCGACGTAGTTGTGAACGACGCTGAACCCCTCGCCGCGGACGTATTCCTCGATCGCCGCGCCGATGTCCCCGATCCGCGCTCCGACCTTCGCGCTGGCGATACCGATCCGGAGAGCCTCCTCGGTGACCGCGATGAGGCGCGCGGCGCCCGGCGACACCTTCCCGACAGGGACGGTGATCGCCGCGTCCGCGTGCCAGCCGTCGACGATGGCTCCGGCGTCGATCCCCACGATGTCCCCTTCGGCGAGCCTCCGCTTCGGTGACGGGATGCCGTGAACGATCTCGTAGTTGACCGAGGTGCAGATCGTCGCCGGGTACGGCGGCGTGCTGTAGCCGAGGAACGAGCTTTGGGCTTTGGCCTTGCGGAGGACCTCCGCGGCGACCCGGTCGAGCTCCGCCGTGGTCACCCCCGGACGGACCGCGGCGCGGCACGCGTCCAACATCGCCGCGACGACGCGGCCGGACTCGCGCATCTTTGCCATCTGGGCGGGCGTCTTGAGCGTGATCATTCCGCGGCCTCGCGAAGGCGCGCGGTGATCTCCGGCACGCTGCCGACGGCGCTCACGCGGCTCACCAGACCCCGGTCGTCGTAGTACTGGATCACCGGCCGCGTCTGCTCCTCGTACACCTCGAGCCGGTTCGCGATGATCTCCGGCGTGTCGTCGGGCCGGCGCTCCGCGATCGCCCGGCCGTTCAGACGCGCGACGAGCTCGTCGCGCGGTGCGTCGAGCAGGAGCACACCACCGAGCTGGCGGCCCATCTCCTCGAACAGCCGGTCGAGGGCCTTCGCCTGCTCGACCGTGCGCGGGAATCCGTCCAGCAAGACGCGCGTCGAGGGCGAAATGTCCTCGAGCTTGGCGCGCACCATCCGCACCGTCACGTCGTCGGGAACGTACTCACCGCGCTCGAGATATCCCTTCACGCGACGGCCGAGGTCGGTCTCGCGACGGATGTGATCGCGGAAGACCTCGCCGGTCGAGAGCTGCACCCATCCGTTTGCCTGAGCCAGGGCCTTGGCCTGGGTGCCCTTCCCCACTCCGGGCGGACCCATGATGATGAGGTCGCCACCGGTGCCGCGGAGGCTCGACGTCTCAGAGGCGGACACGATATCGGTCACTAACGGATGAATCCCTCATAGCTCCGCTGGAGCAGCTGCGCTTCGAGCTGCTTCATCGTCTCCACGACGACGCCGACCACGATCAGGATGCTCGTCCCACCGAGGCGCAGCGTCTGCACGCCGGTGATGTCGCCGATGAGCGTCGGCATCACGGCGACGATGCCAAGGAAGAGCGCGCCCGCGATCGTGATCCGCGTCACGACGCGCGACAAGAACTCCGCGGTCGGACGGCCCGGCCGGATGCCGGGGATGAACCCGCCGTACCGCTTGATGTTGTCCGCGACGTCGTTCGGGACGAACGTGAAAGCCGTGTAGAAGAAGGTGAACGCGACCACGAGCACGAAGTACGTCGCGTTGTAGAACACCGGATTCTGGAAGAACGCCACGATGGCGGTCGAGAGGTTGCGCAGCCATTCGGTGTCGCTCGTCGTGAAGTACTGCGCGACCTGGTTCGGCAAGAGCAGGATCGAGATCGCGAAGATGATCGGGATCACGCCGGCGCTGTTCACGCGCAGCGGGATGAAGGTGCTTCCGCCCGAGTACATGCGCGTGCCGCGAACGCGCTTGGCGTACTGGACGGGGACGCGGCGCTGACCTTCCTGGATGAAGATGATCGCCGCGATCACGAGGATCGCGATGACCACGATCGATCCGAGTGCGAGCGCGTTCTGCTGCACCTGCAGCGTCTGCTCGACCGTGTTCGGCAGGCGGCCGACGATCCCGGCGAAGATGATGAAGCTGATCCCGTTGCCGATGCCGCGCTCGCTGATGAGCTCGCCCAGCCACATCAGGATGATCGTCCCGGCGGTGAGGGAGCCGAGGATCGAGAGCGTCGTGCCGATGTCGTTCGGGCCGAAGGCGTTCAGCACGCCCTGTTTCTGCATGAAGACCGCGACCCCGATGCCCTGGAGGAGCGCGAGCGGAACGGTCAGGACGCGCGTGTACTGGTTGATCTTGTTGCGGCCGTACTCGCCTTCTTTGGAGAGCCGCTCGAGCGCGGGGATCGTCTGATTGAGCAGCGTCATGATGATCGACGCGTTGATATACGGGTTCACGCCGAGCGCGACGATCGAGAACCGCGCGAGCCCGCCGCCGGAGAAGAGGTCGAGCAGGTTCACGAACGCGCTGCTCTGCAGAAGCGCGTTCAGCTGGTCCTGGTTGACGCCCGGAAGCGGGACGTGGGCGAGGAAGCGGAAGACCAGGATCATGCCGAGCGTGAAGAGGATCTTGTTCCGCAGATCCGGGGTGCGGAGCGCGTCGATCAGCGCCTGGAACATGCCCATGCTTTAGACGCCCGGAGCGATGATGACGATGGAGCCGCCGGCGGACTCGATCTTCTGGCGCGCCGTCGCGGACACCGAATGCGCGTGGACCTCGAGCTTCGTGCCGATGACCCCGTCGCCGAGGACTTTGATGCGCGCGTCCTTCTCGATGAGGCCTTTCGCTGCGAGCGTGTCGGGCGAGACCTTTCCTTCGGCGGCGTAGTCGGCGAGGCGTCCCACGTTCACGGCGACGAAGGTCTTCCGGAAGCGGTTCTTGAAGCCCCGGAGCTTGGGGACGCGCATATGGAGCGGCGTCTGGCCGCCCTCGAACCAGCCGGGGAGACCGGGACCGGTACGCGCGAGCTGACCCTTCGTGCCGCGGCCCGCCGTCTTGCCCTGGCCCTGCGACGTGCCGCGACCGAGACGGCGTGGGAGCTTCCGTGATCCGTGGGGGCGGGCGACCTGATGCTCGCGCATCAGCGGCTCCCGTCCTTCTCGTCGGTGACGGTGATGAGATGGGCGACCCGGCGGATCATGCCGCGAAGCGACGGCGAATCGTCGTGCGACACGACGTGGCCGGGGCGCCGCAGGCCGAGCGCCGACAGCGTCTGCCTCGCGCCCTTCTTCTCGCCGATCGCGCTCTTGTGCTGGCGGATCTCGAGGCGCGTCACGACGCGGCTCCCGCGGGCTCGCGAGTCTCGCGCTCTGGGAGGCCGCGCGTCTGGCGGATCGTCTCGGCCGAACGGAGCTGCGAGAGGGCCTTCATCGTCGCCCGGACGACGTTCACCGGGTTGGTGCTCCCGAGCGACTTCGACAGGATGTCGCTGATCCCTGCCGATTCGACGACGGCGCGGACCGAACCGCCGGCGATGACGCCCGTGCCCTTCGACGCCGGGCGGAGGACGACGCGCGCCGCACCGAAGTCGGCGACGACCTGGTGCGGGATGGTCCGATCGACGAGCGGCACGAGCATCACGTGCTTCTTCGCATCCTCGCGACCCTTGTTGATCGCGCCCGGGACCTCATCGGCTTTGCCCAGACCCGCCCCGACGTGACCGCGGCCGTCGCCGACGACCACGATCGCGGAGAAGGAGAAGCGCCGACCGCCCTTCACGACCTTCGACACGCGGTTTATCTGTACCACGCGCTCGGTCAGCTCGAGACGGTTCGCGTCAATTCGTGCCATTAGCTCGATCTCCGGCGTTCGTTGTTCATCTAAAACCTCAACCCCGCGCTTCGGGCCGCGTCGCCCAGCGCTTTCACTCGCCCGTGGTAGCGGTAGCCGCCGCGGTCGAAGACCGCCTCGCCGATGCCCTTGGCTTTCGCCTTCTCGCCAAGCATCGCGCCAACGGCTTTGGCCCGCTCGCTCTTCTTGGCCGTTGACTTGGGCTCGTTCGGGGCCGGCGAAGCCGGGCCCGAACGGACGTCCAGCGACGACGCTTGCACGAGAGTTTTGCCGGAATCGTCGTCGATGAGCTGAGCGTAGATGTGCTCGATCGAGCGGAACACAGCGAGGCGCGGACGAGCCGCGCTCCCGCGGACCTTCTCCCGCACACGCGCGTGGCGCCTGTTCCGGCTTTCGAGTCGTGACTGCTTCGCCATTACGCCTTCGCCGCCCCGACCTTGCCGGCCTTGCCCGCCTTGCGACGGATGAACTCACCCGCGTACTTCACGCCCTTCGCCTTGTACGGGTCGGGGTTGCGGAGTCCGCGGATCTTCGCGGCGACCTCACCGACGGCCTCTTTGTCGATGCCCGAGACCTTGAGCTTCTGCGGCGTCTCGACCGCGAAGGTCACACCCGCGGGCGGGTCGATCTCGATCGGATGCGAGAAGCCGAGCGAGAGCGTCAGCTTCTTCCCTTGCAGTACCGCGCGATAGCCGGTGCCGCTGATCTCAAGGTCCTTGGCAAATCCGGTGGTGACGCCGGCGACCATGTTGGCAAGGAGCGTCCGGGTGAGACCGTGCAGCGCACGGTTCACCTGGGAATCATCCGGCCGCTGCACCGAGATCTTTCCGTCCTCGCGCGCGATCTTCATGTTCTCGTGAAAGGTCCGCGACAGCTGGCCCTTCGGCCCCTTCACGCTCACGGTCTGACCGTCGATCTTGATGTCGACCCCGTTCGGGATGGTCACGGGAAGTCTTCCGATCCGGCTCATTCGCTTCTCACCACACGTACGCCAGGACCTCGCCGCCGAGGCCCTTGCGCTCCGCTTCGCGGCCGGTCATGAGACCCGAGGAGGTCGAGATGATCGCAACGCCAAGTCCGCCGAGCACCCGCGGCATCTCGGTCTTTCGCGCGTAGACGCGTAGGCCAGGCTTCGAAATACGGCGCAGACCGGCGACGGCGGGCAGCTTGCCGATGTACTTCATCTTCAGGACGAGCTCGCGCGCGTTCGCCGAGAGCTCGTACCCGGAGATGAAACCCTCGTCGCGCAGGATGCGCGCGACCTCGGCCTTCATGCGGCTCGTCGGGACGGACACCGTCTCGTGGCGCGCGCCCGCGGCGTTGCGGACGCGTGTAAGGAGGTCGGCGACCGGGTCGTTCGGCATCCCGATCCCCTTCGGCCGCACCTTCTTTGGCGGCGCGGGCTTGCGGGCCGGCCGCTCGGACCGGTCCGCGGTCTCCGCAGGCTGCTCGCGTGTCGCGGTCATCTCTTCGGTCAACACCAACCCCCTGTCACCAGCTCGACTTTGTGACGCCTGGTAGCTCGCCGATCAAAGCGCGCTCGCGGAAGCAGATCCGGCAGAGGCCGAACTT
>Ga0070698_100006638_pt1 | contig 12546 bp, 9 predicted proteins | sample KBSK1502metaG_FD_65477 | JGI IMG/M metagenome (GOLD analysis project Ga0070698, IMG submission 65477) | Corn, switchgrass and miscanthus rhizosphere microbial communities from Kellogg Biological Station, Michigan, USA - KBS K1-50-2 metaG | ecosystem: Host-associated > Plants > Roots >...
TCATCGAATGTATTCGCCAGCCGACTGACTTCATCGCCGGTATCCGGCAGGCCCAGGCGGGAAGAGAGGTCTGCTGTGGAGATATGCCGCGCCGTGTTCGTAATTTCGTCAATGGGAGTCAAGGCGCGACCGGCCAGAAAATATCCCGCAAAGCCTGCCAGCAGGGAAAGCAAGCCGGTACCGACCAGAAACATGGTCCGGAGGCGGTCGAGGGTTTCTTCCGCACTACCCAGACCCTGCATGGATTGAATCCAGCCAAGAATGTGCCCGCCTTCGAGAACGGGCAATGTATAAACACGGATGCGGTCGTTCCGCTCGGTTTCACGAATTGTCTGGAGCATTGGTTGTGAGAGAGATGCGGAAACGCGCATGGGGCTATCGCTATAGGGACCGACCGACTCCAGAATGTCCCCGTTGGAGGAGAGAACAATCAGCGTTATGCCTCGCTGGGTGAAAGCGCTGAACTCTGCCAGATGGGTCGCGTTCGGATCCTGGGTCAGCATTTGGATGCTGCCATTATCTTCGTAAAGGCTGGCAAGCACCTGTTCAGCACTCAGAGAGAGCGCATCGTCCACCTCATTGTATAAACTGTTGCCAAATGAAAAATAGATACCTGCCCCAAATGCAACGAGAAACGCCAGGATCAAACCGGTGACAGAAAGGGCCAAGCGCGCTCGTAGAGTTCTAATCAGTTTCATAAACGGCCAGGCAATACCCCACGCCGCGCACCGTGTAGATCAACTTCTGCTCGAAAGGTTCATCGATCTTGCGGCGCAAATTGCGGACGTACACATCCACCACGTTGGATTGATTGAAATTCTCGTAGCTCCAAACATGCTCGGCGATCTGGGCCCGGGTCAGGACGCGTCCCGGTTCACGCAGCAAACATTCCAGCACTGAAAATTCCTTAAGGGCCAGGGGAATAATATGTCCGTCGCGCCGGACCTGATGCGTGCGCGTATCCAGGCTCAGATCAGCATAGGAAAGAACAGAGGATTTCGTCTGATCACCGGTCCGGCGGGTGAGGGCGCGCATACGGGCAAGCAATTCCTTCATCGCGAACGGTTTGACAAGATAATCGTCTGCCCCTGCATCCAAGCCACTGACTCGGTCATCGATATCATCACGAGCCGTCAGCATTAATACCGGCGTCCGATCGCCGCGCTGGCGCAGTTCGCGACAGACAGTCAACCCATCGATGATCGGCAGCATAATATCCAGAATGATGAGGTCATAGGGTGCGGCTCCGACCCAGTCCAGGGCATCCCGGCCTGTGAAAACGGAATCCACGGCGTAGCCAGATTCCTGCAAGCCGCGTTTCACGTACGCCGCGATTTTATGTTCGTCTTCAACAAGTAGGACGCGCATAGACATAGTATAAGATGAAACCATGATGTTTTCCCAAAGCCTTTCTTACAAAATTCTGAATAAAATCAAGCATTCAAGCTCCAGACCGTAACGCTTCCACCGGCTCTAAGTTCGCAGCCCGTACGGCCGGATATGCACCCGAAAGTAAGCCAATCAAACCGCCGATCAAGGGGGCCAGGATGGGGGCCAGCGGGTCGAGGACCGGCGTCCAGACCTGATAAGCGGAAACTGCCACCACAATCAGGATACCCAGGCTGGCGCCAATAATCCCACCGATGATTCCCAGTGAGGCGCTCTCCAATAAGAATTGGGCAGCGATATGTTTTCGATTGGCGCCAATCGCACGCCGCAGACCGATCTCACCGGTACGTTCCAACACGGAGACGAGCGTGATATTGCCAATCCCCACAGCTCCTACGACAAGCGATAAGCCGCCGAGCAGGAAAAACAATACATTCAGATCGCTCTGGACAGCATCTTTCAAGCGCTGAGGCTCGGGCAGATATTCGATTTTCAATGCATCGGGTTCATCGGGGCGCAGTGCGAGAGGGGATTGGTCAGCGATCAGCGAGGTGGCACCGATCCGAGTCTCGACGATCACTTTTTGAGGGCCCACCAATCCGAAGTCGTGACGGGCAGCGCCCTCTGGAATGATGACCGAGCCCAGCAGATCGGGCTGGCGCGCCACATTTTTCAGGATCCCAATGACCAGATAAACATAATCGCCGATGGCGATCGCGGGGTAATGTTCCACACCGACAATTCCCAGGCGGAGCGCCGCGTCGGGTCCGAGAACCGCCACTCGCTCCATGCGCTCCGAATGTCCCAGGTCAAACAAGCGTCCCGTCTGCAGGTCGGCATGGACCGTATCGAACAGGCCCGGCGAGGCGGCTTGTACCGAGAGATGAAAGGCAGTCTGGCTTTGCGGATCTTTCACGGGTGAGGCGCTGACCAGTGCGTCCCCCAGTTTGACGTCACTCAGATTTCCGGCAGTGACCACACCGTTCAACCGCACCAAACGCCCGGGTGCATCCCAGGGGATGGCCCGGGGATCCGCGGCAGTCACTCCACTTTTCCCGGAGATCGTAACTTCGGTGGCCGCCAGTTCATCGAACTGGCTGATGATGCGGTTACTGGCAGTCCGTGAAAGTCCCAGGGTAGCCACCAGGGCGGTTAGTCCAATCACAATACCCAAAATGGTCAGTGCCATGCGGCCCGGGCGGGCAAAGATTCCAGCGATCGCTTCATTGAAGAGATCGCCGAGTGTGATCCCCGATCCGGTGACCACGCCTGTACGGGTGTTCAATTCCGTTTCATGTTCTGTTCCTGGCTTTTGATTGTCATGGGCAATTTCAGTCAGCCTGCCATCGATCACATGGACTCTGCGCCTGGCCCGTTTGGCGACGTTTTCATCGTGGGTGACGATGATCAGCGTGAGTCCCTGTTCGTTCAATTTCTCGAAAAGATTGAGGATCTCCGCCCCTGACTTTGAATCAAGGTTCCCGGTGGGTTCGTCGCACAGAAGCACGCTTGGAGCACCAACCAATGCCCGGGCGATGGCCACCCGTTGTTTTTCTCCACCCGATAATTTGGTCGGCATGAAATCCACGCGGTGACTCAGCCCGACACGGTTCAAGGCCGCCAGGGCCCGTTCGCGCCGTCCGTTGATATCCTGTTCCCGGTAGACTTCCGCCAGCATGACATTTTCGAGCACCGAACGATGTGACAACAGATGATAGGACTGGAAGACAAAGCCAATCCTGCGACTGCGTAATCCGGCTCGCTCTTCATCGCTTAACGAGGCGGTATCAATGCCCTCGAATAAATACTCGCCGCTGGAGGGACGGTCGAGGCAGCCGAGAATATTGAGTAGGGTTGATTTCCCAGCTCCGGATGGACCGGTGATGGCCAGCCACTCGCCGGGCCTCAAGCTGAGATTGATATCCACGAGCGCGTGGACGACAGGATCGCTGCCAAACTCGCGTCCGACCCCTTTTAGCTCAAGCACAGACCCGTTGGTTTCTACCTGGCTTGCCATCATTCACTCTTCTCATATCCAACCAGCACCAGCTCACCCGCGGACAAATTCCCATTGACCGGTGTTATTTCCACAAAACCATCGGCAGATAAACCTGGTTTGACCTGGATAAACTTAAGTTTCCCGTTCTTTTCCACCTGCACTCGCGAGGTTCCATCGGCAGCCAGGAAGAGAGCGCTGATCGGGACAACCGTCACGGCGCCACCGGTCGACTCGACGGGAATCGTGAGCCGCAGCGAAACCCCTTCGAGCTTGACCTGCGTTTCATCGACGAGGACCTCAAAGTAAACGTGATAACCATCCGCGCCATTTGTGCCGGGCGTGTCGGCGACGCGGGAGACGACCCCCGTTGCCTGAAGCCCCAGGTCTGGTTCGTCGATGGTTACTTTTAGACCCGGCTTGACAAGCGGAGCCTCTGCCAGTGGCAGGGATGAATCGATCGCCAGAGCATTATTCGTCACAATGATGACGGGCCCACTGGCGGCATCACCGATCTTGACGTTAATTTCTTCCACCCGGACGGGGAAAGATGAAATGAAAACCAGTTCGTCGATGGGCAGCGGTGAATCGGTTTTGTCCCGGGCCGTTTCATATTCTGCCGTTAGTTCAGCCACCAGTTTCGTGAGTCGGCTGACTTCGCGTTCGGCGGCCTTTTGCGCTTCTTCTGCAGTCTTGACGGCAATGTCGCCGTTCAAATTGGCGGCGACTTGCGCAGATCCGCTCGAGGATGCCACAGCAGCGGCTCGCTGGGCCTGTGCGGCTTTGATCGCCAATGGCGCAAGGGCCAAGGTGTTCTCTGCAATCGCTTTATCGTTGATCGCAACGGCCAGTTCATTTGCAAGGGAACGGAGACTTGCCAACTGTTCCTCACTCGGAGAAAAGGATTCATATCCGGCCGCCGCGTACAGATCCGCCACCGCAGCGCTGGTCTTCTCATCGAAAACCCCATTCACCGGACCCGGATCGAACTTCAGCCGTTTCAGCGCACCCTCCAATTGGCGAACATCCTCGCCCGAAAGCCCGGCCGTCAGATCACGATAGGCCGGAATCTCTCCCTGCAGAAGGAAGACCGGGCGCCCCGAGGCCGTGAGCAAGACCTCGCCTTCCTGAAATTGATCGCCGCGCCTCGGAAGAGTTGTGACGACTCCAGCTTCAGCTTTCAAAGCGGAAGGCGCCAGGGAGATGGATTGTGGCAACCCAAAGCGCGCTGTGCCGCGTGTGATCACATCTGAGGAAAGGACGCGTTCCTCGACCGGGACGAGAATCGGGGAGGGAGAGGGAGGGGCGGTCCGCGCCGCAGCTTCGGCCGGCGATTGGATCTTGCTGCCTGCGATCCAACTCACCACCGCCAGCAGGACCACGCCGATCAGAGAAAGCGCGAGCTTATATTTCCGGTCCAGCCTGCCATTGGCCGGCTTCAAAATTCCATTAATAGCTGAGCCGAAGGCCTCGCGCAGCCAGCGGAATCGTTCCTTCAGATTTTCCAGGTTCCAAAAGTCCCTTACAAAAATTTTCTTCATCATCCACCTGAGTTATCGATCCTGCTTTATTGTTGTGGACCGGCGTACAATTCCCGCTCGACCTGGTCCGCGACCGGATCGAGATGTTGCCTCTCACAGTCTGTGGCTGCGGAAGCCAGAGAGCGTTCGTAATTTTGAAGCTCAATCAGGGAAGAACGCGCTTCAGACGATAACGACTCAAGCGGCTGTCCGCCGGTAATGGTGTCGAGTTTCTTGCGCAGGTCTGGCTCGATATCCCTTTCATGACCGTATTCAAAACCCGCCGAATGCAAACAACTTGAGTACTCCGTATTGGCAGCCACCATGCGGGGATCCTTTTCGACGAGGGCATCAAATGGATTGAAATACGATGCATTCATCTGTTCAGGCGTAAAGTGCTTCTCGATCGCGCTGCGTGTGCAGCCGCCGGTGCGTGAGAAATCCTCCGTTTCGAGAGCGACGGCAAAGGTCGCGTCCGGATGCTCACCAAAGAGTGTATGACTGTAAGCCACCTGGTCAGCAGGGGACAGGCTCATGAAGATCTGCACGTTTTGTTCCCCCAAACCAAGTTGAGCAGGCGTTCGCAACTCGGAAAGCTGCGGCGCCAGGCCGGTGTAAAGTGTTGAAATGCCGTACCCATACTGGTCGATGAATTGACTCTCGGTCATCCCCGGCAGAGATTTGTCTGAGGTCATGCCTCTGCGTATGGTGCTGTAGTCTGCCGCGACATATTCGAACCCGGCCGCGCTCATGCATTTGCTGATTTCGGCTTCCACGCTCTCGATCGCCGTGAAAAGCTCCTTCATCGTCATACCGTATTCCTCTTTGCCGGGAATCGGTCCGGTCGAGGTCGATGACCGCGGGCCACCGCAGGCACTCAGGAAAAGGAGCAAAAAAATAAAAGATAAAAACAAGCCTGTTCTACCAATGTCCAAGAAATCCTTCAACTTCATTGTGTTTCTCCTGAATTACGTCTGTGCAACTTTGCCGTCATAATTATGGCGCAGTTGCCCTTCGATTAGAAATTAAGCGTATGTGAATATTATATGAGGATAAGATGAAGTAAAGATGAAATCTCTTAATCTGCACTCATTTTTAAGTTCTATTGTTGGCTTGAAGACCGGCGATCAAAAAACCTGCCGATGACGGCAGGTCTTGTAAAAGGAACAACATAAAGTTCATCTATCCATTAGCCTCGCAGCCCACTCCACACTTCCAGTTTCGTCTGCACCCGTTTGATCACTTCATCGGTGAATTCCGAGGTCGATAGCCGGCCGCCCAGATCAGTAGTGGCCCTGCCGTCATGTACTGCTTCGAAAACTGATTCATAGATCGCCCGTGAGGCTTGCTCCGCCTTCGGAGTCCCAATGTAGGTCAGGATCGCGGCTCCGGCCAGGATCATGGCCATTGGGTTGGCAACGTTTTTGCCCTCCAGGGCAGGTGCCGTTCCATGGGGGGCCTCGGTCATGACTACTCTAACCTGCATCGCTTCGTCGAAAGCCAGGACCTGGCTTTCCGACCCGGCAATACTGCCGAACATTTGCAGGACCAAATCCGAAAGCAGGTCGCCATCCCGGTTGAGAGTTGGCAGCACCAGTGACTCTCCATCACTTTTCATGAGATAGGCCAGGGTGGCATCGATCAGCATTGGCTCATAGTGAATGTTTGGGTGGCGGGCTGCCGCGGCATCCAACTCTTCCTTGAACATCCCCTCATACTGCCGGCTGACGGTGTATTTTGGGCCGCCGAAGACAGTCGCACTCATGCGCGCGGCAAGTTGGAAGGAGAACTCCGCCACATGGCGGCAGATCTTGCGACTAATCTTTGAGGTGCGATATGCCAATTCATCGCCCTCCGGCGTGTTCTCGCGCCATTCCTTGGCCCCATAAGCATCGTCAACTGCCATACGGACAATCGAGATCGGGGCATGCACACCTCCCACGGGGCGCACGCGTGGAAGGCGCCGCCCGGTCCGCAAGATGACTGTCCCGCCAATCTCTTCCCGCAGGATCGCATTTGGACTGCCCACATCGTCTGAGCCAGGCGGAGTGATCGTGGCGGCTTTCATGCCTAAACCCGTGCGATTTAACGCCGCGGCAACTTCCTTCAACACACCATTCCTTGTGGTGCGCCGGTTTGCCAGACTGATGTCGAAATGTAGAAAATCCAATTCCTGCCCAATTACTTCAGGAGTCAGCACGCGCAGGGCCTCCTGCAGTAGTTCCTCTCCGGTCTGGTCGCCGTGCATCACGACAATCGTACGAGCGTTTGGTTTAGATGATTCCAAGATCCTATATCCTTTCCAATTAAATCAAACCCTGAATAGATAAAATAATCATTGCACTTAACATGTACAAGGAGGCATAGCGAAATAGCATGAAGTTCATTTTATCTGTATGAATGCGCAGAGTGGCAAAAGCCAGGATGAGCATGACTGCCGTCAGCACCGCGATGAGGCTCAACAAGCCTGCGCTCAGTCCGATCAAAATGCTAGCCCAGCCGATGGCGATGGCCGCCAGGATGGAAGAGATCGCGATGATCAGGCGGGTAAATCGTTCGCCATAGGTTTCCGGGAATGTGGGCACGCCCGCATTTTTATAGTCGTTGCGGAACTTCATGGAATACGTTAGCGTATGGGTGGGAATCCAAAAGAGGATGGCAAGCCCCAACAATATCCCTACCAGCTCGATCTCCCCGACCGCCAGAACCCGCCCTGAGAGGATGGGCATTGCCCCAGAAATTCCGCCCCATAAGATGCTCCAGCACGTGCGACGTTTGAGCCAGACCGTATACACGATCACGTCGAAGAACCAGCCCCCAAAGATAACGAGTCCATATAGCGGCGTGAGCAGAAAAGCCAGACCAATTCCCAGAATGGAAATGGTCATGCCAACGACAAAGATTTCCTTATGATCCAATTGCCCTGAGGCAGCCGGGCGCATATGAGTCCGTTTCATCCTGGCGTCGATGTCACGGTCGTACCACATGTTCATGATTGTGCTACCGCTAATCGCGAGTAAAAGACTCGCGATCAGACCCAACAGCGATGAAAGACTAAATGGAGGGCGTGAGCTCAAATACCCCGCAATGCCGGTCGAAAGAAGCAGACCCGTTTGGAGTGATTTGATCAGCGGCCAATACAGGCGAAGCGCGCCGCTAAGCGGCAGTACGGACAAGCGAACTTTTTTGATCATTCGGTTTTACCTATAAGCAAATGATTATAACTGTAGATCTTACAGTTGATTTTTCAGAAGGTCCTGGACAGTTTCCCTTTGGACGATCAATCGTTCGTTCTCATGCTCTAGCCAGACGACCGCTGGTCGTCTGGCGCCGTTGTAATTGGATGACATGCTCAGATGATACGCCCCCGCCACCGGGATTGCGATCAATTCCCCTTCTTCGACTTCTGGCATCAACAAATCTTCAATGACGATATCTCCCGACTCGCAATACGGACCTCCAATCGATACCTTCTCGGTGCCTTTGCGACTGACGCCCGCGACGGTCAGACAGGAATATTTCGCCCCGTAGAGCGCGTACCGCGGATTATCTGCCATGCCTCCATCGGTTAAGAGCCAGGTTCGTTCGCCGCGGCGCTTTACTGCTCCCACGCGATAGAGGGCGACTCCTGCCCGGGCAATCAGACTCCGACCTGGTTCGAGATGCAAATAGGGGAGGTCAAGCCCGCGCTGTTGGCAGCCTTCGACCACTGACTCGCCAATCCCACGTACATAACTTTCGATCGCAGGGGCCGGCAATTCATCTTCATGATAAGCCACCCCCCAGCCACCGCCTGGACAAAAATGCCAAGATGCTTTGAAGCCAATTTCCCTGGCCAGGTCAAGCGCCGTGTCGATCGCGGAAATCAACGGCTCGGGGTCACGGAAGTTCGAGCCCTGGTGGAAGTGGATTCCGTTCAAGGGCAGGTTATGTTCTCTGCAAAATTCCTTGGCTTCCAGGATCTCGGTACGCGTCATGCCAAATTTACTGTCGTGTTGACCGGTTTGGGTATGAGAGTGATGAGTCCTGACGGCCACGCCGGGCAGGAGGCGCAGCCAAAGATTGGGGAGTGTAGTGGCGACTTCAGTCGCTTTATTTAAAGCGACTGAAGTCGCCACTACATTTTTGAGTTCCGTCAAATTATCGACAACGATTGTGCCAGCATGTTCAATTGCAGATTGAATATCAGAGATGGATTTATTCACTCCATGCACCAGAATGTTTTCGCGTCGCACTCCGCCTGCGGCCGCAATTGCAATCTCAGCCTCTCCTGTGCAGTCTACAAAAAGATCGTGGGTCTGAGACCATTCGGCGATCGCTTTGCAAAGGAACGCTTTCCCGGCGTAGGTGATCTGGGAATGAAATGGATAGGAAACGGATAAGGCCTCCCTGTATGTTTTGACCGAAGCATCCAATGTGACGCGGTCATAAACATACAATGGGGTTCCGTAGCGGTCCGCCAGTCCTGCCAGGTCGTATCCTGCGATCACGAGCGAGTCGTTTTGCAGGCGGGTCGAGTCGGGGAAGAGCGCCAGTCGATCCGCAATTTGAAATGAAGTTGATAAGCTGTTTTGCATGAAAAGGAATTAAGGACGCTGAATTTTGTTTGCAGAATTTGCAGCATAGACCTGGTTTTTGCCCAGCCGTTTCGCCATCAGTTCTGCATTGTCTGCCATATGTAATAATTCTTCCATCGAAGTGGCGTCATCCGGATACGTCGCCACCCCCAGGCTGATCGTGTAGCCCGGTATGGGATAAGTACCGTCGCTCTTCTGGGGCGCGCCCTCCTCAGCAGATTGTCGAAGACGTTCTGCCAGCCGGATTGCCCCACCCTTGGATGTGTTGGGCAGGATCAAGGCGAACTCCTCGCCGCCGTACCGGGCGGCCAGGTCCGGGTCACGGACATTCGAGCGCAGCAGATCTGCAATCTCTCTTAATCGAATATCGCCAGCCGGATGTCCCCACTTGTCATTGTATTCCTTGAACGAATCAAGGTCGAGGATAATCAACGAAATGGGCTGGCTATAGCGGCTTGCCCGTGTGATTTCCCCATAGAGGGTTTCATCAAAGGCTCGGCGGTTGGCCATGCCACTGACCACATCCGTCATAGCCATGAGTTTTACCTCGGCGTGCAAGCGGGCGTTATCAATCGCGACGGCAACCGAACCCGCCAGGGTATTCAAAAGATTCACATCGTTTTCATTCAGCGGGATTTCGCCTTTGGATTCGACATTCAAAACGCCCAGCACGTTGTTATCTTTGATCAGCGGCACAGCAATCTCATTTTTTACCTCGTAGGAGGCTGGCAGGAAATCAGAGTCCTGGCTGACATCCCGAACAAACTGAGTTTCCTTTGTGCGGGCTGTTCTTCCAATCACACCGGAGGTCATGGGGATCTCATAAATGATCTGGGTATCTGGATACCCAAGCTGGGCACCCATATATAAGGTGCCATCTTCGAATAAATAAATGCTTAAGTAGGAATAGCCAAAGGAATCTTTTAACAATTGGATAACATTATTCAAAATCTCGTCCAGGTCCAAGGAAGAAGTCACCGTATGCGAGATCGATTGCAGGGTTGTCATGATCTGCAAATGAGTCTGCGTACGCTCATAGAGGCGGGCCTTCTGGAGCGACGTGGCGACCTGGTTTGCCAGAGCCTGAAGGGTTTGCATATCATCCGATTGGAGTTCATCTCTCCTAAGGCTCTCGACATAAATGACCCCGAGCAGGTTTTCTTTATCCAGCATTGGAACACCAATGGCTGAACCGTTCCTGTCGGCAGAGGAAAAATAGTAGAGATCTTGAGATACGTCCGGTGCGATATAGGCAGTGCGGGTTTCTGCGACATGCCCGATAATGCCCTGGCCTATTTTTTGTTGAAACCCAGGGTGATAGCCAAAATCCTGTGTGCCGGAGATGGCGGCTACCTCCAAACTATCCTCGTTGACCAGCAAGGAGATCGTCGCTTCGGCAAAGCCAAATTTGTTCACGACGATTTCCAGGGTTCTTTCCAGGATTTCCTTCTGGTCGAGACTGTTCGTCACTTGCCGGCCCACCTCCTCCAGCAACCCGAGCTGTGCAGATTTTCGTTGTTCCAGAGATAAGAGAGATTGTTCATGCGCCAGTTTGCGCGCCATCGCAATCTGTTCCCGTTCGATAAAGCGGCGATTGTAGCTGGAGAAGCCGATCAGCGCCGCAAAGATAAATAAGAAAAGGAAAATGGTCTGGGCGCCCGCATTCAGCAGGGAAATACCCAGAAGCCCGACCATGATAATCGTGACCGTAATGAGATAACCTCGCATCGAAAAAAATTGCTCGCTCATGAGAATTGCGATGATCAAATAGTAAAGAATGGAAAAGTTTTCCAATCCTCTACTGTATTGGAACCAGGCAAATGCAAATGTGGAGGTAACAAACAGGGCGAGAGTGAGAACCGCAGCCGCCCGAAATTTCCCTGTGTGGTTAAAGTAATAGGCCAGAGCCAGGACACCAATGGTGATTAATACAAATAAATCCCCCGCACCTGGAAGACTGTTGCTCAACCGCAGTTGAATTTCAAATCCAATTCCCCATACCAGAAGCAGCAACAAAATAATATTGAGTGTCCGCGCCAGATGATATTCCTTTGAAGTCCGGTTGAAGGCAGGTTCAACCAACCCTTCCCATAATTTTATAAATGGACGGTTCATGATTGTACTGTCTTAACAAAAACGAACATCAGGCATGGAAAAATTTCTTAATCTCCGAAGAAAAGATCCCACCATACTTGCCAGTTTTGGGGTTGCGTGGGAACCGGTGTAGGGGTCCCCGCCTCGATCGGCGGCGCTCCGGGTTGTCCTAATGGAACGACTGGCAGATCTCCATCCTTAATATAATGTCCATCGGTCCGTGCCCATTCTTCCACGGCAGCACTGGAGCCTGCGTAGTCGACCTGAGTCTGCAACGCGAGCTGAGTCTGAATAGCCTGGGTTGCCTGTGTTTGGACAAGTTGTTTTTGGCCGTTCAGCATGTTGAGCTCCTCGAGCCGGCGATTGAATTCAAGTACGATAAAAACCAGGACGAGGATTCCGATCATCACCGCAACACGCCGCAGATTAATGGGAAGAGTAGACATAGTCCAATCTTAATCGTTATCGAATTCCCTGACAAGCGGCTATAATCACAGTCGCTGACCCTCAACGTTTCTATTGAACCGGGTAATCATACCTGCAGAGCTGCTCGAAAAACCCCAGGAATCATAAAAGGAAAACCATGCCGAAAGTGAAGCAAATCAATCATGTTGCCGTTGTCGTAGAAGATATGGAAAAAGCGCTTTCTTTTTGGCGTGACGCATTAGGGATGGAATTGCATGAGTTGCGCGAGGTCCCTGCTGAAAAGTCACAGGTAGCCTTCCTGCCCCTGCCAGGCTCGGAAGTGGAATTGGTACAGCCCACCTCGGATGATTCCGGGATTGCAAAATATCTTGCCAAACGCGGGCCGGGCATGCATCACATTTGCCTTGAAGTCGATGACATCGAAGGAATGATGAGTGAGTTGAAATCGAAGGGTGTGCGGCTTATCAATGAAACACCGCGCCTGGCAGCCGATGGAAAAAAGTATGCCTTTATCCATCCTGAAAGCACATCGGGAGTCCTGGTG
>Ga0070698_100006639_pt1 | contig 12546 bp, 12 predicted proteins | sample KBSK1502metaG_FD_65477 | JGI IMG/M metagenome (GOLD analysis project Ga0070698, IMG submission 65477) | Corn, switchgrass and miscanthus rhizosphere microbial communities from Kellogg Biological Station, Michigan, USA - KBS K1-50-2 metaG | ecosystem: Host-associated > Plants > Roots >...
ATTGCCATACGCGATCATGCAGCGATCTGAAATCGATTGGTGAAACGGAGAAGAGTATGCCTGTAAAAGTGATCATACCAACGCCGCTGCGAGTCTACGCCGGCAAGCGCGATTCCGCGGAGTTCAGCGCCGCGACCGTGGGTGAGGCGCTCGGCCATTTGACATCGGAGTTCGCAGATCTCCGCAAGCATCTTTTCACGGAAGATGGCAAGCTGCGCAGCTTTGTGAACGTGTATGTCAACGACGAAGACATTCGGTATCTTGCGAAAGAAAATACGCCGACCAAAGATGGAGACACCATCAGCATCGTTCCGTCGATTGCCGGCGGTTCCTCATCGTCGTATCATTGTTTCTGTTTCTAGCACGCCACGTGAATTCGCTCGGATGTTGGCACCTGTAGCGCGATGAATCTGCGCGCCTTTCAATTCATCTAATGTAGGTTAAACTTGGAATAAGCAGAGGGTATGGAAATGGCCACAAGAGTACAGCCGCTGACCGAGGGTCCTGGCGTGCAAACTATTAGCACTCCGGCCTCGAGCCTATCCAATGAAGAAATTCTGCGCTACAGCAGGCATTTGATCATGCCGGAAGTCGGCATGGAAGGGCAGCTCAAACTTAAGAATGCACAGGTGTTGTTGATTGGTACCGGAGGCCTGGGCGCGCCGCTCGGCCTGTACTTGGCCGCCGCAGGTGTAGGGCGGCTGGGTTTGGTGGATTTCGATGTCGTGGATTTCACAAATCTGCAGCGCCAAGTCACTTTTAGTTCAGGAGACGTCGGCAAGCCAAAAGCGGAAGCGGCCCGGGCGCGTCTTTCGGGCCTGAATCCAGATATTCAAATCGAAACGTTTGAGACCAAATTGACCAGCGACAACGCGCTGGAGCTCTTCAAGGATTTCGACATCGTCGTCGACGGCACCGACAATTTTCCGACGCGCTATCTTGTCAATGACGCTTGCATACTTCTCGGCAAACCCAACGTTTACGGCTCGATTTTCCGCTTCGAGGGCCAGGTCACTGTTTTCGGCATGCCCGATGGCCCATGCTATCGCTGCCTCTATCCGGAGCCACCTCCGCCAGGTCTTGTGCCCTCGTGCGCGGAAGGCGGTGTTCTTGGCGTTCTGCCGGGCATTGTCGGCTCGATTCAGGCGATGGAGACGATCAAGCTGATCCTCAATCGCGGAGACAATCTTGTGGGCCGGCTGCTTCTCTTCGATGCGCTGGGCATGAAGTTTCGCGAGCTCAAGCTGCGCAAGAATCCGAATTGCCCGATGTGTGGCGAGCACCGGACCATCAACAAGCTCATCGACTACTACGAATTTTGTGGCGTTCGCGGCGAGGAAGCGCCAGCACCGAACGTACAGGTTCCGGAAATCACTGCGCGTGAGCTCAAGTCGCGTCTCGATCGTGGTGATGATCTCTTCATTCTGGATGTGCGGGAGCCGCACGAATACCAGATTTGCAATCTCAAAGGCCAACTCATCCCGCTCGGCGAGCTTCCGCGCCGTGTGCACGAGCTCGATTCGTCTCGCGAAATCGTTGCACATTGCCGCAGCGGTAAGCGCTCTGCCGAAGCCGTCGCCTTTCTGCGCAAGGCCGGCTTTCGCAAGATTTTGAATCTAAAAGGCGGCATCCTGGCGTGGTCTGATGAAGTCGACCCGTCTGTTCCCAAGTACTGATCGGCAGCAGCTCAGAAGAGGCAATTGCAGGAGACCGAATGGCGGCAACCAAAATCACCGTGAATCACAATGGGTCGCTGCGGGTGGAAGGCGATTTTGAGCTCGTCGATCCCGAAGGCCGCCCCTTCGGTCTCGCAGGGCGTACGACAATTTCTCTCTGCCGCTGCGGGCATTCCGCCACCAAACCGATTTGTGACGGCTCCCACAAGGTGTGCAACTTCATGGATGTTGTAGCCGCGCGCGATCTGCCTCAACCAAAACCCAAATTCTAGTCGCATTCCCGCTTTGAGTGAGACTGTCTCATCCTGAGACATGGGCGTGTCTCGTGCCGAAGCTGTACATCCCGCAAAATAAGTGTCCAAAAATGAATTAGATAGGTGGACATCCAAGCTCGACTGCGCCATCCCGGGCTGTCTCGCCTCCGTTGCGCTCTAAATGCTCTGCGTGTGTCTCGGTGGAAAGGACGCGGGGTCAACAAGTTACAGACACAAATTTTACATGCAGAAAGGACATGAACTTGCACTCTTCCGGAATTGCAGTTTTTCGTCGGCATTTGGGGGTTTTCTTGGGCGGTTGGGGCAAAATCATTGGGTTTCTCGGGTTTGGAGGCGCGTTCGTCACCCAGGCTAGCTTGCCATCGCAGGTTAGTGCAGGTTTCGCCAGTTTCAGAACGGCACTGAAAAAGCGCCAGTCCCGCGTTCTCGTGGCGTCGTACATTGTCCTCGCCGCGCTCTTTTTGGCTGGCCTCTTCTATCTTCGCTTCGCGGGCCTAAGCGGCAGTCCCCAGACATATCACTATCTTGAGGTAGGCGGAACGCTCCTCAGCTTTTGCTATGCCGCCAACGCCCTGGTGCGTTTCCGCGGAACCCACGATCGCACGGCTTTGATACTTGCCTTCGGCTTCGTTCTTTCTGGAATCGTAGAGACCGTCGGATACTTCGGCCTGGACCAGCAGATTCAGGTCAGCCATCCAGATCTGACCAGCATTCCCACGGGCTGGATGGTTAGCCGCACACTTCTGGCGGTCGTGCTGCTGGCAGCTTTCGGTGTGGAACGGTACATGCCCACCGCGCGCCAGCCTAGCCGGGAAACGGCTGCGGCCCTGCTCGTCGTCTTAATCGCGGCCTATCTTACCAGCGCCGCGTTTCTTGCCGCGCCCGCCGCTCCGGTTGCTCATGCCGCAAAGATATTTTCTCGCCCATGGGACTTGCTTCCCGGTGTTTTGTTTTTAGGCGCGGCCATTTGCTTTTGGCGGCGAGTCAAAGACGATAGGGGCAAGAAAAGCGGATCTAACCTCTACGCCTACTCGCTTTTCGTCGTCGCTTCACTCAATTTCGTCTGCCACGTTGCCGCGATTTTTTCGCAGCGGCTCTTCGATGGTCCTTTCTTCGTTGCAGAGCTATCAAAGACCACCAGCTACGTTGTCATACTCTGCGGTGCGCTGCTGGAGCAGGCTCGCCTGTTCGAGCAGGTGCGTTCGATGGCCGTCAGCGATTCCCTCACTGGCCTTGCCAACTATCGGCGCCTGATCGCAGTCATGGAAGCGGAATTAGACCGTTCTCGGCGCACGGGACGCCCCTTCAGCGTAGTGCTCTTCGATATGGACGGCCTCAAGGCCATCAATGACCAATTTGGCCATCTCACTGGCAGTCGCGCTCTTGTCAGGCTCGGCAAAATTCTGGCCAACCATTCCCGCGCGATTGATACTCCCGCGCGCTATGGCGGCGACGAGTTCGCGCTGGTTCTCCCCGAAGCGGGTTGCGACGTCGCTAGTCGTGTTGTGGCGCGCGTCCGCGAGCGCCTCGCCAGAGAAGCAGAGGCTCCGCCCCTTTCCGTCAGCGCGGGCGTGGCGGCCTTCCCAGAAGACGGTGACACGTCCGAACAGCTTCTCGGCGCCGCCGATCGCGCTCTTTATGGCATGAAGAATCGCAGTGGCAGCATTCAGAATCTCTCGCGCATCGCTGCGTGCTTGTGAACATGAGCGTCCATGCCACTGAAGACTCTTCACGCTACTCGCCGCTCGGAACACCGCATCCCGATGGAGATTCCCGTCGTGCTCGACGGACATCGCGACACGCCGGGCGTCGAGTCGACATTCACAGAAAACGTCAGCAAGCGCGGCGCTCGCGTCGTCACTGTTCGTCGCTGGAACAAAGACGAGCCGCTGACGTTCGCTTCGCGCACGGGAGAGTTTCGCTCCTCAGCACGGGTGGCCTACTGCCAACCTTTGCATGGCGACGGCTATGCAATTGGCGTGGAGTTCCTCGAGCCCACAGGGCGATGGGTAGTTCAATCATAAAGCTAGCTCGGCCCAACGGCAGGGCGGATAGGAGGGGAACGCCTGGAACGGAAGACAATTAACTGGTGCAATTCAAGTATAGGAGTTGAGGCGCCGCGCGGAAGAGAAGGCCGTTCGGCGCTTCATTCTTTTGTGGCCGGTCCGCGTTCATCGCGGAAGAATGTCGTGAATTTCTGACCGGTGTACCTCGCTTTAGCTCACCCTGTAGGGATGAGGTCCTTCTGACATGTCTTCGCTAACCCCAAAGACGGCACAGCTCAAACCGTCACAGCTTCATATACGCGAATCATTTCCTCTACCATCTTGTCTGCGGAAAAGTTTTTTGCCACTCGACGCCGCCCTGCTTCGCCGATTGTCTTTGCTTTCGCAGGATCTCGCAGAATTGCTCTTGCCGAGGCCTGCAGCGCCGGCACGTCGGCAGCTTTCACCAAGAATCCGCTCACGCCATTCTCGATGATCTCGCCCAGAGCTCCTCGATCGAACGCGATGGACGGAATTTGGTACGCCATCGCCGCAAGAAGCGAATTGTTCAGCGCCTCAAAAAATGACGGCAGCAAGAAAACGTCGATTGCTGCATACACTTTCTCCACTTCCGTGACAAAGCCCGCAAAGGTAACCGCGTCGATTACATTCAATTCCCGTGCCAGGGATTCCAGTCTGCCTCGGCACGGTCCGTCTCCGGCTAGCAGCAGTTTCACTGCCGGAAACTCGTTGCGCAGTCCGGCCAACGCACGAATCAACCACTCCTGGCCTTTGTCCGGTAGGAGCACGCCCACACAGCCAAGCAATTGCGCCGGTTCGTGAATTTTCCACGCTTGCCGCGCCGCTCGTCTCTGTTCCGGAGTGAATAGTGGTGGAACCTCCGCTCCTTCGTACACGATGGTCAATTTCTCCCGCGGCGCGCCGGAAGCAGCGGCTTGCTCTGCAACCCATTTTGAATTAGCGACGATGCGCGTGGCGGCTTCGTACCGCGCGCGAGCGAATCGGCTCTTTCCGACCGGATAACCTACGCGCCTCGAAATCACTAGGGGCATGCGCTTGTGTGCTCCTGCTAGCCAGGCTGCGGACAGCGCATGCGCCTCATTCGCGTGCGCCACATCGAATCGCGCGCTCCGCAACAATTCCCCAACCTTTCTCGCTGCAGGCAGTCGCGCGATCGCACGGGTCACGCGATACACCGGTACGCCGCTTGCCGCAGCGCGATCCGCCAACGCGGATCCATTTGCCGCTACCAGTTCCGCTGGATGTCCTCGGGTTTGCAAGCCCTTCAAGAGCAAGAGCGCTTGGTTTTGTCCACCGCGCCAGACGGTCTCCAGATCGATCAGCAGCACCCTCAAGGCGCGGCCCTTCCGCGATCGCCTTTCGCTATGACCAGCTTGCCTAGTTTTGCGTACTTCAGCCGCACCGAGCGCGCGGCCATCTGCGCGATCAACGCTCCACGATGGCCATCCAGGAATCCGCCGCGGAGAATAAAATTCTGAAACCAGCTCCACGGAGTCGCCAGCCACATCGCGCCGCGCCACTTCCGTTTTCCTTCCGCAAACATTCGCTGCGCTGCCAGAGTTGTGTAACGCTCGACGTTGGCCTCGTGCTCGTCAAACGAACGCACGGTGTAGTGCAGCAAATCGCCATTCAGTCGCCCAGCCTTCCCGTCGAAAGTCAGGGATTCGTGAACCATCCCGGAAAACTTCGCCGCGTCCCGCTGGTACAACCGGCGTTGAAAATCTGGATACCAGCCCGAGTGTTTCACCCAAGCGCCCAGATACCACGTCTTGCGTGGCATCTCATATACCGTAAAATCTGGTTTGCGCTTTTTCCAATCCAACAGTGAGGCGTGCAGCGCGCTGCTCAATTCCTCATCCGCATCCATCGACAAAATCCATTTGTTGCTTGCGCACTCGGCCGCAAAATTCTTTTGGTCCGCATAGTTGGTCCAGGCACGAAAGAAGAATTTCGCGCTGTGCTCTCGGGCGATCTCCTCGGTGCAGTCCCTGCTCCCCGAATCCACCACCACAATTTCATCGGCGATTCCAGCAAGTGAATCCAATGCTCTCAGGAGGTTCTCCTGTTCATTGAGCGTAATCAGACACGCGGAGAGGCGATTCATCGATGTGAATGAAAGACGTTAACGCTGTTCCCAGTATCTCACAATGGTTGCACGTCTAAGTTCGATCGGCCTCGTTCGGAGAGGCACGTCTCGATTATTGCGAAGACGGTGCGTTCAGCTCCGCCGAGCACTGCGTTTTTTGTGATTGCTCTGAAGAGAGCAGGCTTGTCATTAAGGGCTGGCGAAATGGTTCGTGGATACCAGTGTTCCATCAGCCCGAACGTGGGTGTTACGCATCCACACTTCCCTCAGTTTTTGGAGGCGACGCCCAGAACCTCGGCAGCGTGCCCTTTCGCCTTGACATTGTCCCAAACGTGCTCGATCTTCCCATTGCTGCCGATTAAGAACGAGCTGCGCACAATTCCCAGAAACGACTTCCCGAGGAATTTCTTCATGCGGCGCGCACCGTATGTTTCAATCATTTTGAAGTCAGGATCGCTCAGTAGCGGGAAATTCAGCTTTTGCTTCTGCTTGAAAGCTGCCTGAGCTTTTACGGAATCGCCGCTCGCTCCCACGATGGCCACTCCGAGCTTATCGAACTGCTTTTTTGCGTCACGAAACTCGGACGCTTCGGTTGTTCAACCCGGTGTATTGGCTTTCGGGAAGAAAAAAAGAAGCACGCGTTTGCCGTGGAAGTCCGATAGCGATATTTCACTGCCGTCGTCCGCTTTCAAACGGAAATCTGGTGCTGTGTCACCGACCTTGAGCACGAATCACCTCGGGAAATGACTATCAGGAAAGCAGCCTACTGAGGATATCATTTACCGCCTGCGGATTGGCTTGGCCGCGTGTGGCCTTCATCACTTGTCCTACAAAAAACTTGAATACGCCCTCGTTGCCGCCTCGGAATTTGGCCACATTGTCTGGATACTTCGCGATGACCTCGCGCGCGGCCTCCTCGATCGCATAGGTATCGCTGATTTGCGCCAGTCCTTCGGTGGCGACAATCTCAGTTGCGCTGCGCCCCGTCTCGAACATGGCCGCGAACACTTTCTTGCCGATCGCCCCCGTGATCTGCCCGGACTCAACCAGTTTGATCAGTTCGGCCAAAGCCACAGGAGAAACTGGACTCCCATCGATCTCTTTCGCGGAATCTTTCAGTCGGCGAAGAAGCTCGGTTTGCATCCAGTTCGCAGCCGGCTTGGGCGAAGCACCGGCAGCAACGACTGCCTCAAAGTACTCGGCGAGCGCCCGCGTAGCTGTAAGAACTTCTGCGTCGTAAGGCGTAATGCTGTAACCGCTCACAAATCGTGCACGCTTCGCGTGCGGCAATTCGGGCAACCTGTGGCGAATCTCTTCTTGCCACGCAGCGCTAACGTGCACTGGCAACAGATCGGGCTCTGGGAAATAGCGGTAATCGTGCGCTTTTTCTTTCGATCGCATCGACACGGTGTGGCCCTCAGGCTGATTCCAGAGGCGCGTCTCCTGTGAAATGTGGCCGCCGCTTTCGATTACTCCGATGTGCCGCTCGATTTCGTACTCCAGGGCTTTTTGCAAATAGCGGAAAGAGTTCAGGTTCTTCACTTCAACCTTAGTGCCAAACTGCGTCGAGCCGCGCGGGCGCACACTTACGTTGGCATCGCAGCGTAGCGAACCCTCTTCCATGTTGCAGTCGCTGACTTCGGTGTAGAGCATGATCTGCCGCAACGTCGTCAGATACGCGTACGCCTCGCCAGGTGAGCGAATGTCCGGCTCGGAAACGATTTCGCAGAGGGGTGTCCCGCAGCGGTTGTAATCGATGTAGGCCTTTTCCGCCGATTGCGCGAAGCCTTCGTGGAGATTTTTCGCCGCGTCTTCCTCCACGTGGAGCCGCGTAATCCCGATGCGCTTCTTCGTACAATCATGCTCAATCTCGATCCAGCCGTCCGTCGCGAGCGGCAGTTCGTATTGCGAAATTTGGTACCCCTTCGGCAGATCGGGATAGAAGTAGTTCTTGCGGGCAAAGCGCGAATGCTCGTGAACCGTGCAGTTCAGCGCCAGTGAGGCGCGTATCGCTATTTCGAGGACGCGTTTGTTCAGCACTGGCAAAGTGCCGGGCAGGCCCAAGCAAACAGGGCAGACGTTGGTGTTCGGAGCATCGCCGAATCGCGTCGAGCAGCCGCAAAAGATCTTCGTGTTGGTCAGGAGTTGAACGTGCACTTCCAGGCCGATGACAGGCTCATATTTCGCGAGCACCTCAAGTGCGATGCCGGCCGTTTCTGGTGCGGATTTCGCCATGGAATCCCGAATTATAGCATCACGGTGCCTTCCTTCAGCGGCACCAGGAACGCCAAGCGCGAGGATACAGGTAGAAAACGACGAATAGATCGGAGCGCTCGCTCTATCCCTCGCGCTGAGATAACCCGCCGCACGCAGCTTCAGGCGGATTTCACTGGCGTGTGCTCCCGAAGTGCCGGGATGAAGCGCTCCGCCAGCGCAAACCCGCCAAATAACAACGCCGAATAGAGCGCGTCACCAGCCACCGTGTTCCAGAAGAATGGCAAAGCAGCCGCGTAGCAGGCTATCAGTCCAGCGGCGGTGCGCCGGAAGCTGTCGAGCAGCGCCCAAACTCCAAAGTTCGTCAGTAGAAAGAACTGCAGCGCCGCGAGAAATGTGGCGCCGCCGATTCGCGCGACCGTGCGCTTATCCTGCAGAAACCGGCCAATGGCGACATTCACCAAGAGGCTGGCGTAGACAACCGGCATGAGCTTATGAAAGCCCACGAAAACGTCGCCGGCAAACAGTGCCAGCACAGGAAGGAGAAAGGCGAGTCGCCGGTCGCGCACCACCGCGCCCGAAAACAAGGCCATCGCGCCTACAGGAGTAAAGTTCCAGGGATGAGGTGCGATGCGCAGCGCGGCAGCGGCGACGATCATTGCCAGGGCGACAAAAGAGCGAAGCACGATGGTTTCTTTTTTGTCATTTTCCGCATTCATTTCTTACTCTCCTCGATTGGCAGCAAATCGCAATAAACAAATGAATCTCGCTCGACCACCTCTCCCGTCTGAACCGCGATGATTTTACGGAAGATCGGCCCGTCGAAAACAAAGGTGTGGAACTCGCCATTTTCGCCGCACGGATCAACACCCGCCGGCAAGTCCCTGAAAAATGCTTCGTCCAGTTCGCGTCCGGCAAAGCTTCGATCGAGCACCTTGCCATCTACACATACCGCATTTGCTCGAAATCCCGCCGAATGGAATTCGCGAATCAGCTCCAACGTGTCGCGCTTCCATATCGGGAACAGCGCACTCATGCCGATGCGCGCGAGGTTCTTCTCGCGGTATGCGCGGAGGTCCTCCAGGAAGATATCGCCAAAGGCGACCAATCGCACACCGTTGTTGAGATGAAGCCGCAAGGCTTCCTCCATACGCGCCTCGTAGATGGGATTGACGCACTGCGGTGGAATGCGCACCTCGTAAAGCGGCAAGCCGACAGATTCAGCCTGTCGGCAAAGAAGTTCCCGGCGCACACCGTGCATGCTAATCCTTTCATAGTCTTCTGTGACCGTGGTCAGTAGGCCGGTCACACGAAAGTCGTTCTGCTGCAGCGTGTGCAACGCCATCGCGCTGTCTTTACCGCCGCTCCAACAGAACAGGATGGGTTCAACCATTGTGGTGATGTCCTCAGGGGTGCATGGGATGCAAATGCGCGGCGGAGATTCTTCGGGCATCCCCAACGAATGCCCTCCGAATCACGGGCCTCGCATCGAAGCTCTGGGCATCAGTTCCTTCCGCTGAATTGGTATTTAACGCCGATCCTTGCGTCGCGGCCCAGAGCCGGAAAGCCAATGGCATCCTGATACAGCTTGTCAAATAAATTCGTGGCCCGAACGTAAAGCGTAAGGCCACGTCCGAAGTTGTAGCTACTCGCGAGATCAAAGCGAGCGTAACCCGGGTTGCGGGTCAAGCCCAGCCCGAGGAAGTCGCTGTCCGTCCGTGGGCCGCTAAAATAACCAGCAAGAAGAAACTCGAACCGGCGAAACGCGGCGGCCATCGTGAGCGACCCGGAGTGTAGCGGCCGCCGAATGAGGCGATTGCCCGGGATTTCCGCGAGGTCAAACGCGTTCGCCGCCTTAAGGACTCGCGTATCGTCATAACCATAGATGGCGGAGGCGCTAAACCAATGAAGCAGGTGTGTTTCGGCGGCGAAGTTGACGCCACGAGCGCGAGCAAGATCGGTGTTGAAAAAATTCCCCCAGAACGCGGGACATCCGGGAGGCTGCGGAATCGAACAGCCGCTTCCTGGAAAGCAACTGGTGAAGCTGATGATGTCGTAAAAGCGGTTGGAAAAGTAATCGATGGAAACCTTCACGCGATCGCTTGCTAGTTTTTGCTCAATTCCAGTGTTCCAGGTTTTGCTCTCTTCCGGCTTGAGCGAGGGATTACCCGGGGCGCACGGACTGCTCCCGAACGACTGACTGAATTGGGGCTCGATGATGCCTTCGCCGTAAGCGATGCGATAACGCGTATCGCCCCAAAAGCCTTTGCCGTATCGCAAAGCAAGAGATGCGCCGGCGCGGGGCACGACACGTGTGCCGAAATTGCCATTGGCTTCTGCTCGCAGTGCGAAATCTAGCGAAGCGCGGGGATGAGGCAGATAGCGGAAATCGAGATAGCCGCCCTGATTGTTGCGCCGCAAATGGCCGATGCCAAGAAAGGAGATGTCGGCGTTTTCGACCTCGTATTGATAGCCGGCCGTCGCGCTGAAGTTTGCCAGCAGATAGCTTGTGCGGGCGTTGATACTGGCGCGGTTGAAGCGGCTCCTGCTTCCCGGATCAGTGAAGTCGCAAAACTCCATCGTTGGAACGGCTGTGGGATTTGTCTGTGGGCAACCGGCAAACGGGTCGATGGCAAAGAAGCTCTGAATAGGATTGGCGCTGAACGTGCGATTGTGGGCTTCGCCTCCGGCGATCTCATGCTGCCAATGCGAGCCAGTTGCAAAATCCCAGCGAGCGTTGGCGCTGAAGTTCTCGAGATCATTGATTTGATGAAGGCTCGGTGGCTGCAGCAACGTCTGCCCAGGAATGCCTGCATCGCTGGTCTGATTACGCAGTGAGAGCCTGAGTTGGTTCGTGTCACTGAAGTCGTATCCGAAGTTGCCGGATAGCGTACGATTGCGAAAGGCATTGTTTGGTCCCTGGCCATCGGTTTGAAAGTAGGATGCCGCAGCCGAATAGTCGAACTTGCCGAGCAGTCCGCTGAGCTGCCCCCCACCACGCCCGCTGGAGAAGCTGCCTCCCTCGCCGAAAACGCTGAATGCGGGAAGGCGGGTCTCGCCGCGATGCGTAAAGAGCTGTATGACGCCGGAGACCGCGTCGGTACCGTAAATGGCGCTTTGCGCGCCACGAACGATTTCCACTTTGTCGATATTGTCGAGCGTGAAGTTGGAAAAATCGACCGAGCCGCCGGGATTGTTCACCGTGGTGCCGTCGATCAAAACTTTAGTGTGATAGGAGTTTCCTCCATCGAGAAACACGGAGGTCAGTCCCCCTTCTGCTCCGGTCTTACCGACGGCAATGCCGGGCGCATATAACAGCACGTCGGCGATGGGGACAGCCAAGCGCTGATTGATCTCCTGCCGCGTGATCACAGTGACCGAAGCCGAAGTATCTTCCACAAGCGTGGGCTGCGCCTGGGCAGTGACGACAACGCTAGAAGACAGCGGCTCTAGCTCAAGCCGCAGGTCGACCTTGCGAGATTGGCTGACAGAAAATTCCAGGACGAAGTCGCGAGCGATGAAGCTTGGCCGGACGAAGCGCAGGCGATACCGGCCAGCGGGAAACGCAAGCGAGTACGTTCCGTCGGTAGTGGAAGTGGCGGCCCAAGTGGCAGCCGATGTGGCACCCTCGAGTTGCGCGGTGACGCGCACGCCCGCTAGACCGCTCCCAGTGGCATCGAACACCGTCCCCGAAACACGGGCATCGGGAGAATTAGACTGCGCCGGCAACGAGAAGCAAATAGAAAGCGACAGGGAAACGACGGAAACGGTACTCCGAACTAGACGCAGAAGGCTTGTATTCATTTTTCCTCCTCTCCCTCACGCGTGGGAGTTGAAGGCTGGCCCAGCGACGTAACGCATCGTCCGGGCTGCGAACTTCGCCGGTCTCCTGGCTTGGCGGGACTCTGGCCAACCGTTTCCGTTTAGCCGTTGCGTGGCCTTCCCGCGACGCCGCCCGTCTTGGATCAACTGCGACTCCCTACCGGGAGTCGACGAACGATTCGCCGCAGTGGCCTACGCGGAATAATTCCGCCTTACAGTCGCGCGTCGGCGACGGCTTAACTTGGTTTCTGAGGCTCCTGAACAGGAGCGGTCCAAGTGCAACCACAAGGGTTGCCCGTCTTCCCGTGCACGAAGTTCGCGGTGATTGTGAGGGGCGCGAGCGCCCGCTAGAAGTGACGATTTGCCGCAACGCGACACCGCGGCGCCGGACCCCAATTACGCCTGCTACTTGCCAGGCAAAATATCTACACGTGGACGCCCGGAGG
>Ga0070698_100006640_pt1 | contig 12545 bp, 10 predicted proteins | sample KBSK1502metaG_FD_65477 | JGI IMG/M metagenome (GOLD analysis project Ga0070698, IMG submission 65477) | Corn, switchgrass and miscanthus rhizosphere microbial communities from Kellogg Biological Station, Michigan, USA - KBS K1-50-2 metaG | ecosystem: Host-associated > Plants > Roots >...
CCTGCGGAGGGTAGGAGCCTGTGTCAATTGCGCGACTTGCAGATGCTGCAAGGATACGGATCGATTATCGGGATAACGCCGAGCTGGCTGTAACCGTCGCGTGCAGCAGGAAGAACTCCTGTATGGTTTCGCGCAGCGCCGGCAACGACGTGACGCTGTTCACGCGGACGCGGAAATGGGAGCCGGCGTCGATTCCCTTCGAATACCAGGCGCACAACGCGCGCAGCTTGTTGATGACCCACCGCTCGCGCCCCCGAGCCTCGCGCGGCGGCTGGTCCTCGCCCGCCACGTGGCGGAAGCCCTCGGATTCACCGACGCGTTCGTTGACGAGCAGGTCGATGTAGTCGAGGAGAAACTGGCCGCGCTCGGCGAGCGTGATCTCGCGCGGCGCGCGGCCGGCCGCAAGATCGGCGGCTTGCGCGAGAATCCACGGGTTCCGCAGGACGCCGCGGCCGACGAGCACGCCGCTCACCCCGCAGCGGAGACGGTCGATGATCTGCGCCGGCTCCACGCAATCGCCGCTGCCGAGCACGGGGATGGCGAGGTCGCGTGCAACGCCCGACACCAGCTCCCAATCCGCGGAACCGCTGTAGGACTGCTCCGCGGTGCGTCCATGAATCGTCACCGCCGCGGCGCCCGCGTCCTGTACCCGCCGCGCCAGCTCCGGCGCGTTGCGCGACCGATCGTTCCAGCCCGCGCGCATCTTCACGGTGACCGGAATCTTCACCGCCTTCGCCATGGCGTTGATCACGGTCGCCGCATGCTCGGGCTCGCGCATCAGGCTGCAGCCGGCGTTGTGCTTCGCGATCTTGGGCACGGGGCAGCCCATGTTCACGTCGATGATGTCGGCGCCCATGCCCTCGACGATTTGCGCGGCGGCCGCCATCTTCTGCGGGTCGCCGCCGAAGATCTGAATCGAGACGGGACGCTCTTCCTCCGTGTACTCCGCGTACTCCAGCGTCCGATCGATGCCGCGGACCAGCCCCTCGGACGACACCATCTCGGTGACGACCAGGCCGCAGCCACCGTGGCGCTTCACGAGGCGGCGAAAGGCGGAGTCCGTCATGCCGGCCATCGGCGCGACGACAAACGGCGAGGCGAGATCGACGGAGCCGATTTTCATCAGTAGGGGCGGACGTCGGCCGCGTCCACTTCGACGCTGACCGCCTGGCCTATGAGATCGACGGAGAGCACGAGCCGCGCGTGCGCGCCCTTGCGGATCAGGCGCCCGATGACGCCCTTCAGCGGCCCGTGCGAGACTTCCACCATCATCCCTTCGCGAATCATCGGGCAGGGGTCGTAGGCCAGCTCGCTGTCGATCAGCGTCCGAATCCCCTCGATCTCGTGTTCGGGGATCGGCGCCGGCTCACCCTCGAACGAGATGATGTTCACGACGCCGGTGCACTTCAGGATCGGGAGACGCTCGCGCGCGTTGAACCGCGCGAAGCAATAGCCCGGGAAGAGCGGCCAGTCGATCTTCTTCTTGCGATCCTTCCACCGGCTCCATCGCGTCACCGTCGGAAGGAACGCCTCGACCTGCTTCTGTTCGAGCTGCTCCCGGACGACCTGCTCGTGCCGCGAGCGGGTCCACAGCGCGTACCAGCGGACCTCCTCGTTCGACGCGGGCACGATGCCTGAGGCGCCAGGTGCGATCGGCGAGTCGTGATCCATGCGGAATCAGCTTTTGGCCGGCGCCGCCGCCTCGGCGTCGAGCGCCTTCTTCCGCTGGGCGAGCGCCTGCTCGTAGGCCTTCTTCAGCTCGTCGTTGTGCCAGGTGATCGACGCGGACGCGCGCAGCTTCTCGATGTACTTCTGCGTCTCGGCGCGTCGCTTCTCCTCGGCGATCTTGTCGCTGATGTCCTGGCGCGCCTCGTCGAACGTCTTCACCTTGACATCGGTCCGCGATTCGAGCGCGAGCAGCTGGTACCCGCGCTGCGTGCGAATCACCTCCGACACGTCACCCACCTTGGTCTGCGCGAGCATCGTCTGCAGCGCCGGCGCGAGCTCGTCGCTCTTGACGGGGCCGATCAACCCGCCGTTCGCCTTGGACGGCGCGTCGGACACCTCGCCGGCGAGGCGCGCGAACGGCTCGCCCGCGAGCAGCCGGTGACGGATGTCCTCTGCCTTCGCCTTCGCCGCGTCGTCCTGCGCGACGTTGATGCCGCGATCGGTCGCCGGCACGGCGATCAGGATCTCGCGCAGCATCAGCTCGGACGGCGTCGTGAACTCGTTCTTGTGCGCGTCGTAGTAGGTGTGCGCCTCGTCCTCGGTGACGCTGATCTTCGCGATGACCTCGTTCTGCTGGACGCGCGTCTCGAGCATGTTCTTCTCGAGCTGCCGCCGCAGGTCGGCCAGCGTCATCCCTTCCTGCTTGAGCGCGTCGTTGAACTTCTCGTCCGTGTCGATGTTGTTGTCCTTCTTGATGTTGTCGAGGACGCTCTTGAACTGCTCGTCGGACATCACGTAGCCGAGCTCGCGTCCGCGCTGCACGAGCAGCAGCTCGTCGATCGCGCTCAGGATCAGCTGCGGCGTGCTCTCGGCGACCGCCTTCTGCAGCTCGGGGCTGTCGGACGTGACGTTCTGGAGGTCGGGGCGCTGCCGCAGGAAGTCCACCTGCATCCGCTCGAAGTCGCTCTTGGTGACGATGTCGCCGTTCACCTTCACGAGCACCTGTTCGATGACTTCGGCCTGAAGGGGGGCGGAGAAGAGGACCGCGGCGAGCGCCAATCGTTTCAGCATGTGCAATTCCTTGGAATTCAACATTTTAACCCGGAGCGAGCGCGGAGAGCAGTTCCTCGAGGCGCGAGAACATCCCGCCCTCCGCGCGCGGGTTCTGCTTGGGTTTCCGCAGGATCTCTTCCTTCGTGAAGCCAGCGGTGACCGCTCCGGCCGTGGCGCGGGCCGTCCACCAGGACGTTTCGGCGGGCCGACCCGAAGGTCGGCCCCTGCGGCCGCCGCCCGCCGCCGAACGGAGAGGCGGACCTTTAGGTCCGCCCTCGGCCGAAGCATCCAAATCGACTTTCAGCGAAACCGGCGGCACCAGCACGGCGCCGGGCCACTCGTGGACGACCTTCACGAGCCTGACCGGGTCCACCTTCGCCTGCGGCCTGAACTTTATGACGACGAGCCGGCCTTCGCGGTCGATGGAGTCGACGCCCAGCCGATCCGCCATGATGCGAATGCGCCCGTACTCCGCGAGGTTGAGCACCGAGTCGGTCGGCGGTCCGTACCGGTCCTCGACCTCGTCGAGCGTCGCCTCGAGCTCCTTCTCCGTCCGCGTCGCCGCCACCTTGCGGTAGACCATCAGCCGCTGGTTCATGTCGGGGATGTAGCCTTCGTCGATCTTCAAATCGACACCGAGGTTCACCGTCGCGCGGACGTCGTCCTCGATCTCCTCACCCTTCAGCTCGCGCACGGTCTCCTCGAGCAGCTTCATGTACATCTCGAAGCCGACCGCGTCGATGTGGCCGCTCTGCTCGCCGCCGAGCAGGTTGCCGGCGCCGCGGATTTCCAGGTCGAGCGCCGCCACGCGGAAGCCGCTGCCCAGGTCGCTGAACTCCTTGATGGCCGCGAGCCGCTTGCGCGCGACGGGCGAGAGCGATTCCTGCGGCGGGATCAGCAGGTAGGCGTACGCCGGCCGGTCCGACCGGCCGACGCGGCCGCGCAGCTGATACAGCTGCGACAGGCCGTAGCGATCCGCGCGGTTGATGATGATCGTGTTCGCGTTCGGGATGTCGAGGCCGTTCTCGACGATCGTCGTCGCGAGCAGGATGTCGTACCGCCGCTCGACGAACCCGAGCATCGCGCGCTCGAGCTCGTCCTCGCCCATCTGCCCGTGGCCGATGACGATGCGCGCCTCCGGCACGAGGCGTTGCAGGAGATGCCCGATCGAGAAGATCGACTCGACGCGGTTGTGCACGAAGTAGATCTGCCCGCCGCGCGCCAGCTCGTTCCGCACCGCACGTTCGATGACCGGCGCGTCGAACTTCACCACGTTGGTCTGAATCGACAGCCGATCCTTCGGCGGGGTTTCGATGATCGACATGTCGCGGATGCCGACGAGCGACATGTTCAGCGTCCGCGGAATCGGCGTCGCCGTCATCGTCAGGACGTCGACGCGTTTCCGCATCTGCTTGATGCGCTCCTTGTGCGCGACGCCGAAGCGCTGTTCCTCGTCCACGACGAGCAGGCCGAGATCCTTGAACAGCACGTCCTTCGACAGCAGGCGGTGCGTGCCGACGATGACGTCCACCTTGCCGGAGGCGACCCCGTCGAGAATGGTCTTGATCTCCTGCTTCGTGCGGAAGCGGCTGACCATGTCGATCGTCAAGGGGAAGCCGGCGAACCGGTCGCGGAGCGTCTTCAGGTGCTGGAAGGCGAGCACCGTCGTCGGCGCGAGGACCGCTACCTGCTTGCCGTCCATCACCGCCTTGAACGCCGCGCGCATGGCGACTTCCGTCTTGCCGTAGCCGACGTCGCCGCACAGCAGGCGATCCATCGGCGACGGCGTTTCCATGTCCTGCTTGATGTCGACGATGGCGGAGGCCTGATCCGCGGTGAGGTCGTAGGGGAAGGCGGCCTCGAACTCCTCCTGCCAGTGGGTGTCGGTCGAGAACGCGTAGCCAGGAACGGCCTTGCGCTGCGCGTACAGCTTCAGCAGCTCCTCGGCCATGTCGCGCATCGCCTTCTTGACGCGCGTCTTGGCTTTTTCCCACGTCGTGCCGCCGAGGCGGTCGAGCGCGGGCCGCGTACCCCCCGTGTATTTCTGAATCAGGTCGAGCCGTTCGACCGGCACGAACAGCTTGTCGTCGCCGTGGTAGCGGAGCTCGAGGAACTCGTGGGCGCCCTCCGTGCTCCCGCGCACGCCGAGCTGCTTGAGGCCGACGAACTCGCCAATGCCGTGATCGACGTGGACGACGAGATCGCCAACCTTCAGGTCGCGGAGGTCCGAGAGAAACGTCTTCGCGAGGTTGCGCCGCTTCTCGGGCGCGTGGCGCTCTTCCTCGAAGACGTCGGTCTCGGCGTAGATCTGCAGCGCGGCGTCGGCGAGCCGGAATCCGCGCGAGAGGGATCCGACGGCGACGAGCACCGGCGCGGCGTACGCGTCTTCGGCGCGCTCGACGGCGACCGCGATGATGTCGTATTCCTGCAGGATTTCGATGGTGCGTTCCGCGCGCCCCGGGCTCTCGGCAACGAAGAGAATCGAGTCGCCGCGTTCGCGTGCCTGGCGAACGTCGGCAATCCAGTCGTTGACGCGGCCGCGGAATTCCAGGCCAGGCTGACACCGCACCTGCCGGACTCTTCCGGGATCCGGGATCCGGGATCCGGGATCCGACGGGACGGCGCTATCCGAACGTAGAGGCGGACCTTCAGGTCCGCCTTCGTCGAGGCCGAGCTCTTCGAGCCGCCGTGCCGCGTCGAGGCGTGGTTCGAGATCCTCCCATGCGGCGTAGGCCTGCGACGGAGGCAGCGCCACGACGTGGCCGCGCGCGGCGGCGTCCTCGTAGCTGGAACCGAGTTGATCGCGAACCCTCTGCGCCTGCTCCCTGACCTGTTCCTCCTCCGACACGAGCACGTGCAGCCCGCGCGTGGAGAGAAAGTCGAAGAGCGGAATGGAGTCGTTGTCCTCGTCGAACCGCTCGCGGACCGGCACGATCAGCAGCTGATCGGTCGCGCCGGTCGAGCGCTGCGTCGCCGGATCGAATCGCCGCAGCGATTCGACCATGTCGCCGACGAATTCGAGGCGCACCGGTTCGGTGTCGCCCGCCGGAAAGACGTCCACGATGCCGCCGCGGACGGCGAACGAGCCGTGCTCCTCGACGGGATCCTCGCGGGTGAAGCCGGCGTCAGCGAGCAGGTCCGCCAGGTTCTGCGGATCGATCTCGGTGCCCGAGCGGATCTCGAGCGACGCGCTGAGCAGCCGCTCCGGTCCGCTGACGCGCGGCAGCAGCGCCGCCGCGGACGCGACGATCAGGCGCGCCGTGCCGGTGGCTGTGCCGTACAACGCGCGCGCGCGGGCCGCGGACACCCGGAAGTGCGGCGTCATGCCGCGATACGGATCGACCTGGAGCGACGGCAGCGGGAGCACCGATCGCTCGACGTCCGACTGCGAGGCCCCCTCGAGCGCGGCGTAGAAGAACCGCGCGTCGGCAGTCATCTGATCGACGTCCTTGTCCGACGGCACGACGAGCAGCGTGACGCCGGTCGCCGTGCGGGCGGCCACCGTCGCGGCGAACGCCTTGGCCGCCGGCGTCAGCCCCGCGATCACCTGCGCGGGCCGATCGAGAGATGCCTTGGAGGCCGCGCGGCTGAACAGCGCGCGCAGCGTGAGAGATGTCGCCGTCGTCATTGGGGGTACATGCCGACCGCCCGCCCCGCGGCTGCGCGCGGGGTGGGCAAGTCAGACGTCCATTGTCACATGCGGCGGAAGCCCTCAGGAACCGGACTTCACTCTCCGGATCAGTTCCGTCGTCGAGAAGCCGGGCGACAGGTCCATCCGGACGACCCGGCCGCCCCGGGCCTCGACAGTGTCGCGGCCGATGATGTTGTCGGGACCCCAGTCGGCGCCCTTGACGAGGACATCCGGCTGGATGCGCCGGATGATGTCGGCGGGCGTCTCTTCGTCGAATATCGCGACCGCATCGACGCAGTCGAGCGCCCCAAGGATCTCCGCGCGTTCGGCTTCGGGCGTGATCGGCCGTTCCGGACCCTTGTTCGCGCGAACGGATCTGTCCGAATTCAACCCGACGATCAGGACGTCGCCGAGCCGCCGCGCGTCCCGCAGATAGCGGATGTGGCCCGGGTGGAGCAGGTCGAACACGCCGTTTGTGAAGACCACCTTGCCGCCGCGAGCCTGGATGCGTGCGGCGAACGCCGCCGCTTCGTCGATCGTCACAACCCCGAGATCCTGATGCCGCCCGAGAACGACCACCGGTGCGGCGGCCGAAAGATGCCGACGTCCTTCTGCCGCGACGTGATCCTGAACGTGTAGAGCTGCCGGTGATAGTCGTACGGCACGCCGTCCTGCCGGTGGACGGCGACGTCGAGCTTGTAGGTCCCCTCGACAAGACTCAGTCCATCAATCGCGACCACGACGAGTCCTTCGCCGATCAGCTCGCCAGCGACGCCGCCGTCGATCAGCGTGTTCGTGCCGTAACAGCAGACCCCCTCCGTGTTGAAAATGCCGACGCCGAAGGCGAAGTCGCGCAGGCGCTGGTTTGCGCGCACATGAAGACGAATCTCGACACGCTCGCCAGACTGGAAGAGGTGCGCCGGCTGGCCGCTCGCGCCGATCATCGCGACGGCTGTGATTTCGGCTTCACGAGATCCCCAGCGCCCCTCGGCCGCCTTGAACATGTCCTCCGGCTCAGGCGGGCCGACCTGCAGGTTGGCCCCTCCCTCACGCACTGCTGCGTCCCGTAGAGGCGGACCTTCAGGTCCGTCTTCCGCCCGCGCCAGCGCCTGGTTTTCCGTGCGAGCGACATCCATCAAATACGCGTCGATCACGCGCTTGGGGTCACCCTTCGCCTTCACGACGCCGCCATCGAGCCAGAGCGCCTCGTCGCAGAATCGCGTCACGAGATCCAGCGAGTGCGTGACGAGGAGGACGGTGCGCCCCCGGCGGCGGAGGTCGGCGAGCTTGTCGAGACACTTGTGCGTGAACGCTTCGTCACCGACCGCAAGCACCTCGTCGACGAGCAGCACATCGGGATCGACGTTGATCGCCACCGCGAACCCGAGCCGCATGTACATGCCGGACGAGTAGGTTTTGACCGGGGCGTCGATGAACTCTTCGAGCTCCGCGAACCGGACGATCTCGTCGAACCGGCGCGCAATCTCGCGGCGGGTGAGGCCGAGCATCAGGCCGTTGATGTACACGTTCTCGCGCCCGGAAATCTCGGGGTGGAAGCCCGCGCCCAGCTCGATCAGCGCGGAGACGCGGCCGTCGACGCGAACCGTGCCGGACGTTGGCTTGCCGATGCCGGCAATCAGCTTCAGCATCGTGCTCTTGCCGGACCCGTTGCGGCCGACGATGCCGAAGGTCTTCCCTTTCGCGACGTCGAACGACACGCCCTTCAACGCCTCGAATACGGCGTCCGGGTGCAGGTCGCGCAGCACGCTCCCCGAGAGGATGGCGCTCTTCAATGTCGCGAACTGCTTGCGGCGCCCGTATCGCCGGTACAGCTTGTGCACATCGCGCACCGCGATCGCGCTCACACTTCCTCCGCGAAGGTATCGCGCAGCCGATCGAAGACGAAGTACCCGATGAAGAACACGACGGCCGACGCGATCCCCACGGCGAGCAGCCGCGTGCCCTGCGTGAACGGACCGGGCCTGAACAGCACGTCCTGGTAGGCAACCGCGAGGTGCGTGAACGGATTGAGATTCAGGATCTGGCGGACGCGCCCGGGCGCCTGGCTGATCGGATAGATGATGGGCGTCGCGAAGAACCAGAGCGTCAGCAGGTTCGCCAGCAGGTCGCGCACGTCACGGAAGTGTACGGTCAGCGCCGACACCAGCAGCGCCAGCCCCGTCGTCAGCACGAGCTGTATCAGGACGATCAGCGGGAACCACAGAAGATCGGTGAGCGCGACCGGCACGCGGTAGTAGATCAGGAACACGACGAGGATCGGCAGCCCGAAACAGAAGTGCACGAGGCCGGCCAGCACGCTGACGATCGGCAGCACCTCCGCGGGAAACAGGACCTTCTTGATCAGATTGCCGCCCGCGATCAGCACGTTCGCCGATTCCATCAGCGACGAGGAGAACCAGGTCCACGGAAGGATGCCGGCGAACAGGAACAGCGCGAACGGCTGGAGCTCGGGCGGATGCGCAGCGGGCATGACGACCGTGAAGACGAACGTGTAGATGAGGAGCAGGAGCAGCGGGTTGACGAACGACCAGACGACGCCGAGAACCGAGGCGCGATAGCGCGCCTTCAGCTCGCGGGCGACCAGGCTGGAGATTAACGCGCGGTACTTGAGAAGGTGTCGGAGGCTGGCGAGCAACCCCTACATTAAACCCTTGTCCGCGCTCGCGAGGCCACCTGGAGACGAATGAGCGATTTGAGCAGCGCGATGCGCGCGCGCTCGATATCGAGATCGACCGCGGTGAGGTGCGGCTGCGCCTGCGCCTGCGCCAGGAGCTGCTCGGCGCGCTGCTTCGCCCGCTCGGCGCGCTGGACGTCAATCTCCTGCGCACGCTCGCCGATATCCGCGAGGACCGTCACGCGGTCGGGAAGCACTTCGACGAAGCCAAAGGCGATCGCCAGGTAGTGCTTCTCCTGCCCCTGGCGATACCACAGCTCGCCGACCTTCAGCGACGAGAGCAGCGGCGTGTGCCCCGGCAGCACGCCCAGATAGCCTTCGCTGCCGGGGACGACCACCTCGTCGACCTCCTCCCGGATCAACGCGCGATCGGGGGTCACGATCTCGAGCGTGAGCGTGGTCGGGAGTGCCATCAGTGTTACGCCGCCGTCTTCATCGCGGCGGCCTTCTCCACCGCTTCCTCGATGGTGCCCACCATGTAGAACGCCTGCTCCGGCAACTCGTCGTGCTTGCCTTCCGTGATCTCCTTGAAGCCGCGCACCGTGTCGGCAATCGCGACGTACTTGCCCTTGAAGCCGGTGAACTGCTCCGCGACGAAGAACGGCTGCGACAGGAACCGCTGCAGCTTGCGCGCGCGCGAGACCGTCAGGCGATCCTCTTCCGACAGCTCGTCGATGCCGAGAATCGCGATGATGTCCTGCAGGTCCTTGTAGCGCTGCAGGATCTGCTTCACCGAGCGCGCCACGTTGTAGTGCTCGTCGCCGAGGATGCGCGGGTCGAGAATGCGGGAGGTCGAGGCCAGCGGATCGACTGCCGGGTAGATCCCCAGCTCGGCGATCTGGCGCGACAGGTTCGTGGTCGCATCGAGGTGCGCGAAGGTCGTTGCCGGCGCCGGGTCGGTGTAGTCGTCCGCGGGCACGTAGATCGCCTGCACGGACGTGATCGACCCCTTCTTCGTCGAGGTGATGCGCTCCTGCAGCTCGCCCATCTCGGTCAGCAGGGTCGGCTGATATCCGACGGCCGACGGCATGCGGCCCAGCAGCGCCGACACTTCCGAGCCGGCCTGCGTGAAGCGGAAGATGTTGTCGATGAAGAGGAGCACGTCCTTCCCCTCGGCGTCGCGGAAGTACTCGGCGACCGTGAGCGCGGAGAGGCCGACGCGCAGGCGCGCGCCTGGCGGCTCCGTCATCTGTCCGTAGACCAGCGCCGCGCGCGACTTCGACCAGTCGTTCACGTCGATGACCTTCGACTCCTGGAACTCGAGCCAGAGATCGTTTCCTTCGCGCGTGCGTTCACCGACACCGCCGAACACGGACACGCCGCCGTGCTTCATGGCGATGTTGTGAATCAGCTCCATGATGATGACTGTCTTGCCGACGCCGGCGCCGCCGAAGAGGCCAATCTTGCCGCCCTGCAGGTACGGCTCGAGCAGGTCGACGACCTTGATGCCGGTCTCGAACATCTTCAGCTCGGTGGACTGCTCTTCGAGCGTCGGCGCGTGCCGGTGAATCGGCCAGCGATCCTTCGCCATCACCGGGCGATCGGGAAAATCGACCGGCTCGCCGAGCACGTTGAGCACGCGGCCGAGCGTCTCGGGACCGACTGGCACCGAGATCGGCGCGCCGGTGTCGATGACCTGCATGCCGCGCGTCATGCCGTCGGTCGGCTTCATGGCGACCGCGCGCACGCGGTTCTCGCCGAGATGCTGCTCGACTTCGGCCACGACGTCGATCTTCTGGGAGCCCCCGCTGCCGTCGGAGACGATGCGGACGGCGTTGTAGATCGCCGGCAGGCCTTCCGGGAACTCGATGTCGATGACCGGTCCGATGACCTGGACGACCTTCCCGAGCTGTTGCTTCGCTGCAGTCGCTGTCTGTGCCATATCTTCTCCGCCGGGTCCGCACGATGAGGGTTTCAGTCATCGTGCGGGACCCGGCCTACGTACGTGGGGCGGGTCCCGCCGAGCACCGGTGGCGCGAAGGCGGACCCGCCGATTACGTCGCCGCCGCGCCCGAGACGACCTCGATGATCTCGCGCGTAATCGCGGCCTGCCGAACCTTGTTCATGTACAGCGTGAGGTTCTCGATCATGTCCGTCGAGTTCCTCGTCGCCGCATCCATCGCCGTCATCTGGGCCGCGAAGAACGCGGCGTTCGATTCGAGCAGCGCCCGATACACCTGCACCTGCACGTGGCGCGGCAGCAGGTCGCGGAAGATGTCTTCCGGCGACGGCTCGTACAGATAGTCCACGTTCAGACCCGCGGCGGCCGCGCCGCGTTCGCCCTCCGGCTTCGCGGCGCCCTCGAGCCTCGGAATCGGCAGCAGCCGCTCGACGACAATCCGCTGCGTCATCACCGACTTGAATTCGTTGTAGACCAGATACACGCTCGACGCGGCGCCGGACGTGAAGTCCTCGATCGCCGCGTCGGCGATGTCGATCGCGTCGGCGAAGGTCATCTTCTGGAAGATGCCGATCGTCTCGTAGCGGATGTCGAAGCCGCGCCGGCGGAAGAAGTCGCGTCCCTTGCGCCCGATCAGGCCGAGTGCGATGTCGCGCCCCGGCGCCTCGTTCAGGATGAACTGCCCCGCCGCCTTGATGACGTTCGAGTTGAAGCTGCCGCACAGGCCGCGATCCGCGGTGACGACGATCAGCAGCGGCCGCCCGGAGCCCTGCGGCGGAATCCGCAGCAGCGGGTGCGCGTCCTGATCGACGCGCGACACGAGGCCGTTCAGCACCCGCAGCATCCGCTGCGCGAAGGGACGCGCCGCGACGACGCGATCCTGCGCGCGCTTCAGGCGCGACGCGGCGATCATCTTCATCGCCTTGGTGATCTGCTGCGTCGACTTGACCGCGCGGATGCGCCGCCGGAGATCGATCAGTGACGGCATCTGCTACGCGACCGCGGCCGCCGGGGCTATCGTCCCGGCGAACTGCTTGCCGAAATCTGCGAGCGCCGACTCGAGCGCCGCCTTGATCTCGTCGTCGATGATCTTCTTGCCAGCGATGCCGGTGAGCACGTTCGCCGCGCGCGTCTCGAGGTAGCGATACAGCTCCTCTTCGTAGCGGCGCAGCTCTTCGACCGGAACCGGATCGAGGTATCCCTTGGTCGCCGCGTAGACGATGGCGACCTGCTTCTCGACCGGAAGCGGCTGATACTGCGGCTGCTTCAGGATCTCCACGAGCCGGCGGCCGCGATTGAGCTGCGCCTGCGTCGCCTTGTCGAGGTCGCTGCCGAACTGCGCGAACGCGGCGAGCTCGCGGTACTGCGCGAGGTCCAGGCGCAGCGACCCCGCGACCTGCCGCATCGCGCGGATCTGCGCCGAGCCGCCGACGCGCGACACCGAGTTGCCGACGTTGATGGCAGGCCGCACGCCCTGGTGGAACAGGTCGCTCTCGAGGAAGATCTGCCCGTCGGTAATCGAGATCACGTTCGTCGGAATGTAGGCGGAGAGGTCGCCCGCCTGCGTCTCGATGATCGGCAGCGCCGTCAGCGAGCCC
>Ga0070698_100006641_pt1 | contig 12544 bp, 14 predicted proteins | sample KBSK1502metaG_FD_65477 | JGI IMG/M metagenome (GOLD analysis project Ga0070698, IMG submission 65477) | Corn, switchgrass and miscanthus rhizosphere microbial communities from Kellogg Biological Station, Michigan, USA - KBS K1-50-2 metaG | ecosystem: Host-associated > Plants > Roots >...
GCTGACAATGTTGAGCTTACGTCCGGTCGCGGCGGTGCGGATCGGATCGAACAGCGCCGCTTCGATAAAGACCTCGGTCGTTGCTTCAGTACAGCCGGTCGCCTCGCCGCCGATCACGCCGCCGAGGCTCTGCACGCCGGTGTGATCGGCGATCGCGGTAATTTCCGGATTGAGCGTGTATTCCTGCCCATTGAGAGCGTGCAGCGTCTCGCCCGCCCGCGCGAAACGGATGGTGAGGTCGCCGGCGAGGCGAGCTGCGTCAAACACATGTAGAGGTCTGTTAAGATCAAAGGTGAGGAAATTGGTGATGTCGACCAGTGCCGAGATGGGCCTCAGCCCAATCGACTCGAGCTTACTTTGCAGCCAGGCTGGGCTCGGCCCGTTGCGCACGCCGCGAATGTGACGCCCGAGAAACAGCGGACAGGCGGAATAGTCTTCGATACGAACGCGGATCGGTGAGCGGAACCGCCCCGAGACGGGGGTGGTATCGAGCGGCTTCAGGCGCCCCAACCTCGCGGCCGCGAGATCGCGGGCGATACCGCGGACACCAAGGCAGTCGGCGCGGTTCGGGGTGACCTTGATGTCGAAGATAGGATCGCCGAGACCGATGAAGCTCGCATAGGGTGTCCCGACCGGCGCATCCTCCGGCAGCTCGATGATCCCCCCATGGTCGTCGCCGAGGCCGAGCTCATAGGCCGAGCACAGCATGCCGCGCGATGCGACGCCACGGATCACCGTTTCATTCAGCACCGCGCCGGTGCGCGGGATGACGGTACCGGCGAGCGCAAAGACGCCCTTCATGCCGGTGCGCGCATTGGGCGCGCCGCAGACCACCTGAACCCGACCCTTGCCCGCGTCGACGACACAGACATTCAGCCTATCGGCGTTCGGGTGACGTTCCGCCGAGATGACCGACGCAACCGTGAACGGCTCGAGACCGGCGGCGCGGTTTTCCACACCTTCGAGATCGTGGCCGAGCATGATGAGCCGATCGGCGATCGCCCCCAGCGACGCGTCGGTTTCGAGATGCTCTTTGAGCCAGGCGAGCGTCGTCTTCATGCCGCTCCTCCGAGGAGCGGTCCGCGCACCAGCGAGGGGACATCGAGCGGCAGGAACCCGTAATGGCGCAGCCAGCGCAGGTCCGAATCGTAGAAAGTTCGCAGATCGGGGATGCCGTATTTCAGCATTGCCACCCGCTCGATACCCATTCCGAAGGCAAAGCCCTGATACTCGGACGGGTCGATGCCACAATTCTTCAGCACTTGCGGGTGGACCATGCCGCTGCCGAGGATCTCCAGCCAGTCGCCGCCGGCGCCGATCTTCAGCTCGCCGTCCGTACGCGAGCAGCCGATATCGACCTCGGCCGAGGGCTCGGTGAACGGGAAGTAGCTCGGGCGGAAGCGGACCGGCAGGTCATCGACGCCGAAAAAGGCGCGGCAGAACTCGATCAGGCAGCCTTTGAGATGCCCCATATGAGTCGTCCGATCGATGACCAACCCCTCGACTTGATGAAACATCGGCGAATGCGTCGCGTCGTGGTCGCAGCGAAAGGTCCGCCCGGGCACGATGATCCGGATCGGCGGCTTCTGCGCCAGCATCGTGCGGATCTGCACCGGCGAAGTGTGGGTGCGCAGGACGAGCCGGGTGCCGTCGGGCCGCTCGGGCAGGTAAAAAGTGTCGTGCTCCTGCCGGGCCGGGTGTTCGAGCGGGATGTTGAGTGCCGTGAAGTTGTAGAAATCCTCTTCGATGTGCGGCCCCTCGGCCACCGCGAAACCCATTTCACCAAAGATCGCGACAATCTCGTCGACCGTCTGGCTGATCGGATGGATCTCCCCCATGCCAGAGTAAGGGACAGGGAGGGTTACGTCGGCGCGTTCGCTGGCGAGCCGCTGTTCCAGCGCGGCGCGTCCGAGCCGAGTCGCCGCCTCCGCGAGCGCCGTCGTGATCCGGTCCTTGGCAAGGTTCAGAGCGGCTCCAGCCTGACGTCTCTCCTCCGGCTCCAATGCGCCCAGCTCTCGCATTGCCAAAGTCAACGACCCGCGCCGCCCGAGTACCTTGACGCGGATCTCCTCGAGCACCTCGGACGACGGAGCCGCGGCGACCTCGCGGAGGATCTCGTCACTCAGAGGGTTGAAATCTGTCATTCGATCAATCCCAAGAAAAAGGGGCCGATTGATACGGCCCCTGTTCACCATTGCCGGTTGCCGGCAAAAACGCGCTTACACCGAGGGCCTCAGCGATCGCACCCGCCGCTAAATCGCTCAGAGGTGTGCCGGAATGTCATCAGCCGGCCGTCGTCGCCGATGGTGCCGCCACCAAAGCGGTGCGCGCCGTTGCGGCGATCGCCTGAAACGCCTCGGGTTCGCGGATTGCGATATCGGACAGCACCTTGCGGTCGAGATCGAGCCCGGCGAGCTTGAGGCCATGCATGAATTGCGAATAGGTCAGACCGTGCTCACGCGCCCCCGCATTAATCCGCTGGATCCACAAGGCGCGAAAGTCGCGCTTGCGGTTGCGCCTGTCGCGATAGGCGTAGCGCAGCCCTTTCTCCACCTTCTCGATCGCGATGCGATAGGCGGTGCTGCCGCGACCCCGGTAACCCTTGGCGAGATCGAGGATTTTCTTGTGGCGGGCGTGGGTCGTGACCCCGCGCTTGACGCGTGCCACCGCTCAACTCCGCAGATACGGCATGTAGGTCAGGACCAGTTTGGCGTCGCCCGACTCCATGGTCGTGGTGCCACGCCGCAGCCGCTTGCCCTGCTTTGATTTGCTGATCAGCCGATGGCGCTTGTGGCCCCAGTTGCGGACGATCTTGCCGTTAGCGGTGCGGCCGAAACGCTTCTTCGCGCCACTTTTCGTCTTGAGCTTGGGCATCTCACCATCCGTGTCAGGCACGCGGCGTCGAGGCACGCCTTGTAATGCCCGCCGCCCATTCGAGCCGCGCTATATAGCGACGCCGCCTGCCGAAAGCAAGCCAGCGAGAGCAGCAGAAACCCTCTCTGCCCGCTATGCAGGAAGAGAGGGTCGGGGCAATAGGTCTAATTGCGGACTGCTCTAGCGGTGCCCGCCGCCCCCGCCATGGCCGAAACCGCCGCCCCCGCCATGCCCGAAACCGCCGCCCATGCCATGGCCGAAACCGCCACCGCCACCGTGGGCGAAGCCTGCGCTGTGATTGAAGCCGCCGCCCATGCCATGCGCGAAGCCGTGGTCGAAGTTGCGGTGCTGGATCCCATAATAGGATCCGTAGCCCCCGTAGTAGGGTGAAGACCCGTAGTACCCGTACTCATCGGGCTCATAGGCGTAACCCGATAGGGTGCAGCCATAGCTCGGATCATATACGTAACCCGCAGGGCAGCTGTAGTCGTCGGCATAAGACTGCGCAGCAGCCGGTTGTGACCCGCCCAACGCAGCCGCACCCAATCCGATACCGCTCACTAACATGATCGCTTTGAGAGAAAGTTTGCTGCGGTTCATCGCAGCCTCCTAGGGGACTCGCCCCGCACTAGTTTAAACTGATTCCAAAGTGGGGATCGACGGAACATCAGCAATGGGCCGGTGTGCCGCGGGAAGCATACCAGCCGTGCAGCATCCCGATCCGTCCGAGACGTTGCAGATCGCTCGGTTGACGCCCCAGCTAGACAGGAGGCGACAGTTGTCGAGCTGAGCGATCTTCCAAGGAGGCGACGATGAGCCGCGCTAAATTTTCGGCTAAAGGACTGCTGCTGATAAGCGGCATCGGCGTCGCGGCCGCTGCATTGGCCGGACCCGCCTTGGCTGTTGCGCAGCCCTCTTCCGGTACCTTTATCCCGACAACAGTCGTGATTCGCGGTTCGGATCCCACCGCCGCTCAGCCTTCATCCGCCGAGGACACTCCGCCCATAGTGCTCCGCGGCTCGCCACCTGCTGCTGCACAGCCCTCTGTCGCCCAATACGCCTGCCCTTCGGGCTACGATTACGATTCGAGCGATGGCTGTGTCCTACCGGGTTACGCTTACACCCCAGATGATTACGGGTATTGGCCCTATTACGGGTTCGACGGGTTTTTTCCCGGCGCCGGGCGGCATCGGTTTGGGCACGGCTTTGCCCATGGCACCCGTCGAGGGTTGGCAGCCCATTTTGGCCGGCGCGCCCCCATAGCGTTTGGTCACAGCTTCGCCCATGCCGCCGGGTTCGGCCACCGCTAGCCTTCGGTTGGCAATCTAGGCCACCGGCTGGGCGAGCCGGCGACGCGCAATCGTTCGAAACACGGCGTATTGCAGCGCGACCGCGCTCACTTTTGCACCGACCGCACCTATCGAGACGAACCAGTCTCAAGTCGCGAAGTCGAAATAGAGAGCGATCACGAGATTGATCAGCCCGAGCGTGGCCATCAGCACCGCCCAGGCGTAACCAGCAGCGACACATTCTGCCTGGCGGTTGGCGTTATATAGCGGATCATCCAGCCGCGCCGCAGCATCGCCGCGGCGACCGCAACCGTGGCAGCAAGGCGAGCACTGCCTGAGACTGCGTAGACGATCAGAAACAGGATTGCCGACAGGAAGTCGCTGAGGAGATACCAGAGCGTCTGCTTCACCGCCGGTTCCCATTCTTTCCCGACCCGAAGAGCGTCCCCGGTTTTACCCGAGGGCGCCGTAGCGGGCCCTGCCAGACGCTATTTTGGCGACATGACCATCGTCATCTGGCGGCCTTCCATCCGCGGCATTTGCTCGACCTTTGCGATTTCGTCGAGGTCACCGCGAACCCGGATCAGGACGTCCATTCCCAGCTCCTGGTGCGCCAACTCGCGCCCGCGGAACCGCATGGTCACCTTTACCTTGTCGCCTTCCTCGATGAATTTCATCATGCTGCGCCGCTTGACTTCGTAATCGTGGTCGTCGATGCTAGGCCGTAACTTGATTTCTTTGACCTCGATAATCTTTTGCTTTTTGCGCGCTTCGTTCTTTTTCTTTTGTTCTTCGTATTTATACTTGCCAAAATCCAGGATTTTACAGACAGGGGGATCAGCGTTCGGCGCAATCTCGACGAGGTCAAGACCGGCACTGGCTGCCATAGTGAGCGCTTCGTTGCGCCCGACGACTCCCACCATCTGACCCTTCTCGTCGACGAGGCGCACGCGAATGCCACCGATCTCGTCATTGATGCGGGGTCCCTCCCGGGTGGGAGTAAAGTTTAGGGGTGGTCTGGCTATGTACAATCTCCTCTTAACAGTTGATGAGGTCTGTCGCTACCACGCAGAGACGGTTAGGAAGACGACGGAACCGCCGCTTCCTCCTTCAATCTAGCGACGGCTTCGCTCAGCGCAAGGGCTTCCTGCTCTTTACCGCCGAGCCGTCGCAGCGCAACCGATCGGTTAGCAGCCTCGCGTCCGCCAACGACGAACATGACGGGTACCTTGGCGAGGCTGTGCTCGCGCACTTTGTAGTTGATCTTTTCGTTTCCGGAGTCGCGGGCGACCCTCAGCCCGGCGGCACTGCATTCCCGGGCGACTTCGCCGGCATAATCTGCCGCCTCCGAAGTGATCGTCGCGACGACGACCTGCACCGGTGCCAGCCACAGCGGGAATCGACCCGCATAGTGCTCGATCAGGACGCCGATGAAGCGCTCGAGCGAGCCGAAGATCGCCCGATGCAGCATGACTGGGCGATGCCGCGCACCGTCTTCCCCGACATAAGTTGCGTCGAGCCGCTCGGGCAGCACAAAGTCGAGCTGCAAGGTGCCGCATTGCCAGTCGCGCCCAAGCGCGTCGCGCAATACGAACTCGAGCTTTGGCCCGTAAAACGCGCCCTCGCCTGGATTGAGCGTATAAGAGAGGCCGGCGGCCTCGACAGCCTCGCGGAGCGCCCCTTCAGCGCGGTCCCAGACCTCGTCCGAGCCCGCGCGCACCGGCGGCCGGTCGGCGAATTTGATCGCCACATCGTCGAAACCGAAATCGCGATAAACCGACAGCAACAATTCGCAAAACGCGATCGACTCTGCAGTGACCTGATCCTCGGTGCAGAAGATGTGCGCGTCGTCCTGGGTGAACGCGCGCACCCGCATGATGCCGTGCAAGGCCCCCGAGGGCTCGTTGCGGTGACAGCTCCCGAACTCGGCCAAGCGCAGCGGCAATTCGCGATAGCTGTGCAGCCGGTTGCTGAAGATCAGCACGTGACCCGGGCAGTTCATCGGCTTCAGCGCCAGGACTTTCTCGTCCCGGCTTTCAGCGATGAACATATTCTCGCGGAATTTTTCCCAGTGCCCGGAGGCCTCCCATAAGCTGCGATCGAGCAGTTGCGGGCCTTTGACTTCGAGATAGCCGGCAGCCTCCAGCCGCATCCGTAGATAGTTCTCGATGATGCGAAACAGCGTCCATCCCTTCGGATGCCAAAAAACGCTGCCGACGGCCTCGTCGCCGATATGAAAGAGGTCGAGTTCGCGCCCGAGCCGGCGATGATCCCGCCGCTCTGCCTCCTCGAGCTGGAAAAGGTATTGATCAAGCTCCTTCTGGCTGGGCCACGCAGTGCCGTAGATCCGCTGCAGCTGAGCATTCTTTGGATCGCCGCGCCAATAGGCGCCGGCGACGTTCATCAGCTTGAAGCCTTGGCCGAGATACCCAGTCGACGGCAAGTGAGGGCCGACGCAGAGATCGACGAAATCACCTTGCCGGTAGAGGCTGATCTCCTCACTCTCCGGGATTTCCTCTATATACTGGGCTTTGTACATCTCGCGGATGTCGCGGAAATACGCAATGGCCGCGTCGCGATCCCAAACCTCGCGTGTAATCTTCTCGTCGCGGCGCACGATCTCGCGCATGCGCGCCTCGATCCGCTCGAGATCCTCCGGCGTAAACGGCTCGGAGCGGGCGAAATCATAATAGAAGCCGGTCTCGGTCGCTGGCCCGAAAGTGACCTGCGTGCCGGGATAGAGCTCCTTGACCGCCTCGGCCATCACATGGGCCGCATCGTGCCGCAGGATTTCGAGCCCTTCTGCGCTGTCGCGGGTAATGATCGCGACCTTGGCGTCATGGTCGACGATCGTTGCCAAGTCGCGCGCCCTGCCGTCTAGCTTTATCGCAATCGCCGCCTTGGCAAGTCCCGGCCCGATCGCCGCGGCAAGATCGGCGCCGCTGACCGGGTCGGCGAACTCGCGGTGCGAGCCGTCCGGCAGGGTCACCGCGATGGGTGCGGGAGAATGACGCATTTCGCTCAGTTCTTCAGCCATTGACCATAACCGCTGCCAAATTCGACGCCAAGCCGCCATACTCTCGCGCTCCGTCGCAACGCGGCGCTCGGACGGACAAGTTGGTCAACAAAAAAGACCCCGTCCGTTGCCGGCGGGGTCCTTCGGGTTCGGCTTTGCCGCTGCGATCAGCGCGCACGACCTCCAGACATCCCGCCGAATGGGATGGTGGTAGTCGTCGCGACGATCCGGGCACAACCGCTCATGATGCGAATATCGCGAACCGCCGCTGCCGCGTCAAGACGCTCGCGCGCCAGGCGGCCGCGCTCCGGCTTTGTTTCCCAGCTCATCGTGCCGCCGAAGGACGATGGAATCGAATTAATTCTCCCCCGTCATTAGGGCGTTCCTCGCTAGGCTGCCGCGTCGATCCGGATCGACCGCGGGAACAGCAATTCTTCATAAACTTCAATGGTGCGGGCACACATCGCCTCCCGGCTGAAATGAGCGGCGACGTGGGTAATCGCGCGCCGGGCAAAGCGCTCGCGTTCACCCGGATTGAGGGACAGCGCCTCACATATGCCCATCGCGAGAGTAGCGGGATCGCGCGGCGGCACGAGCCATCCGGTAATCCTCGGCACGATCGTCTCGCGCGCACCCCCGTGATCGGTCGCCACGACCGGGCGCCCCATAGCCTGGGCCTCGACGATGATCCGGCCAAAGCCCTCGGGGTCGCGCGAAGCTGAGACCACGACATCAGCGAGCATGTAGGCTGCCGGCATGTCGCGGCAATCTTCGGCGATCCGAAACAACCCAAACAATCCCCGGCGCTCGATCGCTGTCTCGAGCTCACGCCGAAAGCCTCGGTGTTGCTCGGAACCGACGAGCAGACAGCAGATATCGCGCCGGCCGGTCGCCGCAATTGCCGCGATGAAGTCGAGACCGCCCTTCCATCGCGTGAGCCGGCCGGGAAGCATCACGACCGGCACGCCATCGGGCAACCGCCACTCCCGGGCGAGGTTGATGATCCGATGCGCCCCAACCCGGGTCGGATCGAAGACATCGAGGTCGACCCCCCGCGGAATCGTACGCAGGCGGTCGGGACCCACGCCATAGACGCTCGCCGCGTAGTCGGCGACGAAATGCGAGATCGCAATCACCCGCTCGCCGCGCGCCATGACCGAATTGTAGCGGCGCTTGAGCGCGGCGCGCGCTTCATAGGCGTTGTGAAACGTCGTGACGAAGTGCCGTCCGGTGCTGCGGGTAGCCCACCAAGCGCTCCACGCCGGGGCGCGGCTGCGGGCATGGACAACGTCTATGCCGAGCCGCCTGATCAACCCCATCAGTCTTACGGTGTTGTGGCGCATCACCAGCGGGTTCTTCGAGGCGAGCGGCAAGTTGAGGTGGGTGGCGCCTGCCCGAAGCGCGTCGCGCTCCAATGGGCCACCGTTGGAGGCGACATACGACGCCCATCCCGCGGCGGCCAGTGCTCCCGCTAGGTCGATGGTGCCGCGTTCGGCCCCGCCCGAGACGAGGCTCGGGACGATCTGCAATACCGCAGGCGGGCGCCCTTTTGGGGGAGCGGGCAGGGTGCTATCGTCGACGCCCATTCCGCTTGCCGCCAAACCCCCCATGAGTGTGCCTCGCATACTACCACGTCCCGGTAGTGCAACAATCGCCTACCACCGTCTCACCGGTTCCGCCCCGGGTGTGGTCTTTCTCGGCGGGTTTCGCTCCGATATGACGGGCACTAAGGCACTGTTTCTCGAAGATTTTTGCCGCCGCCGCGGCCAGGCATTTGTGTGCTTCGACTATTTCGGCCACGGCACATCGAGCGGCGATGCCACGTTTGGCACGATCGGCCGCTGGACAGCGGACGCAATCGCGGTCCTCGATTCGCTGACCGAGGGGCCGCAAATCCTCGTGGGTTCGAGCATGGGCGGATGGATCATGCTGCTCGCGGCGCTGGCCCGGCCCGAGCGGGTTAATGCCCTTGTCGGCATCGCCGCAGCACCCGATTTCACCGAAGACCTCCTCTGGCCCCGCGTCACCGAGGCGCAGAAGCGGAAGCTGCGCGAGACCGGAGCGGTTACCCTGCCCTCCGAATACGACCCCATCGGTTACACCTATCGTATCGAGCTCTTCGAGGAGGGCAAACGGCATCTGGTGATGCGGGGGCCGGTCGCCCTCGACTGCCGGGTGCGGCTCTTACACGGTATGCGTGACGAGTCGGTGCCGTGGCAGACGAGCCTAACCCTTGCCGAGCGGCTCGACAGCGGCGACGTTGCGGTGACGTTGGTAAAAGGCGGCGACCACCGGCTGTCGACCGATGCAGATCTCGCCCGCTTGGGCCGAGTCCTGGACGAGCTGCTCGAACCGTAGCGTCATCTCGGCTGGAGCGCGTGATCAAAAACAAATTCAGGATGGTTCAGTGCCTTACCTCTCCTTTTTCGTCATTCCCGCTTTCGTCATTCCCGCGAAAGCGGGAATCCAGGGGCGGCAACGGCCGCAGCGGTAGCGCTGGACCCCCGCTTCCGCGGGGGTGACGATAATCAATTGCCGTCGAATTGACCCTCCGAGGTTCGAAAATGAAATACGACCTGTTGATCCGTGACGGCGAAGTCGTCGACCCGGGCGGCGGCTTGCGCGGCCGGATGGATGTCGGGATCGCCGGCGGCAAAATCGTCGAGGTCGCCCCGTCATTGCGCGAGGAGGAGGCGCACCGGACGATCAGCGCCAAGGACCGCCTGGTGACCCCCGGGCTCGTCGATGTTCACGCCCACATCTTCGTCAACTGCTCTGATATGGGGGAGAACACCGATCGCCTCTGCAATACGAGCGGCGTCACCACCGTATGCGATGCGGGCAGTGCCGGTTCAGCCAATTTCGCCGGCCTTCGGTTTGTCATCGACAAGGCAGTACGGACGCGGGCGCGCGCCTTTGTCAACCTGTCGGCGATCGGCATCAACGGTACCTCGCGCAGCGGCGAGCTGGCTCACTTCCCTTATGCCGATCCGGAGGGCTGCGCGCACACGATTGCCGAGAACCGCGACCTCGCGATTGGGGTCAAACTCAGATACGGCCCCGGTATTGTCTGGGAATACACGGCGGAGCCGGTCAAGAAGGCGCGTCAGGCGGCCGATATGGCCGGCGTTCCGCTGATGATTCACATCACCGATACGCCCTTGCCGCTGCCGGAAATCTTGGCCCACATGAAATCCGGCGACATCATCACCCACTGCTTTCATGGCCGGGACCACGGCATCATGGGGCCGGAAAGGCAATTGATCCTCAAAGAAGTGGTCGAAGCGCAGCGGCACGGCATCATCTTCGATTGCGCGCATGGAAGGGGCGGGCATTTTAACTTCCCGCTCATTGAAAAGGCGCTCGACCAGGGCTTTCTGCCGGACACGATCTCGACCGACCTCACCTTCGGGACCGCGACGCGGGGTCCGGTCTTCGACCTGACGACGACGATGTCAAAGCTGATGCATTTCGGGGTGACGCTCGACGACGTCGTCCTCAGGGCGACGGCACGGCCGTCCAGGATCGCAGGCCTCGAAGGAGTGGTCGGCACGTTGCGGCCGGGCGCCAGCGCCGACGTCGCCATCCTCGAACTGCGCGACGGCAATTTTGAGTTCCGCGACACCGACGGTAACACGGTGAACGGCAAGCGCCGGCTGATCACACAGCTGACCCTGAAAGACGGCCGCGTCTGTTACGAAAGACTGGCGGAATAGCATGCGGCCGACGGGGTTCTTGGCTCCTGCGCTCGCCGCGTGGCTCGCCTGCTGCGGCGCCTCGGCGCAGGATACCGCTTCGCAGGAAGCGGCACGCCGCGCGGAGGTCATCGCACATTCGCCGCCCGATGCGGCGAAGGTGTTGTTTGGGCGCGAGGTTACGCCCGCGCCCGGCCCGGCGCAGGCGATCGGCGCTTACGAGCGGGGGTGTCTGGAGGGCGGCGTGGCACTGCCAGCTGACGGACCGGGCTGGCAGGTCATGCGCCCGTCGCGCAACCGCGCCTGGGGTCACCCGGTGCTGATCACCTTTATCGAGCAACTGGCGGCGAAACTGCCGGCGGAGGCCGGCTGGCCCGGGCTTCTCGTCGGCGACATCGCGCAGCCGCGTGGTGGGCCGATGCTGACCGGGCACGGCTCGCACCAGATCGGGCTCGATGCCGATATCTGGCTGACACCGATGCCCAACCGGAGGCTGAACCCCTCCGAGCGCGACGAGATCTCCGCGACCGATGTCGTCGTCGGCGACGGGATGCGGGTCGACGCCGCGACATGGACCCCGCAGCATCGCCGTCTGCTCGAGGCGGTCGCCCGCGAGGCGGTGGTGGAGCGCGTGTTTGTCAATGCGGCGATCAAGCGAGCGCTGTGCGGCGAGGCCGGTCCGGACCGAGCCTGGATGGCAAAGATTCGGCCCTGGTGGGGCCATAATTATCACTTCCATGTCAGGCTCTATTGTCCGAGCGGCAACCCGGAGTGCCACCCTCAGGCGCCACCGCCGCCGGGTGACGGCTGCGGCAAGGAACTCGACTGGTGGTTTACCGAAGAGGCACTGCATCCGAAGCCATCACCGCCCCCCAAGCCGTTGCGGCTGGCGGACCTGCCCTCGGCCTGCGCCGCGCTCGTCGCCTCACCGGCCGGACAGGCGTTACAGGTTCGAGGTGGGGCGCGATGAAACAATCCCGCCCGCAAGCGGTCGCTTGCTGGATGGTTTGCGCCGCGCTGCTGTTGAACGTGCTGCCGCCGACGATTTTCTCGGTGGCGATCGGGTTGCTCGACCCAAACCGCGGCACCGTCGGCTCGAGCCTTTGCAGCGTTGCGCCCGGCCGCGAGCTTCCGGGCAAAGCCCAGCCGGGGCTGGTGGTGCATCACTGCGCCCTTTGCACTGTGCCAGCCGCATTGCCACCCCGGCAGCCGCCTGGGATCGCATACGAAGTCCAGATCGTGGATGGGGGTTATCCGCGCCTCGTTCCTTTATCGGCACCCGCCACCCTCTTTCGGCACGGCCCGCTCCAGGCGCGAGCTCCTCCTCTCGCGTCCTGAGCCCTCTTGGCTGCTTCCCGTCGGGAGCGGCAGTCCGATTTGTCGAAAGGATTTCCCATGTCCATGAAATTTCTCGCTGTCGCGGCGGGTCTTGTGGTTGCGAGCGCTGCCCTAGCACAGACCGGCCAACTCGAGGTCAACAATGCCTGGGCCCGCGGCACGCCGGAGAAAGCTGAAAACGGTGTCGCCTACGTGACGATCGTGTCGCCGACCGCCGACCGGCTCGTCTCGGTCTCCTCGCCGGCCGCCAACAAGGCGGAGCTGCATACGATGACGATGGCCGGAATGGTCATGCAGATGCGGCCGGTTGCCGGCATCGACATTCCCGCCGG
>Ga0070698_100006642_pt1 | contig 12542 bp, 11 predicted proteins | sample KBSK1502metaG_FD_65477 | JGI IMG/M metagenome (GOLD analysis project Ga0070698, IMG submission 65477) | Corn, switchgrass and miscanthus rhizosphere microbial communities from Kellogg Biological Station, Michigan, USA - KBS K1-50-2 metaG | ecosystem: Host-associated > Plants > Roots >...
CGCCGGGCTCCCCAGTTGTGCCCGACAGGCAGTCCACGGCGAGACGTATCTCTCGATCATCGACTTCCCGCACGTGCCGGCCGGCGCACGTCGAGGAGCGCGTCGAGGCGGCCGCGGGGCTCGCGGAGATCCAGGGCCGTAGCGCCGCCAGGCTGACGGCGAGTCTGCCGACGGCGGGATTTGCGCGACACGTTGATGGTCGCGGCCGCCTTGCGAGTCTCGACGGCCGGCTCGTCCCGCTGCTCGCTGCCGCACAACGGGCAGATCTCGAGTGAGATGTCGGACCAGCCGCTGCAGTTGGCGCAGGGCGCCGCAAGCCAGGTCGCGCACGTCGGGCAGCGCACCCATTCGGCGTCGAGCGTCTCCGCGCACGCCGGGCACGTGTTGCTGCCCGCGGAGTCGAGCTGCTCGACGAGCTCCGCGACGAGGCGGCGGGAGCGACCCTCTGCCGCGGTGTGCTGCGGCCTCGCGAGGGCGTAAACGCCCACCGAAAGGGGGAGCAGCACCGGCGACGACACGATGACCCAGCCGGCCGCGAGCATGCCCAGCCAGGGTGACCCCGTTCGCCACGACGCGTCGCGGTAGGCCCACCACGCCGCGGCGACCCACAGTGCGCCGATGGTTGCCGCCAGCCCGAGGCCGATGGCCGGGAAGATTGGGTTGTCGAGCGCATGGGTGAGGATGTCGGTCATGGTGCGGGTCAGTGTGCTGACCGTCCCTCACCGCGATGCCTGCGTCGCTCGATCCGGAATTGCAGGTTCGTGACGCCGCTGTGGACGCTTGCTCGGAGGCTGCCCACAGACGATACCGGAGCCGCGACCGCAGCTCCGCCCCCTCGTCCGATGGTCGGCTGCCGGCCCCGCCTCCCCTTCTGCGGCGCGGGCCGGCGCCGACTTGAACCCCCAGGCCTTCAGGCGATCCCGGCGAGGGTCTCCTGACGCTGGAGGGCCTCGACGCTCGCGACAGCGCCGGCGCCTCGCTCTGCGCCGGCTTCCCTGAGCCGTCGCGCGAGCTCCTCCTCAAGGCGTTCGATCCGGACGCTGGCCTCCCACGCGGGCGCGTCGGGGTCACCTGCATCGCGCTGCTCGAGCGACTGGAGGAGGTCCTCCATCAACTCGAGCAATGACGGCGATGCCATTGGAACGTGATCTCCAATCCAGATGGGCCGACGGCGAGAAGATCGAGTTTCGACCCTTGCGCGCCGCTGACGGGACCTCGATCGAACCTTGCGATTGCATCGCACGGGCATATCCACGGTGCGGGCCGTCGACATCGCGACCGTTCACCACGCTGGGCGTCGATCGGTCTTCTGGCTAGGCTCGGCGGCGTTTCACCCGGGCCGCCGGGCGGCGGCCTCCGACGCTCGACCGCTGCGCGGCGCCCGCGGCTCGATCAGCGCGACGCAGCAGTCGCAGCAGCTCGAGCTCATCCTCTCGCGCGGCGGGCCGTTCCTGCGTCTCGCGGCGGCGCGGACCCTCGGCGACCTCGGCGGCTCGACTCTCGAACCCCGCGATGACACCCGGGTGCACGTAGCTCGCGCGAGTGACCACGACGGTGTTGCCCAGTGTTTCCGCCGTCCGACGCAGCGCATGGTTGAGCTGGCTGCGGCCGCGAGCCGGAGCTGCACCGGCGTTGGCCGGGCCCGCCCGGAGGGCCCGGAAGGCGTGCAGGGTCGCCGTCCACGTCCTGAAGTCCTTGGCGCTGAACGCGGGATCGCCAGCCGCCGCGCGGATGTACGCATTGATGTCTTCGGACGAGATCGGGCTCACCTCGCCCGCCTCGTCCTCGTACTGGAAGAGCTCCTGACCCGGAAGCTCCTGACAGCGGCGCACCACGGTGGCCAGTCGGCGGTCGACGACGGTCCGCTCCTCGGTGCGACCGCCCTTGCCGCGGAACCGCAGGCGGAGCGTCGAGCCACGGATCCGCGCGTGGCGGTCGCGCAGGGTCGACAGGCCGAACGATCGATTGAGCGCGGCGTACTCGTCGTTTCCCACCCGAAGGCTGGTTCGCTCCAGCAGCGCTACGACCGCGCCGAGAACCTTGTCGCGAGGCAGCCCACGCCGAGCAAGGTCGCGGCGAACTCGGCGCCGGATCCGCGGCAGGACCTCGCCGAATCGGATCAAGCGATCGAACTTGTCAGCGTCGCGCCGGTTCCGGAACGCGGGGTGGTAGCGGTACTGGCGCCGGCCGGCCGCGTCGCGCCCGACCGCCTGGATATGGCCGTTGGGAGACGGGCAGATCCACACGTCCGTCCAGGCGGGCGGGATGGCGATCGACCGTATGCGCTGGAGCGTCGTCTCGTCACGCACCGGCCGACCCGCGGGACTCTCGTAGACGAAGCCGCGTCCGGCCGGCCGGCGCCGGATCCCGGGATCGTCAACGCTGACGTAGCGGAGCCCGATGGCCCGGGCATCACGGCGAGCGGCGCGGACAGCCGGCGGCGACGCCGGCCGATCGGTCAGGAGCGGTCGTGCCGCCGAGCGCCGGCGGCCTTCTTGCCCGAGCCCGCACTCCAAGAGCGCGTGAAGATGCTGATCGGCCTGCTCGGCCGCTTGGCGACCGGCGCTGGGGCAGGTTGGGACGCCGGAGCCGGGGGCGCGGTTGGCTTCGGTTCGGCCGAGCTCGGCCCGGGGCCGACGGCGACGGGCGGACGGGTGGTCACGTCCGCGGGCGTATCCGCGGGCGATGGAGCGGCCTCAACCTCCGGCGCAGGTTCGGCTTCCGCCACGGTCTCCGACTCCGCTTCAGCGCCGGCTCCGACTGGCGCCGCGACGAGCTCGGGCGGTCCCGGCACAGGCTCGGGCTCAGCGGCTTCCACGACCTCTTCCGCCACTGGCTCGGCGGCTTCGGGCTTCACGGCTTCCGCGACCTCTTCCGCCACTGGCTCGAGCGATCCGATGGTCTCGGGTTCGATTGCGGCGGTCGAGTCGGCAACGACGACCTCGACCACGGCCGCTTCGACCGTGAGCGCGGCCGCCTGCTCGATTTCTGCCGGCTCGGCGGTGGCCTCCGTCGGTTGGGCGACAGCCTCGGCTGGTTCGGCGATGGCCTCGGTCGGTTCGGCGACAGCCTCGGCTGGTTCGGCGATGGCCTCCGACGGCTCGGGGATGGCCTCCGACGTTTCGGCGACAGGTTCTGTCGCCTCGGCGACCGCTTCGGCTGGTTCGACGAAGGCCACGGAGGGCTCGATTGACTCAGCCGTTTCCTCTACGCCCTCCGGTGGCTCTACGGCCTCCGGGGGCTCGACGACCGCTTCGGCTGGTTCGGCGACCGCTTCGGCTGGCTCGGCGATGGCTTCGGCTGGTTCGGCGACAGGTTCTGCCGGTTCGGCGACAGGTTCTGCCGGCTGCGCGATGGCCTCGGCTGGCTCGGCGACGGCCTCGGCTGGTTCGGCGACCGCTTCGGCTGGTTCGATCGACTCGGCCGTTTCCTCGACGGCCTCGGCTGGTTCGGCGACCGCTTCGGCTGGTTCGGCGACAGGTTCTGCCGGCTCGGCGATGGCCTCGGCCGGCTCGGCGACCTCCATCGCCCCCGCCGAGGCGCCCACCGCGTTGGCCGCCTGATCCGCCGCCTCGGCCGGTTCGGCCGTGACGCCGACTGCAACGGCGACCTTTTCGGCTTCCTCCTCTGCTTCCTTCGTGACTTGAGGCGGCCTGGCGCCGTTCCGTTTGTCGGGTAGCTCCGCGTCGGCCGGCTCGGTCACCTGGACCGGCAGCTGCACCGCAAGCGCCTCCTCGACCTCTGCTGCGTCCGGGGCCCGCTCGCGAACGCCTGTGAGCCGACTCGCTACCGCGATCATCCGCGCGTACTGCTCCTCGTACCGATCGGCCATCCGGGCCGCCGAGAACCGCTCGATCACGCGCTCACGGATCTCGCGCCGGTCCAGTGCGCCCAATCGATCGGCGAAGAAGGCCATCGCGACGGCGTCGTCTCCGAAGAAGCCATCGACCCCCTCGCGGATGATCTCGGGCAGCGCGCCGACCCGGCGCGCGAGCACGGGCGTACCGCAGGCGAGCGACTCGATGCTCACGAGCCCGAACGGCTCCGGCCACGCTCCCGGCATGAGCGTCGCGTAGCTCTCCGCGAACAGCTGGTCGCGCTCCGCCGGCTGCAGCTCACCCAGGTATTCGACGGAGTGGCCGGCTCGCTGGAGCGCCGGCCGAAACACCGACTCGTAGTAGTCGCGCTGACGCGCGAGGTTGCCGACCTTGGCCGCGATGCGCAGCCGCCTGCCCGCCCGCTGCGCGATCTCGATCGCCTCGATGATCCCCTTCTCGGCATCGATCCGACCAACGAAGCAGAACGCGTCCCCAGGCTCTTCGATGAACGGTGCCCGGTCGAGCGTCAGGCCGTTGTGGATGATCGTCCAGGGCACGTTGGGGTGGGTGCTCGCCTGGTGCCGGCTGATCGCGACCATGCCGTCGGGCGCGTCGCCGAGAAGGCGATCGGCCCAGGGCAGGTCCAAGCGGCCGTGGAACGTCGCGACCGTCGGCACCGGGGACAACCGCGCCAGCGGGATCGACCACCACTCAAGGTGCGAGTGGATGACGTCGAAGCCGGCGGCCTGCTCGATCACCATCTTGACCGTCGTCGCGAACCAGCCGCTCGCGTCGCTCTCGATGCCCGCCGGCCGGAGGGCGCGCTCGACGGTCGGGACCAGCCGGCCGGCAACGTCCGAATCGCCGCTGGCAAAGACCGTGACGTCGTGGCCGCGATCGACGAGCTGCCGGGTGAGCTCGTCGACGACGCGCTCCGTCCCGCCGTATGCGGCCGGCGGCACGCGCTCCACCGGCGGAGCCACCTGCGCGATGCGGAGACGGCGCATGGCCGCTGCCATCAGCTGCGATCCCTCCCGCGACGAAGAGTGGCAGTCAACGTGAGCCTCCTTGGGTCGGGCGAACCGCTGCGGGCCGCCGTGCCGGGCCAACAGGCTACGGCGGATCGCGTCGCGCTGCCCTGCTCCTCAAGCTCGGTGCCGCCTCGCACCCGCATATCGTGCGTGGACGGCCGATCTGCACCGTTCCCCGGTCAAAAAGGTTGTAATGCGCACGTAACGGTTTTGCAATGTGCTCCGTGAACGTCCGGGAGGCATGGCTCGACAGGATGAAGGCGTACCGACCCACCAGGGAGGCTTCCATGTCGACCCAGCCGCTCGTTCTCGTCGCAGATGACGAGCCGCGTATCACCAAGCTCGTGGCCATTGCGCTCTCGGAAGAGGGCTTCCGCGTCGTCACCGCCAACGGCGGCGAGCAGGCACTCCAGAAGGCGGAAGAGGTCCGCCCGGACATCGTCCTGCTCGACATCGTCATGCCGGATCTCGACGGCATCGAGGTCATGCGCCAGCTGCGCGAACGCCGGCCCGTGCCGGTGATCCTGCTGACGGCGAAGGGCTCGACCGCCGACAAGGCCAAGGGCCTCGACCTCGGCGCGGACGACTACATCGCCAAGCCGTTCCACCCGGATGAGCTGGCCGCGCGCGTCCGGGCGGTCATCCGACGCTCAGGCGGCGCCGAGCCGGGCGCCGGCGTCATCAAGTTCGACGACGTCGAGATCGACCTCGAGCGGCGCATGGTCACCCGGAACGGCGAGCTGGTCCAGCTCTCCCGGACCGAGTGGCTGCTCCTCCAGCACCTCGCCGCGAATGCCGGCAAGGTCGTGCTCCACACCGAGCTGCTGACCAAGGTCTGGGGCCCCGAGTACCGTGACGACCTGCAGTACCTGCGGGTCTGGGTATCCCGCGTCCGGCGCAAGCTCGGCGCGGCGCCCGGCGAGCCCGGCCGGATCCGGACGTTCCAGGGCATCGGCTACCTGCTCGACGTCGATGGTGCGACCTCGACCAAGCAGGAGGAGCCCGAAGTCGAAGTTCCCGAGCGCGAGCCGGCCCTCATCGGCTAGCTCCGCGCCTCTCGCAGTGCCGACACGAGCCCGGCTCCACTCGGGGCCGGGCTCAGTCGTGTCTGCGGTGACTCAGGCCTCCGGACCGCTCCGCGCTGGCTCACCGAGTCCTCAGACCGAGCGCCCGCGGGGCTCCAGCTCGGTCTTCGGAGATTCCCGCGCCGGCTCGCCTATCCAGACCTTCCCGTCGGTGAACAGCTCGGCCTTCCAGATCGGGGCGCGGGCCTTGGTCTCGTCGATCGCGTACCGCGCCGCATCGAAGGCCGCGTCGCGATGCGGCGCACAGGCCACGATCGCGACCGACGGCTCGCCGAGGGGCACTTCGCCCTCGCGGTGGACGATGGCGAGCCGGGTCACACCGAAGCGGGCCTCGATCTCGTCGGCGATCTCCGCCAGTATCGCCAGCGCCATCTCGGGGTGCCCCTCGTAGCTGAGGGCCTGCACGACCCGTCCGGCGTGGCGCGCGGCCTCGGCTTCCTGCCCCGGTGCCGGTGTCCCCGGTGAGCGGCGGGTCACGCCCAGGAAACCGACAACGGCGCCGTCCTCGCCGGTTGCGAGGCGATCGCCGAGCTCGGCCAGGATCGAGCTGTCAAAGGCGGTTTCGCGCAGCTCGAGGATGCGCATTCGCGCTTCGCCCGCGGGCTTGGCGCCGCCGCTGACCGGCGGGATCATCGCCACCTCGTCGCCGTCGGTCAGCTCCGTGTCGGCCGGGGCGTAGCTGCCGTTGCGCGCGAACCGGACCGCGGCCCGACCGGGCGCGAGCACCGGAAACCGCTGGACGAGCGCGACCCAGGCATCCTCGATCGTGGCGCCCGCCGCCAATTCCAGATCGAGCCCGCGCATCCCCGCCAGCTCGCGCTGCATGGCAAAGAGCCGGACGTGGACCCGGATCTGCGTGCCGCGGCCGGCGGTCACGTGCGGAGCGCCGCCACGAGCAGGCCGTCGCCGATCGGCAGGATCGTCGTCTCGAACTCGGGATCGTCCGCGAGTCTCCGGCAGATCTCGCGCAGCTCCGCCGTTCCATCGCCGTCACGGGACGGCCTCGCGCCGGACGTGCGGCCGCTCCACAGCACGTTGTCGGCCACGACCAGGGCACCCGGGGCGAGGCGCGGGCGCAGTGCGTCGAGGTAGCCTGGGTACTCGGGTTTCAGGGCGTCGATGAAGGCCAGGTCGAACGGGCCGGCGAGCGCGGGCGTGTCCGCGGCGAACGCGTCCAGCGCCGGGGCATTGACGATCGTGATGCGCGAGTCGGCGATGCCCGCCGCGCGCCAGAACGCCCGAGCCCGATCCGTTCGGTCGCGATCGGGATCGATGGTCACGATCGTGCCGCCCTCGCCCTGGCCGAGCGCTGTCCACAGCGTCGAGTAGCCGATCGCGGTCCCGACCTCGACCGCGCGGCGGCGCCCGACCGCCAGGACCGCGAGCATCCGGCCGCTGTCCCGGTTGAGGATCGGGATCCCTTCCGGCATGGCCGCGGCCTCCATCTCGAGCAGCACGCGATGCGGCTCGCCGGCCGTGGCCTCGATCCAGTCGAGATCCGCCTCTCCGGGCGACCAGCTCCGATCTGTTTTCGCCATGCCTGTCTGCCTCCTGCGGTTTGGGCTCCGGTCGATCAGACCAAAAGGCCCGCGCCGAAGTACAACCCCGCCGCGAGGATCGTGCCCGCGGCGATCGTCCCGACGTTGATGTACAGCAGCCCGGTCGCCGACTCCATCGATCGCGTCCGTGCGGTCTGGACCGCTGCCCAGCTCACGATCAAGGGGAAGACGAGGCCGACCAGCAGACGCAGCCAGACGAACAGCGCCCACGGCCCGACGAGCGCCGCGAACGCCGGCGTGCCGGCCGGGCCGGCGCCGAGCCCGATCCATGCCACGAACAGGCCGAGCTGCACCGCGATCGCGAGCACGAGCCAGCGCGCCAGCCGCACGAGCGGCGCCTCGGGCAGGCGTGGCGTGACCAGATACCAGTGCCCGAGGACCATCGCCGCCCACACGCCGCCGAGCACGACCGCGAGGAGGGCGAGCTCGATCAGCAACGGTGCGCTCGCCCACCCGCCCCCGCCCCAGCCGACGGCCGCGAAGAGCAGGGCCAAACCGCCGGCGGCGACCCCGGCGGCGGCGAGGATCGGCGTCCGATGACCGCCGGCGAGGCGCAGCCCGTACATGACCGCCACGATCGCGAGCGCCGCTAGCGCCGCGCGACGGGGAGCATCCCAGGCGGTGTCGAGGGGAACCGCGACGTGGGGCTGGATGGTCGACAGCCCGGTGTCGGCGAGGACCGCCAGGAATGCGAACGCCGCGGCGCTGAAGGCGGTGAAGGCGAGATAGCCCTTGGTCGCATCGGTCCGGAAGCGGGCCACGACCACGGCGCCGAAGGTGCCCGTCCCGAGCGCGGTCAGGACCGTCCAGTTGATGAATGCCAGGCTTTCATAGATCCGGTCCGCGGGCACGCCGGCGAGTGTAGCCGCGGGTGGATTCGGGCCCGGACGAGCCGGGCCCGAGGGTCACAGAACCGGCATTCTCACCGGTACCGAGATGGCAGGTAGTAGCCGGAGTCGATGTAGGACCAGGGGTTGACCCGGTACGAGCCGCTCCGTTGCGGGTAGCCGTGCCACACCTCGACGTGGACATGCGGTCCGGTGGCGCAGCCGCTCTCGCCGACGCGGCCGAGCCGAGTTTCCTGGCGGGTGACCGACTGGCCCGTGTACACGGACTCCGAGCTCATGTGGAAGTAGGTCGAGTACAGACCGTTGCCGTGCGAGACATAGACCTCGAGGCCGGCACAGGTGTCCTTCCGGCCGACGAAGACGACCTTGCCGGACAGGATGGGGACGATCGGGGTTCCCCATGCGGCCGCGACGTCGTCGGCCCGGTGCGTGGTCGACCAGCCCTGGCTGAGGTAGGACGAGCGAGTCGCCACGGGCCAGGAGGCGAGGGCGACTGAGGGCAGGATGAGCGCGACGGTCAGGGCCGCCGCGAGGGCGCGGATGGATCTGCGCATAGACGATTGCGGGCACGCCGAAGCGCTGCCCGAGCTCCTTTCTTCCCGGAGCCCCTCAAAGTGGTGAGGGGCAACGAACGATTGGCCGCCGGGCAGGTGCGCATGGCGTCAGACAGCGCGCTGCCGCGACGGGGGTTGCTTGGGTGACCCTCCACCAGCAGACAGCGACCGTCGCGGCTGGGAGACCCCGGGAGGATCGGGGCGTATGGTGCCAGCCCCGGGCGAGGCTGTCATACGCGCGCCCGACGGATACCGGTCCTGCCCCGCGCGATCGGGTGCGTCCGTGCACCGCATCCGGCCCCGACCCGTTTACCCACGGCCCTCGATAGGATGGCCGCGGAGGTGCCTCAGCGATGACGTCCAGCGGCGAGACGACGATCACGTGGTACGGCCACGCGTGCGTGGAGATGGTGACGCCCGGTGGCGTGGTGGTCCTGTTCGACCCGTGGTTCGCGAACCCGAAGAGCACCAGGGCACCCGAGGACGTCACGCGCTGCGACGTGATGCTCGTCAGCCACGGCCACAGCGACCATCTCGGCAACGCGCTCCCGATCGCAAGCAGGACGCGGCCGCGCTGGCCGGCGATCCACGAGATGCAGCTGTGGCTGGGCAGCGTGTACTCGGCGCCGGACGACTGCATCGGGTTCAACAAGGGCGGCACGCTCGAGGTCAAGGGCCTCAAGGTGACCATGACCTCGGCCGATCACTCGGCCGGCGACTGGGACAACGCCACTGGTTCGCCGCGCTACCTCGGCGAGCCGGCGGGCTTTGTCGTCGAGCTCGAGGACGGCTGGAAGGTCTATTTCGCTGGTGACACGAACGTGTTCGGCGACATGCGCCTGATCCGCGACCTGCACGCGCCGGACCTGGCCATCCTGCCGATCGGCGGGCACTACACGATGGGCCCGCGGGAGGCCGCGCTCGCCGTCGAGCTCCTCGGCGTGCGTGAGGTTCTGCCGATCCATTACGGGACGTTCCCGATCCTCGCGGGCACCCCGGCGGAGCTCAAGTCCGAGCTCGCGGCACGCTCGCTGGGCGACGTTCGCGTGCACGACATCGAGCCTGGACAGTCCATCACCCGTTGACCGCGTTGCGGCCCCTTCGGCGCGGGTCCGGGGTGGTGGGGTTACGAACGGGTAGGTGTGTTCCTCGCGCGCGTGAGGCGTCATGGCGACGCACCACCGCTTCGAGGTCGCATTGCAACCCGAACCCCAGGGCATTGACTCCGCGCGGGACCCGATCGTCGACGGGCGCGACAGCCTGCGCCTCGTCAAGCTGCGCCTTGGGCTGACTCTCATCGCGGTGGCGATCCTGCCCATCGCGGCCGTCTCGCCGCTCGTCCGAGCGGTCGCCGAGGAGGCCCGGGTCACCCACCATGAGCGCCTCACCGACCAGGCCCAGACAACCGCCTACGAGGTCCAGCGCGAGCTGGCTGCGGTTCGCTCCGTTGCCGGCGACCTGCTGACGCAGCCGGCGATCGTGAACGCGGCCGCGGCCGATGCGACCGCCGCCGACAGGCGCAACGCTCGGGAGAGCCTCGCCGAGTACATCGACGGTCCCACCGGGTTGGTCGTGGGCGCGATGCTGGTGACGAGTGACGGGGCCCGGGCCTCGTCGGGCGTCGCGATCGATATCGAGAGCCTGCCGCCGGGCGTCGTCGGCGGCGTCCTCGTCGTGCCCGACGTCGCCGATGCCCGCATCCTGGTGATCAAGTCGAACGAGCCCGGCGACAAGCCTGCCCGAGCCATCGTCTCGGCCGTCTCGGTTCCCGCCCTGCTCATGGCGGCGACGCCCAAGACCGATCTCCCGGGCCGTTCCGTGCGCATGGCGGACGCATCGGGCATGGTCATCGCCGACACCGGCAGCGACTTCGATCCGAGCGCCATCCCCGGCGAGATGCTGGACATCGCGACGATGGCCGCCCACGACTCCGACGGACGAGCGACGCTGGACCAGCCGGGCATCGCCGGCTGGCAGGTGGTCGTCGCCGCACCGATCCCGCTGGTCTCCCTGCCGCTCACGGCCCTGGGCGCGCTGGCCGCGATGCTGCTCCTGCTGATCGGCTTCACGATCTGGATGGCCCGCCAGATCCTCCGGCCCGCCGCGGCACTCGAGGCCCAGCGCTCCCGGCTCCACGAGCTGTACGAGAGCGCCCGCGAGGCCGCGCTCCGGGACAGCCTGACCGGCCTCGGCAACCACCGCGCCTTCCAGGAGGCCGTCGCGCGAATGGTCGAGGGCGCGCGGCGCTATGGCACCGAGTTCTCGCTCGTGTTGATGGACATCGACGAGTTCAAGCGCACGAACGACACGAAAGGCCACGCGGTCGGCGACCAGTTGCTGGCCGAGGTCGGCGAGCTCATCAACGTGACCATCCGCCTGTCCGACGCGGCGTTCCGCATCGGTGGCGACGAGTTCGCGATCCTCCTGCCCCATACCGACGCGGCCGGCGCCACGATCCTCGCGCGCCGGCTCCTGGCGCGCGGCCTCGAGGACCGTACGAGCGGCTACTACCGCGACCCCATCTCGTTCTCCGCGGGCGTGACCGCCTGCCCCGAGTTCGGCACGACGCGGCTGGAGCTGACGGCGCAGGCCGACGCCGCGCTCTATCGCGGCAAGCGCAATGGCCGCACCGTCGTCACGACGTTCGACCCCGAGAAGGACCACGGCCATGTCGACGAAGGGATGCGCGCCGAGCTGTCGAGCGCGATCACCGCGGTCATCGAGGCCAACTCGCTCACGCCCGTGTACCAGCCGATCGTGGAGCTCACGACGGGCCGGGTCGTCGCGTACGAGGGCCTCGTCCGGGTTCCGAAGGAGTCGACGTTCGCCCACACCGGCGCGATGTTCGACGCCGCGGAGATTGCCGGCCGCGTCGCGGATCTCGACCGCGCGGCCCTCGACGTCGTGCTGCGCGGGGCCCATGACCTGCCAGAATGGGTCAGCCTCAGCGTCAACATCTCGCCGCGGACCCTCGAGGCGGCCGAGTTCAACGCCTCCACGTTCCTGGCCATCCTGCGGCGGCACGGCATGGCGCCGGGTCGGATCACGCTGGAGCTGACGGAGCGGGAGAGCATCCGCGATCCAGACCGGCTGCGGGCGGCCCTCACCGGCGTCCAGGACGCTGGTGTGCGGATCGCGGCGGACGACGTCGGTGCGGGCAATGCCGGCCTGCGACTCCTCAGCCTGTTCCGCTTCGATGTCGTCAAGATCGACCTGTCCCTCGTCCAGCGCGGCAGCGACGACCAGACCAACTCGGTGCTGCGCTCGATCGTCGAGGTCGCCGAGCGGATGGATGCCTCGACGACGGCCGAAGGCGTCGAGACGTCCGGCCAGCTCCGGACCGCGCGGCGGCTCGGCATCACCAACGGCCAGGGCTACCTGCTCGGCCGGCCGGGCCCGGAGCGCGACCTGACCTGGGTGGATATCGCCGCGCTCGAGGTCCGTGATGACGTGGGCATCCCGATTCGCGACCTCTCCGACCAGGCGATGCCACAGACGCTCGCGGAGCGAGTCGGCGGCTGGGACGACCCGGATCTCACCGCCGCGGAGCAGGGCCTTTCCGTCGGAACGGGACGGGGCGGCATGAAGCTGCCGTCGATCGCGTTCCTGACCAAGGCGTCCCGCCAGCAGCAGGACTAGCCAGCGTC
>Ga0070698_100006645_pt1 | contig 12539 bp, 8 predicted proteins | sample KBSK1502metaG_FD_65477 | JGI IMG/M metagenome (GOLD analysis project Ga0070698, IMG submission 65477) | Corn, switchgrass and miscanthus rhizosphere microbial communities from Kellogg Biological Station, Michigan, USA - KBS K1-50-2 metaG | ecosystem: Host-associated > Plants > Roots >...
CAGGGCACATACACGGCGGTGCCGGCGGCGGGCCGGGTGGCCGGCCAGGGCCAGGTGCTGTACCGCGTGGACGGCGCCCCGGTGGTGCTGCTGTATGGGCGCGTTCCCGCCTACCGGTCCCTGTCGGCGGGGATGACCGGGACCGACGTGCGCCAGCTCAACCGCGATCTGGTGACGCTGGGATATGCCACCCGGGCGGAGCTTGGCCCCTCATCCGGTTACTTCAGCCTGGGAACCGCTTACGCGCTGGAGAGGCTGCAGGCGCGCCTGCGGGTGACCCAGACCGGCAGCCTGGGCCTGGGCCAGGCGGTGTTCTTGCCCTCGGCGGTGCGGATCACCGCCGACACGGCCACCCTCGGCGGCCCGGCCGCCCCTGGCTCCCCGGTACTGACGGCGACCTCCACCACGCCGCAGGTCACGATCGCCCTAGACCCGGCGTTGCAGGCGCAGGTAAAGCCCGGCAACACGGTGACGGTCACATTGCCCGACCAGCACACGACTCCCGGGGTCGTCACGACGGTGGGCACGGTTGCCAGCTCAGGATCGAGGGGCGCCGGCTCGGGGCCGACCGTGCCGGTGGATGTCGCCCTGGCGCACCCGAAGGCGGCCGGTGGCCTGGACCAGGCGCCGGTGCAGGTATCGATCACCACCGCCGAGGCCAAGAACGTCCTGGCCGTGCCAGTGACCGCGCTGCTGGCCACCACCAGCGGCTACCAGGTCCAGGTCGCCGCCCCGGCCGGGCACTACCGGTTCGTGCCGGTCAGCGTGGGGCTGTTCGACAACGCCGCCGGGCTGGTGCAAGTGAGCGGCTCGGGGCTGCAGGCTGGGCAGAAGGTCGTGGAGGCACAGTCGTGAGCAGCCACGCCCCCGATGGCCTGCTGGCCGGCCCGGCCGCCGGGGCCAGCCACGGGTGGCCGGTCCTCTCGGTGGAGCAGGCGAGCAAGACCTACCCCGGCCAGCCACCGGTCGCGGCGCTGCGGCAGGTGACCCTGACCATCCACCGGGGCGAACTGGCCGCCGTCGTCGGCCCGTCCGGCTCCGGCAAGTCGACGCTGCTGCACGTGATGGGAACCCTCGACCGGCCCAGCACCGGGACCGTCCGCATCACCGGCATGGACGCGGCACAGATGCCCGACCAGGAACTGGCCTGGCTGCGGGCGACCCGGATCGGCTTTGTGTTCCAGCACCCCTTCCTCGCCGAGCACGCCACCGCGCTCGACAACGTGGCCGACGGGCTGCTCTACGCCGGGGTCCGGCTGGCCCAGCGGCGCCAGCTGGCAGCCCGGGCGCTGCACCGGGTAGGGCTCGCCCACCGGGCCAGCGCCCGCCCCACCCAGCTGTCGGGCGGGGAACGCCAGCGGGTGGGGATCGCCCGCGCCCTGGCCGGCCGGCCGGCGATCGTGCTTGCCGATGAGCCCACTGGCAACCTCGACAGCGCCACCGGGCAGTCCATCCTGGCCCTGCTCACCGAACTGCGCGCCGACGGCGCCGCGATCGTCATCGTCACCCACGACCAGCACATCGCCGCCGGCATGCCCCGGCGCATCGAGATGCTCGACGGCCGGATCCGCACCGACACCGGACCGGCCACCGCCGCCACGCCCAGGCCCCGCCGCCCCCGGCGGCAGCGATGACGAAAGGACAGCGCCCCGGTGACCACCAGCCCGCTGACCGCCCCCCGCCGGATGACCCCCGCCGACCTCGCCCGGGTCGCCAGCGTGGGGCTGCGCACCCGCAAGCTCCGCGCCAGCCTGTCGGCGCTCGGGATCGCCATCGGCGTCGCCGCCATCGTCGCCGTGCTCGGCCTGTCCTCCTCCGCCGAGGCCGGGCTGCGCGCCAAGATCGCCGCGCTCGGCACCAACCTGCTCACGGTCACCAACGGCCAGACCCTGTTCGGCCAGACCGCCGAACTCCCCAAGGCCGCGCCCGCCATGATCGCCCGGATCAGCGGGGTCACCGCCGTCCAGGACACCGGCACCGTGAACAACGTCAACGCCTACCGCAGCCCGCTCATCCCCGCCATCGAAACCAACGCCCTGACCGTCCAGGCGGCCAGCCTCGGCCTGCCGCACGCGCTGGGCACCAGCATCGCCGCCGGCAGCTACCTGAACGCGGCCACCGCCACCGAACCCGTCGCCGTCCTGGGCGCCGCCGCCGCCCAAGACCTCGGAATCAACCGCATCACCGGCGGCGAGCGGATCTGGCTCGGCGGGCAATGGTTCTACGTCGCCGGCATCCTGCGCCCAGCGGCGCTCGCGTCCGATATCGACATCTCGGTGCTCGTCGGGTTCCCCGCAGCCGAGCGCTACCTGCACTTCGACGGGCACCCCTCCACCATCTACGTCCGCTCCGCCACCAGCCAGGTCACCAGCGTCGACAACCTCCTCGCCGCCACCGCCAACCCCCAGAACCCCAACCAGGTCACCGTCGGCCAGCCCTCCGCGGCCCTGACCGCCCAGCTCGACGCCAACTCCGCCTTCAACAGCCTGTTCTTCGGCCTCGGCGCCGTGGCCCTGCTCGTCGGCGCGGTCGGGGTGGCCAACATCATGGTGATCTCGGTCCTCGAACGCCGCTCCGAGATCGGCCTGCGCCGCGCCCTGGGCGCCACCAAAGGCCACATCCGCACCCAGTTCCTGGCCGAATCCATCCTCCTCACCCTCACCGGCGGCCTGGCCGGCGTGCTCGCCGGCGCCGCCGCCACCGCCATCTACGCCCACGCCAAACACCAGCAGGCCGTCATCCCCACCCTCGCCTGGGCCGGAGGCATCGCCGCCGCCATCGGAATCGGCTCCCTCGCCGGCCTGCTCCCCGCCCTGCGCGCCGCCCGCATGTCACCCACCCAGGCGCTCTGGTCGCTGTGAAGCCTCCCAATCCTGCAGCCAGCCAGCACCTCCCGACGCGCCAACCCGCAGGCGTCGGCACATCGATGACGTTGCAGCGGGTTGACCGCGACCTCACCCAGGAACCCCCCGCCGGCATCAGCCTCCACCACAGGCCCGCCGGCCGAACGCCGGCGCCGACTCGCTCACCCGCCCGGCCCACCATGGCCGGCGCTGCCACACCGCCGGCGCGGCCGCTTGGCTCTCGCCGCAGCTCATTCCCTTCGGCCCCGCGAGGCATCGATCAAGGAGACACGCATGCAACGATGGCTATTAGGCCGCGGGAGGCGCCCCGCCTTCCACCGTTTCACCGACCGGGCGCGCAGGGTGGTGGTCCTGGCCCAGGACGAGGCCAGGAGGCTGGATCACAACTACGTCGGCACCGAGCACATCCTGCTCGGCCTGCTCGCCGAAAGCGGGGGCGTAGCGGCCAAATCGCTGCAGACGCTGGGGATCAGCCTGCAGGCCGTGCGGCAGGAGGTCGAGCAGATCATCGGCCGGGGCCAGCAGAAACCCTCCCGGCACATCCCCCTGACGCCGCGCGCCAAGAAGGTCCTCGAGCTGTCACTGCGCGAGGCGCTGCGGCTCGGCCACAACTACATCGGCACCGAGCACATCCTGCTCGGCCTGATCCGCGAGGGTGGTGGCGTGGCCGCCCAGGTGCTGACCCGGCTCGGCGCCGAGCACGACCGGGTCCGCGCCGCGATCCTCCAGCTGCTGGCCGGCCACCAGAGCGGACGCAGTGAACCCGCGCCGCCCGCGCTCCCCGACTACGACGAGAAGATCACCGCGGCGAGGCAGCAGAAAGACGCCGCGCTCGACGCCGGGGACCTCGACCGCGCCGCCGCACTCCGCGAAGAGGAACGGCGGCTGCTCGAGGAGCAGGCCCGGCGGCTGGAGGAATGGTCATCAGGCGTCGACGTCGCCGCGCTGGCCCAGGAGGTCGGGCAGCTGCGCCAGGAGGTCGCCCGACTGCGCAACCTCCTGCTCCGGCACAACATCCAACCCGACGAAGGCCAGCAGCAGACTCCCTAAGCCCAGCACCGAGGCGGATAGTGGACGCACTCCCGGGAGTGATCGTGCTTTAGTTGCAATCTCGGGAAGCCGAGGCAGCCGCGCGTGTAACCGCTGGTTATCTCAAGTCGGTTTCGAGTGTCTACGATGTAGCTGGATGGGCCTTTAAGCTGCGTCGTAGACACGTTATCTTAAGTGGTGTATACGACGCAGCGGGAGCTGTGTCACCCGCGTGACTTGCGTCTATCCCCTTGTTGCTGCTGCTTTTGAGTTCTGAGCCTGGCCGGGAAGCTCACGTCAGCGACATGTATACGACGCAAAACCTGCGTTCCACCTGGGCTTTTCCAAAATGGACTTAAGATAACCGCCGATCTGCTGTGTGTCCTGAAAGGGGAGTGAGGCGATGTAGAAGGTCGCCGGCATGAACCGTGCTGTGCCAGTGATGGAGGTTTGGCCCTCCGGGCTCGCCAATGCAGGTGGGGAGCCCAAACCACCGCAAGCTGCGCCGGTTAAGAGCCGGGGTGGTGAGCGTTGCGGGGAAAAGGCCCGCTGTCAGCGGGTCAGGTGGGCGGCGAGAAGACGAACGTGTGTGAACCACTGCTGACGCATGGATAGGCGGAACGATGGCATCGAAACCGGGGGAGCGCAGAACTCCCGGGGCAAAGGCGCGCGCGGGCGTGCCCTCAGCCAGGGGGCGGCCTGCGTGCTGCCCTGGCGGTGCCCGGTGTAGAGGTGGCGTGAGCTGGCGGCAGGCGCTGGCAGGGAACAGGAGAACCTGTCGCCCCGGTACCGGTGGCCAGGGGACATGGGTGAAGTTGCCCACCTGGCTGCGAGAGGGAGGGCCGCAAGCGGCGGACACCGCGAGCGGCAGAGTACCGAGGCGGGGCACCGGGGCGGGACGGCCCGTAGTAGTGGGGAAGGTCCTGTAATGGGGCTGGAGCGAAGGGGCCGTGCAGACCGGGGTCAGCTCGGGGCCAACCCGCCAGGGGAGGAGCCCAAGGCCAGGCCCGGGCCGGAAGTGAAGCCGTTTGTGATCGGTAAGCGCCTCATCGTTGAGGCGTGGGAGAAGGTCCGGGCCCATAAGGGTGCGCCGGGCGTGGACGCGGTCGGCATCGGCCTGTTCGAGGAGCAGCTGAAAGACAATCTGTACAAGCTGTGGAACAGGATGAGTTCGGGGAGCTATTTCCCCGGGCCGGTGCGGGGCGTGGAGATACCGAAAGATCATGGGGAAGGCGTGCGCTTGCCCGGGGTGCCCACCACGGCCGACCGGGTCGCGCAAACGGCGGCGGCCATGCTGCTGGAAAACAAACTGGAGCCGGTCTTCCACCGCGACAGCTACGGATACCGTCCTGGGCGCAGCGCCCATGATGCCCTGGCCGTATGCCGCCAGCCGTGCTGGAAGCAGGACTGGGTACTGGACATTGATATCCGGGCCTTTTTCGACTCCGTTCCGCATTCCCTGTTGCTGAAAGCGGTAGCTCACCACGCCAGCGAGCGATGGGTCCTGCGGTACATCTCCCGGTGGCTTGTCGCACCGATGCAGATGCCGGACGGGACCATTATCGCGCGGGAGAAGGGAACCCCGCAGGGTTCCCCGATTTCGCCTATCCTGGCCAACCTGTTCATGCACTATGCGTTCGACACGTGGATGGACCGGGAGTTCCCGGGCTGCCCGTTCGAGCGCTACGCGGACGACATCGCTGCGCACTGCGGCACCGAGGACCAGGCCCGGAAACTGCGGGCCGCCATCGCTGACCGGGCTCGGGGCCCTGGGCCTGGAGCTGCACCCCGTGAAGACGAAGATCGTGTACTGCAAGGATGCGAACCGCCCGGGCAGCTTCGAGCACACCAGCTTCGACTTCCTCGGCTACACCTTCCGGGGCCGCCTTGCCAAGGGCCCGAGAGGCTATTTCACCGGCTTCTCCCCGGCCATCAGCAACAAGGCGAGAAAAGCGAAAGGCCGCCAGATCAGGGCCTGGCACCTGGGCCGCCGCAGTGGCACGGACCTATCCGGCCTCGCCCAGGCGATCAACCCCCAAGTGCGGGGCTGGATCAACTATTACGGAGCCTTCTACCGCTCCGAGTTGCGCTTCCTCGCATGGCGCATCAACGAGCACCTCGCCCGCTGGGCCATGCACAAGTTCAAACGGTTCCGCGGCAAGTACGCCAAAGCGATGACCTGGCTGCGAAAGGTCTACCAGTACCAGCCTCGCCTGTTCGCCCACTGGCAGCTTGTCGCGTTCACCACCGGCCGGACTGTGGGGGCCGGATGACAGGAGACTGTCACGTCCGGTCCTGCGAGCGGCGGGGGGTGAGACTCCCCCCGCCGACTCACCCGAGTTCGACGGGAGTGGGATGCTGCCGGCTGGCTGCGCAGAACGAGGTTTCTGTCGCTCCGGTGAGCCGGCGCGAGTGTTCAGGCGTCCCACCGCAGACCAGGTCGTGCGCACCCGCCGGGCCGGGTTCGCGGAAGACCGGGGCACGCTATGCGTTGCGACGATCAGGGAGATGATCACCAGGACTACGGCGGCCGTAAGTACCAGGACTACACCAGCGACACGCACGAGGACCACGTCCTGGCGTGCCTTTCGCTGCTGGTCCTTCAGCGGGAGCCTGGGTCTGGGCGGGTAATAGCCAGGGGGAGGATCGTGCAGGTAGATACCCCTGCGTCCGGGCCCGGCAGGTTCGACTACGAGCCTCACGAACTAATCTTTCGAATTGGGAAAACTACTGCTACACGCTCACGGCCACGGGGACGAGGCCGACACCGACACTGATCCGAGTCGCCTGGCCTTGATTGAGTGCCCCGGTATCTGGTCCCCGCCTCCGTCTAGCAGGAACCGAGCTACCACATCCTGAACTGCAAAAGATGCCACCCGGTGGTCTGGCCTGGGCATGTATCGGGCGTCGGTCGTCGGCGAACGCTTCACGAGCAGACGACTGATCACCACGTCCTGAACAGACCTGACGTGGCACTGTGAGCTGATCTGGGCGCGTATCGGGCGTGATCAGACATCGGGCACCTGACCCTCTCCTCACCATCTAGGTGCAAAGCGGTCGATAGGGGTCATTGACCCAGATCAGAGGACTATCACGGTCACATAGAGTCGATGTCGTGCGGTGCGGTTGCTGCACTTTACTGGTGCACTCCCGGAGAGTTGTTGACACTTAATCGTCAACAGGCATGACGAGAATGAGGTGGACGCGCCTGTGGCTGCTAACGATCCTTAACGGCGGGGGTTACAGAAGGGTGTGAGGTTCAGGCGGGTGTTCGCTACGGTTCAGTCATGGAGCCTGGACGACTTCAGATCACGTTCGACTGCCTGGATCCGGCGCGAGTGGGAACGTTCTGGGCCGCCGCTCTCGCGTATCCGACGCCGGATGTCGAAGGATGGCACAACTTCCTCCGGTCACAGGGCCGGTCCGAGGAGGATCTCAACGCCAGCTTCGCCATCGAAGATCCCGCCGGGGTGCGGCCCAGGATGTTCTTCCAGCGGGTTCGTGAGCCGAAGTCGGTCAAGAACCGGGTTCACCTCGATCTCGCTGCCCCTGCCGCCGACAGCTCGGATCGCGCCGAAGAGATCGACGCCTTTGTGGAGCGGCTGACAGCGCTCGGTGCGCATAGGGTTCGCGCGGTTAACGAAGACGGCTACTTCGTGGTCATGGCGGATCCCGAAGGCAACGAGTTCTGCGTCGACTAGTTAGTGCCTGAGCCTGCGGCCTGCCGGTTCAGTGCGGGATGTCGCCGATGTGAGGCAGTTCTGGCTCGACCGGTTCAGGCGGTTTGACGACCGGCTCATTAGGCGCCCCAGGCGGTTTGGCGAGCCTGCAAATGCTGTCACACGGACCCGTTCCTTCCTGCGTGTACCGGGTCGCGTTGGTCAGGTCAACAGCGGCGACCGCTGGTGGTTCGCCCCGTATGGCCGTCAGCACGTTAGTCACGTCTTGGCTTTGGGGGGTCGCGCGATTCAGCTCTGCGAACGCCGCCTTCTCAAGCCGCGCCGCGTCCGGGACGACGATCTCACCGGCGGGCGGCGGGACGACACGCCAGCGGATTTTCCGGTACCAGGCGGCGACAATGTCCTTGAGCGGGCTCTCCTCGATCAGCCCGCGGAGGTATTCCCGCACGATCTGCACCACCTCGTGGTCGCTGACATTGGGGATGGAGATGGTGCTAGCGACGGCGACCGCCAGGTATTCCCCGATCTTCTCAGCCCGTTTCGCGATGGCGTCGCCTTCCTGCTCCACCGCATTGATCCTGCCGAGAGCTTCGTCCAGGCTGGGCGCGTTGTCCCCCGCGGCTTCCGCGGTCTCAGGCGGGGGCGAGAGCGTGAACGTCGTCGCCTGGAGACGCCCGAGCCGCCGCGCCAGGTCACCCTCCGTTGCCGTCCCCGTATCACCAGTTGACAGGTGTCCGATCCTAAAGATCGTTGCTACCATCTCCTGCAGGACGCCGCTTCCCGGCGCAACCGGCACTAGCCCAGCGCGGATCCAGGTGTAGGCGTCCAGGACCCGTGCCGCCTCCAGCTCACGCTGCAGTGCGACGTCAAACCTGGTTTTGATCTGATGTCGCAGCAGGGGCGTGACCGCGGTCGGCGCGGCCACCGCGACGAAGACGATGACCAGCAGCCCGATGTGCACGCCAGTGAGCACCCGCTTGGTCGCGCCGACCGCAGGCGCGACGCGCAGCAAATCCGTTACCTGGCGCGGCAGTCCTGGCCAAAGCCCAAGCGCCACGCTGGTTGCCGCCAGGATCACGTAAACAGCGGCCCACGTCCACCATGGCAGGTCGGCGAGGCTTCCGGCCCGGCCAAGGACCGCGCGGAGGAAGGACACCTCAGCTCGCGACAGGCCGAGCAGATTCGAGAGCCAGACGGCGAATAGGACCAGTTGGGCGCCGAGGAGCAGCGACAATGTGAGGTCAGCAGCGGCGCGTACGGTAAGACGCCCGGAATGGTTCATGGCACGCCAGGCACGGAGGGAGCCCCAGGCCGCGATCGGGAACAACAGCACTGGGGCCTGCCCGGTCGTAAGCAGGGACCGGCTGACGAGGACGGCGGCAGCGACGCCGATCGTCACTGCCGCGATCGCGTCGAGAAGATAACGAAGCGGGCCGCGGGCCCGGTGGCGAGCCAGCGCCCGGCGGGTCAGGAGGCAGACCCACAGGCCGCATGCGGCAACGAATGCCGCCGGAAGCACGGCGGCCAGCGCCGCCGCGAGCGCCGGACCTGACCATAAAATGAGCGCTGCCAGCACCGCCGCGGCCAGCGCTGCCACCGTCGTGGCGTCGGCACGGGAGAGACCGGGAATGCTCGCCACCGTCCAGCGTACGAACGGGGCCGCCGCCCGGACTCCGATCAGGCCGCCAACGATCAGCACAGCCAGCACGACGTCGAATTTCCCGGCGCTGACCTCGCCGCTGTTCACACTGTTGGCGACCGCCACCACGTACACCAACGCACCTGCGGTGACGTCGGCGGCGATCCGGACGATCCCACGATCATCCAGGCACGCCAGGAGCCCGGTACGCCGACTGGCCCGGGCGGTCTTCGACGCTTGCTCCCTGGCGCGGGCGTCGAGGTCAGCCTCGTAGCGTGCCGCCAAGTCGGCTCGCAGCGCCGGGTCGGAGAACGTGTAGCCGTCATCCGTCTGGACGAGTACCCGGTGGGCGACGGCATATGCGAGCGGTCGGCCGAGCAGCGCACGCTCCAGCGTCTCCGGCAGCCTGTCGGCCCACCTGCGGTACGCGGCGAAACTATGCCACCAGCCCAGCGCGAAGCCGCATATGGCCCCGAAAGGCAACAGTACTAGCAAGATCCCGGCACCGATGGTCCGAGCTAGCGCTAGCGCACCGCCAGGCCACGGCTGCAGGCGCCACAGATCCTGCGCACCGGACGGAAGGGACTTCCAGTAGACGCGCTTGTCATCACCCATCTGGTAGGCAAGCCAGCCAAGCCAGCGGGCAGCGCTCGCGCGCCTTCTCTCGCCTGGGTAGGCAGCCCTCAGGAGGACATCGGCAGTACCCCCACGCGGCGCCTCATCCACGGTCTCATGTTATGGGAATCCGTCGACGCGGAACACACCTGCTTCCGCGCATCGCTAACTAAGGCAGGTCAGCCGCTGAAAGCCACGCAGGCGGATATCGGAGCTGCTCCAAGGCCGACGATAACAATCTGTCATGAAGCTCACGGTGCTCCCAGTGCCCACACAAGTGCCGTTTCTCGATGAAATGTCGTAAGCGACTATTAGGCGACATGTGATCTGAGAAAGCAACATCGGATATGAGAACTTGCACACAGCAAGGCCTCATGCCAGATGCCTGGCCGGACCTATAGTTGCCAGTGATCGAGAATAGGTGAGAGGAAGTAGTGGATTTTCCCGCCTTAAGACAGGCATCCCATAACGAGTTTGCCGGTTTTCAGTCAATGATTTGTTGACATTATCTGGTGCGATCCGCGCCGTGCGCTCTGACGATTAAGCGTCAAGTGGGGCGATGGCGGGTTAGCTCTCAGCAGACGGAGCGGCGGATTTGACAAGGGGCGATGGCCCGTACGCTGTCTTGGCGATCGGGCTGGCTTCTGGCCTGCCCGCATTAGCCCGATGTGGGCCATCGCGAGGGTTCCCTTGTCAAGTCCGCCGCGGGCCTGGAACTTCTCGAGCGGTCGCGGCCCGAAGGTACTTCGCCTTTCGCGCCAGCCGACCGGCGTTGGCGCCGCCGTAGCGGGAGCGCCAGCGGGAGCGGAGGCGTGCGCGCCGAGGCGGCGGCGCGGGCGGCCCGGCGGGCCGCCTTGAAGACGAGGAGAAAGTTCTCACCGATCGCGAGACAGCCTGCTGTGCTGTCCCGCTTGATGCTTGATACGGGGGCTTCGGTTGATCCTTGACATGCCTAGATTTCTTGCGCCGCCTCGGCTTGCGCGCCGGCGTTCCTTGCCCGGCTTCCCCGGCTGGGTGCCAGTGAATGCCGGTGCCGTGGCGGGGTCAACGTCAGCGCCCGCGGCGCGCCTGACTTTCGTGATCTTGGCTGAGTGAACAGGCGTGGGCGCGGCCCTGGCTCGCGCAGGAAGCTCTCCCGGAGTAGGGACCTTTTGCCCCTTGTGCCCGGCCTCGTTGGGGGCGCATCCTTTAGCCCCCATGCGGTTCGGGCTTACCGTGCACGGCCGCGAGAGGGGGGATCTCGATGAACGTCATCCGCCGGGCTATTGCCCCGACCGCCGCGATAGCGATGGCCGCGTTGGTAACTCTCACCGTCGGCGCGTGCAGCGGTGCTACAACGGCGCCTGGTGCTCTGGCCTACCGGGCGCATGGTGTCTCGTTCGACTACCCTGCCGGGTGGCGGGAGGCGGATTTTCCCGCTTCGGCGGCGTCCGGCTTGCTGTGGAAGACCGGGTTCAGCCCGGGAACCGGGGCAGACCTGATCGCTGTTGAGGCCCATCGGCTGAGCATCCCCATCGGGGCGGGGAACCTGGCGGCGGCCAGCTCCCAACTGGAGCCGATTGTGCGGCGCTTCTTCGCGCAAGAAGGGGGCGCCATGCAGGCCGGTCCGCAGCAGATCGCGGTGGGAGGGCTACCTGGCCTCCGGTTCCAGGGCACGGGAACCCAGCACGACGGCACTGTCATGGGCAACACGCTTTTGTTCGTCTTCAACGGCACTATCGAATACGTCATCAACTGTCAGCACACCCGGGCAAACGCGGGTGAGATGGAACGGGCCTGCGGCCAGGTGATGCGCACCTTCAAGGCGAGCAGGCCGCCGCCGCCGCGCACAGGTACCCAGAGTTACCGGGCGCATGGCGTCTCATTCGCCTATCCCGCCGCCTTGCGGGTAGGCCCCCTGACCGGGACCGTGGGCAACGGCCCTCAGTTGTGGGCCGCCTCATTCGCCCTCGATGCCGAAGACTGGATAGGCATCGGCGCCGACCGGCTGTCGGCTCCGGTTACCGCCGCCCGTCTCGCCGCGTTCACCCCCGCCGCCGACAAAGCGGCCCGCCGCTTTTTCAGGCAGGGCGGAGGCGTAATGCAGGCCGGTCCGCAGCAGATCACGGTCGGAGGGCTGCCCGCCCTCCAGTTCCGGGGCGCAAGGACGGTCCGGGGGATTGCCATCAAGGCCACACTGGTCTTCGCCTTCGACGGCACGACTCAGTATTTCCTCCTTTGTGCGCACACCCGGGCGGGAGCCGGGCAGATGGAACGGGCCTGCGGCCAGGTGATGCGCACCTTCAAGGTGAGCAAGCCGACGTAGGCTTCGATGCGGCCCCACCGATCCCATCACTCGCGATCACCCGGGTTTGCGGGGCGACTAGCGGCCAGGAGTGCGAGGCGCACGTGGAACTGGCACCGGCCTTGCGGGTCTCAACGTCGTTCGTTTCCTCGCGCTGCAGGCCGCGGACACTCCACGTTGACCCCTACCACGGGCCCAGCGTTGACTGACACCCAGCCGGGAGACCCCAGCCACCGCCCCAGTGCGGGCGGTGCGAAAGGTTCTAGGGAGTGTCAAGGATCAACCGAAGCCGCGGTGTCAAGGATCAAGTGGAGCCAGGCACGGGGAGTCGCGTCGCAGGGAGTCACGTCGCGGAGTCGCGTCGCGTTCGCGTCGAGTGTCCTGTGCCGGTGAGGTTGACGATGGTCTGCCAATTGATGATTACAAGG